>Ga0183099_1000932_pt1 | contig 18430 bp, 20 predicted proteins | sample Biomet1_FD_127788 | JGI IMG/M metagenome (GOLD analysis project Ga0183099, IMG submission 127788) | Microbial communities from bioreactor (seeded with anoxic lake sediment) at LBNL, California, USA - Biofuel metagenome 1 | ecosystem: Engineered > Bioreactor > Anaerobic > Unclassified ... | reverse complement strand
AGCGCCACCTGTTACAATGATTTTCATTCTGCATTCTCCCCATAGACAAAGTTTAGATTGGTACGTTCTGCCAAAAGCGGTGCTTTCTCATCTTTTTCCGATAAGATGAATTCCCCTTCACCCCAATCAACGCCAATCGCCGGGTCATCATAGCGAATATTGCCGTCGCATTCCGGAGCATAGTAATTATCCGCCTTATACTGCACTTCAACATCATCTGTCAAAGTCACAAAACCATGAGCAAAACCACGAGGAATATAAAGTTGTTTTTTATTTTCTGCCGTCAGTTTGACCGCTACCCATTTTTTATATTGCGGCGATCCTTTTCTTATATCAACTGCCACATCAAGAATTTCACCTTTTGTACAACGAACGATCTTTGCCTGGCATTTGGGATTCAATTGATAATGAAGTCCTCGTAAAGTCCCTTTTTGCGCAGAAAACGACTGATTGTCCTGCACAAAATCGCAAGGGATTCCAGCCGCTTCAAACTTAGTTTTAGACCAGCTTTCCATGAACCAGCCACGATGATCGCCGAATACTTGCGGTTCAATAACATATACATCTTTTAATTCTGTTTCCGTGATTTTCATATAACGTCGCTCCCATTAGTTTTTTATCAATTGTTCCAGGTACTGCCCATAGCCATTTTTGCGCAAAGGTGCTGCCAATCGCAAAACCTGCTCCGCGTCAATATAGCCCATACGATAAGCAATTTCTTCAATGCAAGCAATCTTGAGCCCTTGACGCTCCTGAATCGTCTGGACAAAAGATGACGCCTGCAGCAAAGACTCATGCGTCCCCGTGTCAAGCCATGCATAGCCACGCCGCATCGTCTGTACACGCAGGTTTTTCTGTGCAAGATATACCTTGTTGACATCCGTAATCTCAAGCTCACCTCGCTCAGACGGCTTGATGTTCTTTGCTATATCTACAATCTGATTATCATAGAAATACATTCCCGTAACTGCATAGTTTGACTTGGGCTCTGCTGGCTTCTCTTCAAGGCTTTTAGCACAGCCCTCTGCATCAAACTCTACAACCCCATAACGCTCTGGATCTCTCACGTAATAGGCAAAAACTGTTGCCCCATCATCATGAGCTGCTGCTTTTTGCATCGAGGCCGCAAGGTCTGCACCATAGAAGATGTTATCGCCTAAAACTAACGCACAGCTATCCTTGCCGATGAACTTTTCCCCAATCAAGAAAGCCTGTGCCAAGCCATCTGGTGAAGGCTGCACAGCATATGTAATCTGGATCCCCCACTGACTGCCATCACCCAGCAAGAGCTTAAAACTCTCGCGATCCTGCGGCGTCGTGATGATCAAGACATCATGAATACCCGCTAGGAGCAATGTACTAAGCGGATAATAAATCATCGGCTTATCATAAATAGGCATAAGCTGCTTGCTCACAACTTTGGTTAGTGGATAAAGACGCGTGCCTGATCCACCCGCGAGAATAATTCCTTTTTTGATCATAGTGTATCAACTCCTTTTACCACTACAACAAATAGAGGCTCATCCTGCCAATAACGACGAATGAACCACCTATTTGTTTTTATTCTCTTACCACATCATCGTCTTCAAGATATTCACCATTTTCAACTTCGATTACCACTAAGGAAATCTTCCCTGGATTCTTGAGACTATATTTTGTCGTCTTCGGGATGAATACACTTTCATTATCGTGGAGCATTTGCTGCTTACCTGCAATCGTCACATCCGCTGTGCCACGCGTGACGACCCAATGAACACTGCGATGAAAATGCATCTTGGTCTCGAGTGACTCTCCCGGACGGATTACGAGCTTTTTCATCTTGTAGCCCTTACCCTCACCCAAAAGCGTCCGATGGCCCCACTTGTAATAAAGCGTTGTATGCTCTATAGCCTCTTTGCGTCCACGCTGTTTGAGCATATCGACAAGAGTTTTCACCTTTTGTGACTCACCTTTTTGTGCGACAAGAATGACATCATCGGTCTCAATAACCATGATATCTTTTAGCCCAATCCCCGCGATAAGGCGGCTTTGTCCAAAGATCAGATTGTCCTTACAATCAATCGTTATCGCATCACCCTTGATGGCGTTGCCATCGGCATCTTTGTCGAGAACTTCATAAATCGCGTCCCATGAACCAACATCATTCCAATAAACTTTGAGCGGTATCGTAACACCGACTTCCGATTTTTCGGCAACAGCATAATCAATCGAAATATCCGGCATGTGCTCGAACTGTGCTAATGTTTCGTCATATGTCTCCATAAGATTGTGATCGATTTCCGGAGCATATTGCTTGATCTCATTCAAATAACGATCAATGCGGAATGCAAACATTCCCGAATTCCAGAAATAGTTGCCGCTTTCCACATAAGCTTTTGCCGTCTTGAGATCTGGCTTTTCCTTAAAAGAACTCGTCTCATAAGCTCCGCCTATGTCTTTGCCCGTCTCTATATAGCCGAATCCGACTTCAGGCTTCGTTGGCTGTACCCCAAACGTAACAAGCTTGCCCTTGGCAGCAAACTCAACCGCTGTCATGACGGCATTTTGAAAAGCAATCGGGGGATGAATGATATGATCCGATGTCGAGACAAACATGACCTCATCTGACTCGCAGCCAAGCTCATGCAAGCAGAAATTTGCTGCCAGAGCAATTGCTGGAGCAGTATTGCGTGCCATCGGCTCGAGTACGATGTGTGCCGCATCAGCTTCACAATTCATAAGCTCATTTCGCACATGATGGACATAAGCACTATTCGTTACAATGACAAGATCCGAGGGCCGAACCAAGTTACGGAAACGAAGAATTGTTTCACCTAGGAGTGACATTTCTTTGTCTATTGTCAAAAACTGTTTTGGCATACATTTGCGAGACAATGGGAATAACCGGGTTCCGCCACCACCTGCTAAAATAATAATTTTCATAATTCAAGCTCCATAAGTTTATTGAATAACAATTCCTTTGTAAATAGCTTTGAATGGTTAATTAATAAAAATCCCCACTCTTATGAGCAAGGATTTTTATTACAAAAGAAAGCTCTCTATCCCTAAAATTATTTTTTACAATCCAAAATAATTTCACAAATCCGATCAACATCTTCTATTGATAAATCAGCATATAGTGGTAAAGTTAATACACGTTTGCTAACATACATGGCAACTGTTGTTAAATCTGAATTAAACATTCCATGAAAACAATCAAATGTATTAGTTAAAGGATAAAAATATTTGCGAGCCCCAATACCTTTTTCTTCCAAAGCTTGAAAAACCTCATTACGACTTGCACCAAAAATTTTCTCATCAAAAACTACAGGGAAATATGCGTGATTTTGAACAACCTCTTTTTGTATTGGATTTAGTTGTACTCCATCAACATGTTCTAAGTGGCTTCTATAACGCGCTACAACATTTCTTCGTTTATTCAATTCCTCGTTAAGATGTCGTAAATTACACAATCCCATTGCTGCACAAAATTCATTCATTTTGGCATTCGCACCTACTCCATCTACTTCCTCTGGACCTCGAATTCCAAAATTCTTTAATCGGTATAAATTCAAGCCAAAATCTTTATGTTCATCGCCAAAACAAACTGCTCCACCTTCTATACTGTTAAAAACCTTCGTAGCATGGAAACTAAAACATGAAATATCACCAAAAGAACCAATCCCCTGCCCTTGATAGGTTTCCCCAAAAGCATGCGCCGCATCATAAATCACTTTTAATCCATATTTATTGGCAATACGTTGAATTTCTTCAACATTACATACATTACCATACACATGCACAGGGACTATCGCACAGGTTTTATCCGTAATCAGCTCTTCAATTTTATTTGTATCCATTGTATAATCAGTCGGATTGATATCACAAAAAACAGGCGTCAAATGATTTCTAACAATCGCATGTGTTGTGGAAGCAAAAGTAAATGGCGTAGTGATAACTTCCCCATGTAAATTCAAGGCTTGCATGGAAAGTTCCAATGCCATATGACCATTTGTCAATAAATCTATATTTTCAACATCTAAATATTGTTTTAATTTCTTTTGTAACTCTTGGTGCTTTACCCCCATGTTCGTTAACCAATGCGATTGCCAAATATCGCGAATTTCCTCCACATATTCTTCCATAGGTGGCATTGAAGATTGCGTAACTAAAATTTTATTTGACATAGCAAAACAGACCCCTTTCTATAATAAAAGCAACTACTTACTAGCAAACAATATTAGACAATCGTAATTTCTCTTGACATTGTTCTTATCAAATCATATCCATCCCAGTTAAGGGAAAAGTCCATTGTTTTTCCCAAAGGAACCATTCGATCAACCCCTGGGGGACAATATTCACGGACAAACTCATCTAGCCTATTTATAGGTATTCCATAATAAGCAATCGTTTGACACCGCAGATCACAAAGCGGCAAAATTTCCGTAAGCTCCTGCCCTTCATACTCTATAAAGAAACCACTATTCCCCTTATATTGCATCAAATCATCATCAATTTTATTTACATTTATGCGCGTGATTATATTGTCTAGGGATTTAACCATTTTTGCCTGCTTGCAGGCTCCAAGAATATACGCTTTCGTCAGCTTATCCACTGCCTGTACTGATTGCAATACATATTTTTCTTTTGCGACCTGGTGTAGTTGATTCCAAAATTCTTTTTGTGCTGCTTTCGCCTGGCTTCCAAGCCATATAACAACACGAGGCGATGTACATGCATTTTGGTCGGTCAAATAAGTATCGTTATAAAAATCATTGGCAATTTCAGATTTTGTATCGGCTTCAAGATAGCCATCTGAGTCAATAACCGTTATTGAATTCCTATCCGCAAAAGCAATTTCTGTAGCACGAACTTGCATCGGCGACTTTCGTAGTTCACGAATCGTATTGTCTCCTCCCCAAACAACTCTCACCTTGCAAATATTTGAAAATATATCGTTCAATTCTTTATTGTGCGCATACCTAACCATAACCATGTAGTTTTGCATAAAGGGCATTTCTTTAAGTGTCTTGTTTATAGCCGCACAAATAATTTCAACCTGAAGAAAGTCTTTTGATGGTAAACGTACCAAATTGGCATTGCCCGCAAGCAAGGCCGAAACGAAGGAATACGCAAAATTAACAGCCACATTGGATGGTGCTATATGAAATACTATCCCACGCCCTAAGTGAAGTCCTATGTTTTTATAGGATTCTCCCATCTGTTTAATCGAAGCCTTTCGACACCAAAAAGCGAAGGTAACGACATCTGAATACTTTTGTGCATCTTTATTTTTCAGCATATGCTTGGATAGGCTCGACAAAAAATCAATTACTTCATCCGAAAAAATAGGCATTGCTTTTTGCTTTTCCATATTGGTCAATATATTTTTATTGCCAACAATATATTCCATTTTAGAATTGAGCTGCATATGTATCACTACACCCCCGTATCTCAGCATTTTGCAGTCGACCTACAACATTAAAATATTTGCCCTTTCGACCACACGGACAATCATCAATTCCTAGTAAAACGCCCTCATCTTCCGTAAGCAAGGAATGCCCTGGATACGATTTAGGCAAAAGTGAAAGTACTTGTATAATCCCTTTTTCGCCAATATCTGCAACAGAGAAATCGATTCCACGGCGTATAATAACATCAGAATAGGTGCTTGCGTGCAAGTGTCCATACTCACATTCCATATAAATACACCCCGTTTGTTCAACCATTCCATAGTAGTTGCAAATTTGTGAAATCCCACAGACCTCTTTAAGTAACCGATTAAATTCCGATGGCATAACTGCTTCCTGCACCATTTTCTTCCACCCGCCACCATGAATGAGGATTGCATTGCTAAGATCAAGCTTTTCTTTACAGGTTCTAAGAGCTTTATAAAAATGTTGCCATACCATAAAAGTAAATCCAAAAAGTAAAATTTTTTGTCCTGCATTTTCATTGATAAATTCTTTGATTTCATCAAATTCAAGTTCCATATCATCATTCAATGCATATATTTTTTTACGTCCAAATATTGAAAATCCGAGTATTCCTGCACCACGAGCTGAAAACATTTCTCTATTTTTTACTACGGAAGGACAATCTATAATTATCATTGGCATACGATTTCCCTGTGTAAATTCCGATACAATTCGAACAAGCGTTTTTTGTTGATTCGAAGCTGTATCCCTGTCCAAATAAATTTTTGACACCTGCTGCCCTGATGTTCCTGAGGATGTCATCGTTTTAAAGACTTCCTGTTGATCTATACTCTTCAAATCCAATTCCTTAAATAAGCGAACGGGCAGAAACGGAACATCTTCATATGTTTTAATTTTTTTTGATGAAAAGTCTATCATATCAAGCATTTTATGATAAATATCACATTTTCCATCATGATACACAGTTAAATCTAAAAGATTTTTTGTAAGCATTTCAGACTTCTCTTTTTGTCCCACGGCATATGGTTCATATTGTTTTAATAGATCTGCATAGTCAATCATAATATTGCTCCAGTTCTCGATACAATGTTTTCCCTGACGCATTCTTTGGAATAAACTCTATATGTTTTGCCTTAAATGCTGACGAATGCAATTTCAGTTTCATACTCAAATAGGGCACAATTTTTTCAACAACAGCTGCCTCTATTGAAAAAACATATAATTTATCATCAATTCCTGAACATGCAAGATCAGTTGTTGAAAATTCATTTTTTAGGATCTGTTCAACTTCATCAAGATTTATTCGCTTACCAAAAATTTTTAAGAATCGTTTCTTGCGACCAACAATCGTGTAAATTCCATCTTCATATATTGCAAGATCCCCGGTATAAAGACACTCGCGTCTTTCATCCCCTAGTATCAAATCTTCGCCACAAATTGCATAACCAAGTGATACATTTTTACCATAATAAACAAGTTCACCTATTGTATTTGGTTCTTCAACTAGGTTTCCCTCGGTATCTCTTAATTCAAAACGACCACCCGGTATGGCAATCCCCATACTTCCATATTTAGATAGTGATTTTTCAGCCGGAAGATATCCCATGCGCGCAGTAGCTTCTGCCGCACCGTACATGACAACAAACCGTTTCTTCTCTTTTTCTGCATATTGTGCAAATTTCTTATGTAAATCAGGATTGAGTTTTCCACCAGCCTGTGTCAATGTCTTCAGTGAAGGAATGTCCATACGAAAAAACCTTAATTTCTCCAACATTTCATAGGTATAGGGAACCCCCCCCATACTAGTAACACCTTGTTCTTTAAATAACTGCCAAAACTCACGTTGAAACACGTTTTTTTCTGTCAAAATCAAAGCGGCTCCGGTATAAAGATGTGTATTTATGATTGACAGTCCATATACATAGTTCATTGGTAAAGTAGTAATGGCACGCTCATCTTCATCAATGTGCAGATATTCTGCAATAGCAATCGTGTTCGAAATAATATTTTCATAACTTTGGCGAACAAATTTAGGACTTCCCGTAGATCCTGACGTACTCATAAGCAATGCTAATTTGTCGTAGAGATTAAACTCTAGATTGTCTTGATTATCTACCGCCAAGAGGACATAATCCCATAAACAAAACACTTCTTCATATTTGGGAAAATCTTGCCTTTCATTTTTTGAAATCCACAAATATTTTGGTCTATAGACCTTTATAAGATGTAATAATAATTCCTTATCGAGACTATTATCCATCATTACTGGTACAATATTGTGATTTAAACAGCCAATGTAGCCAGCTATGGCAGCAGGAGTATTCGCACAAAATAAGAATACCAGGCAACGTTCTTTGATGACTTCGGCAACTTGTTCGGATGCTCTTTCTAACTCATGATAGGTAATTATATCTTCCTCTGTAATCAAAGCTGGACGATCGCCAAATTTATTCAAATTCCACATGTAATAACTCTCCCTTTCAAAACTTCAGCCTATTTCTTCCTGCTAAACTTATCTTCAGCATATATGACATCACGCCTACGATAAGGCTCACCATGCCCTGGAAATACCATATACTCCGCTGATAATGCCAAAAGATAAGGCAGTGTAATTTTTTTATAATCCGCAACAGAACCTCCTGGGTAGCGGAGAATCACCGGTATCCCTTCTATCATATAGTCTCCTGTAAATATATGTGTATCATCGAATCGAACCAAACTACTTCCTTTTGAATGTCCTGGCATGGACAGAAACTGTATACGATGCCCGCACCATATCATATCATATCAACTTTCAAATATGAAATCTGCTTTAATTGAATATAGCCTAAATGAATGATAAAAATCCATAATGCCTACAGCATCATCTGTTTTCATCTTAAGCAACGCTAGAGGTCTATTATTCCTAGATTTCATAATCGCGTCTGCACATTTTTTTTGACAGATAACAACCGTGGGTAACATCGATCGATAAAAATCCACGCCAGAAGTATGATCGAAATGTTCGTGTGTTAGTAATATGGTAATCTTCTTAATATGATTTTTTTTTATTTGCTCGACTGCATCTTGATTATAATTTGGATCGATAAGCAAGACCTCATCATCTTCTAAGATCATATACATATTGGAATTGATATATTTCATGGGATATCTATAAACCATCAAAGAACATTGCTTATCCATTAAATCAGTCCTAGCCAGTTATCATTAAACAGCAAAATCGATTTTATATTTTTTCAAAATTTCAATGCCCTTATCAAAGGACTCAAAATCAATAATATCATCCGTCTCCATCATAATATCAAAACTATCTTCAATATCTGCTATTAACGTCATATGGCCAACAGAATCCCATTCTGTAATGTCTTGATAATGCAGAGTCGCTACTTCATTTTTGCTCATATTAAACATATCCATAAAAATTTTTGTATATTTTTCTAAATTTGTCATCATAAAAACCTCATTTCAAATTATATATTATTATTTAATATCTTCTAACCTAACAAGTTGATCTGCCTCTATATCTCGTGTAATCGTTTTTCCCACTAATTCATCGATATGTTCCGGGCTTATCCCGGTTCCTGGGCGTTTGGCGTATAAATCATCACGTTTCAGTACCGTTCCGGCCGGCAAATCACGTACTACAATAATACTACGTCGCATTTTCTTACGCTGTTCATATTCTTGTGGAAGAACAACACGCTGCTTGTTTCCCATTCCAATTTGTATATCGCGGCACTTATTCACTAAATTTTTAAATGGTTCTGGCTCAGTGGCCATCCCATTATCCATACCAACTTTTGTATGATCTAATGTTAAGTGTTTTTCGATAAGCCCTACACCTAATGCTGTTGCCGCAATTGCTGCTGCATCCCCCTCTGTATGATCAGAAAAACCGATTGGATATTGAGGGAATTCTTCTCGCAAGCCCCAAATATTATTTAAATTAATTGTTGAAATAATCGTCGGATAAATAGAAACACAATGCAAAATAACCATTTGCTTCATACCAGACTCTTCCAAAACATGAACTGCTTTTCGAATTTCCTCTATTTCACTCATACCAGTTGACAGAACAATCGGGACTTGCTTAGATCCTATATACCGCAAAAAAGAATAATTATTTAACTCCATAGAAGCAATCTTAATATAAGGTACCTGGCACTCGTCAACCAGAAAATCAACCTCTTCCTCTGAATATGGCGTAGAAGAGAAGCTAATTTTCTTATTTTTACAGTAAACAGCCAATTCTTTCAGTTGTGCTGAACTCAAAGAAAATTTATCTACAAATCGTTTAGCCATAGGATTTTGCTCATAATATGTTTTAGAATACAGACTAGCTGCAGACCACGATTGAAATTTTACACAATCACAACCAATATCAGCTGCTGCAGCTATCATTTCTTGCGCTTTTATTACACTCCCATTATGACTGCTATTAACTTCCGCAATAAAATATGGTCGGCCAAAATCTTTGATAATCGTATCATCCCGAAATTTACATTCACTCATCTATCGATCACCTCCATTAATTTATTAGTCAATCGGTGGAATCATCATTTCTTGCTTTAATTCTTCCCGCTCCATAAATGGTGATAAATCCTCTAAGGGACGAGATACCAAACGTCGTTTTTCATTAATAGCATACGATTTATGCAGGAATTTTTGCTCAGCTATACACATCACTTCGCAAATAACAGGCCCTGAAAGCTTCAACACCGTATCAAGTTTTTTCTCTAGATCCATTAAATCTTCTATTTTTACATAATTGATGTTAAAACTGTTTGCCAATTTTTCAAAATTGGGTTGAGCAACTCCATCCGTTGGATCATTACCTATAGTACGACTGCGAAATAAATCCCGCTGACGTTTACGAATAACCGCATACATATCATTGTTCATCACAAAAATCTTAGCTGGAATCTCATGAAAGCTAATAGCTTGCAGCTCCTGGAGATTCATCATAATAGATCCATCCCCAACAATTGTAACAATATCTTTCTTACCGGCAAAATGAGCCCCAAGAATAGCCGGTATAGCATATCCCATAGCACCTTGAGCCGCTGGAAATAAGCATCGCTGATTTTTCCCATAAGAAATCGTTGAGGGAACGATAAGCTCTTCAAAACCGGCATCTGTTATAACCACGGCTTCGGTGCCTAGTCGTTTACTCAAACAATGTGAAAATGAATATATATCGATTACATTTTTTTCTGCTTGTTCTTGAATAAACGCTTCGTTGGAAATATGAAACTGATCTTTCCAATGGCAGCATTTGTCTTTCCAGGCCTCTAATGCTGGATTCAATTCATTTGCTTTGGACAGCACTATGTTCAGAAACTCCTTTGCATCCGCTATAATAACCTTATCAATTCGTGCCGCTGGTTTTGTGTGCTCAACAGGATCAATATCAACGATTGTTATTTTCGAAGATCGAGCAAAAGTTTTATAATCCGTTCCCGTCGCCTGTGAACAGAGTTTTGTCCCAATGGCTAGAATATAATCCGCATTTTGAATAGCAAAATTTCCTGATCGGCTACCGCCAATACTGCCAATTGCACCAATCGATAAATCATTAGTCGTTCCATACACATCGGCAGCACTTGGAGTAAATACCAATGGAATTTCTGTTAATTCTACAAATTGAGCAATCTGCTGCTGTGCACCAGCTGAACGAACACCTCCACCAATCAGAATCAGAGGCCGTTTTGCGCTATTTAATTCAGCAAGAACTTCTCGGACATCCGATTCTAAAACAACGCTCTCTTCCTTTTCTGCTGGATAAAAATGTACTAAAGTTTGTGGATCAATACGCATATTTTGTACATCTAAAGGGACATCAATCCAAACTGGCCCTTTTCGTCCTGTCACTGCAAGATGGAAAGCTTTCTCCAACTCAACAGCAATTTGCTTTGGATCTGTAATCATTACAGCATATTTGGTAATAGGTTTTACAATTTCAACGATATCTGCTTCTTGAGAACCAAACGTTCGTAACGGTATTCCTGTATAACGTGTTGTTTCCTCTAGCATATGTTGTCCAGAAATAAAGACCACCGGTATATTGTCTTGCCAAGCACATAATGCAGCAGTCACGGCATTAGTTGCTGCACATCCGGTAGAAACCAAACAAGCACCAAAATCATCACGAGCCTGTGCGTATGCCATAGCTGCATAGGATGCACCTTGCTCATGATATGTTGAAATCCCTTCAAACTCATTTTCTCGAGCAACTGCATCGGATAAAAAAAGTATCCCTCTACCAGTGACCAAAAAAATATGATTAATCTCTTTTTCATGTAACTTTTGAATAATATAGTCCGCTACACGTTCCAAATTAACACCACACTTATTATTTTTATCATCCTAATTTTTAGGATGATCTAACATCGTTTTTTCGGCATAAACGTTTTAAAAATATCTGGCACTGCAATCATCATATTCGCTTCACACGCTAAACTTCCATTAGTATAACCTTTGCAATTTCCAGAACACAATCCACGCTTATATGAAGAAACTTCTGCTTCTAGAATTAATTGATCCCCAGGAAAAATCTCTTTATGATATCTTACCTCATGTTTGATAGCATACATTGCTTTTCCCTCTAAATTGGGAAGCGTTGTTATAGCTATGGTTAACATTTGTGCCATAGCCTCAAGTTGTAAGCATCCCGGCATGTTGGGATGTCCTGGAAAATGATTAGGGAAATACCATTCATTATTTGTAATATTTTTATATCCTTTAGCATATTCACCAGGTAATACATCGGTAACATAATCAACCATCAAAAGTGGGTATCTATTCACTTGATATTTCTGTAATTCAATTCCATTAAGACTAAATCCTTTTTCTTTATCATCCATACGAGTCTCTCCCTTCAAGGTCCTTTATTGTTTTCGAGGCAATCTATACTGATTAAATAAAGCCAATACAACTAAATCCATTGTCCCATGACATACTACTCGGCCATTTACATACCCACGGCAAAGTGCTTTTGCCAATCCACGTCGCCAAGATTTTATTTCTATTTCAATGTAAAATTCATCTTCTAAATGAATCGGAGAATCAAACACTATATCCCATGCAAATTCTCGAGTTTCCGTTTCTGGCAAATCTACAGATGCAATCATTGCAATAGCTAAGCATTGTGAAAATATTTCAATTTGTACACCTTCAGGTACATAGTTATCCACAGCATTATAAAAACCATCATTTAAAGTAAAACGTTTCACTGCAGTAATCAATTTCGCCGGAATAAAATCTTTTATTTTATCAACCATTAATCCAGGGTATTTCACCCATATATATGAAGTAGCATTTCCATCTAATAACTTAATCATTTTCATCCCCACACAAAAAAATCTTCACTGTAAAATCACTCTGACAAACCATATTTCCCTCTACATAACCTCGACCTAAAACAGTATATATATCACCATGGCTTGAGACAACTTCTAACGATACTTGTAAATAATCTCCGGGGATGACTTCTCTGTATAAACGCATTGTATTATGTATTAACTGAATATTATCATTTTGTCCGTTTATTTTATCGTGTAAAAGAATATGCAAAAATTGTTTCATAAGGTTAAATTGAAATGTCCCTGGAACACTTCCGGGGTGTCCCACAAAGTAATTCTCATTGTTACTAATTCTTTTATATCCCATTATAAATTTTCCAGGCGTAATTTGCTCAATCATATCTAGCGAAAAATCCGAACATTGAATCATAATTTAACTCCAATACAAATTATTGAAATAATAAAAAACACTTCTCCTCATTCCAAATCATGTTTTATCATAAGGGCTTTCCAATACCAAAGTCCTTTTACGCATTTCAAAAAATTTTACCATCCAAATTTTTTCTAATTTCTCTTCCAGGATTCCCCATTACAACGACAGAATCTCCTACCGACCTATATATTGTAGCCCCCATGCTAACAATTGTATTCTCACCAATTGTTACGTCATCACGGATTGCCGCACTTTCGCCAATATATGTATCTGCCCCAATAACTGTTCCTCCGCCAATACTTACATTACATGAAAGAACCGTGTGTTCATTCACCACAATATCATGCCCAACCCGCACATAGGATTGTATCAATACATTGTCTTTTAATATAACATCGCTAGAAATACTTGTATAAGGTGTTATAATAATGCCCTTTTTTAATGTAGCAGTCGGCGAAATAATCGCGGTTGGATCAATCAAATTTGTTAATTGATATCCATCAGAAATTACTCGTTCATAGATTCTTCTACGATTCCTCGGAGTCCCATTCCCTATAATAATTTCTACGCTATTTTTATTTTCTGCAAATTCATCCAAGTGGCATACTCGTGCATTATAAAAACTTTTTTCTTCGCGTACATCATCAATAAAAACAATTTCTTCCCAACAATTCTTTAAAGCATTAATTCTTTCGGCTATATCATATAGTTCTTTTCCTAAACTCCCCGCACAAAAGATTCCTAAAATCATATTTTATCTCCTATTCCATTAATGTTTCACTCTAAAATTATAACACAACATTTGTCACAAATTAACAAAACGAATGAAAAATCCCTACTGAACATTCACTAACAGCAATTAAAATACAATCATTATATAATATACTTATCAAAAGTTTTTCATCAACGCTCTGTACGCATCTTATTCCTCAAAAAATCACTATATGCTAGCTGAATTCCATTGTAAAGCTCGGTTCTATATTTCCATCCCAACTTGTCTAGTTTAGACACATCCAATAATTTTCTTGGTGTCCCATCTGGTTTTGATGTGTCATATATTACATTGCCTTTATAGCCAATAACTGCTTTTACCATATTAGCCAACTCCGCAATAGAAAGTTCTTTTCCCGTCCCCAAATTCACTATCTCATTGCCAGAATACGTATTCATTAAATATACACAAGCATCTGCCAAATCATCTACATACAAAAATTCCCGTAAAGGTTTTCCGGTCCCCCAAATAACAACCTCAGAAGTGTTATTTTCTTTTGCCTCATGAAAACGACGAATCATCGCCGGCAAAACATGTGAATGTTCTAGATGATAGTTATCATTCGGTCCATATAAATTGGTTGGCATTACGGAGATATAATCTGTATTGTATTGACGGTTTAAATACTCACAATATTTTAGACCTGAAATCTTTGCCAACGCATAAGCTTCGTTCGTTGGCTCTAATGAGCTCGTCAAAAGGCAATTTTCTGGCATCGGTTGCGGAGCCATCCGTGGATATATACAGGAACTTCCCAAAAACATCAATTTCCTGACTTGATTCTGATAAGCTGCATGTATTACGTTCATCTCAAGAATCATATTATCATACATAAAATCCGCCAAATTCTCACTATTGGCCATAATCCCGCCGACTTTTGCTGCTGCCAAAAATACATATTCCGGCTTTTCTTCAGCAAAAAACGTCTCAACTTCTACTTGACGCCGTAAATCCAATTCACTGGAGGTTTTCATGATAATATTATGATATCCTTCAGACTGCAATTTTCTTACGATTGCTGAACCAACCATGCCTTTATGTCCAGCAACATAAATTTTTGCATTTTTTTCCATCATAAAGCCACCTTTTTATTTATTGCCGTATGTTTTCATATCTTCTTGCATCATCATTGCGACCAAACCTTTGAAATCGACTTTTCGCTTCCAGCCCAATTCCTGTTCAGCTTTTGTCGCATCACCCCAAAGGAGCTCAACTTCTGCTGGGCGGAAATAACGTGGATTGACATCAACTAAGAGCTTGCCGTTCTTCTTATCATAGCCTTTTTCTTCAATACCCGTTCCACGCCATTCAATATCAACACCAGCTTCGGCAAAAGCAGCTTCAACAAATTCACGAACTGTATGTGTCTCATTTGTGGCTAGCACATAATCACCTGGTTTGTCCTGTTGGAGCATTCTCCACATACCCTCTATGTAATCACCGGCAAATCCCCAGTCACGTTTTGCATCCATATTACCTAAGGATAATTTTTCTTGTTTTCCTGCCATAATCTTGGCTACTGCAATCGTAATTTTTCTAGTAACAAAGGTTTCGCCTCGACGAGGCGATTCATGGTTGAATAAAATCCCGTTACACGCAAACATATTGTAAGACTCTCTATAATTGACCGTAATCCAATAAGAATACAATTTTGCTGCGCCATAAGGACTCTTTGGATAAAATGGAGTTTTTTCACTTTGTGGAGCACTTCCCGGAAGTCCTACCAAAAAGTTCAGATGTTGATGCCTGATAAAATTTGCATTTCACTCCACTCTGATAAATAGCATCTAATAAACGAATCGTACCAACACCAGTTGCCTCTGCGGTGTATTCTGGAACCTCAAAAGAGACTGCCACATGAGACTGTGCTCCCAGATTATATATTTCATCTGGTTGAATTTTCGTAATCAACGCAATTAGATTACAAGAATCTGTTAAATCTCCATAATGTAAAAAAAATCTATCTTTTAGTGTGTAGTCATCATAAAGATGATCTATTCGTTGCGTACAAATCGTACTATGACGCCGAATAATTCCATGTACTTCATATCCTTTTTCTAATAGAAGTTCTGCTAAATATGAACCATCTTGACCTGTTATCCCTGTTATTATTGCTTTTTTCACTATAATTAACCTCACTTTTAATCTTTCATCAGTTTTTCTATTATCTTACAATAGTTGTCAGAAAATTCTTTTTTTCTATTTTCATTTATTAATTTCATTTTTTCATAGTCACTTTTTTGGGGAGGACTCGACCATATCATCCACATTTTTTTTGCTAAAACTTCAGCATTTTGAGGGGGGAAAAACTCTCCGAATTTTGGATTTTGCTCTAAATGAACCGGTATGTTCGATAATATTATTTTTTTTTCTCTACTTTTAGCTTCTTCGACAGTTGTACTCCACCCTTCAAATAAAGACGGATTAATATATGCCAAACAGGTCTCTGCTAATGTCTGCACATCAGTAAATGAAACTAATCCTAAAATACGATACATATCCTCCAATTTATTATCTAAAATATATTTTTTTAGTTCATCGAAATACTTGGGGTTTCTATAATCTTGTGTATTCCCCGTCGAAATCACCAACACTTTTTTCCCCGATCTTTTCAATAAAGTCAAAGCTTCTAATACAATTTTATGATTTTTATGTTTCCAATATTGATTAGGCAAATAAAAAAAAGCCGAATTAATCTCATATTTTTTTTGGATATATACAAATTTTTCTGTTTGACTCTCTTGCTTTATTTCAAATGATGGAACAAACTGTAAAACTTCTGCTTTACTTTTATAATTACTATAATATTTTTCAAAATCATTTTTTGCCACATTACTGCTTAATATTACAATATCATTCTTTTTACTCATTTCATAAAAAGATTTATCTCTATTTGGATAATACATTGCGGTTGGAAAATGTTCCTGTGGCGGCAATCGCAAAAACACGCTAGGATCAATCCAAAATACGTCTATGTCAATTGAATAAATGGCAGCAACAGTCGGAAAATTTTTTTAGATTTTTCTCCTCAATTCCATCTGTAACGACATAGATTTCGATATCTTGACCCCTATTGTTTTCACAAATAGATATAATTGACCCCCATACATCGAGCATAATTGTCATCCACGCCAAAACCTATTCGTAAAAAATTTCGCACGCCAACCCTATTGCAAAACTTATAGCTAATATTTTTTATTATGGCTTCTTCTAGAACCTTTTGATCTATCATATAACTTCCCCATTTCAAAATTTCTCTGCATATTTTGTTCTACCATATCTAAGAAGCCAACAGACCGACTCGTAGTAACGTCTTTTCTGCCAGTAATATCGAGCCAGCATTTTCATTTCTCGATATTTGTGCGGCACAGCATCTAACGGAATGTCTTTCCATAGAGAAATACTCTTTATACTTTCTAAAAATAACTTGCCAACGGATGAAAACACCACAGATGCCAAGGTTTATTAAATCCAATATAATGTATGATTATTGTATCTCGAGGAACAACCTTCACTTGCTCAAATTTTCTTTCTCCCAAATTACACATAAAATTCCACGTAGAATCTACATACTTCAAGTGATGTTCCAATATAATATTTAATGCATCCTGATCAAAACAACGAAATTCAAACGATCTTGTCTGCAACAATTCTAAACATTTTTCCGAAACTCGCATTCCGATCCATTTTTCGACATCAATATACATCATACCTGTATTAAAATATGCTGTACCATCCAAATTCAAATGCGGTTCTGTTTCTTTGCTTACCTTATGATCTTCTACTACACACGCAACTTTATTCTCAAATGCAATAGACTTCAAACGTTCTAAAGAATTTATACAAACCATGTCTGCATCCAAATATAAAAATTTATCAACAAACCCTTGCAGAGCTGCTGGAATCAAGAAGCGATAATATGCTGCTATCGTAAACTGAATTGTATTGAGACCCCTAAAAATCTCATCATTTATATAATAAAGAGCTATTACCACTTTATATTGACATGATAATTCTTTCAAAAGCACATGATTCTGCTCAGAAATAGAATTCACAAAAACATGAATCTCTAACTGCTGATTTTTGTTATTTTCTAATATAGACGTCAAAAAAACCCCAAGTGGGTATATAAATGTCTCATTCACACTAAATGCTATGTGCAAATCTGCTTGACCTAGAACAAAATTTTCTCGTCCAAAAATCTCTTTATCCCGAACTGCATTTTTAACAGTCAAAATCCCCATCTGCTCTGCCTCATCATCTTAAATTTTGCTATTGACTATTTTGTTTAAATATTATCCGCCTATTTAAAACCATATAAAAAGCTGTCATAAACCAAAAAAATTCATTCAACCCCTTAAGCCAAGGCCCACCAAAATTGCAATCAGTCAGTCCTTGTATTAAAAAGCCTATCATTCCAATAAAAAAAGCCAAAGCCAATCTGTTTCTATCCCTTTTCCACTCAAGAAATGTATCATATAATAAAACCATATTGAAACAAATATAC
>Ga0183099_1000931_pt1 | contig 18439 bp, 17 predicted proteins | sample Biomet1_FD_127788 | JGI IMG/M metagenome (GOLD analysis project Ga0183099, IMG submission 127788) | Microbial communities from bioreactor (seeded with anoxic lake sediment) at LBNL, California, USA - Biofuel metagenome 1 | ecosystem: Engineered > Bioreactor > Anaerobic > Unclassified ... | reverse complement strand
TAAATAACTGTGGCAGAACAGACATCGGCTTATTTTCCTTCGCTTTTTTAAGTTCCTCTAAAGAAGCGGTAATTTTTGCCCTTCCCCCTATCTGCGTTACATTAACCAGTTCGTCTTTCTTTATCTCGGTAAATAACTGTGGCAGAACAGACATCGGCTTATTTTCCTTCGCTTTTTTAAGTTCCTCTAAAGAAGCGGTAATTTTTGCCCTTCCCCTATCTGCGTTCTGAGCCATCTCATCCAGTCCCAATCGATGATAATCATAAGTCATCTGACGGAAAGGTTTCATTCCTTCTTCCAGGTAATCTGTTATTATTCCATGGCGGTTTCGGCTATCTTCAAAAGCTTTCCACCCGGTTTCAGACAAACTTTGGGCAGCAGTTACAATACTCTCAACTGTTCGCAGCATCTCCGTTCCTCCCATAGGAGCCATTGAATCCATATCCAAACCTATTACCAGATAAGCATAATAAGCAATGACCGCAGTAAGATTATTGTCTATCTGATTTTCTCGAAGTTCTAAAGGATCAAACTCCAGATAAGTAAAGTTAAAATTCGCATCTTTAAAATTAAAAAGCGTAGTATTATAGCTTGCATCAAATACCGGACGATTAGCCTGAACAAGAAGCTCACATTTGAAAGTACCATCATCAGAATGCTCTTTCACTGTGATATTCATACTGCAGGATATCCGTTCGGTAACATTATATTGTGCAGAAGTCCATTTACGATCATTAATAAATTCCGTTAAAGCTGTTTCCAATGTTTTAAAAACCTGCGTATTTGTTCCCTGAATTTGCGAATAATTAATATTCACTTTACAATTCAGTTCCTGAGCCTTTCCCGTTAATGAGAAAAAAAACAGCAAAAAACTAAAACAAGTACAACGGATTATATTCTGAATGATCTTTTTATTCATTTTGCTTTTCTGTTTATTTAATCAACAGAGCCAACCGGTCAATGATATCCACCGCTACTTCACGTTTGTTTTTCAGCGGATAGTCTGTCTTTCCGTCTTTATCAATAATTGCGATCTTGTTCGTATCATGGCGAAAACCAGCACCCTCATCATTCAAAGAATTTAGAACGATAAAATCAAAGTTCTTTCGTTCCAATTTATTTTGAGCATTTTGATATTCATCATTAGTTTCAAGAGCAAAACCTGCAAGCAATTGATCTGCCCTCTTTATCTTTCCTAATGAAGCCGCAATATCCTGAGTGGGTTTCAAAACAACCGTAAGTTCGTCACCTTTGCGCTTTATTTTTTTATCAGCAACTATCTCTGGAGTAAAATCTGCTACCGCTGCACACAAAATGCCAGCATCTGCTGACGGATAGTTTGCAATAGAAGCTTCATACATTTCCTGTGCAGATTCAACATCAATACGATTAATATTGGAATGAACAGTTTCTATTTGTACCGGTCCGGCGATTAATGTTACTTCAGCTCCTCTGGAAGCACACTCTTCTGCCAGAGCAAATCCCATTTTACCTGATGAATAATTACCAATAAACCTTACCGGGTCTATTTTTTCATAAGTCGGTCCCGCAGTTATCAGTATTTTTTTTTTTGAAAAATCCTCTTGCTTAGCGAAGAATTCTTCAAGTACACGGATAATAACATCCGGCTCTTCCATTCGTCCTTTACCTACCAGATGACTCGCCAACTCCCCTACTCCCGGTTCAATAATATGATTACCAAAAGAACGAAGTGTTTCAATATTTTTTTGAGTGGATGGGTGGGCAAACATATCCAGATCCATTGCTGGTGCAACGAAAACCGGAGCTTTTGCTGAAAGATAGGTTGTGATAAGCATATTGTCTGCTATTCCATTAGCCATCTTACCAATTGTAGATGCCGTAGCTGGAGCAATCAACATTGCATCCGCCCAAAGTCCTAAATCCACATGACTATTCCAGGTCCCGTCTCTTCCCGAAAAGAAATCACTAATTACAGGTTTACTGGTCAAAGCAGATAGTGTTATGGGAGTAATAAATTCCTTTCCAGCAGGAGTTATCACTACCTGAACTTCTGCACCTTTTTTTATCAGCCCTCTGATAATATAGGTAGCCTTATAAGCAGCAATACTTCCTGTTATTCCTATAATTATTTTTTTACCTTTCAACATATCACCTATTCTTAGTCAGCTTATTTTCCGTTAAATTCTCGTAACTTAATTTTCGTAAGGACAGCTTTTGTGTTCAATGTAAAATCACTATTCAACATCCATGAATAATAACCCTGATCTTTTTTGAAAACATCTGAAACAGCCATGCCTTTATATTTCCCAAAATTAAATACCTCTACTCCATTGTCATCATAAACCACCCTTCCGGCAAAGTCTACATTTTTATTGTAAGCCGAAAAATCGGCAAGAAAAGCCATATCATTCTGTAAGTCATCTGAATATCGATCAAGCTGTGCTTTAAGAACCTCGTATGTAGCACGTGTATCTGCTTCGGCAGTATGAGCATCATCAAGATTTTTGTCGCAATAAAATTTATAAGCAGCAGAAAGTGTTCTTTGCTCCATTTTATGAAAAATGACCTGCACGTCAATAAACTTACGCTTGCTCATATCAATATCCACTCCCGCACGAAGAAATTCTTCAGCCAATACAGGTATATCAAAACGATTAGAATTAAATCCGGCAAGATCAGCTCCTTCAATATCGCGGGCTATATTCTTTGCCACTTCTTTAAAAGTAGGACAGTTAATTACATCTTCATCATAAATGCCATGTATGTTTGAAGATTCCTCTGGGATATGCATTTCCGGATTTATGCGAAGCGTCTTTGCCTCTTCATTTCCGTTAGGATATACTTTTAAATAACAAATTTCTACAATTCTATCAGAGTTTATATTTGTTCCGGTTGTTTCTAAATCGAAAAAAACAATTGGATTTTTCAGGTTTAAGTTCATTTTATATTTTTAGTCATTTAACATCATTGGCATTAACAACATCAACAAGTCATCGTTTTCTTCTTGTTCCAATGGAACAATAACTCCGGCACGAGATGGATCAGCCAGTTCTATAATTACATCTGTAGCAGATATATTATTTAAAATATCAATCAGGAAGGTTGATTTAAAACCAATGCTCATTGGAGCACCCTGATATTGGCAAACTAATGATTCCTCTGCAGAAGTAGAGAAGTCAATGTCCTGTGCAGAAATGACAATCAGATTTTCCTGCATGCGTAGCTTTATTAAACTACTAGCTTGTGAAGAGAACACAGACACACGTTTCAACGCACTAATCAACTGCAAACGGTCAATAGTAATCTTATGAGGATTATTCTGAGGAATTACTGAGTTATAATTAGGAAAACGACCTTCAATAAGACGGCACACCATACGATAGTTCTCAAGAGTAAAAACGGCATTTCTATCATCAAATTCAATAGTAACAGTACCAGATTCTTTAGGAAGGAGATTCTTCAGCAATCCTGCCGGTTTTTTGGGTAGAATAAAAGCAGCTCTTTCACTGCCTTTCGCTGCCATAGTTTTGCTACGCGCCAGTTTATGCCCATCAGAAGCAACAAGCGTAATGTCTTCTGTTGTAATATCAAAATAAATACCGTTCATTACAGGACGAAGTTCATCATCAGCTGTTGCAAAAATTGCACGATTAATACCAATCAGTAATAAATCTGCATTCATTTCCAAACGCACGGCATTATCACCCAATGAAGCGGACTGTGGATATTCATCCGCATTTTGTCCAACTACACTATACTTACCATTTTGATATTGCACAGATATTTCATATGTTTCAGCATTAACATCAAAGCTTAGCGGTTGTTCTGGAATTTCTTTTAATGCATCCAAAATAGTTTTTGCACCAACAGCGAACTTACCGTTTGCATCGCTTTCATTCACCTCAAGGGAAGTAACCATTGTCGTCTCACTGTCTGACACAGTTACAGAAAGTTTTCCATCTTCTAGCTCAAAGAGGAAACAGTCTAAAATAGGCAATGCATTTTTAGAGTTAATTACACGGCTTATTGCTTGTAAATGACTAAATAAAGCCGTACTTGAAACGATGAATTTCATACTTATATGAGTTTAAATTATTATACTTATAATGGAAGACAAAGATAAATAAAAAGATTCTCTCAACAAACAAAAGATTAAAGAAAAAAACTAAAACATTAGCTTTATAAAACATAAAACACTATTTTCGCAGCCCGAATTATATAACAAGAATATGGAAATAAGTGGAAAAATAATTGCAATCCTACCTCTGCAAAGCGGAACAGGAAGAAATGGAACTGAATGGAAAAAACAAGATTATGTTATTGAAACACATGATCAGTATCCTAAAAAAATGTGTTTTAACCTGTGGGGCGACAGAATTGACCAATTTACCATTCAAATGGATGAAGAAGTAACAGTATCATTCGATATTGATTGTCGTGAATGGAATGGTAAATGGTTTAATGATATTCGCGCATGGAAAATAGATCGCAATTCAGGTGCAGGCATTAACGCTCAACCTATCCAGCAATCAGCTCCGGTAGAATTCACCGCTACTGATGCTAAGGATGATCTTCCATTCTAATTTTGCAGTGCAAATAACAGACAAAGCCGGACATCTCTAAGTTAGAGATTTCCGGCTTTGTCTGTTATGCAATAATTATATAAATAAGTTCTAAAAATATTTAAGAAGATAGTTTCAAGTTCAGAATAAAAGATATACCTTTGCACGTTTTTTAATTGAGACGTTTTATTATTAGGTTCGCAAGTATTGCAGAATGAAATGAAAAAGATAATTTTAGGTGCTATCACACTGTTTTTACTAGCCTCTTGTAATGGCAATAAATCAAAGATAGATCCTTTTAAATCACTAACTAGTTTGGTTGACTCTGTTAATCAGGATACAGACTCAACAACTATCGATTCGGTTGAAAATATACCACAAGCTGTCAAAGCAGACGAAACGTTTGATGACTTTATTTTTAGTTTTGCTTCTGACAAAAAGATGCAACAACAAAGAATTCATTTCCCTCTTACTTTCAAGAATGAGAATTCTGTATCTAAGATAGAACGACGTTTCTGGAAAGGAGATCATTTATTCACTAAGCAAAGCTACTACACCATGCTTTTTGATAATGAATCAGACATGGATTTAATGACTGACACTTCTCTTAAATCGGCTCAGTTTGAATGGTATTACATGAATACCAATAAAATAAAAAGATATAATTTCAAACGCGAAAAAGGTGCGTGGATACTAGGATCTATTGCTATTAATTCAATCAAAAGCAGCCAAAATGAAAGTTTCATAGAATTCTTTCATAAATTCACGAATGATAGCATCTTTCAACGGTCACGAATTCACGAACCGCTCACTTTTGTAACTACAGATCCTGATGATGATTTCTCTATTTTAGAAACAACGATGGAGATCAATCAATGGTTCGCCTTTGCACCTGTATTGCCAAAGGTTAGATTTTCGAATATAAACTACGGACAGAGTAATACCGACAGCTCAGACACTAAGATCCTTTCTATGAAAGGGTTGGGCAATGGATTCTCAAATACGCTTTATTTCAAACGGCAAGGAAATCAATGGGAATTTTATAAATTTGAAGATTTAAGTAATTAATAAACTTCTTCTCATAATTTCTCAGAAAGCAAATAGCACGCAAGCCTTATTTAATTTATGTACCCATAAATAAGAGATTTTATAAGTACGAACAATAGAGCGTAATCAGAATTTTAGTATATTTGTCTGCAAATAAACAGTTAAGATGATTACAATAAAAAAACAATATTCTCTACTTCCTCATAATACTTTTGGATTTAATGTTAAAGCGGATACCTTCATAGAGTATTCCAGCACCGATGATTTAAAACAGATTTTATGTGATAAGGAACTTATGAAAGGCCCTTATTTACATATCGGAAGTGGAAGCAATTTGCTCTTTGTCTCTGATTACAAAGGCACTATTCTTCATTCTAAAATTCAGGGAATTGAAGTAGTTGAAAACACAGACGATTATGTCTTAGTAAAAGTTGGAGCCGGAATGGATTGGGATAATTTTGTTGCTCATTGTGTTTCTCAAGGTTGGACTGGAACAGAAAACCTATCACTCATCCCCGGAGAAATTGGAGCAAGTGCCGTACAAAACATAGGAGCTTACGGAGTAGAAGCAAAAGATTTGATTACGCAAGTAGATGCCATTGAAATAGCAACTGTTAAAGATCACATTTTTTCCAATGCAGATTGTAATTACTCTTATCGTAAGAGCATTTTCAAATCTGAATATAAAAATAAATTCATCATTACGTACGTTACTTATAAATTAAGTAAACATCCTGTGTATAATCTTGAGTACGGTAATATCAAGGCTGAATTAGAAAAATACCCCGAAGTATCACTGGCAACAATTCGTCAGGCTATTATAGCAATCAGAGACCGCAAGTTACCAGACCCAAAAGTAGAAGGAAACGCAGGTAGCTTCTTTATGAATCCAATTATCTCCCGTTCGCAATTTCAGGAGTTGCAAGAAAAATTCCCAGAAATACCTCATTACGATGTAGATCAAGATCACGTAAAAGTACCAGCCGGATGGATGATTGATAAGTGTGGTTGGAAAGGAAAAACCGTTGGACACGTTGGAGTTCACAGTAAGCAGGCATTGGTGCTTGTCAACAAAGGAAATGCAACTGGCGATGAAATTATTAATCTTTCCAGAGAAATACAAGCATCAGTAAAGAAATTGTTCAATATCGAAATTCATCCAGAAGTGAATTTTATTTCATAGTATAATGGAAATTACAATATTAGGAAGCGGAACTTCAACTGGTGTACCAGAAGTAGGCTGCACCTGCCCTATATGCACATCTTTAGATCCTCACGACAACAGGCTTCGGGCCTCAGCTTTGATTCAAACAAAGGGAGTGAATATTCTCATAGATTGTGGACCCGATTTCCGGGAACAAATGCTTCATATTAAGTACGTACGTTTAGATGGTGTACTTATTACTCATGAGCATTACGATCATGTAGGGGGAATTGATGATCTTCGTCCTTTTTGCCGCTTTGGAGAAGTTCCTCTTTATACAGAAGAACATATTGCCCATCGGCTACGCATACGTATGCCTTATTGCTTTGCAGAACATAAATATCCTGGAGTTCCTCAGATATCAATAACCAATATCAAATCGGATATTCCTTTCAATATTGAGCAAGTTGAAATAACGCCTATCCGAGTGTTACATGGGAAAAATCCTATCCTGGGATATAGAATTGAAAATATAGCTTATATTACTGACATGCTCACAATGCCGGAAGAAGAATATGATAAGCTTAAAGGTTTGGATTGTCTTATTATGAATGCCTTAAGAATAGAACCTCACCTTACTCATCAGAATCTGAAACAAGCTATTGGAAATGCAAAACGCATTGGAGCAAAACAGACCTGGTTTATTCACATGAGTCACCACATGGGATTACATGCTGAAGTAGAAAAAATACTCCCTCCCAATATGCATTTTGCTTATGACCGCCTAGTAATTAAACCTTAATCAACTTTTTACGTCTAAAGGAATAGAAGTTCCGGCCAGAACCTATATAGTTTTTTGTATAATTAAAAACAGACGTAATATGAAAACAAAGTTTTTTATGACATTAGTTATAATACTAATGAGTGTATGTTCTCCATTGCAAGCAGGACAACCGGATAAAGTGAAAAGAGAGAAGAAAGAGCGTGCATTTCCTAGCGAGCAGATGATTAATGAATTGAAGCTGACAGACAAACAAGTAGCCAAACTTAAAGAAGGTAATGCCGATATTAAATCTCAAATGAAAGCTCTTCGCGATAAGAATAAGCTTGCTAAAAAAGAGATGAAAGAATCAATGAATAAGATAAAAGACGCTCGTAAAGAAATGATTAAAAAGAGCATGACTACAGAGCAGTATATCACTTATCTTGAATTACAAGTTGAGAGACTTCAGAAAATGAATTTCAAAAAGGGTAAAAAACTACATGCCCCTAAACCTCAATTTGAACATCAAAAACAAAAACCTCAAGCTATAGATTAAAAAACAAACGCAATATGAAAACGAAGTTATTTATGGTATTAGCCATTGTGCTAATGTGCGTATGTTCTTCATTGCAAGCTCAGCCTGGCAAAGTAAGAAAAGCTCTAGAATTTCCAAACAAACAGATGATTAAAGAATTAAAGCTGACAGATGAACAAGTTGCTAATCTTAAAAAAGATAATGCTGAACTAAGAGCTCAGATGGAGGCTTCCCGAGACAAAAAAGAGGTTTCCAGGGCTGAGATGAAAGAAGCAATGGTAAAGATGAGAGCTGCTCGTAATGAAATGGTAAAAAAGGATCTTACTCCCGAGCAGTATAAAATTTATCTTGAATTAGAGAAAAAAAAGGCAGAGAATGGTCGCAGACCTCAAGGAGACAAGCCAGAAGGTGAAGGTCCACAAGGAGATAGACCTCTGGAATAACAAAGAAAAAAAATCTTATTATTAAAAAACTTCTGTTCCTTATGCAAAAAGCAAAGAGACAGAAGTTTTTTTGTTATCAAAATCCGCCTATAAATAAAAAGTAAAACATCAATAATTTCTTTCGGTTGTATTCCCTATTATTTCAGAATTCTGGCTTTTAGTTTCTCAATCATATCTAAAGTCATACTTTCAAGATTGAACTGAGGCTTCCAACCCCACTCCTCACGAGCGCAAGTATCATCTAAACTATCCGGCCAGCTATCTGCAATTGCCTGCTTTAACGGGTCAACATCATAAACCATATCAAAAGAAGGAATATTCTTTTTTATTTGAGCATAAATATTTTCAGGAGCAAAACTCATAGAAGCAATATTGAAAGCATTTCGATGAATTAATTTTGTAGGATCAGCCTCCAATAGTGAAATAGCTGCATGTAGAGCATCCGGCATATACATCATATCCATTAATGTTCCCTCTTTTATAGGACAAATAAATTTCTCACCTCTTACTGCCGAATAATATATATCCACAGCATAATCTGTTGTTCCTCCCCCTGGAGGAGTTACATTTGAGATAATTCCCGGAAAACGAACCGCACGGGTATCAACTCCATATTTTTTAAAATAATAATCACTAAGAAGTTCTGTAGTAACTTTTGTCACACCATACATAGTACATGGACGTTGAATTGTATCCTGAGGGGTTTTGACATGTGGAGTAGTAGGACCAAATGAGCCTATAGAACTAGGAGTAAAAACAGTGCAATGATACTGACGGGCAACTTCAAGAATATTAAGTAACCCATTAATTCCAACATTCCATGCCAGCATTGGCTTGCTTTCTGCAACAACTGAAAGAAGAGCTGCAAGGTTATAAATAGTATCAATCTTATACTTCTTAACAATCTCAAGTATCATATCAGAATCAGTAACATCTGCCACCTCAGATGGTCCGGAATCGCGTAGTTCACCCTGAGGTGCGGCACTTGGTATGTATCCTGCTACTACATTATTATTACCATAACGCTTACGCAACTCCATCGTGAGTTCTGATCCAATTTGGCCGGTAGCCCCTACTACCAAAATATTTTTCATTGTGCTTACTATTTATTTGTTATATTATACTGCAAAGTAAGTACATTTTTTATTATAATAAGCTCTAAAACCTTGTTTATTCAAACAATTATATAGACTTTTGTAAAGTGATCCATAGAAACCACTTTTATGTTATGTAATCAAATAAATATTAAGCAAATAATTTTAAAATATAATTATGTACAATAAGATGAAAAATTATCTCAGTAATACAATTGCCGAGATTAAAGAAGCCGGGCTCTATAAAGAAGAGAGATTAATTGAAAGTGCACAGCAAGCAGCCATTACAGTAAATGGAAAAGAAGTACTAAATTTCTGTGCAAATAATTATCTGGGATTATCAAATAATCCCCGTTTAATTGCTGCAGCTAAAGAAATGATGGATAAGCGCGGATATGGAATGTCTTCTGTGCGTTTTATCTGTGGCACTCAAGATATACACAAAGAGCTAGAGGCTTCTATTTCAGAATATTTCAAGACAGAAGATACAATCCTTTATGCAGCTTGTTTTGATGCAAATGGTGGTGTATTCGAGCCTTTGCTTGGAGAGGAAGATGCTATCATTTCAGATTCACTAAACCATGCTTCAATCATTGACGGAGTAAGACTTTGCAAGGCTAAACGCTATCGTTATGCGAATGCAAATATGGAAGAGCTTGAAAAATGTCTTCAAGAAGCACAAGAACAGCGATTCCGCATTATTGTAACTGACGGTGTCTTTTCTATGGATGGAAATGTAGCTCCAATGGATAAGATTTGTGATCTTGCCGATAAATATGATGCACTTGTTATGGTTGACGAATGTCACTCTGCCGGCGTTGTTGGAAAAACAGGACATGGAGTAAATGAGCAGTTTAATACTTACGGCCGAATAGACATCGTTACAGGTACATTGGGTAAAGCTTTTGGTGGAGCCATTGGTGGATTCACTACAGGTCGCAAAGAAATTATCGAATTACTTCGTCAGCGCTCCCGTCCTTATTTATTCTCTAACTCTATTCCTCCTGCAGTAGTTGGTGCAAGTCTGGAAGTATTCAAAATGCTAAAAGAGAACGATGACCTACATGATAAGTTGGCAGAGAATGTAACATACTTCCGTACAAAAATGGTTGAAGCAGGATTTGATATTAAACCAACTCAAAGTGCTATTTGTGCGGTGATGCTTTATGATGCTAAACTTTCACAGGAATATGCTGCAAAGTTACAGGAAGAAGGAATTTATGTAACAGGCTTCTATTATCCTGTTGTACCAAAAGATCAGGCTCGCATCCGTGTTCAGCTGTCTGCCGGACATGACAAAGTTCATTTGGACAGATGTATCAATGCATTTGTAAAAATCGGAAAAGAGTTAGGCATTTTAAAATAACTTCATGAAAAACTTATATTATATCTACCAAATTTTTATAGCACTTCCTATACTTCTTGTATTAACCATACTTACAGCCTTAATCACTATTGTGGGATGTACATTGGGAAGTGCTCATTTTTGGGGATATTATCCTGGTAAAATTTGGTCAAGACTAGTCTGTTTCTTTTTATTAATTCGTGTAAAAGTCAACGGAAAAGAAAATATTAAAGGAAAAACATCTTATGTCTTTGTTGCAAACCATCAGGGAACATTTGATATATTCCTTATTTATGGTTATCTGGGAAGAAATTTTAAGTGGATGATGAAAAAGGGAATACGAAAAATCCTTTTTGTAGGAAGAGCTTGTGAAGATGCCGGTCACATTTTTGTTGACAGAAGCGGCCCTAGAAAAGTGTTTGAAACAATCCAAAAAGCAAAAATGACTCTCACAGAAGGAACCTCTGTAGTCGTTTTTCCTGAAGGAGCACGATGTTTCACTGGTCATATGGGATATTTTATGAAAGGAGCCTTTCAGCTGGCAGACGATTTGCAACTTGCAGTTGTCCCATTAACCATTGATGGCTCTTTTGATATTCTTCCTCGTACAGGGAAGTGGATTCATCGTCATAACATGATTCTCACTATTCACAATCCAATTCCCCCAAAAGGAAAAGGAACAAAGAATATTCAAGAAACATTAGAAGAATCTTATTTGGTAGTAGAAAGTGCCCTTCCCACCAAGCATAAGGGAATGGTGCACAATCCTGATCAGAATTAATTATTAGCAACAGCAGGCTGAGACATCATTGACGTCTGCTGTTCATTTTGTTGCAGCATCTGATGTTCTTGAATTGATTGCATATTTTCATGCGCCTTAGTCACATATTCTTTTATCAAAGGATTATTTTTAAAAGAATCAGGAGCGCCCTTAACAATATCTTCCATAGAAGGTGTCATCAATGGATAAGGGAAATTGCTGCACATCATCAAAAAGACTCCCGGGCCTAACACATTTTCATAATTCTCAGCAATAAAAGACTTCACATAAGCGTTCATCTCATTCATTAGCTGATCGCTTTCTTTAGTTAATATCTGATTTATCTCTACAGGATCTACACCGTCAAGAATCATTTTTGCTTCTTTATGCCCCAAATCTTCTACCCGGGCATCCATCGATGCTTTTTTATCTACAAAAGAGTATAATTTATCATTCAGAGGAGACCCTTTAACTGTTAACTTTGTATTGGATATAGAGATTTCTATATTTCCACCTTCCAATACCATTGGCATAATATTTTCATCATCCATGAAAAGAGATACCATTTGCACAGAGTCCACACTTCCTTTCATTGTAAATTCGCCATGTATCACCTCAGCTGAGTCTACTGTTACCCATTTCCCGCTTTGAGCCACTTTAAGAAACAGCATTTTCCCGTCTAAACTGGAAACAGAAGACACACCTGTTATCTTATAACTTTTACTGCAAGAAGTCAATGCAAATAAAATAAGGATCAATGAAGAGTAGAATTTTATCATATTCTGTCTAGATATATAAAATCATTATTAATAATACAAGGCAAATGTAACACCAATAATTTAGTCAGAGAAACATTTTATCAATATTTAAAACTTTTGTAGATGAAATTCTCAATAACAAATTAAAAATTAACTGATAAATGGATTCATTTACTCCATTTATAGAACTATTAAAGAATAATTTGGTTTGCATAAGCCTGTTTTGAAGTTTAAACTATAAGTCTTACTTCTAATTAGAAAATAGATAGAAGATTAATTTTGAACTCCAAAACCACAAATCCCTAAAATTATAAAGAATTATAAAAACAAGATCATCCTTTAAATGTTATTAAAAGGTTTAAAGATTGAACAAATATTTAATTATATCTTTGCGTTCCAAAATAAATACTAAATATAAATTACATGAATAAATTTAGAACTTCTTTGTTCGTACTATTAGTGCTGACATTTGTATCTGCAAAAGCAGACGAAGGCATGTGGTTGCTTCAGTTAATGAAAGAGCAACATTCCATCGAGATGATGAAAAAACAAGGTTTGCTTTTGGAAGCAGACAATGTGTACAATCCAAATGGAATTTCGCTCAAAGATGCTGTAGGTATTTTTGGTGGTGGATGTACGGGTGAAATTATCTCTTCTGAGGGATTAATCCTGACCAACCATCATTGTGGTTATGGCGCCATACAGCAACACAGTTCTGTAGAACATGATTATTTAACTGACGGTTTCTGGGCTAAAAGCCGCAAAGAAGAGATCCCTACTCCGGGACTGGCTTTTACATTTATTGAAAGAATTGAAGATATAACTGATATTGTAAATACTCAGATAAAAGAAGGCAAAACAACTGTTATTAATTCATATACGACAGGATTCCTAACAAAATTAGCAGATGATCTATTAGCAAAAAGCGATTTAAAAGGAAAACCGGGTATTAGTGCCCTGGCTCTTCCTTTCTATGCTGGAAACAAATACTACTTAATGTATGAGAAAAAATACAGTGACGTACGTATGGTTGCCGCTCCCCCTTCATCAATTGGTAAGTTTGGCGGAGAAACAGATAACTGGATGTGGCCTCGCCACACCGGAGATTTTTCTATGTTCCGTATTTATGCTGATGCCAACGGCGAACCTGCAGAATATAATGCAAATAATGTACCTTTGAAATGTAAAAAACATTTAAATATTTCATTAAAAGGCATTGAAGAGGGCGATTATGCTATGATTATGGGTTTCCCGGGAAGAACATCACGCTTCCTTACTGCTTCGGAAGTTAAAGAACGCATGGATGCTCAAAATACACCAAGAATCCGTGTGCGTGGAGCTCGTCAAGAAGTTTTAGCAGCAGAAATGGCAAAGAGCGATAAGGTACGTATTCAGTATGCTAGTAAATACGCACAATCAAGCAATTACTGGAAGAATTCCATCGGAATGAACAAAGCAATTATCGATAATAAAGTTATTGAAACAAAGATTGCTCAGGAAAACAAATTCCTGGAATTTGCAAAATCAAAAGGAAATCAGGAATATATAAATGTAGTTAAGAGTATTGATGATGCAATTGCAAAGACTTCAGCTGCCGACTACAACTGGACTTGTTTCAGAGAAGTATTCATGGGAGGAATAGAATTCGGAACTCCTTCTGTTTTGTGCGATACACTTAAAAGTGCATTAGAAAAAAAGGATAAGGCCTTAATTCAATCTACTATTGAAAAGATGAAAAAGGCATATGACCAAATCCACAATAAAGATTATGATCACGAAGTGGATAGAAAAGTGGCTAAAGTTCTTCTTCCATTATATGCTGAAATGATTTCTGCCGAACAACGTCCTTCTATCTACACTGTGATTGAAAAAGAATTCAAAGGAGATTATTACAAATTTGTAGATGCTTGCTATGACAATTCTATTTTCGCCAATCAGGCTAACTTTGACCGTTTTGTTAAGAATCCATCCAAAAAGTCTTTAGAAAACGATTTAATGCTAAAGTTTGCTCGGGCAAAATATGACAAACTAAAAACGCTTACTGATGAAAACAAGTCTTTAGCAGAACCGCTAACCTTGCTTCACAAGACATATGTACGTGGATTGTCGGAAATGAAAGAACCTGTTCCCTCCTCTCCAGATGCTAACTTCACCATTCGTTTGACTTATGGTAACGTAAAATCATACAATCCTAAGGATGGGATACATTACAAATATTTCACTACCATGAAGGGAATCATGGAAAAAGAAGATCCTAATAACCCTGAGTTTGTTGTTCCTGCAAAACTAAAGGAGCTATATAACAACAAGGACTTTGGTCCTTATGCTATGAAGAACGGTGAAATGCCTGTTTGTTTCCTTTCCACAAATGACATTACGGGAGGTAATTCCGGAAGTCCTGTTATCAATGGGAACGGTGAATTAATTGGAGCTGCATTCGATGGTAACTGGGAATCATTAAGCGGAGATATCAACTTCGACAATGATCTTCAAAGATGTATTTGCGTGGATATTCGTTACATACTATTTATTGTTGATAAATTGGGTAACAGCAAGCATCTGATTGACGAAATGACGATTGTAAAATAAAGTAATTCTCATTTATGAAGAAAATATTATTAACAACAGCAGCATTTATGTACTTCATGGGCGGTTATGCCCATGAAGGTATGTGGATGTTACCCGATTTGAAAGAGCAAAATGCCGTTGCAATGTATGAACTGGGACTAGAAACATCCCTTGATCAGATTTATAATCCGGATGGTATTAGCATAAAAGATGCGGTTGTTCACTTTGGCGGCGGATGTACTGGTGAAGTAATTTCAGCAGAAGGTCTTATTCTTACGAATCATCACTGCGGATACAGTTATATACAACAACACAGCTCGGTAGAACATGATTATCTTACTGACGGATTTTGGGCTATGAATCGTGAACAGGAACTGCCATGCAAAGATTTGACAGTGACTTTCATCGATAAGATTCTGGACGTTACCGCTTTTGTACAGGATCGGTTAAAGAAAGATGAAGATCCTGAAGGTTTAAATTACCTTTCACCTAAATATCTGGCAACCGTGGCTACTAAGTTTGCCGAAGAAAACAAGATAGAAAAAACTCCAGCCACTGTTTTTGAACTAAAAGCTTTTTACGGAGGAAATAAGTATTACCTTTTTGTAAAGACTGTTTATAAAGACATTCGTATGGTTGGAGCCCCTCCTTCCTCTATTGGAAAGTTTGGTGCAGATACCGATAACTGGATGTGGCCCCGCCATACAGGAGACTTCTCCATGTTTCGTATTTATGCCGACAAAGAAGGAAAGTCTGCAGAATATTCTGCAAATAATATTCCTTTAAAGGTTAAGAAACATCTTACTCTTAACATTAGTGGCGTGAAAGAAGGCGACTTTACCATGACCATGGGATTTCCAGGAAACAACTGGCGTTATATGATTTCTGATGAAGTGGAAGAACGGATGCAGACAACCAACTTTGCACGCGACACCATTCGTGGCGTTCGCCAGACCGTTATGATGGAAGAAATGCAAAAAGATCCTGCTGTACGCATTCAGTATGCCAGCAAATATGCCTCTTCCGCTAATTACTGGAAAAATGCCATTGGTATGAATGAAGGACTGGTTCGCTTAAAGGTTCTCGATACAAAGAAAGAACAGCAAGAGAAGCTTCTTGCATACGGTAAAGCACACAATGATGATTCTTATCAGAAAGCATTCAACCAGATTCGTGATATTGTAGCTCAGCGCAGAGATGCAATGTATCATCAGCAAATTATTACTGAGGCTTTGTCCAGAGGTACTGAATTTGCTAAAGTACCTTCTACTGCAGGACTTCTGAATGCATTGAGAAGTAAGGATCAGAAGAAGATAAATTCAGAGAAAGAAGCATTAGCAAAAGCTGCAGACAACTATTTCAACAAGGATTATAGTCCGGAAGTAGACAAAAAGGTATCTAAAGAAATGCTAAAAGTCTATGCTGCATTAATCCCTGAAGAAAAAAGGATCAGCATTTTCAATGTGATAGCAGACCGTTTTAAAGGTAACTCTTCTGCATTTGTTAACGCTTGTTTCGATAACTCTATTTTTGGTTCAAAAGATAACTTTGATAAGTTTATTAAGAAACCATCTATCAACTCCATTGATAAAGACTGGATGGTTTTATATAGTATTTCTGTAGTCAACGGATTGGCCTATACTGCCACTGAAATGCAGGAAATAAACAAAGCTTATTCTGCCGCTCATAAAACATGGGTAAAAGGCATGATGGAAATGAAAAAAGCTGAAGGACAGGCAATCTATCCGGATGCAAACTCTACTTTGCGCCTCACTTATGGACAAGTGCTTTCTTATGAACCAGCAGACGGTGCTGTGTATAATTACTATACAACTCTGAAAGGTGTAATGCAGAAAGAGGATCCCAACAACTGGGAATTCGTTGTTCCTGCCAAACTGAAAGAGCTATATAACAACAAAGACTTTGGACACTATGGCATGAAGAATGGTGAAATGCCTATCTGTTTTATTACCAATACAGACAATACCGGTGGCAACTCCGGCAGTCCTGTGTTTAACGGTAAAGGTGAACTGATTGGTACAGCATTCGACCGCAACTATGAAGGATTAACCGGAGACATCGCTTTCCGCCCTTCCTCACAGCGTGCGGCTGTAGTTGATATTCGTTACATACTTTTCATTATTGATAAGTTTGCCGGAGCATCGCATCTGGTTAAGGAAATGACAATTAAGGAATAGGCATAGCATATTTTGTTTTGGTTACTCGGTATGAGCTACCGAAGCAAGAAGTATGATAATATAAAAGGGGAAGAGTTAATCTTCTCCTTTTGTTTTTTATGGGGGATTGCTTTTAGAACTAACACTATTCGAACTGATAATATCTTAATTGATTTCAGAGGCAATATATAAAAATGCACTGTGAGAGTGCAATATTTCTTATTTTTTGCACTGTGAGAGTGCATTTTCTTCTATATCGTTTGGCTATACTAATGTTGTTCCGCTCTGGCAATTTGGTCTGAGTTACTAAATTTATAGTAGTATTGAATCGTTATTTTGTTTTTAGATTTTGTATCTGACAACATCTGCTTATAGCTTTTTATGATAATTAAAAATTAATAAATTGAATAGTGCTAAATAAAATAGTAGATATTCTATTTTATTTAGCACTATTCAATTTAAATGCTTATTTAAAATAATACTGTATTCATTTCGCATTAACGGAGATAAAGTCAGATTTTATAGATAATCTTCTCTATGGGGAGTGAATACATCCACTACTTCACCGCCTTCAATGACTTCAAATGAGTGAGGAATATTTCCATGTATTGAATTACTATCACCGGGATTTAGTTCTACATCAATGTTTTCTGGAGCTTCTATTTTTAGTCTTTACCTGAGATGATATATCCGCTTTGCTCGTGCGGATGCTGGATATGCGTTGGGAGAAGTTTTAAGCTGGGAACATAATATAACTATGATGAAAACCTTTATTACCGGTAAAATGCTTAGAGAAGATCAGAGTCTTGGACAAATATGGCAAAATATGGATCAAGACGAAATAAACTTCCTTAAAAGAAGTGGAAACGAAAAATTAATTGCAAAAGTGACTGACAATATGTTAAGAGTAAGAGTCCAATTAGAATTAAAAGCAATGATAGCTAAACTGCAACAAGTAAACATAAAACGGCCATAAAAACAGTGGCAGGTAGCAGATGTTAGTGGTAGATAAGTTGTATCAAAGTTTTATCTAACACTAGCATATTACACTTGTTATCAATGGATTGACAGCAAGTTAGTGGCAGGTAGCAGATGATTTTGCGCTTTTTTGTTTGTTACACAAAATCTTCTACCAGATACATATCGCTGAATATCTTTCATGATATCCTGAAGATATTCCAGCGCTTCTTCAGGGGTATCTCCGCAAGCATTACAATATATGTTAGTAAGAAAGATAAGCGAAATAACCACCATCGGTTGT
>Ga0183099_1000929_pt1 | contig 18465 bp, 20 predicted proteins | sample Biomet1_FD_127788 | JGI IMG/M metagenome (GOLD analysis project Ga0183099, IMG submission 127788) | Microbial communities from bioreactor (seeded with anoxic lake sediment) at LBNL, California, USA - Biofuel metagenome 1 | ecosystem: Engineered > Bioreactor > Anaerobic > Unclassified ... | reverse complement strand
CTGCCAGCTTCTTGACGCTTGCGGCAAATCTCGATATATTTCTTTGCCTCCCGCTCATCGCGAGCTGACAGAAAGGCAAAAGCCATATTCACCGCCGGATCAGAAAACTCGGGCCTTTCTTCGCACTGCGCATATGTTAGCAATCCACGAAAAAGGGCTCCAAGCTGTTCATCAGAAAGTAGAGAAAACTGCTTCGAGTCCTCAAAGTAAAAGAACACGCCCTTACGCCCGGCCATCTTCATGCTCCGTTTGGGATAACGCGCCACCGTGCGTTCTTCCGTTCAGAAAGTCCATTAGAGCAGGCCAGTAAATCAACGCTTTTGAACCGACGAAAGCAACCGGAATGGTCCTCTCATGAACCCACCGACGAAGGGCCGTTTCCGGCAAGCCCATTCCCTGGGCGCGGGCTCGCTCGAGCGTCTGATTTATCGTCGCCACATCTGAAAACTTCCTCATATTTTCTGCTCCCCCCTCAGCAAATCAACAACATCGAAAAACCTCTTTTTGGTATCGTCGTCAAGCTCGTCCCGTAGCCTGCGATACAAAGTGTTCTCAGATACCCTCATACGTCGCGCTATTTTCCAGAGCGGGACACCGTTTTCCCTCGCGTATTCCTTTACCCCAATATTTGCCATTTCAGAATTCCTCCTCTTGACATTGGCACACAGCAGTAGTATTTTTGTGGTGGTGGTTGTCTCATCGCCACAAATCTACTACTCTCGCAAGAAAAAGCAAGCCATGCCTCATTATTGCTGTGCAGATACCTTGCAAGGATGACGCCGCTACAAATTTCCTAAGGGAGGGATACGGTGAAAAACGCCAGTGTTAATGAACTTTCAAAAAAATACGAAAAACTTCGAACGAGCCACGGATACAAAACTTGTGCAGCGCTCTCAACAGCTATAAAACTTGACTATCGTGAAATATCGAATTACGAAAACGGAACCAGAGAGATGCCACGAAAATCATTGGTAGCATATTCTGATTTCTTTAATGTCTCGACCGACTACCTACTAGGTCTTGTAGACGAACCACCTAAAGACCCAACCATGCGCGTAGTGTGCGAAACAACTGGATTATCAGAGCATGCAGTCAGAACGCTTATCGCACTAAAAGAAATAAATAAACAACACGTTCTTGATTCAATTATCTGTTCTGCTTCAGCAATGAAACTTACTCGAACAATTGAAAATATATCCGGTATGAAAGCTCTGATACGCCAGAAAAACGAATTCAGAGAAAGTATGGATGAAGCCATGAAAAAGCTCTCTGATATTGCAGAAAGGAACTTTATTGAGGGCCGCAACGATGAAAGCGCTGACAGTTCCAACGATGCAATTTTGGGCGTATTTACAATGACGCTTTCATATGAAGAATGGCTTATCCTATATCAAACTGAGGCACGGTCCATGTTTGACAAGCTGATCGATGAGATAACAAATGATTGGAGTGGTGAAGATGGCGAGCATTGAAAAACGTATTGGAAAAAAGGGGTTGTCATATCTCATCACTGTAACCGCCCGGCGTGACGCCTCCGGGAAGCAGCTGAAGCACCACATGACCTACACGCCGCCGGCTACATGGAGCGATGCCAGAGCGCTGAAGGAGGCCACGCGGCAGGGTGATTTGTTCGAGGCCGAAATTAAAAAGGCTACGATCTGGATAACCACCAGACATTCGAGCAATACGCCGAATATGTGATTGGCCTCAAGCGACGGCAGGGCGTCCGGGAAAGCACCCTTGAATCATACGAAAGTCTACTGCGACGCATAAACCCGGAAATAGGATACCTAAGACTTGTGGATATTCGTCCCACTCACCTGAACAGTTTTTATAACCTTCTAAGCAAAAAAGGTAGGAGGTTGACCAGCACAAAAGCGACGGCAAAAATTGATCTAAAAGGCGAACTGAAACGACGTGGAATCACGCAGGTTAAGTTGTCAGCAGATACCGGTGTAGCCGTCAACACGATTGCACTCGCCTCCCACGGCGGGGTAGTTTCCGGAGAAACAGCAAACAAGCTGGCCGCAGCCTTGGGTGAGAAGACGGCGAAGCTTTTCACTGTTGAGCGGGATATGAAGCCTTTGTCGGATAAAACCATCCTGGAACACCATCGGCTGATCTCCACGGTTCTAGCCCAGGCTGAAAAAGAAATGCTTGTACCATACAACGCCGCCGCAAAAGCCACTCCGCCCACTCCGAAGCATCATGATCCGAACTACTTCCAGCCGGAAACCGTCTTTGCAATACTGGACGCCGCCGAATCGGAACCACTGAAGCAGCGCCTGTTTATTAACCTGCTGACCACGACCGGCTGCCGGCGTGGCGAGTTGGCCGGGTTGAAATGGAACAAAGTTGACCTAGAAACCGGGGAAATCACTATCGACTGCGGTTTGTACTACTCTCCAAAGCGTGGCGTTTATGAAGGCGATACCAAGACCGGCGAGCACAGACAAATGAAGATCCCCGCTGAAACGGTCTCCATGCTGAAGGAGTACCGGCGGGAACAGATCCAGCTTCGATTTAAAAATCGTGACCGCTGGCATGAAACCGGCTACGTGTTCACGCAGGATAACGGAGAACCGAGCACCCCGGATTCATGGACAAGTTGGCTTGACAAATTTAGCGCCCGCCACGGGCTGCCGCATATCAACCCTCACGCTTTCCGACATACCGTCGCCAGCGTCCTAATCTCTCGCGGCGTGGATATTTCAACCGTGAGTAACCTGCTGGGCCATTCCTCCGTTTCAACGACGGAAGATTTCTATTCCCACCTGATCGAGGAAGCCAAAGCAAAAGCGTCCGATGTACTGACAGAGGTTCTGATCCGGCGTCGGGCATAAAAAAATGGCGGCATTACCGCCGCCCAAAGAACAGTATTCTAGGAGTTGTTCCACAAATGTTCCACATTTCTCGTTTTTTACGCATTCACTTTACCCCGCAAAAGGCGCAAGAAAGCCCTAGAACCGTTGCGGTTCTAGGGCTTTCTTTGGTACGCCATAAGGGATTCGAACCCCCGGCCTTCTGGTCCGTAGCCAGACGCTCTATCCAGCTGAGCTAATGGCGCTTGCGCCGTAGTATAATAGCATAAGCTGGACAAGAATGCAAGGGATTTCGAAAAAAATTATAGCCCGATGGTACCTGCTACGTTTTCCACTACGTCGCTCATGGATCTAAGTGCTTTGCCGACACTGGTCTTCCTTCTCTTGGGCATGACCACCATGCCCACCATGGAGCCGACCACAAGACCTATGCCTATGCCTTTTATAAATGACATGTTGCTCATAATGATTCCTCACTTTCGAGACTAGTATTTCCCGCATTTTTATGATATATTATACGATACTGTAAAATTGTGAGAGGTGTCAATATGCTGATTCATATCCTGGCAGTGGGCGACATATGCGGGGAGCCTGGCCTTATATTTTTAGAAAAGCATCTGCGCTCTTTTAAACGGGAACGGCACATTGATTTTACGGTTGTCAACGGGGAAAATGCGAATGTAGTAGGTATTATGCCCAAACAGGCAGATAGAATCTTTGCCGCCGGCGCCGACGTTGTCACGTTGGGAAACCATACCTGGACGCGCTGGGAACTGCAGCCTTATCTGTCGGACAACAGCCGCATTCTGCGGCCGCTCAACTATGCGCCTCAGTGTCCAGGCCTCGGTTATGGCATCTATCACACCAGCTTCGGCGAAGTCTGTGTCATCAACGCTATGGGACGTTTCACTCTGGACTTCAACACCAACAACGCTTTCGTGGAAGTAGACGACCTTGTGAACGACCTGAACCCCAAGCCCTCCGTCATTCTGGTGGACATGCACGCCGAGGCCACCAGCGAGAAGCTCGCCATGGGCTATATGCTCGATGGCCGCGTCAGCGCCGTGTGGGGCACCCATACCCATGTGCAGACCTCGGATGCGGAGGTCTTTCCCAACGGTACGGGTTATATTACCGATCTCGGCATGACCGGCCCCATTCGGAGCGTTCTTGGCATTGACATTGAACAATCCATCCGTAAATTTTTCGGCGACCCGCCCCGCCGTTACCGTTCCGGTGAAGGCGACTGCAAAATGGAGTGCGCCATTTTCGATGTTGAAACAGAAACAGGAAAATGCACCGGCGTAGAGGCCCTTAGGGTAATATGAAGATTCTTCACGCTGCCGACCTGCACCTGGACTCGCCTTTCCAGGCGCTGGACCGTGAGAAGGCGATACAGCGCCGCGCGGAACAGCGCAGTCTTCTGCTCAAAATTTCAGACGTCGCCCGTAAAAAAGGCGCTGACATCGCGGTGTTTTCCGGCGACCTGTTCGACTCGGACGATCCGTTCACGGAAACGGGACTTCTGTTGGCACAGGTGCTCTCGTCTCTGTCCATGCCCGTTTTTATCGCCCCCGGCAACCATGACTGGTGGAGCCCCCGCTCCGCTTGGGCAAAACTCCGGCTCGGACCAAATGTACATCTTTTCACCAGCAGTGATATCAAGTGCGTTGAGCTGCCGGAGTTTGGCGCGCGGATCTGGGGTACCGCTTTCACCGGTCGCAGCCGTACTGCACCGCTGGCTGGCTTCGAGGCGGAAAAAGATGGCGATTTGGTTGACATAATGGTTCTTCACGGGGAAGTTGGCTCCCCCGGTTCCCCTTATGGATCCATATCGGAGCACGACCTCGCCCACAGCGGCATGGATTATGTCGCCCTGGGTCACATTCACGCGTACAGCGGCTTAAAGCAGGCGGGCGGCACATACTATGCCTGGCCCGGCTGCCCGGAAGGTCGCGGCTTTGATGAAACGGGCGTCAAGGGGGTTCTGTTGGCCGAGGTAACCCCGGGTTCCTGTTCCTTGGATTTTATCCCCGTGGAAGGGCGCCGGTATGAGACCATCGAAGTTGACATAACTGATTCTGAAGATGTACTTGCCTCCGTCACCAGTGCCGTGGACGATCAAACGCGAGCCAATATCTATCGCATCCTTTTGACCGGAGAGACGGTCTATCCGCCGGATGTGCCGGCTCTGCGCCGATCGCTGGAAGGGCGATTTTACGGGCTCGAACTGCGGGATGAAACCCGCCCGCGCCGGGATCTGTGGGCCGGCGCCGGGACGGACAGTATGCGTGGCCTGTATCTAACGAATTTATATAATAAATATCAGGCTTCGGCGGATGAGGCTGAAAAAGCGCGCATCGCTCAGGCTGCGCGCTGGGGCATCCGGGCCATGGAAAACGGAGAAGAGCTGCCTCTATGATCATACAACGAATGACGGCGTGCTTTGGCTCGCTGGAAAATCGAACACTGGAGCTGGGCAGCGGGCTGAACATTCTTTTTGCCCCCAACGAAAGCGGAAAATCAACCTGGTGCGCGTTTATCCGCGCCATGCTCTACGGCATCAGTACCGCCGAGCGTGAGAGACAGGGCGCAAAACCCGATAAGGTAAAATACGCCCCCTGGAGCGGTTCGCCTATGTCCGGCAGCATGGATCTCACCTGGAACAGCAAAGCTGTGACGCTTCGCCGCTGGTCAGAAAAGCCGAATCAGCCTATGCAGGAGTTTTCCGCCACGTATACCGGTACGGACGAACCGGTTCCCGGTATGACGTCGGACACCGCGGGTGAAATGCTCACCGGTGTACCGAAAGCGGTATTTGAACGCAGCGCTTTTATCCGGCAGGGTGGACTCGGCATATCCAACTCCGCCGAGCTGGAAAAGCGTATCAATTCTCTCGTCTCCACTGGTGACGAAGAAATTTCCTTCACCGAGACGGACAAGCGTCTGCGCGCCTGGCAGCGACGACGCCGCTCCAATAAACACGGCACTCTGCCGGAATTGGAGGAGCACATGGCCGCCGCTTCCGACAAGCTCCGCCAGATCCGTACGGCTTCGGAAGAAGCGCTCTCTCTGGATGAAACACTGTCCGAGGCCAAGGCCGAACGGGAAGCCGCTGTCCGTCATATGGAGCAGTCGCGCGCACTCCAGCGCAAGACAACTTTAGAGAACGTGACTCGCTCCCGCCGGGAATTGCAAGCCAAGGAAGCCGAGCGCGACGAGACCGTCAGGGTTCTGGCCGGCCATAAGGCTGCGCTAGAATCTGCTCTTTTTGCCGGTAAGTCGCCGGAGGAGGCCGAGCAGCAGGCCGAGACCGACAAACTGCATGTGCGCGAGATGGAAAAGCATTCTCTGCGTGTACCCCCCTTGTGGCTCAGTTGGGCGTCGCTGGGCGTCGCTGTGGCCCTATTCGCCTTTGCCGCCTTTCTGCGCTGGCCCACTTATCTGGTTGCTGCCGGCATTATATTAATTTTGATATTTATAGGACTGTACATGCGCCTAAGCAGCATGCACAGATCGTCCGCCAAAATCATGGCGGATCGCCAGAAGATTCTGGATGTTTATAACGCCGCTGACGAAGCCGGCATCGACGCCGCTCTCACAGATTATGAGAGCCTCTGGCAGCAGAAATCCCAGGTGGCCGCGAAACTCACCGCTTTGGAAAAAGATTTAGAAAAGGCCCGTGACACCCTGCGGGACACGGAGGCAGAGCTTATCAGCGGCCTGGACTTTTTAGCCGGCGACACCGAAGCCACCCGTGCAAGCCGCGCTGTCGCGGAATGGGACAAGCGTATAGAAGCGCTGCGTGAAAGCCGGGCAATGGCCGAGGGAAAAGCGCGCGCCACGGGCGATCCCATGGTACTGGAGTCCGAGCTTTCCGCCATGCAGGAGCGATATGAAACTCTCACGCAGCAATATTGGGCATTGGATCTCGCCATCGAGACGCTGGCCCAGGCAGATGCGGAACTGCAGAGCCGCTTCTCCCCTCTTTTGAGCCGCCGGGCGGAGGAGCTGTTCGCCGCGCTTACCGGCGGACGCTACGATGAGGTAACTCTCTCCAAGGATCTGAACGCCAAGGCCCGCCTGACCGGCACGGCAGTCGGCCGGGAAACGGACTTTCTATCCGAGGGCACGACGGACCAGTTGTATCTGGCGCTGCGGCTGGCTGTATGCGAGCTTGCGCTCGGCGCGGATGAGCCATGTCCCATGGTAATAGACGACGCGTTGGTGAATTTTGACGATGTGCGCATGGCGCGCGCGCTGGATCTCATCCGAAAAATCGCAAAAACTCGGCAGGTTCTTCTTTTTACCTGCCATGAGAGGGAAACTCTTTATTTTAAGGGCGATGCGTCAATTCGAAAAGTATCGGTCGGAGAATAATTGAAAATGACCGCTGCAAGTCTCTGTTGAAACTTCTGAAAGGTAAAAATGACTGAATTTGTTGTTCCCTGCCTGTTTGGGCTGGAAGGCCCCGCCGCGGACGAACTGCGGCGTATGGGTATTGAAAATGTCCGTGCTGAAAACGGACGCGTGCGCTTTTCCGGTGGCACGGCCGAATGCGTAAAGGCCAATCTGCGCCTGCGCACCGGTGAGCGGGTCCTGCTGTGTCTCGGATCTTTTGAGGCCAAGACCTTCGATCAGCTGTTCGAAGGTACGCGCGCCCTGCCATGGGCGGACTATATTCCCAAGACCGGAGCCTTCCCCGTAAAGGGCTACTGTCTGGATTCGGCGCTCCACTCCGTTCCGGACTGTCAAAAAATCATCAAGAAGGCCGTCAGCAAATCTCTCGGTACACGGTATGGCCTGGAATGGCTGCCAGAGGGCGGCATTTTGTATCAGATCCAGTTTTCCCTCATCAAAGACCGGGCAGAATTATATCTGGACACCACCGGCGCGCCGCTGTTCAAGCGGGGCTACCGGCCCGGCCACGTGGAAGCCCCCCTTCGGGAGACGCTGGCCGCCGCACTGGTGAATTTTGCCCGCTACCGGGGCCAGGACGCCTTCTGTGATCCTTTCTGCGGCAGCGGCACCATCCCCATTGAGGCGGCGCTGATCGCCCGTAACCGCGCTCCTGGTCTTTCGAGAGACTTTTCAGCTCAAAAGTGGACATGTTTCGAGCAAATGATCTGGCGTGATGCGGCCGAGGAGGCTCGAAGTCTCGAATACGACGGCCCGTATCACATCTTTGCCTCGGATATCAGCCCGAAAGCCGTAGCCCTCAGCCGGGAAAACGCCGCCCGCGCCGGCGTGGCGGCAGACATCACCTTTTCCGTGGCCGATGTGCGGCAATTCATACCGCCTGCGGACAAGGGTGTTATCGTCGCCAACCCCCCCTATGGCGAGCGGATGCTGGAAAAGGATCAAGCGGAGGCACTTTACCGGGACTTCGGCGCCGTCGTGGCCAAGCTGGAGGGCTGGAAGAAGTTTGTTCTCTCCTCCGATACAGACTTCGAGCGCATGTTCGGTAAAAAAGCCGAAAAGAAGCGTAAGTTGTACAACGGCATGATACAATGCTACCTGTATATGTATTTTTAATAACTATCTTGAGGAAAATTGAATTATCGGGAGATTATGAGCGAAAAGGAGAATTTTATTTCCACATTTCCAGAAACCGGTTTGATTACTAGGAAATATCCGGAAAATAGACCTTGCAGAATCTGACCGACTGATTTATTATATACTGCGTTAGCACTCCAATAGTCTGAGTGCTAACGTACAGTAAATGTTTATAAGTAAAATAGAAAATATGATAGGAGGAACTAGTAATGACACTAAAACCTTTGGCCGATAAGGTCGTCGTCAAGCGCCTGGAGGCGGAAGAAAAGACGAAGAGCGGCTTGTATCTGTCCAGCGGCGCCCAAGGAAAAGCCCGAAATGTATGAGGTTGTGGCCGTAGGCCCCGGCGGCGTTGTGGACGGCAACGAGGTGAAAATGGAAGTAAAGAGCGGCGACAAGATCATTCTCGGTAAGTACAGCGGAACTACCGTGAAAGTAGACAACGAGGAATATACCATCGTCCGCGAAAATGACATCCTGGCTGTCATCAAGGATTAAGGAGGAAAAGAATTATGGCAAAACAGATTATTTACGGCGAAGAAGCCCGCACCGCTCTGCAGCGAGGTGTCGATAAGCTGGCGGACACCGTCAAGATAACGCTTGGTCCCAAGGGCCGCAATGTAGTTCTGGACAAGAAATACGGCACCCCGCTGATTACCAACGACGGTGTGACCATTGCAAAGGAAATCGAACTGGCTGACCCGTTTGAGAACATGGGCGCCCAAATGATCAAGGAAGTCTCCACCAAGACGAATGACGTAGCCGGCGATGGCACCACCAGCGCCACGCTTCTGGCCCAGGCCATCATTCACGAAGGCCTTAAGAACGTAGCCGCCGGCGCCAACCCCATGGTCATGCGCCGCGGCATTGCCAAAGCAGCCGAGGCTGCCGTGGCCGCCATCAAGAAGAACTCCCAGCCCGTGTCCGGCTCCGGCGACATCGCCCGTGTCGGCGCTGTCTCCAGCGGCGACGAGCAGATCGGCAAATTGATTGCCGAAGCCATGGAGAAAGTTTCCCAGAAAGGCGTCATCACCGTCGAGGAATCCAAGACCGCCGAGACATATTCCGAAGTCGTGGAAGGTATGCAGTTCGACCGCGGCTATGTCACCCCCTATATGGTCACCGACAACGAGAAGATGGAAGCTGTTCTGGACGAGCCGTACATCTTCATCACCGATAAAAAGATCTCCAACATTCAGGATATTCTGCCCTGCCTGGAAGAAGTCGTCAAAGCAGGCAAGCAGCTGCTCATCATCGCCGAGGACGTAGAGGGCGAAGCTCTTGCCACCATCATCCTCAACAAACTGCGCGGCACTTTCATCTGCGTGTGCGTGAAGGCCCCCGGCTTTGGCGACCGCCGCAAGGAAATGCTGCAGGATATTGCCATCCTCACCGGCGGCCAGGTCATCTCCTCCGACCTGGGCATGGAGCTTAAGGATACCACCGCCGATATGCTGGGCCGTGCCCGCCAAGTCAAAATTACCAAGGAGAACACCATCATCGTGGACGGCGCCGGCGACTCCAAGGCTATCCATGACCGTGTGCACCAGATCAGCGCCCTGATCGAAACCAGCACCAGTGAATACGACAAAGAAAAGCTCAACGAGCGCCTTGCAAAGCTTGGCGGCGGCGTGGCCGTCATCAAAGTCGGCGCTGCCACTGAGCAGGAAATGAAAGAAAAGAAGATGCGCATCGAGGACGCCCTCAACGCGACCCGCGCGGCCGTGGAGGAAGGTATCGTAGCCGGCGGCGGCACCGCCTATGTACTGGCCAGCAAGGCTGCCGCGAAGGCCGCCGAGGAACTCGATGGGGATGCCAAGACTGGTGCCAAGGCAGTCGCGAAAGCCCTTGAGGCACCCATCATGCAGATAGCTGCCAACGCCGGCCTGGAAGGCGCTGTCATCCTGGACCGCGTCAAGTCCAGCGAAGTTGCCAGCTACGGCTTCAACGCCGCCGACGAAGAGTACTGCGACATGATCGCCGCCGGCATCGTCGACCCGACCAAGGTATGCCGCTGCGCATTGGAGAACGCCGCGTCCGTGGCTTCTATGGTTTTGACCACTGAGAGCCTCGTGACCGACATTAAAGAGCCCTCTGCACCTGCGGCCGCTCCCAGTCCTGACATGGGCGGCATGTATTGATAAACCTTTAAACGTCAAACACCCTGCGGAGAACTCCGCAGGGTGTTTTTAAAAATTAGCAACCTACACAAACAAAACCCAAATATTTTGTTGGATCTTGTTTTTTTGCTTGACATGAAAACTTCTGAGATTTAGAATAGTTTAGTTGATAATGTAATACTTGGGTATTATACATTATTGCGCTCCTGATTTATCGGACCGGGCGCTTGATGCCCACCGTATGCAACACCAAAATCACAGAAGAGGAGGTGTGTATACTTACTATGTCTTTAGGTTTGATCATCGGCCTGATCGTGGCGGCGCTGGCGCTGCTGGCATTGGGCTTTGTTTTAGGAATCGTTTACCGCAAGCGCGTGGCGGAGCGCGAGATAGCGTCTGCCGAAGATGAGGCGAAGCGGATCCTGAACGACGCCATCAAATCCGGGGAGAGCAAAAAGCGAGAGGCTCTTCTGGAGGCAAAGGAAGAAATACACAAGAATCGCGCCGAATACGAGCGCGAGGTCAAGGAACGGAGAGCCGAGCTCTCCAAGCAGGAACACCGACTCCAGCAAAAAGAGGAACATCTGGATAAAAAGACGGATGCCATTGACCGAAAAACTGAGCTGATGACCATAAAGATCAGCGAAATCGAAGCCCAACAAGAAGAGATCAAACAGATCAAACAATCTCAACAGGAACAGTTAGAGCACATTTCCGGCTACACCTCGGAAGAAGCCAAAGCACTTCTCATCGATTCTCTGGCACAGGAAGTCACCCACGAGCAGGCCATGAAGGTCCGCGAGATTGAGCAGCAATACAAAGACGAGGCCGATCAGCGCGCCCGCGAAATCATCGCCATTGCCATTCAGCGCTGTGCCGCCGATCACGCAAGTGAAATCACCGTTTCTGTCGTCCCACTGCCCAACGATGAAATGAAAGGCCGTATCATTGGTCGCGAGGGACGCAACATCCGCTCCATCGAGACATTGACCGGTGTAGACTTGATCATCGACGATACGCCCGAGACCATCACCATTTCCAGCTTTGATCCTGTCCGCCGTGAAGTGGCGCGTCTGGCGCTGGAAAAGCTCATTGTCGACGGCCGCATCCATCCCGCACGGATCGAAGAAATGGTCACCAAGGCCCAGAAAGAGGTCAACGCCACCATCAAGACGGAGGGCGAACGTGCCGTATTCGAAACCGGCGTTCAAGGGCTCAATCCCGAGCTCATCAAACTGCTCGGACGCCAGAAATACCGCACCAGTTATGGCCAGAACGTTCTCAATCACTCCATCGAGGTCGCCAACCTCTCCGGCCTGATCGCCGCTGAGCTGGGCGTGGACATCACCGTCGCCAAGCGCGCGGGTCTATTGCACGACATCGGCAAGAGCATCGACCACGAGGTCGAAGGCAGCCACGTCACCATCGGCGTCGAGATCGCCAAGAAATACAAGGAGTCGGACGAAGTCATTCACGCCATAGCCGCCCACCACGGCGACATTGAGCCTCAGACCGTCATCGCCTGCATTGTCCAGGCGGCAGATGCCATCTCCGCCAGCCGTCCCGGCGCACGGCGTGAAAATATTCAAAACTACGTTAAACGCCTGGAAAAGCTGGAGGAGGTCACTATGTCCTTCCCTGGCATCGAATCCTGCTACGCCATCCAGGCCGGGCGGGAGATCCGCATCATGGTCAAGCCCGACGAGGTTTCGGAGGATCAGATGTCCCTTCTGGCGCGCGATATCGCCAAGAAGATCGAATCAGAACTCACCTACCCCGGGCAGATCAAAGTCCACGTCCTGCGGGAGACCAAAGCTGTGGAATTCGCCAAATAGCCAAAAAGCCGCAGCGCCGGGGCATTGCCCCGGCGCTGCTTTTCTTATTGTTTCAAAGGCAGTAGCTTCTTGAGAAGCAAACCGTCTTGCAAAGGATCAGGCCTTTTTCCCATAGCGGATAATCGTGGCGATGCCAGAGCTGAGAGCCAGATTTACAATCAGTTCAAGAGCAAAGTTGATGCCTGTGAGGCCAAAGATAATGTAGTAGGAGAGCGCCGCTCCACCAGCCCAGCCGGACAGAACGTTGTAGAAGAAAATCATCATGCCGACAATAAACAGGCCCGTGTTCACAACCGGGCAGACAATTCCTGCAACAACAACTGCCAATGTGGCATTCTTTTTGGCGATCAGCTCATAGACCAACCCCGCTAAATAGCCGGCCGCGATGCCTTTCACCAGGCAGATGAGTACGGTCCCTAACGCGTTGATGGACATGAGATACAGGATCACGCCTCCGTCCCAGCCGAACAGGCCTGTCACAAGAACCACCAGGCCAAATACAAAGCCGAGATAAACGCCGGCCTTTCTTCCATACATGGCTGCTCCCACGATAATGGGAGCGAGGGCCAGCGTGATGGAAAACGGGCCGAATTTGATAAATGTACAAATGATTGTGAGCACTACAATGATAGCGGTGAAAAGAGCAAGGCCTGTCATCCGCTTCGTCCTGGAAAGAGAATCTTTGCGTCGTCCAGCGTTCATAGCGTTCATGTTTGCGTCCATATTCAGTTACCTCCTGCTGTCTCCCCCGTAAGGCGGGGTGAGGCGCATATTTGCCGATTTCCGGCAGCGTCATTATAGAGTACTGTATCCACGATTGCAACCCCCGAATCATAGAAAAACAAGGAAATATTATGAGGTATAAAACAATAAGGGAAGGTCGTTTTCTCGATCGGCCCAACCGATTTATCGCCCATGTGGAAGTAAACGGGAAAATCGAGACTGTTCACGTAAAGAACACCGGACGCTGCCTGGAACTTTTGACGCCCGGCGCGGCAGTCATCCTTTGCGACTGCGCGGACAATCCGGGCCGCAAAACCCGCTACGATCTGACGGCGGTATACAAGGGCGGCCTTTTAATTAACATCGACAGTCAGGCACCCAACGCCGCCGTTTCAGAATGGCTTGCCGTGGGACATCTGTTCCCGCCAGGAAGTAAAATTCGCCCGGAGTACACTTATGGAGACTCCCGGTTCGATTTTGCCGCCTTTACCCCGGAACTTTCTTTGCTGGAGGTAAAAGGCGTTACCCTGGAGCGGGACGGCGCGGTACTGTTCCCGGACGCGCCCACGCTGCGCGGTGCAAAGCATCTGCGGCAACTTGCGGCCTTCCCCGGACAGGCAACCGTCCTTTTTGTCATCCAGATGCGGCCCGTTCAATATTTTGCCCCAAATGCGGATACCGATCCGGCTTTTTCCATGGCGCTTCGCCTGGCCAAAGACGCCGGGGTGACGATCCTAGCCTATGACTGCGCTGTGACTCCGGAGGGTATGACACTTGAAAATCCTGTAGATATAAAAATCCCGTGACAATTCGTCACGGGATTTTTCCAATTCAGTCGGCCAGGGTTCCCATGGGGTCCCAGGGCTCCAGCTCGATCGGTTTCTGTTCGATAAGCTTCTCTTTGTCACCCAGATATTTCTTGTGCACCACGGCCTGATAGACGAACTGATCGAACCAGCCGTCCGTCGCCATATAATAACCGTCGTTCGGATCTTCAGGGCCCCAGGAGTTCTCGATCTTCCAGCGATTTGGCCTTCCGCCTGCGTCGAGGTTGACACCGGTTATCACCATGGCGTGATTCATGGCAGACTGGCAATAATCCAGACTGTCCGCCTTGGATATATCGGCGTCCAAACCGGTCAGAAGCTCAATGTCCAGTCCCTTGTGATCCCACTGATGCAGCTTGCGGTCGCGGCACTTGGAACAGTCGGAGCCGAACCATACGACCTCCCCGTCCTGCAGCTGACGGATGACGGCGGCCTTCAGTTCGTCAATGGGCAGGTTCAAGTACAAAACAGAATTTCCGCCGGCCACATTGCCGAGATACTTCACGGTGTAGGTGCGGTCATAGGGCTTGTCGGCGGTTGGAGCGTTGATGAGGCTTATGTAATCGTGCAGCAGATCGCCGAAATACTTGTCACGGAATGAGACCGGCGACAGGTCGCGCTCCAAATGATACTTTTTGTCTTTGTCCACATATTCAAAATCAAACGTCTTGCAGGGCTCGCCGTAGCAACTGACCAGAAAACTATAAATTTTGGACAGGAAAGCGGTCTTTTCAGTCTGCAGAGTCTTAAGGTCCGTTCCAGAAGCAGCATCCCGGCGCAAAAGTGCGCCGCACTTGCGCAGATACTGGCCCAAAACATCGTTTTCGGTGCTGGTGTCGGAAGATTGTTCCGTCTCAGGGTAGGCGGACTTCGGCACGATGCCGTATTTGTCCACGATGTTCACAAACATATCCCACTGACCGCCGTCCTCGACACGGTTTGTGAAGATGTGGTGCACGGTGCGGTCGCTCACAGGCAGTGCGGCGGTGTCAAGCACACTCTCAAAGAAGAAGTTGCAGCGCTCAAACTTGTCCCAGAAGGCAAGCCAGCTCTGCGAGAGTTCAAGCTGCTCGACGTTGATCTGTTTCCCCAGTTTTTCGCGCAGGCAGTTTGTGGCCGCGAACAGCCAGCAGCGGCCGCTGTGCTTCTGGTTTGCGCATTTCATGGTCGGGATATCGACGGAAAAATCAAAGTGCATCTCGCGTGCCCGCTGCGGGTTATGTATCATGTCGTCCAGCTTGCAGCGGTACAGCACGTCCGTCATGGCCCGGCGGACGGGATCGGCGCGGTATGCGCCGTCAAAAACTTTCAGATCTTCGTCTGAGATAGGCTGTGCATTCATTATATTTCCTCCAATTGTTCGATCCAGCGCTTTCCCACCTCATTGGAAGGCGTACGTCCGCGCACACGCAGGGACAGGCCGAAAACGGCGGGGCCTTCCGGCGGAACCGTCCGCTCGGTGAAAAAACGACGTAAAAATTCCATCAGGCTCGCTTTGACAACCGTCGGCTCATATTGATCTGCGAAAACCTCCCCCGTCAGTCTCAGGAGAATTTTCGGTTCAAAACCGTAGCGCAACAGATAATACAGGAAAAAGTCGTATAGCTCAACATCCGGATTATTCTGCATTTCGAGAGCCTCACGGATAGCGGCGCCAAGAAGCCTATTTCCGCAGACTGCAGCATAAGAGCGCAGCGCAAGCCGTACCACCGTCTCCGGCATACCAGCATTGCAATCGTACGCTGCACTTTGTTCACAATAGCCCAGCGCAAGCCGTGTCAAATTGTCCGTACCGATTGCAAGACCCCCGGCGCAGTCATTCGTTGATGCACCGAGCTCCTCGGCGGCGATTCGGGCAATTTCCCCATTCACGACCACGTGCAGATTCGCGTGGGGCAGTGACAGACTGTCCAGCGCCTTAACGCTCGCCGCGAGCGCCAGCAAGCTGTCTTGCGAGCCGTCCACCAGCATCGTAATGTGTTTCTCCCCGAGGTTTTCCATCCGGCGGGACAGGGCCCGGCTCTGAAGCTCCATAGCCCTTTCGAGTATTTCCGGAAACGGCACCCAGGGTTTTTTCGGCAGATCGGAGGTTTTGCAGGTTGCCGCAACGGGCTTTTTGACCCCACGCAGACCGGATTCCACTTCCGCCGTGACACACTCTGTCCCCTCGGCCAGAATGAAGCCGTTCTGGGCAATGGCACACCGCCCGTCATAGACAAAATCCCCAGCCTCTCCACCTAACGGGCAGGCTATGGCTACGACGCAGCGCTTATCGTGGCTCACCCGTGCGGCAAGCTCCGGCACCCCAAACTGTGAAGCCCCTGTGGCGGGCAGATCGGCGGCACACAGCAACAGGTCCTCCCGCTTCGCCTTGGGTAATTCCTGCGCCGTAAGAGCCGCGCAAGTGATCGGGTAGACAGGCATTGGGCCTGCGCTCTGCCGGATCTCAGCAGCAGCCGCTTCCGCCAGTGCCCATACTTCCGGGGATTCTCTTCCGCCGCTCAAGCCGGTGATGCAGCCGTCCGGCAGGCACAAAAGCAGCGCCTTTTCCGTTCTCGTCCGCTCGATAAGCGATAGTATGGCAGCTTTGTTTCCTTGGACGTCTCCCGGCCGGGTATCCGGCGCGGCGGCGGCAATGCGGATTTTCAAGAAACGACACCCTCCCTGAACGAAAACAGGCTCTCGTCATAATATCTCAGAATGGCGGCGCGGGTGACGACGAAGCCGTCCGGGTCAATGGTGACGATCACCATATTTCCGTCCGCCTCGGCCCGCGCGGCATATTCCAGCCGCGGCAGGACGTTGTTCGTAAGTTCCGCGGCGAGTTCGTCGGCGTGGGCTGCCCAGTATACCGTGTCGTGCGGCGGCTTGTAGCCCGGGATAGGATCCCGGGCCCGCCGCCAGGCATACGGCCGCCGTCAAAATGGCCAAAAGCAAAAATAGTGCACATCCGGCAGGGCCGATTTTTTTGATAAAATCCTGCCCTGTGAATGGTTTTTGTCCGCCGTCCGACGGAGGCTGGGCAATTTTCAATACCGGATCCTTTCAGAAATGTATGAAGCGACCTGATCCATCGGGATGCGCACCTGTTCCATGGTGTCGCGGTCGCGGACGGTGACGCAGTGATCGGCCTCGATCTCGCCGTCGCCCACGGTCTGGAAATCCAGGGTCACACAGAAAGGCGTGCCGATCTCGTCCTGGCGGCGGTAACGCTTGCCGATGGAACCGGTTTCGTCATAGTCGCAGGAAAGGCTCTTACAGAGTTCCGTGTAAAGTTCTTTGGACGGGTCGGCCAGTACGTCCTTTTTGGACAGAGGCAGCACCGCGCATTTATAGGGCGCCAGCTGCGGGTTCAGGTGCAGGACGGTTCGGATATCGGGGTTACCCTTCTTATCCACACCCACCTGTTCCTCGTCATAGGCATCGATCAGAAAAGCCAGCATGGCGCGGTCGGCGCCAAGAGACGGCTCGATAACAAAAGGCACATAGCCTTTTTCCATGCCTTCCTCCCAGTACTCCATCTTCTCGCCAGAGAAGGTCTGGTGCTGAGTCAGGTCGTAGTCCGTGCGGTCGGCCACGCCCCAAAGCTCACCCCAACCGAACGGGAACAGATACTCAAAGTCGGTGGTGGCCTTAGAATAGAAGCTCAGTTCCTCCGGCTCATGGTCGCGCAGGCGCAAATATTCATCGTTCATGCCGAGGCCCAGCAGCCACTCGTGGCAGTAATTGCGCCAGTATTGGAACCACGTGAGGTCGGTGCCCGGCTCGCAGAAAAACTCCAGCTCCATCTGCTCGAACTCCAGGATACGGAAAGTGAAGTTGCCCGGGGTGATCTCGTTGCGGAAAGACTTGCCCACCTGGCAGATGCCGAAGGGAACCTTCTTGCGAGTGGTGCGCAAGACGTTTTTGTAGTCCACAAAAATGCCCTGCGCGGTCTCCGGGCGCAGGTAAACATCCGTTCCGGTCTCGGCGGTGACGCCCTGATGAGTCTTGAACATGAGGTTAAACTTTTTGATATCGGAAAAATCGCATTTACCGCAGCCGGGGCATGGGATCTGCTTTTCGCGGATGAAGGCAACCATTTCGTCGTTGGTCATGGCCTCGGGGTTGACGTCGGCGCCGGTTTCGGCGGCCCAGTCCTCGATGAGCTTGTCCGCGCGGTGGCGGCGTTTGCAGGATTTGCAGTCGATAAGAGGGTCGTTGAAGTTGGTGACGTGGCCGCTGGCTTCCCAGACGCGGGGGTTCATGAGGATGCCGGCGTCCAGGCCCACGTTATAGGGGCACTCCTGAACAAATTTCTTCCACCAGGCATTCTTAACATTCTGTTTCATCAAGACGCCCAGAGGACCGTAGTCCCAGGAATTTGCAAGACCGCCATAGATCTCGCTGCCCGGAAAAATAAAACCGCGGTTCTTGCAAAGGGACACGATTTTATCCATCGTCTTGTCTTCTGCTATGATATGATATCTCCTTGTTCTTTAATCTATGTTTATCTATCACTGCGGCGGCCAAGCCCCTTTTAAGGCTCCCTATAACTCCATTGTACCCAACTCGTCGAGGTCAGTTCAAACGAGGGATAAAA
>Ga0183099_1000928_pt1 | contig 18473 bp, 11 predicted proteins | sample Biomet1_FD_127788 | JGI IMG/M metagenome (GOLD analysis project Ga0183099, IMG submission 127788) | Microbial communities from bioreactor (seeded with anoxic lake sediment) at LBNL, California, USA - Biofuel metagenome 1 | ecosystem: Engineered > Bioreactor > Anaerobic > Unclassified ... | reverse complement strand
GCCTTTGCGTACATTTTGTTTATCAGTAGCATAGTTCCAATAAACTATAAAGTAGCAAAATAATTCTAGAAAAATATAGAGTTTACTCCACTACGGCCCTAAATGGAGAAGCTGGTATCCCTGCATTATTGCATAAATTGCCTTCCATATAATTACGGAAACAATAGCGTACTTCTGTGGGAACAGGTATAGAATCATTCCATACTTTAACAATAGATGTACCATTTAATCTTGCATGAGCAGTAAGAAAAAGCCCATCAGCTCCTGCTATCTCAAAGCCTTTTAGTTCTACCTGCTCTGGTGTCATGCCATCTTCTACATAATCGAATTTAATCTCAACTGTCTTATCAATCAAACGACAAGAATTATAAATAGGACCACTATAAGCAATACCTTCAATGCCATAGGCTTTGGCTAAGGCCCAATAAGCCAGCCGCTGCCCCACTTTTATTTTATAAGGCGGATGGATAAACGTTAAACTGCCAACATCGGTCGTTGTTACCATTCCAACATTGGGAACTTCTTTCATCAACTCTAGCTGACACTGTCTGAACCAGGCCCAATTCAACTGATCCTTCCCCCATGATTGCCAGGGAGCAATCTGCACATAATAGAATGGCAGGTTTGGCGAACGAAAAAACGTTCTCCACTGAGAGACCAAGGCGGGGAAAAGTTTTTTGTACAAAGCTGGATTATCACTATTTGCTTCTCCCTGATACCAGATAACTCCCTTCACAGGAAAACCAGCTAAAGGCTTTACCATTGCATTATCAAGCAGTGTAGGCGTGCCATTAGGATTATCAAACTCTTTACCATTTAACACGGAAAGATCTACTTCCGGAAAGTGAGAAAGAGTTTCTTTATCCATCCATGCCTCAATCTTTGAAGCGCTCCAGGAACAATTGATCAACCCTACAGGTATTCCCAACGTTTTCTGTAACTGTTCACCAAAAAAATAAGCTGTAGCACTGAAAGTAGAGACTTCATTTGGAGAATTCTCTGACCAATGTCCTTCCACATCATCCTTTGGAGTGGTGCTCCAACCATTCTTCACGGTAAACAGACGTATAGGACACTTTGAATTTGCTGATACAATATAAGGTTGTGAGCCATAAACTGGTTGCCCACGAAAACCTTTCACTGGCATTTCCATATTTGATTGGCCTGAACAAAACCAGACTTCTCCAATAAGAATATTCTTCAGCACCAATGCTTCCCCATCGGATATGGTTATATCATAAGGTCCTCCAGATGAAGGTGTTCTAACTACAGCTTCCCACTCTCCTGCACTATTGCTTTTAGTTTTAATTTCATTCATCCCCCAAGAAACACTTAGAGAAACTTTCTTTCCAACTGTAGCTTTTCCATGAAAACGTACCTCCGATTGCTGCTGCAATACCATGTTATCTCCCCATATAGAAGGAAGAGTAACCTTTGCCTGCACAGTAGCAGTAATGAGCAGGCAAAACATCACGAACCATTTATTTTTCTTTATCATGAACTTACTTTTTTTTATATTCTTCATACCCATTGATTTGGGTACAATGAATTCCGTCTGTTACTATCATGCAAGTTAACCTGCCTGATAGCTCATCCTTTGATATAAAATTTAATTAATTAACTGAGACTTATATTTGTTATACAAAGACCTTGCAACCTTTATTCCCTCCCTATCTTTATAATAAGAAATGGTATTCGTAGCTTTCGCCCATTCATTTTCAAAGACCAGAGACTTTTTATAAAAAGATTTTTCATTAAACGTCTCCCCTGTTTCTGTAGCGGCTATCACCTCATCAATAAAACGAATCCATCTAGCAGCATAATACTGTTTGGTAAGTCCGGCCCATGAACGATTGGCATAATCGGTGAGATGAAAACTATCTCCCCAAATAGAAACTAAGGAGCGGGCGTTTACCTCATAATATTTTTTTGAAGCTTCATCATTTCCCATATCACGGGCATCAGATATCCAATTATATAAAGAAAAGGTTGGATGACAAGCTACCAGTCTGTCCATATCAGACAGTATTTCTTTCATAACTAGCCCTTTCTCTTTCATCTTTACAATTTCCTTTTTTTCATGGGCCTGAGTAAATTCATCCCGTACTACATTAAAATAATCGCCTAATACCTGACGTCCCAGATTTATAACATCAAACTCGTAACTATCTCTTTTACTTCCTTTTGCGGATAATAATATATGCCAGGCCTCTATCAAATCTTTTCGCTGATATTCTATTGTTGGTTTAGTTGTCCAATGATCATTACCTTTTAAACATGGACGAGCATTGGTTAGTGTTCCCTGGCCTACAGCTGCCGATTGCACATATACTTTTTCTGAAAGAATTTTCCATGCCTCTCTGGCTTCTTTTGATACTTTTCCAAACCTACGATCAGCTAATTTTCTAAACCATTCATCATCTGTTTGTCCATATTTCCACGCTTTATCCAAAACAAATTCATACATAAATTGATTTAAATCTAAGCCTTCAAGTGTAGATCCAACTCCTTTTAAATTAGTTCCTCCGTTTTTAAGTACATTAGACAAACGTTCACTCACAAGTTTACATGGACCTGAAAGCATTGAATTGCCTCCAAAATTCCCTAAATAGCACCATATGTACGGCTGCCCGAAGAAACTTTCTGTTTTTTTCCAACTTTCAGTATTCTCACAAAAATAGTCAAGTAGCATCAATTTATTCTGTGGCACAGCTTCCAGGTATGACTTTATCCGAGGAGTAGTCCAATGTTCCGGATCCGCATAGAATATCCATGACATTTGCAGCCAAATTGCCTGATGATCAATAGTGGAAACAGATTCGTAAATATGCCGGGACATTATTCCTAACGAATCAGCATTCCACGAAGGGGGATCTACTTCATTAAAAGGATCTATGCCATAAATATGATCAGTACCAAACAAACGAGTTTGCTCCGTTAAATATTCTTTCTGGATTACCGAGAATAATGAATCCATTGGATTTAAGTATGTGCAACGATATTCATCAGCAAAACCGCCCCATTTACTTACTTGCGTCATCTCCGCATGAGGATAGATTCTTTTTAATGCCTCTGGAACATGCCCATTAAAAGCTGGCAAAACTGGTCGCATATTAAACTCTCGTTCCCGGGATACAATCTTTTCTTGCAATTTTTCCTGATTTTCTAGCCACTCTTTAGGCAGAGGACCTTGCCAACCATCCAGATTACACATTCGGTGCCAAGGCAAATAGGCCGGACCTGTAAAATAGTTACGAATTTCTTCATCAGATAAGCCAAGTTTAGTCCAAACGTTATACCAGATAGATTCTTGTCCGGTGATGGCTAAAGGCATATTCACACCATTCAAAGCCATCCAATCTATAAAACGTTCCCAGTCGCTCCATTTCCACCATGTCATCGTATACCCAAAAGTACAATAGTTCAAAAAGAAACGATTGGGAACATTAGACTCAATCGTTATTTTTGAAGAAATTATTGGTAGATTACCAGGCAATTCTATCGGATCGTTTTTATACCAGGAAACGGTGGTCAGGCAATTATTCCTGAGATAATAATTCAACCCAACAGCCATCGAATTTGCATTGTTACCTGTAATAACAATCTTATTCTTTATGCTCTCAAGTTCAAAACAATCAGTAGAGAATTTATCTGACGCATGAAACTCAAAAGAAGCAGAATGATTGGGAAACAGACGTTCAACCATTTTATGCATCACAAGGATATCTTGTTCTCCAGCGAAAGCTGAGAAAAAAAGAAAAGACAAGATAAAAGAACTTATATATTTCTTCATAATAAACATTTAATCATTATTTATCCGCGTTCTGCTTAATAAATCTAATAGCAACTCCCCCACTTGTAGCCAATCTCACAGAAAACTGATCTTTTGACGTTAAGAATTTCTCTTCGTATTTAAAAGAAGTTGGATTTGTTTTCCACTCAGCATCATCTCCGTCAGAATATATTTGGGCTAAATAAGTGGTATTTGGTTCAAGAAATGAGAGTGTGAAATTCATAAACCTTTCTTTCTCATCTGTGATGCAGCCTACATACCAGTCACTTGAATTTCTATCTTTCCGGGCAAAAACAGAATAATCGCCAATTTTAGCATCAATCACCTGTGTTTCATCCCAATCTGTTGGAACATCTTTAATGAAATCGAAAGCCTTTATTCCTTCATAATTTTCAGGTAAATCTGAAGCCATCTGCAAAGGGCTATACAATATTACATACAATGCCAGTTGCTTACATATAGTAGTGTTTACCCTTGTGCCAGGATAAGCCTTATTGGTAAAATTAAATGTACCGAAAGTAAAATCCATTGGTCCTGCCAGCCCTCTTGTGAAAGGAAGAACTGTTGTATGTTCCGGTGGATTTCCTCCATCTGGAGACCATGCATTATGTTCTTGACCACGCACACCTTCCTGTGTCATCAAATTAGGCCATGTGCGTTGCAGACCAGTTGGCATTACCGGTTCATGATTATCAATAGAAATATGATATTTTGCTGCCGTTTCAATCACTTTGCGGTAATGACGTACACCATACTGCCCATCATGAGCTTCTTTAAAATCCATTAGATTATTTACATAACCAGTCTTAACAACGTGCACACCATACTTCTGATAAAATGCGAATGCTTTATCAAGTTGCTTTTCATAGGTCTTTGTTATAGCAGCTGTTTCATGATGTCCAATAAGTTCTACTTTTTTTGAAGCTGCATAATCTGTTATTTCCTTAATATTGAAATCCGGATACGGTTTAGTGAAATCTAAAGAATCATTTTTCATCCAATTACCTTCCCAACCTTCATTCCATCCTTCAACCAACACACCTGGAATACCATTTTTCGAGGCAAAATCAATGTATCTTTTTGTATTCTGGGTAGTTGCACTATGATTGGGGCCATAATACCAAGTACCTTTTCCTAAATGCATCTCCCACCAAATTCCTAAGTATTTTGCCGGTTTAATCCATGATGTATCTTCTATCTTTGAAGGTTCATTTAAGTTCAGCATCATATTTGAAGTTACAAGATCACCGGGTGTATCCCCTATTATTATAGTTCTCCAAGGAGTAAGAAAAGGTGTTTTTGCATAAACAGCGACTCCTGTAGACCAAGGGACTAATGAAGCACATAGTGTTGCAGAATCTCTCACAGTAAGATTCATCTTGGGATAATCTGTTAGATTTGCTTCGTGTATAGATAAATATTTCCCATCCGAAGTTTCCATCGTAAGAGGAGTTCGAACAGTATCTAACTCGTTAATCTTTGAACACTTAGCAATACATTCATAATATGCATTTGATGCAGGAATCCACCAGGCTTTATGTACTTGTGGCAATTTGAATTCTGTTTCCTCACTTATTATTACCAAAGAATCTAAATTGGGTTGTTGCGGAAATTCATAACGGTATCCAATCCCATCATCAAATAAACGAAAGATGACATTCACTTTACGGCAAAGCCCATTTGGCTCTTGCAAAGTAACCTTCAATTCATTATAATTATTTTGCACATATCTACTTTCCCCCCATGGTTGTTCCCAAGTCTCATTTAAAGAAGAGCGCATTGTACCTTTTATCTTAAACCTATTTAAACTATCTCCTTTTTCCAGGACAAACCCCAATTTCGAGGGAAATATTATAGATTTATTCTCTTTGTCAAGAGAATAGTTGATTTTACATCCTTTCTCCTTTATTATTAATTTAGTTTTCCCATTCGGGGATTTTAGCTCATAAGATGCCGGACTACAAGCAGAGAAAAGCAATGTAATACATAGGAAAAATCCTAGTCCACTTATCACTGAATTTATCTTCATTCCTTTAATATTCATTTTGCAATATCTTTTATTCACCTTTCATTTCTTATTTAACAGGAGTAATTATAGCAGCCCAACCTCCTCCTTTAGCCATAGATATAGCTATTTTATCGCCATTTGTAATTGTTTTACTTTCAAGAGCGAAATCTGAGGCATATACATTGGCATTACAACCGTCTTTAAATATCTCGATTTTATATTTTGACGAGTCCAAAAAATCAAGTGTAACTTCAATTGTACGGTCATTCCAGTCTGTTAAACCACCAATATACCATTTATCTCCGTTGCGTCTTGCTATTACTAATTGTTCCCCAATTTTAGCCGACAGCGCTTTCGTTTCATCCCAGACAGTAGGAATTCTGGATATAAAAGAAATAAATTCTTGCGCTTTATAATAACTTGAAGGAGAATCTGCCAACATTTGCAACGGACTTTCATAAACAATATATAATGCTGCCTGGTGCGCACGAGTACCTTGACTTATGGGATGAACAAAATTGATATAAAAATCTTCTGCAGTAGCATTTCCAACAGCTCCTGGTGTATAATCCATAGGACCCGCTGTCATACGTGTAAATGGTAGTATCAAATCATGTTTAGGATTTATATCTCTAGAGTCTTTATCATGTTCCAATCCAAGAACACCTTCAAACGTCATCACATTAGGATATTTCTTCTGTAACCCTGATGGTTTATATGATCCATGAAAATCTACTAATAATTTTCTGTCCATTGCTGTCTTAGCCACTTTCTCATAGAAGTTGACCATTCCTTGATCAGAGCGTTGCATAAAATCAACTTTAACACCTTTTATTCCCCATTTATTATAGGTATCAAAGATTGATTCCATGTCATTACTTAAAGGATTCCAAAGAGTCCATAACACTAAACCTACATTTCTTTCTTTTCCATATTTTACTAACTCTTGAATATCTAAGCCTTTCTTTGCTTCCTTAATATTCCAGGTACCAACAGACCAACCTTCATCAAGCAAAATATATTCAATGCCAAATTTTGACGCAAAATCTATGAAATATTTATATGTATCCGTATTTACTCCTGCTTTAAAATCTACACCATAAACATTAAGTGTACTCCACCAATCCCAGGAAATCTTTCCCGGCTTAATCCAATCGGTATCCGTAGTTACAGCTGGAGAAGATAATTGATAAACCAGATTATTTTCAAGAACTGCCTTATCATTTTCATTTATCATTAAAACTCGCCAGGGATAAGTACGATTCCCTTTTGTATTTGCTATATAAGATGCCTTTTCAACAAGAACTTCATCCCTGTCAGCAGCTTTTTTCAATTCACTTTTTAATACTACAGGAGGAAATTCCCCTTTCAAATTTCCATCACCATTACCAGCTAGAAAAAGATTCGGATAGTCAAATAAGTCCGCCTCTGTGATAACTACTTTCGTTCCTTTAGGTGTTGATAAATAGATGGGAAGATATCCTTTGGCTTCAGGAGTCAAATCTTTCAATGATAAATAATCAAAGAAACCTTCGCAATGAGTCATATATTCCTGATTCTTTTCTCTTGGCCAATAAGCCATACATCCTTCTGGCAAATTGGCTTCAAATTGCTCTTTCTGAACAAATATGTCAGTTTGTTTCTTTGAAGTTTCAAATCGATAAGCAGCTCCCATATTATATACCCTGAATACAATGGAGCTTTCTCCTTTACAGTTTAATGTTAGCTGATTAAATTGGTTTCTTATTTTTCTTTGTTTTGTTGGTACTATTGCTGTCTCAATGTAATCTGACTTTATAAATCTGGCGTTTCTGACAACGGGATTAGTTCCTGAATTATTATCAGATTTCTCAAACAATAAATTCATGAAGCTAGGCTTCAATATCTGCTCCCCCTTATAATCAATACTCCAGCATATTTGTTTATTTGCTGTAACTGTAATTTTTATATTTCCATCGGGTGACTTTACTACATACTCTTTTGAATATATCAATAGAGTTAAACAAAAAGTTACAAAAAACAGCAGAAGTTTTCTTTTCATATTCATATAAATTCTTTTGATAATTATTTATCGAGCGCTTCAGCTCTTTCTATTCCTTTTTTAATACCAGCCCACTCATTAAATTCAATTACCTGAACGATATCAAAAACCATTAATCCTTGTGATTCAGAAAGGCATACATATACAGCATCTTCAATATTTGTTTTATGATTAAGAGCAAATAAGGTTCCATATACAGCACATGAATTCCCGATAATCTGCTTTGCCCGCGCTATGCCATACTCAATAGATTCAGGATCGTTCATCCCATAAATAGTATCTAGATAAGTGCCACATAAAAAGGTATCAAGTAAATCAGCAAATCCCGTTGCCTTATAATTCGGTGTTGCCCAACTATACCCATTTGAAAAATCGGATGTATTTGATGCCCAATTTTGCCCATTTGCATATAAAGAGCCAATCCATGATGCCGCCCAATATTCAAGTTTAACTTTTGGCTTAATCTTCTTGACTTCATCTCTTACTTTTTTTACGAAATCATGAATAACCATTGAACGAAATTCCCACCATTGCTTGTAAAAAGTTCCAGGATTCTTAGTCCCATCCTCGTTCCATGTAAAAACATCTTCAGGAAATTTAGTTAAGGTTTGGCCAATGTATTCCTCAAAATACTTTTTTGAAGTTGCTGAAAAATCACTCTCATCTCCCGGATATCTGCAATAGTCTAAAGCAAAACTATCAAAGTCGTAGTTCGTGACAAGTTCTTTAATAAAATTGAGGCAGAATTCCTGTACTTCAGGCAATACCGGATTGAGGAACGCACTTGTTTTTGAAGGATCATCCTTAATATCAATCAATCCTTTGTCTTTTGTGTATTCAATGCAGGTTTTACCTTCCCATGTCTTATCACGGTATGCCATACCGCTTTGTGTAGTAGGCATTCCTGCAGTAAATATGGTAGTTGATGCTGTTACTTTCAAGCCCCGTTTATGAGCTTCATCAATAAAAAATTGCAAATAATCCCAATCTCTTTCAACATGATAACCATTAATATCAGTTAAAATAGCTAGATATTGACTTTTAAAAAGCGCATCACCTTGTACCGGACGAACATCTACCACTATTTTATTGAACCCTGTTGCCTTCGCTTTGTCCAAATAATAAGTAATATTGCTTTTTTTTGAGAAACGGCTAAAATTTGCTTCAGCATCAAACCATAGTATCTTTTCTTTTTCTGTTTTAGCTACAACAGTGGTATCTGTGCTTGGGTTATTGGGAGCTTCTATGTTTGTTGATGATTCTTTAGAGCAGCCCGTATTACAAAATAGGATGTTCAATAAAAAACCAATCAATATTGACTTTTTCATTATTCATTTTTTATATTAATTGATTCCTTTTGCTCTGAATATAAGAGCAAAAGGAATCTCAAATTATGATTATTTCTCGTACTTAGTAAGTTCGTAACAACGTACTCCTGTACTTGTTAAAAGTTCATATACATATATCGATTCTCCATCCTGACTCAAGCTGGTGCATATACTACCTGTAGCATTCCCATTATATTGAACAGGAGAAATTATTTCATTAAGCACTACTTCCTGGGCTTCATTAGTTGACAGTATCGTAAAAAATGATTTACCCCAAGAAGAAGTTAAGAATGCTCCATAAGTTTTTCCGTTAAACTTAAAGGTATTACAAGAAGCCTGTGTAAAGTTTCCCCAGCCCTTGGGACCTTTGTCACCTTCAGTGCCAGGTCCCTGAATCTGTTCATTTACACCATTCTCAAAATACCATACATTGCTACCTCCGGCAATGGGGTCAGCCAAGTAAAATGCTGGACTTGCCGAAGCATCAAGAGCAGCCATACATTGAGTCCAGTTTCCATCATTAGTGGGAACTGATGTCTCAAAAATTTCGGGAGCTTCTACTTTACCGTTAGTAACTTTCCAACGGTTATGTTCTCCTGTAACCGAGCCTTGTCTCATGTCATAAATATAAGCATCGCCATTAATATCGCCAACTACATTCACTTTTCTTGATACACCTACTGAAGTGGTAGAATACAACAAGACAGGAGCGCTATCAATTGATGACCACTTATAAATATTAAATACCCCTGCCCATCCAGGTAGTGTAAAACCTATAAGATTTCCTTTACTATCATTCGTCAGAAAAAAGGGAACAGCCTTTGCTGATGATCCATCTGCACTAGGAATCCCTGTTGTATTAAGCTTCTTCCCGGAATTCTCGCCAGTTAGTTTATCAAGACAAATACAGCTTCTTGAAGCAACAAGATAATCTCCACAAACTGCAAGCGAATTTTCAACATCAGCAGTAAAGCCTAAATCTGTCCAGCTTTTTTCCCACTTTTTCAGACTATATCCAAAGCCTTCTCCATCAGGTAACTTATCTCCATATCCCCATTTTACAGTCCAGGTAGAGGTTGTTCCATCTTGTGCTTTTACAGTATAAACAACATCTTTCGAGAAATCCTGAGGTTCACTCGGATAAGGTGTTACAGTAGCATATGATGAAATAAAAAATTCTGAAGTTGCTCCATTTAATTTTGTAATATCAAAGTCTGGAGTAACCTTAAATTTGATAATATTCCCATCTTCAATGGTTCCTACCTTATAATTGCCATTGCCTAGATTTAACTTGAAATTAGTAACTTCAGCTTCTGAACAAAGACTTGCATCTTCGGAACAGGATGTAAATAAGGCAAGCGTTGTTATTGCTATAATAACAACTGTCTTGAAAGTATTAAATCTTATATTCATACTATTTATTATTGAATGACAATTATTCATACATAACTATTAGAGTGTAGTTCTTTTTACTTCCATCACCTGCTGTTACAGTAATATCATATGGAGAAGATAGATCTTTGAGTCCTGATAATGAAGGCTTAACAACAGCTTCAATAGGTAAATTAGCAACAACATAGAGTTTAGTAATATCCACCTTATCCCGAGCAGACGATGGAATTACAAATACTATCTGATCATCCGTTATCGTACCAAGATATTCAGTGCCACTTATTGAACTTCTAATTGTGATAGAGTTAATCTCACAATTTGAACGGAGAACAATCTCTTTCGCATTATCGCAAGATGTAAAAAACAATAATGTGGTAATTCCCACAATTATCATCGTATATGTTAATAAACTAAGTCTTTTCATACTTCAATTTTTATATTTCACGTTATGGATTACCAAGGAGAGTTATTCTCACAAAGAGAATTATTATTTAATTCATCAACCGGAATAGGCAATAAATAATATTTTTCAGGGAACACTCTGGATTGTCCTGCATCACAATCAACAATATTATAGGTAAAGCTACCATCCTCATTTTTGATAATTTCAGTACCATGAGCCATCTTGCCATTAATCACATCACCAGCAATATGCCATCTTCTAATATCCCAAAAGCGGAAACCTTCTAATGCTAATTCGCACACTCTTTCTTTTCTCAAGAGAACCATAAATGAGTTCTTATCAGGAGCTTCTTGTAATGTTCTGCCAGGAAGGTTTACGCGTGATCTAACTTCATTTAATGCAGCCAATGCCTTCGATGAATTTGCCGAATAATCTTTCTCTGCCAATGCTTCAGCAAGATTTAATAAAACTTCAGCATATCGGAATTCAATCCAGAACTGATCACTTCCATCAACATCAAAAGTAGAATTACTTTCCTGAAGATATTTCTTAACATAATATCCTGTGGTAGTATTATGAGTGTCTTGTCCTTTTTTATAGGCTACAAATCCATCAGCACCTCCAATAAAAGTTTCAATCTTACGGCCCTTCCAGTCAGCTCCATTATATAAAATTGAAGCATAAAAACGAGGTTCACGATTAACGTATGGAGCTGAATTATTAGTACTCCAACTAAATAGAGTTCCATCTGCCATATCATAGCTATCTACCAGTTCATTTGTTGGAGTGGCACAACCTCCTAAAATAGAATTATCTCCTTTAGGAGTAAAGTATCTGTCATACCAATGTACCAATTGTGGCTTAGAGTAAGAAATTCCAAATATGATTTCCTTATTAAATGGTTGGCTAAAAACATCTGCATAATTAGGAAGAAGCTCATACTTATTTAACTCTTTAATCTTATTCGCAGCATCAATAGCTACATCCCAGCGTTTGGCATATAATGCACAGCGGCAAATTAATGCATAAGCAGCGCCTTTAGTTAAACGTCCTTCCCAATCGCTGTTCCATGATTCAGGAAGATTTTCGGCGGCATAATTTAGGTCTGCCATTACAAAGTCCCATGATTCAGATTCTGTAGCACGGGCTTTATCCTTCTGAGCTTCCGCATCAACGCCATTTTTCTCATCGCGAATAACAACTCCACCAAAAACACGAATCATACGAAAATAATTAAAGGCACGTATAAATCGGATCTCTGCCATACGAACTTTTAAAAAATCATCACCAAATTTAGCGCCTTCTGAAGGAGCATCTTTAAGAAATACATTTTCTTTGCGTATTTCTGTATAAAGTCCCCAACTAGATAAAGGGTTCGATGATGAAGTAATAAAGTCTGATTGTAGCAATACCCGGTTATGAATACTATAGCCTTGAGCAATATCATTGCCATACTTTACTAAATCAGTATAGCCATCCGTAAGACTTGGAGTTGCAAATCCTGTACTATTCTTCAACGACTCATATAAGCTAGTTACATATAGATCTACAGCATCTTCAGAAGACCAGGCAGTTGCTTCTGAAAATGAACTGCTAGGATCTATGTCAAGAATACTGTTACAAGATGTGGAAAAACCCACTATCAAGACAATCAAAAATTTATATAATATCTTTTTCATAATCTTTCAATATTAAAATGTAATATTTAAGCCAAAGCTGTAACTCTTTTGTTGAGGATAATAACCATTGTTATTAATACCCATTTCCGGGTCGCAATAGGTAAATTCAGTAGCAGTTAACAAGTTTGTTCCAGCAACATATGCTTTAATACTTGATATTCCACCAAAATATTTACTTACTATATTTTGAGGAATTGTGTATCCCAACTGCAAATTCTTTAATCTTAAATATGCTCCATTGACAACCCACCAGGAAGAAGTCCATGCATTGTTTGCATTTGCTATAGTACTCAATCTTGGATATTTTGCGTTAGTGTGTTCAGGTGTCCAGCAATCTTCAACCAAATAATACGGTGCGTTTCCTCCTTCATAGAATGGACGTGTAAAAGTAGTATTATCAATTGCGCCATAACTATAATTAGAACTTAGTGCATAATTAACTAATGCTACCCCTTGCCACAAAGCACTCAGGTTAAAACCTTTCCATGCAAATTCCATATTAAAGGAGTAGTTAATTTCAGGAATTGAGCTATGCCCGATTTTCACAAAGTCGCCCGACATATCTATCTTGCCATCTCCATTAATATCTTCGTACATTATATCACCCAAATTCTGTGTTCCTCCAGGACCAACCGGACGATTATCCAACTGTGCTTGTGTTTGATATAATCCGATAGCTTTAAAGCCATACAATTGCCCCATAGGATTTCCAATGGCGCTACGATACCAAGGAGTACTTTCGCTTTGGTTGCGTTCCAGCACCCTGTTTTTTGCCCATGCAAAATTACCTGATAAGCGGTAGAAAAAATCACCTACTGTATTTTCATGTTTTAAAACCAATTCAAATCCGCGGTTATCAACCTTTCCTGTATTGCCCATTGCAGAGTAGTTTCCGCCAAGAGATGGTGGAAATGAAGAACCCAGACCCTCCTGAATTGCGCTTGTAACTTTATAGAACCAGTCAAATTCAACTCCCAAAAGCCCATTCCACATATTCAAATCAAAACCAACATTGTAGCTGCGTGTTTTTGACCATGTAAGGCTTGAAGTTACAGGATTTGTACTTGACAGACCATAATAAGAAGAATAATTAGTGCCAAATACATATACAGGATCTGAGGATAGAGAAAACATACTACGATGCAGGAAAGCCGAAGTGTTATCACTACCCAATTCACCCATTGATGCACGAACTTTCAACAGATTAATTTGTGGCAATGTTTCCTTAATAAAGTTTTCTTCAGACAATACCCATCCTAAAGCTGCTGATGGGAAAAATCCCCAACGTTTATCTTTAGCAAATTTATAAGAGCCATCTTTCCTGAATGACATTTCTGCCAGATATTTTTTTGAATAAGCATAGCTAAACCGTCCTACATAACCTATTGTTGCAGCTTCATCATGACCACCGCTCACTGGTGTAGAAGAAGCCTTTGTTCCCAAAGAAAGGTCTACTGGATAACTAAAACGATATCCATTCATACTGCCAGTCATTGTAGAACCTGTTGATTGAAATTGTTCATACAAAAGCAAACCCGATACATCATGTTTCCCAAATGTGTTATGATACTCAATAGATGGACGAACCATAAAACCATCACCAGACGATGCTGATTTTGAGAAAGATCCTATATTGGTTCCTGAAGCGGACATTAAAGAATATTGTGCCGTACTTTTATCATACGCCATCACGCTATAAGGTGCCAGAAAATTATTATCATTAGTATTTGATGCATCATAACTTAAAAAAACCGATGCTTTAAGCCCTTTTATCTTAGAAAAATCGTAGGTAAACCTTGCGCTTCCCTCAAACTGGTGTCTGTCTCGATTATTATACCCACTATTCCTGATGGTTGAGATAGGACTTTGTGTCGTAGTGCCATTAAACCATGCTGTATATTCATCCTGATAATATATAGGTATAATAGGTAATGCATAGATAGCTTGCTGAATTGGGTTTTGATATGCTTCTGGAGACATGCTGATACCTGGCCAATGACGTTTCTCAAAAAAACCGGCCAAATTTAATTGGAAAGATAATTCTTTCGTAATATTTCCATCAATATTTGAGCGTACATTGTAACGTTTATAAGAGGTGTTTTCTATAATACCTTTTTGGTCCATTACCCCTAAACTCGCATAGTATTTTATGTTCTCACTACCTCCTGAAGCAGAAACATTGTGTTGTTGTGTAAGCCCATGATCTTTAAATAATGCATCTATCCAATCTGTATTCGCATATTTACCTTCCGGGTCATAATTGTTCATAACTTTTGTTTGAATATCAGCATTATAAGTTGGCCCATAGCCATCCATATTGCTTGCTTTATTGTACCAATAAATGTAATCCGGTCCATTCAGGAACTTTGGAAAAGCGGTATTTTTTTGAACAGTAACGGAACCATCATAAGATATTTTTGCTTTTCCGCTTGCCCCTTTTTTAGTTGTGACCAAAATAACACCATTGGCAGCTTTTACACCATATACAGCAGAGGTTGCTGCATCTTTAAGAATAGAAATATTCTCAACATCATTCGGATTAACTGTATTTATCATACGCTCTACCCCATCCACCAAAACAAGTGGGCTCGAATCAAGAAAAGTACTTAGACCACGTATGGCTAGCGTTGTCTGGTCATTACCTGGTATACCCGTACGTTGAACACTAGTTAAACCAGGCAACTTACCTGTCATCATGTTTGACAGATTAGTCATTGGTGATACATTTAACTCTTTTGAACCAACCTGAGAAACTGATCCTATAAGAAATTTCTTTTTCTGTGTACCATACCCAACAATAACAACTTCATCTGTTGTTTTTACATTCTCTTTTAAAATAACTTTCAATACAGTTCTTCCATTTAAAGCTATTTCTTGTTTTTCATAGCCAATATAGGAAAAAACCAATGTTACTTTCTCATTGGGTACTTTCAACAAATACTTTCCATCCAGGTCTGTTATTGCTCCATTTGTAGTTCCTTTTACAGATACATTGGCACCAATAATAGCTTCACCCGCCTGGTCAACAATAACTCCAGATATATTTTTCAAATTGTCGGAAGTTATTTCTTTTTTCAGGGTACGACTTGTACTTACCGCTATTGTATTGTTTGTTCTATTGAAATATAAATGAGACTGTCGAGTTATCTCATCCAGAATTGTTTGCAAAGAAACATTCTTGAAATTAAATGTCACCACAGGAGCTTCATTGATGACCTCCTGATCATAGAAGAATTTAAAATTTGTTGCTTTAGTTAGTTTTTTCAACACGTTTTCCACGGACTCATTCTTTGCCTGGAGAGATATATTGCTATCCTTCAGACTCTGTGCATGTACATTTGCAGTAAAAAAACACATTTGAAATAGTAGTAAAACTAAAAATAGATAGCATTTTTTATGCTTTCTCTTTACTGATAGGAATTATATTCATATCTTTGTGTGTTTTTAGTGATTAGATTATTAATTATTAAAAAAGGCATGTGCACCGCAATTCATCAGGGTCAGATCTATGAATGCGGAGACTAAAACTCTTAATAGGGGTATTCTTCTGGGATACTCCTATTTTTTTAGACCATCAATTAGCTCGTGTTTTTCATTTTTATTTGTGTTTAATAGATTATTTGTATAAGGTATACACGTTCTTTTCTTTTCGATATTTAATACCGGTAGCATATTCTATTGACTGAAGTACTGCAGTTAAACCTTTATTATCGTGTTCGCCGGATATAAGGTTACTAAAATCTTCACCTCCGGCAAACTGGATTTTGCAATTATAAACCCGCTCCAGTTCTTTTGCTACATCATGGATTGGTGTACTGTTAAATCGAAGAGTACCATGAATCCAGGAAGCAACTTTCTGACCTTCCTCTTTTATCTTACTATAGTCACCTGAAATAGTATTAATTGAAGCCCGTTCATTAGCTACAAGTCTCATCATAGCCTCGGGCATATTAATTTGCACTTTTCCACTTTCTACACTAACCAGCACAACTTCATCCCCTTTATAAGCTTTCACATCAAATTTAGTTCCCAATACTTTCACATTGAAACGGCTGGTTTTTATAACAAAGGGCAGATCCGGATTCTTAATAACGGAGAAGTAAGCTTGTCCGCTTAGCTCCACCCTTCGTTCATTCTCCGTAAAATGGTTTGGATATTTCAAACGGGTACAAGAGTTTAGGTTTACCACTGTTCCGTCGGGAAGAGTTACAATTTTCTTTTCACCATTTAAAGATATTACTTCTGTATAGATTATATTGCTGTCTTTAATATAGCCATAGTATCCTATAATTCCCCATGATATAGCTATAATTGCAGCAATACTGGCAGCAATAGAACCAATCTTCTTTAAAGTAAAGTTGCGTTTCGGTATCGGTTTCAATTCTTTTAGTAATAAAGCAGCTTCACAACGGTATTCCTCCCGTTTAAGGTCATTCTTGCTATCTTGCACAAGAGATTCACTCCAAGTTTCATCAGCCAGCTGTTCCAGTAGCCCTTTATTTTGAGGCGAGCCCAGTTCCTTCATCATCTCTGGTACTTCAGAGGTGGTATAAAGATTATCCAGGTATCTGCGAATCTTCTGTTGGCTTATTTCTGTTTCTTTCATTTTCAAGTGGTAAGGTTATAATAGTTCACCCTCACATTAAGTAATACACAAATGTGAGGGTGAACTAGGGTGCTATTAACATTTATTATATATTAAAACAAATAATAAGCAAAAGCATATCGGCATATACTTCTGAATCTTTTGATAGATAAGCACGAATAATCTTGAGAGAAGTTGAAATGTGCTCCTGAACAGTATTAACGGATACCCCCAAGGATTCGGCTATTTCTTTATGAGACATCTGTTTATTGCGACTCATCTCAAAGACCTCTCGCTGACGGGGAGTAAGTTTTTCCATTGCTTTGGAAAGAACATTCATCAAATCATTGACCAGAATATTTTCTTTAGTATTATTAGTATAATCCACTGCCTGTTCCAAAATAGAATCTTTGAGACGCTGTTCACTCTCCATATCACGTATGATATTTAATACCCGATTACGAACAATAGTATATAGGAAAGAGGAAAAAGAAGCTTCCGGGTTAATAAACTTACGACTTTGCCACACTACAGCAAAAGCATCATGAAAAACATCCTCTGCAAATTCACGAGACTTAACAAACTTCATCGCAAAATAAATCAATCGGTGCTTATAAATTGAATAAAGTTCGCAAAAAGCATCTTCATCGCTATCAATCAGGCGAACAACCAATTTGTGTTCTATAAGTTCTGCGTTATTCATTTCCATAGCTGTAATTCAGATTTTCATAACAGATTTAAACTATTACAAAGTTATATTATTTATTTTCTATATCGCCTATTTATTTTGTATATTTTTCACATTTATCATCTAGAATTTAAATTTAATTTACAGAGCTAAAGAATCGTACCTTTTGCAAAATAATAGTATTCCACACCTATTAACAGCCACATATCCGATAAAATGTAATAGATAAATATTTCCTGACCAGGCAAGGCTGTAGCCAATTAAAAAAAAGCACCTTTTTTAGCCCTTAATAGCGTAATCCTCCAGAGGGTGAAGAGGAAGGAATCTACCTTTCTGCTGCGAAACTGGCAGATTATATTAAGAAAAAGACGGGGATTGCTACTAGTAAGAAAATGATCGTTAAGCTAGGAGGGAACTTAAAATCACTTAATTACAAGTTTAGAACATACCAGGGAACAACCCAATACAAGGTTATACTAAAAGATTTAGGTGGAGAGGGTGGAGAGAAATAGTTCTTTTTTTGCTTTCTGAAATCTTTTTTTGAAAATTCCGCAAT
>Ga0183099_1000926_pt1 | contig 18506 bp, 17 predicted proteins | sample Biomet1_FD_127788 | JGI IMG/M metagenome (GOLD analysis project Ga0183099, IMG submission 127788) | Microbial communities from bioreactor (seeded with anoxic lake sediment) at LBNL, California, USA - Biofuel metagenome 1 | ecosystem: Engineered > Bioreactor > Anaerobic > Unclassified ... | reverse complement strand
TATTTCTAGCCCAGCTTGAAAAGCTGCTCCTGAAGAGATTCCTACTAAGATTCCTTCAGTTTTTGCTAGTGTTCTAGCACCTTCAAAGGCTACTTCATTTTCTATTTGAATTATTTCATCATATACATTTGTATTTAATACTTTTGGAACAAATCCTGCTCCTATTCCTTGTATTCTATGTGGTCCCGGTTGTCCTCCAGATAATACTGGTGACGCTTTAGGTTCTACTGCTATTATTTTGATGTTAGGATTATTAGCTTTTAGCACTTCTCCAGTTCCAGTAATACTTCCACCTGTTCCTATTCCTGTTACAAATACATCAAGGTCTTTTCCAAAGTCTTCTATTATTTCAAGAGCTGTTGTTTTTCTATGTGTTTCTGGATTTGCTGGATTCTCAAATTGTTGTAAAATCACTGCATTTTTATACTCTTCTTTAAGTTCATTAGCCTTAGCTATTGCACCTTTCATTCCAAGTTTTCCTTCTGTTAAAACTAGCTCAGCCCCATAAGCTTGAACTAATGCTCTTCTTTCAATACTCATTGTATCAGGCATTACAAGGATTAATCTATATCCTTTTGCAGCAGCTACCATTGCAAGTCCTACTCCTGTATTTCCTGATGTTGGCTCAATAAGTACTGTGTCTTTATTTATTAAACCTTTTTCTTCTGCATCCAAAATCATGTTTTTTGATATTCTATCTTTTACACTTCCACCTGGGTTAAAAGATTCTACTTTTACATAGATTTCTGCTCCTGTATTATTTGCTTTTCCCAACTTTACTACAGGTGTTTTCCCAACCAAATCCAAAATGCTATTAACTATTGCCATATTTACCCCTCCTAAATATAATACATTATGTTTTTACTTTCTTTGTGTTTACTAATTAAATTTGCTAAAGTTAAACTTCCAAAAAAACTTGCTAACTTATTATTGTACTCTTTCCATAACACTTCATTTAAGCTATGCTCGATACTTCCTATTTCTGATTTATCATCAATTTCACAATAAACGTCTTTTTCCAAAAGTTCTATTAACTCTTTCACCAAAATTTCTTTTGGGTCCTTAGACAAAACATAACCTCCAGAAGCACCTTTAACACTTTTAACTATACTTCCTTGTTTTAGTATAGAAAATATTTGTTCCAAATATCTTCCTGAAATATCTTCTTCTTCAGCTATTTCTTTAATAGAAATCTTTGCGTCTTCACCTTTAATTCCCATATATAACAATGCTCTTATTCCGTATTTTGACTTTGTCGATATCATTTTTACTCCTTCTCCCATTACCAAACTAGGTTATGATAAATATTACCACAGAGATTTTATAAAGTCAAATTCTTTTTTCCGATAGATTTACTATGATTAATGTTAACATATTTTATTAATCTAGTCAACAATATTTTTTAGAAAAAAAAGAGTGCTAAAACACTCTATTCTAAACATCATTTTCTATTTTTTCAACCTCATTCTTTTTTATTTGATACATTGTTTTTATAAAAGATGCAAGTGGTGCTGAAACCACAATTCCTATTGGACCTGCTATTGTTCCTCCAACAGTTACTGCTGCTATTCCCCAAAACATTTTAAGGTTTAACTTGTTTCCTATTATTTTAGGCTCAAAGTACCATGAATCTATCTGTTGAAGAACTACAAGAAAAATCACTATATAAATTATTTTGTGAGGAAAAACAAATGCTGTTATAATAACTGTTGCTATCATTCCTAAAAAAGGTCCAAAATAAGGTATGAAATTTGTACAAGTTATAAAAATCCACAAGAGTACTGCATAGGGTACTTTAAAATAAAGAAGTCCTATAAAGGCAATAAATCCAATCAATAATGATTCTATCGTTTTCCCATGAAGATACCCTAAAAATACTTCATAAAGTTTTTTACCTATAAAATTTATTTTATCACTTTTTTCCTTAGGTAAATTTACTCTTATGACTTCTTCTATGAGATTTTTAAAATACTCTTTTTCCCTTAGAAAAAAAATAGACATAATGAATCCTATAAAAAACTCAATAATTACATAAGTGAAACTTAATAAATTTTGTCCAATTACTTTTAATGTATTTTCTCCCATAGCAATCATATAATTATTTATCGCATCCATATGAGTTTTATCAAAAGAGAGATTTAAAAAGGGAGCTCTTTCATTAATTTTATCTACTATACTTGACAATAATTTTTCCAAATCAGATAAGAAACTTGGAATTTTTTTAACTAAATCTGTAATATTAACAAATATTTGAGGCACAATTATTACAATAAACATTATTAGTACTGCAATTAATCCTGTATAAATTAATGCTACTGACGTATTTCTATTTAATTTTACCTTTTTTTCTAGAATATTCAGTAAGGGATTTAATAAAAAAGCTATTACTGCTCCTATAATAAAAACCATAAATGGACTAAAAATTCCCTTTACAAATTTTATCATCCCTTCTGTATTATTAAAAATCGTATAAATTACTACTGTAATTAAGCTTATTCCCATAGCATTTATATACTTTTTCTCAATTTTCATATACACTCCTTTGATTTATTATTGAGTATTATAAAAGACAGATATAAAATATCTGCCTATAAAAACTATTTATTCTTCATCCATAAAATAACCCATCTCTTTTAAGAATGGTTTTTTCTTTCTCCATTTATCTTTAACTTTTACCCAAAGATTAAGGTATATTGTTCTATCCAACAATCTCTCAATATCTTTTCTCGCTTCTGTTCCAATCTCTTTAAGAAGTTTCCCATCTTTTCCTATAACTATACCCTTTTGTGAATTTCTTTCAACATAAATATTCACATCATATTTATCTTTTTTTCCTTCTTCTCTTCTACTTACATTAATTATCTCAATAGCTATTGAATGAGGAATTTCATCTTGAGTTCTTTCTAGAATTTTTTCTCTTACAATCTCACCAATTATTTTGTAAACAGGCATATCTGTATACATATCATCAGGATAATACCAAAATTCATCTGTCATAAATGGTTTAATACTATTTAATAATCTGTCTACACCGAACCCAAATTGTGAAGATAACATAACAACATCATTAAATTCACCCAATTTTTCTTTAACTTCAGCTAATTTTGCTGCATATTCTTCATCACTAAAAAGATCACTTTTATTAATAACTGCAATTCTTGGAGTATTCCCTGCTTCAAGAATTCTTTCCATTACAAATTGATCTCCTGTACTAATCTCTTGAGTTCCATCTAAAATAAAAAGAATACAGTCTACTTCTTTAAGAGTTCTTATGGCTATCCCAGTCATATGTTCTCCCAAAAGATGTTTTGGTTTATGAATCCCAGGAGTATCTATAAACACATATTGCGTTTCTCCCTTAGTTAAAATCCCTTTTATACTATCTCTTGTAGTCCCTGCTTTATCTGAAACTATTGCAACTTTTTCTTCACATAATCTATTTGTTAGAGTAGATTTTCCAACATTTGGCCTTCCAACCATTGCTACGAATCCTGATTTCATTTAATCTCCTTTTATTTCTATTTTACAGAATATTTTACCATAGTATAAAAACTTTGACAACTTAAAAAAAAGGCTGACCTTAAAAGAATTGATATTGTCATTTCAAAATTTAACAAGAAATCTAAAAAAACTTTCAATTCCAAGATTTTTCCAAATTTTACTCATAAAAATGACAATATTTTTTACTTTTAAATCAGCTTTAAATGAATTTTTGTATTCTTTCTAAGTTTAGTTTTAATGTTTGATCTTCTGGTTCCATTTCTATTAATTTTAATAAATTAATAGAAGCATTTTTATAATCCTTTTTTTCCAAATAAATATTAGTAAGATTGTATCTTGCATAAAAATTTAATGAATTAAACTCTAAGGCCTTTAAATAATACCTAGTAGCTTCTAACTTATTTTTTTCTTCATTATAACAAAATCCAATCAATTCATAATAAATATCTTTTTCTATAAAAAAAATCTCATCGATACTAATTCTATTCAGGTATTCTAAAGCTCTTTTAGTTTTTTTTAATAGTATCAAAACAAAGGCTTTAAGCAAATCACTTTTTTCGTCCTCAATCTTATTAAGTTCCTCAAAGGCATCTACTAATTTCCCAGTTCTAAATACTTTTTTAAAAGGCTCATATTCACTTCCCAAGTTATTAATTAAATTCTGAAACATCCCAGTCTCCTATTCCGATTTTTTTATACACTTTTTTAATATCGGATTTATTTCTAATCTTATAAATACCACTCATTCCTATATTTACATAATCCAATCTTTCTTTCAATTCTCTCATTGTCGTTCCCTCTTCAATGAAACTATACATTGCAGTATTTCTAAGCATCGCTGGATTTATTTCTCTATCTATTCCAGCTTCTCTTTGATATTTTTTTACTCTAGCAAAAAAATTTTGTCTAGATAATCCATCAAATAATTTTTTATCTCCACAAATACTGCTATTTTTATATGTTACTATAAAGCCTTTTAGCTCTTCATCTACCTTGACAAGATACTTTTTATTATTTTTTTCAAAAGCTATACTCTCTTCTGTTACATCCTCAGTTTTCAGTTCTAAAACTCCATTTAGCTGCATTCCTGTTTTCAAAAGAAGCTTAATCACAAGAATATCTCTTTTCCCTTTTTCTGTAGGCTCACAAGCTCTGAATAACATCTCAAGTTCATCTTCTGTAAGTACTTCTGGTATGCTAAACTCTTGTTTAAAATTTTTCAAATCTTCTAAAAGTCCTGAATCTACTTTTTTCTCTTGAGCCAAAATTTTATAAAAGTTTTTAAAACTATTCAATTTTCTAACAACTGTATTATTAGTAAAATTATCTCTCAAGAAATTTATATAATCCATAATTGAGCTTTTACTCATTAAAATAATAGAATTTTCTCCCAGAAAATCTTTTAAAGTATCCAAATCATTCTTATACGCCAAAAAAACTGAATCTGATGCTCCAGTTTTTTTCACATTATCTAAATATGTTTCTATCAACTCAATATTATTCATTAATTACTCCAATGATACCCAAATATCTATGTTTCCAGCTGTTGTTGATACTGGAACTACCAAACTTTTTTTAACATTTGTAGCTAATCTCATATTTTCTCCTGTAATTAATGTAGGAGGTGCTATATCTATTACAAAACCTTTTGCTGCAATTGCAGTACTTGCATTTCCACTTATCATATTTGACAGTTCTGAAACTGCCGACTTTGCCATTTCATCAAAAGTATCTACAGGCATTCCCATCATCATAGTAGATGCAATCATTTTTGCGGTTTCTTCACTAAAACTATATGCTACTTGCCCTTTTACTTCTCCTATAATTCCTACCACTACTACTACACCTACACTAATTAGCGCATCATCTTTTACAAAAGGTTTTCCAAGTTTCGGATCAAAGGTCCCAAACATAGTTAATACATCAAAAGTCGCTTGCGTAAATGGATTTATATATTCAACATTCATCCTTAACCCTCCCTAGTTTTTTTCTTCCTTTTCTTTAATAGCAATATACATGACTATTTCTCCAATTTCTTCATATTCCAAAACGAATTCAGAAATATCATGAATTACAGTAGAAAGTACAACATGGTTTCCCATTATAATAGATGGAGGGGTAATATCTATTTTCCCCTGTGTTTCTTCAAAGAGTTCCGTTATAGCATTCCCTGACAATATATTTGCAAATTCCGCTATTCCACTTATTTGAAGTTCTTCTTCATCAAAGATTTCTCTATTCAATAGTTTTGATACAATTTTTCTCGGAGATTCACCTTTAAAATTAAAAATGATTTGCCCTGTTATATCTCCCACTATACCTAAAATAACGTTAAAGGATTCAACTGCAATAGGAGATTTTGTTTCTCCTGTTTTCGTAATTTTTGGTACTCTACCAAAAAGTTTTTTAGATGTTTCTTTAATAGCTTCACAAACAATTTTTTCATAAAGTATTCTGGGCATATTAATCCTCCTTTAAAAGTTCAAGTGCATGACTTAAAACTGTATCAGTAATATTCTCTCCTGCTAACATTCTTCCAATTTCTCTAACTCTTTCTTCCTGATTAAGCTCTCTTACAGTTGTTACTGTAGTATTAGCTACAACATTTTTTTCGATATAAAACTGTTGAGTAGCTTTTGCTGCTATTTGCGGAGAATGTGTTATACATATGACTTGGGCATGTTTCCCAATCTCTTTTAATTTTCCAGCAATTTTTCTTACTGTTTCTCCTCCAACACCTATATCTATTTCATCAAATATTAGTATAGGGATATTATCAACTTTTGAAAATATTGTTTTTAAAGCTAGCATTATTCTACTAACTTCTCCACCAGATGCAATTTTAGTAAGAGTTTTATAATCTTGTCCTACATTGGTTGCTATAAGGAACTCTATACTATCTTTACCATTTTTACTTACTTTTTCCTCTTTCAAAAAAGAGACTTTAAACTTGGCTGAAGCCATATTCAAATCTGCCAATTCTGCTTGAAGCATCACTTCTATATTTTGGGAAACTTTTTTTCTAGATTCTGTTAGTTTTTCTGCTTTATTATTATAATCCAGAAGCACTTTATCTAGGAGTTTTTTTAATTTTTCCTCTTCAAAACTATTTGAATCTAATTTACTTAACTTTTCACTTATCTCCTCTTTATATCTTAATATGTCTTTAATAGAAATACCATATTTTTTTTTAAGAGAATTTATTTTATCAAGTCTATCTACAATAATATTAAGTCTATGGTCATCACTTTCAACATCACTTAATGAATCATCAACTAAATCTGATAAATCTTGTATATCATAGTAGATTTTATCTATTCTTTCTGCTAACTCTTCATATTCTTTTCCATATTTAGATATATAATCCAAATTCTTTTTTGCATTGGACAGAATACTCAAAGTATTTATTTCTCCCTCTTTAAGCATCATTAAAGAGTTTCCTAAATTCTCTGTAATTTTTCCTGCGTTAAAAAGTTTTTTATACTCTTCTTCTAGCTCTTCGTCTTCTCCATCTTTTAGCTTCAGATTTTCAATATCTTGTAATTGAAATTCATACAACTCTTTTTTATCGCTAAATTCTTTTTTTATCTCTTCAATATTAATAATCTCTTTATGAATTTTATGATAATTTTGAACAATCTCTTCTATTTCTTTTTTCAAATTTTGTCCATCGTTATCCAAGAATCTATCAATAAGAGTAATATGATATTTTGAGTCAAGTAGTAATTGATGACTATGCTGACCTACAAGGTCTACTAAAGTCCCCATTATCTCTTTTAAGGCTCCTAAAGGAACTCTTCTACCATTAACAAAAGCCTTCCCTTTTCCACTTTTCTCAAAACGCCTTTGAACAATAAGTTCTCCTTCTTCTACCTCTATTCCCATTTCAATAAGAGTAGCTGTCTGAGTCTCATTTACTTCAAAAACTCCTTGAGCCAATAAGTAATCTTCTCCGTCTCTTATCATTTCTGTAAAAGCTTTCTCACCAATAAGCAGATTTATTCCATTAAGAATTATAGATTTCCCTGCTCCTGTTTCTCCTGTAAGGGTAACTAGAGAGTTTTCAAATTCCACATCAAGTTTTTCAATAATCGCTAAATTTTCAATTGTTAACTCTCTTAGCATAAATTATCTCCCCATTTAAGTTTCTCTCTCAAAACTTGATAATAATCTCTCTCTTCAGGTTTAACTAGGTATAAAGCCTTTTCAGACATTTTTATTTCCAAAGAATCCTGTTCGTTCATAGTTAGATTTACCTGTCCATCTAAAATAAGATGAAGCTCTCTATCTTTGTCTATAGATTCAAAACTTAGTTTTGTGCTACCATCAACAATAATGGGTCTAGCACTCAAAGTATGGGGTGCTATTGGCGTTATTGCTATTGCATTTAGATTGGGTGTCATTATTGGACCACCTGCTGACAAAGAATATGCTGTTGAACCTGTTGGAGTAGAAACAATAACTCCATCAGCCTTATAGTTCGTCACAAAAACATCATTAGCATAAAGATTGACAGATGCCATTCTCATATTAAGTCCACCTTTAGATAGAACTACTTCATTTAAAGCGTAATATTTTTCGTTATTAAGAGAAATTTCTAAAAAACTTCTCTTATCACAATAATAATCACCTCTCATGAACCTATCTATTGTATGAAAAGCTTCTTCTTTTCTAACTTCAGTAAGAAATCCTAAACTCCCCAAATTTACCGCTACTACAGGGATATTTCTATCAATTATTCTCTTACTTGCTGCCAGTAGAGTTCCATCTCCACCAATAACTATCATAAAATCTGCTTTTTCTATATCTTTACTTTCCAATATCTCTATATTTTTTTCTATCAAATACTCCCTAGTTTCTTTATAAAAGCTAAGAGCATGTGGTTTTGTTTTATTGTAGATAACAACTGCATTTTTCATATTTTACACCTCAGTATCTATAATTAACCAGCTATACATAAATTCTAATTTAGGAAAGTTCTTGGATCAACAGCTTTTGAACTTATTCTTGTTTCAAAATAAAGTACTGGTTCCCTATCTGATGATAATCCTAAAACTCCTATTTGTTGCCCTTTTTTTACATTTGTCCCTTTACCAACATAAACGCTAATCAGGTTTCCATAAGTAGAAGTAAGCCCATAACCATGGTTGATAATAACTACATTTCCAAGATTAGTTAATGACCCTGCAAAAATTACTTCTCCATCTCCTGCTGCACTAATTCTTTGTCCTAGTTTTGCCTTGATTTCCATAGCACTAGAAGAAACTTCTCCTGATTTCATTTGCCCAAAGTTATATTTTACACTACCATCAACAGGTCTTGATAAATAGCCTACATTTTTTATTATTTCACTAGTTGAATAATTCTCTTGAACTACAACATTTTCCGTTTTAACTTCTTTTGTAGTAGTTATTTTCCCAGTTTTAGGGTCTTTTTTCTTAACTGTAACTGTAGTTTTCTTAACCGTTGTTTTAGGTTTTGTCTTAGCTTTTGTTTGTGCTTTAATTATTGCTACTATTTGCTTTTCTAAAGCAGCTTTTTCTTTTTTAAGCTTACTTATTTCATTTCCATAACTAACTTGATCTTTTTTTAGTTTTTCTACAAGCCTATCTTTCTCGACTTTTACAGCTTCAATCTCTTTTTGTTTAGCTTCTAACTCTGCCATAAGAGATTCTACTTGAGTTTTTTCATTAGAGATTTTTACTCTTGTTGCACTAACATCTTTTTTTACTGTATTAATGTTATCAAGAGTAGTAACTACATTTCCAAATATTGATTTCATATTTTCTATATCAAAATAAGCATTCATATCATAATCTTCCAAGAAAAACGATTTTTTAGAAGTAAATAAATAATCATTATATTTAGCTATAGTTTCTGAAAAATATCTATTTGACGAACTAATTTCTTGATTAATAAAAACTATATTTTTTTCAGTATATTGTAAATTTAATTTTGCTTTTTGTAATCTTTCTTCAATTTCATAATAATTTTCTTTAAGCTCTTTTAACTCTGCATCTAAAATCGTTATTTGTCTAGATGTTTCACTTTCTTTTTTCTTTGCAACAGTTATATTTTCTTGATTTTTCTTAATATTTTTATCTATTGTTTGCGCCTTTGTTTTTAGTTTATTAACATCTGTTGCTGGAAATAGAATAAAAGTTAAAAAAAGTAGTAAAATTACAACTCTTTTCATCTTTTACTTCCTCCTTTTTTTATAAAAAGACTAGCAAATAACATTAAAATTGTTGAAACAATTATTGGAATAATAAATGTTATTTTAGGTAAATTTTCAAATAGTACAAAATTTATATTTGGATTCAAAACAAATAATAAACTCTCTACTTTTGTATAAAAAATCGAAAATATCGTATAAGAAATACACCAAGCAAGCAATATGTTAATTACTTTTTTAAGATAGTAAGGTAATATTGCCATAAAATTATTTTTCTTATTTAGATATTTATGAAATATCTCTTCTTCATAATTAACAAAATTAAGTCTAAATACCAAAAATACTAAAAAATACAATGGAACTATAAAGAAATTCATTGTTCCTTTTCTAATATATTCAAATGTTTTCTTTGTATTCAATATTTTTTCAAATAACTCTTTATTAAAAAGTACTCTTTCAGTAAACTCTCTTTTACTTAATTTATCTATATAAACCTCTACCTCAGATATACTATCTACATCACCAAAAAATATAGCCATATGATCTCTCAATGCATTATTTTCAGTTATATCTAGATTTATTCTGTTTTCTAGAGACTTAATTGTTAATTCCTTAGCTCCAAATGCATGAAATGCTATTTTGGGATCCTTACTTAACTCTTCTTCAAAGAGCTTAACTGTTTCAGGAGAAACTCCTTCTTTTAGTAACACTCTTATTTGTTGGTTATTTTCCAAATAGTTTTCAATGTTAACAATATTATATCTGACAACTCCAAAAAAATTTATAGTCATAAATATAATACTTAGCAACAGTGTGTTAATTACAAAAATTCTTCCTTTAAAATCAATTAATTGACTTGTTTCTTTTAATATATTTGCCAAACCTTCTCACCTTCATCCTTTGTTTTAACCTTTCACTATTCTACCACATATTTCTGATACTTTAAAGAAAAAAGCTTCAAATATATTAATTTCTACATAGAAATTTCATCAAAATTAAAATATATATTTATATTTACTTTTTATCTCATTTTAGAATAACATTGAAAAACTATTATACTTGAGTTGATTATACAGCATTTTGTTACTTAAAAACAAAGGAAACTTATTTTTCTAAGGTAAATACAAGGTAGAAGATTTTTTTAGGATATGTTGGATTAGGAGGGAAAACAAAATGAAAATAACTGATTTTTTAAGCATGGATGATGTATTTTTATTAGATAATGTTAAAAATAAATTTGAAATTTATGAAAAAGTTTTTCCAAAATTTATTGAAATAGAAAATAACGCTAAAATTGAAAGAAATATTTTAATAAATAAAATTGAGGCTAGAGGAAATGAATGTTCCTTTGTTATCAAAGAAGGATTTGCTATTCCTCATGCTAGATTTGAAAAGATTGAAAAACCTATATTAAAATTTTGTTTTGTAAAAAATGGTGTGGAGTTTGAAAAAGGTAAAATCTGCCATATTATATTTATTTTCATAACACCTTCCAAGGAACCTGCAACTCATCTTCAAATAATGGCTAAAACTCTAAATTTATTCAAAAAAGAAGACATTACTATAATGATTAATAGTGCTTCTAATTCAAAAGAAATTTTTGATTTAATAGCTAAAGAAGAGAAAACTGGAACTATCGGGTTTTCAAGTATTTCTAAAGAATCTATTTTTGGAGAACTAGAAACCAGTATTAATGGGCTTTCTACAGATGAAAGCCTTAAAAGAATAAAAGAAACTGGAAAAAATGTTCTAAAAAAAAAGAAAGAAACATCTCAAATAATCAAATTTTTAAAAAATATGCTTTCTCTTTTTGCAATACTTTTATGGGTTGGAGGAGGACTTTGCTTTATTCCAGGTGTTGATATGCCCCAATTAGGTTGGGCAATATTTATGGTAATCATTATCAATGCAATATTTTCTTTTTGGCAAGAATATAAGGCAGAGAAGGCGGTAGAAGCTCTTCAAAAAATGATTCCAAACAAATCAGTTGTCCTTCGAGATGGCGAAAAAAAAGAAATTGATTCTTCAGAACTTGTTTATGGAGATATTATATTTTTTGAAGAAGGAGATATAGTTACAGCTGATGCTAGAATGATAGAAACTTTTGATATGAAAGTCAATAACTCTATGCTTACAGGAGAATCTCGTGCTATATATAAAACTGCCGAATCCATAAGTACTGATTCCTATTTCTTATGGACTGAGCTCCCTAATATGGTTTTTGCAGGAACTTCTGTAAGTGCAGGAAGTGGGAAAGCTGTTGTTGTAGGAACAGGGATGACTACTGAAGTCGGGAAAATTGCATCAATAACTCAGTCTTTAAAAAAAGACCTTAGCCCCCTTCAAAAAGAGATGAAAAGAGCTGTAAATACAATTACAATTATCTCAATTTCTTTGGGAATACTATTTTTCTTTTTGGGGAAAGCCTTAGGCGGCTTATCATATATAGGTGCTTTTATTTTTACCATAGGGATTACTGTTGCCAATATTCCTGAAGGGCTTCTACCTACCTTATCCTTAGCACTTGCCATGGGAGTCACAAGAATGGCTAAACGGAATGTCCTTATAAAAGAGCTTTCTTCTGTTGAAACTCTTGGTTCTGCCAGTGTGATTTGTACAGACAAAACAGGAACTCTCACTACCAACAAAATTAATGTTTGCAAACTTTTTATAAATAATCAAATTTTTAATATTAGTGGTGAAAACTACAATCCTCTGGGCGATTTTACTAACGAAAAAGGTGAAATTATCGATAAAAAATCTTTGATTTCCCAAGAGATTTTCAAAACTTTTTTTAATGTGGCTGTTTTATGTAACAATTCAACTTTAATAAGCCCTAAAAGTGACAAAGATAACTGGAATATCTCTGGAGACCCTACAGAAGCTGCCCTTCTTGTATTAGCTGTTAAATTAGGAATTGATATTTCTACACTAAAAAATTCAAATAAGAGGACTTATCATTTTCCCTTTGAATCTATACGAAAAATGATGTCCACCGAAAGTGAAAGTGAAACTGGAAACAAATTTATTTTTACTAAGGGAGCTCCTTTAGAAACTGTTGATAAATCTAAATTTATCGCAGAAAACGATAGAATAAGAGAGTTAACTCCTAATGATAAAGAAAATATTAAAAATCTTAATGATAAATTTGCTTCAGAGGGATTGAGAGTTTTAGCTTTTGCCTATAAAAAATTGGATACTGGACAAGAAAGTATCACAGAAAAAGAAGAAGCTGAAAAAGATTTGATTTTTGTGGGGATAACAGGTATGATTGACCCTCATAGAGCAGAAGTTCCCGCTGCTGTGAAAGAGTGTAAAAAAGCTGGAATAAAAATTTTTATGATAACGGGAGATTATGGACTTACTGCAAGAGCCATTGCCTATAATATTGGACTTATTGATAAACTTGATAACTGTAATATAGTAAATGGAATGGAACTTTCTGCAATGGAAGATAGTCAGTTAAAAAAGTTTTTAGCTAGCGATAAACCTGTTATATTTTCTAGAATGGAACCTATTCAAAAAATGAGAATAGCTACCTGTGCCAAAGAGATGGGAGAAGTCGTTGCTGTAACAGGCGACGGTGTTAATGACGCAATAGCTCTTAAAAGTGCAGATATTGGAATTGCCATGGGAAATGATGCCAGTGCTGCTGCCAAAGAAGCTGCTAGTATGATTGTTTTGGATGGAAATTTTGCCAGTATAGTCTATGCTATTGAAGAGGGAAGAGCTGTTTATGCTAATATCAGAAGATTTGTTACTTATATTTTTTCAAGTAATGTTCCAGAGCTTATTCCTTTTATATTATTTGTTATGCTAAAAATCCCTCTACCTCTTACTGTTATGCAGATTCTTGCCATTGACCTTGGAACTGATTTAATTCCTGCTTTAGCATTGGGAGTGGAAAAAGCCGAGCCTGGAATAATGAATAAGCCCCCTCGAAAAAGAACAGAAAAGCTTATTGATTCCAAACTTTTTTTAAGGTCTTATCTTTTCCTTGGAATTATTGAAACAACTCTTTGCATGATTGCTTATTACTTTGCTTATTTTACTAATGGTTGGAAAATTGGAACTCCTATGCCTAATAGCGGTTATGTCTACATGCTTGCCACTACAATGTCTTTAGCTGGAATAGTTGCCTCGCAAATAGGTAATATCCATTGTTGTAGAACTGACAGAAAATCTGTTTTCCAAGTTGGATTATTTTCCAACAAACTTGCCAGTATAGGTATTCTTAGTGAAATTTTATTGATATTCGTATTTATTTACACTCCATTTTTCCAAAAAATATTTGGATTAGTTCCTCTAAGAGTTATCGATTGGCTATTACTAATAACTTTTCCGATTATAATAATTTCTATCGAAGAATTAAGAAAACTATTTATGAGAAAGCACAATATACAATAGCTATTCGTAACAAAAGGCTAGTTTAATTTATAAAACTAGCCTTTTATTATTTTTGAGCAACAAAGATAAGTGCTTCTGAATTATCTGACAATTCCCTTCCCTCAAAATCTCCATAAAACTCTATATTTCTGAATCCTGTTTCTCCTAAAAATTTCTGAATTTCTATTTTTGTTAATGCCAAAAGTTTTATGTTGTTTTTTATATTTAAATTTGCTTCTTTTATAGTAAGTTCTGTAATAAAATCAACTTTCCCGATACTTTTATCATATTCATAATCTCTTACAAATTTTACTTTTTCATTATCTATAGTTGGTAGATTTTTTATATTTTTCTCGATAATTCTATTATAATTAATTATCTGAACTATAAAAAATCCATTAAATTTCAAAGTTTTATACACCTTTTGAAAAAATTCTTCTACCTCTTCTCTACTATCCAAATGTACCAGAGTATTCCCAAAACTCACAACTCTGTCAAAACTATTTTCTTCAAATTTTTCATTTATTTTTAGCATATTCATGTTTTCAAAATTTAAGTTTGGGTGTTTATATTTTGCTTCTTTTAAAAGCTCTTTATCCAAATCTATTCCTACAACATTACCTGTTTTCTCTCCTAGGAGTTCTGTTAAATTCCCCGTTGCACACCCTATGTCTAGTATTTTTTCTTCGCTACTTATTTTTTTTATACTTTCAACGAACTCCAACTGCTTTCTATTTTTAGGAAATATGTAATCATATACCTTTGCTATACTTTCATAAAACATGCTATCACTCCATTTTAGTTTTATTTATATTATACCAAATCTTTTTATATAAAATCGTATGATTAGTTACAGATATAAAAAATGAAGCATATTGCTTCATTTAATAACTAGTATTCTTAAAATTTCCAAGCTAAAACTCTGCTTATTTTTTGACCTTGAGCCATTTCCAACACCTTTATCTCTTTAGTTCCAAGCTTTTCCAATAATTTTATTAGAGGTTTAATATTATCTTTATCTGAAACAAGCGAAGTAAACCAATTTACTTGAGAAGAAAATTTTACACTTTCTTTTGCCATTTTCTTTAAAAATAACAATTCTCCACCATTGCACCATAATTCAGCTTTTTGTCCTCCAAAATTAAATCCTTTTTTTATTTCTTTATTCCCTTTATTAAGGTTACTTACTTTTCTTTCATTTGCTTTTATAGCCGCTTCCAAAGAAGAATGAAAAGGTGGGTTACACATTGTTAAGTCAAATCTATCTGTTTTATCTATTATTCCTTCAAAAATATTATCTCTGTTTTTTTGAAGTTTCAAAATAATTTTATCTTTCAAATTTTTATTTGCATCTATTATCTTCTGAGCGTTTTCTATTGATTTTGAATCTATATCAGAAGCTACAAAATTCCAGTCATAGCTTTGACTCCCAATAATTGGGTATATACAATTTGCTCCTGTTCCAATGTCCAAGACTTTTACACTGTCTTTTTTCTCCAAAAGTTCTGCTATATAATGAATATAATCAGCTCTTCCCGGAATAGGAGGAACCAAAAAACTTTTGGGAATATCCCAATTATCTATATTATAAAATGTTTTTAGTAAAGCTTTGTTTAACAGTATTACTGCTTCATTATCACTAAAATCTATAGTGTCTTCCCCTCTAGGATTTTTTTTTATATATTCTTTTAATTGAGGTATGTTTTTTCCCAATATCTCAAAATCATATTTTCCTTTATGCGGATTATTTGGGTGTAACTCCCCTTTTTTATTTGTATTTTTCAAATTGTTACTCCTTAAATATTAATATTTGTAGACGTAATTTTAGCATTTATGAGGGGGTTTGGGCAAAGGTAAAAAACTTTAAAATTCCCTCTTCAAATATATCATATCTCTAAGTTGAATCCCACATTCATAAATTGGATGGTTGTAGTTATCTATAAAAAAGTTTTTAATTCTATGTGAATATTTGAATCCAAGTTTTTCATAAAAAGGCAAAGTCAACGGGCTTTCCCCCGTTCCTACATACATAATTTTCCCTCTGTTCCCATAAAAATCAAATATGTAATTTATGAGGTATCTTCCGTAACCTTTTCCCTGATATTTTTCGTAAGTGGCTATGTTTTTTATTTCAAAGATTCCCTTACTTTCTTCAATTACAACGCAAATACTTGCTAATTCATCGTCGAATAAGGCAAACATCTCTCCTTCGTTCAAATATTTTTTTATCATACTTTCCTGCTCATCGGCTAAAAGTAGCAAATCCATATATTTCTCTTTATTTTCAATGATTATTTCTACTGTCATTATTTACCTCTCAACATATTGATATTGTTATAATTCTCTCTTTTCTACTTGTAATATTTTTCTATTTTTTCTTACTCCATTATCAATTTTTAAAGGATAATAATTTAATTTTTTTTATCCTTTAATCTACACTCACTGCCTTCCCACCTACATAAACTTCTTCTATTTCTACACCCTCAAACTTCAACTCCACATAAATTCTTGAGGGCGTTTTCATACAATCGCCCTGTTCAATCACAAAATTTCTTCTGTTATAATCCAAATATTTCAGCATATAACAAGCCAATGCTCCATTAGCCGTTCCCGTTGCAGATTCTTCCTTAATTCCATATCTTGGTGCAAAATCTCTGGCATGAGCCGTATTTCCTTCTATCGTTTCAGTACAAAATACGTGAATTCCCACAACATCATATTTTTCGCTAAGTTCAATCATTTTTTCATAATTCGGTTCCAATGTCCATAAAGTTTTTAAGTCTCTAACCGAAAAAATAATATCTTTAAGTCCCGTAGATACAACTTGTGCAGGACTTTCTCCAATATAATCAAAATTCATTTTATCGAAACAATCCATAATTTCTTTTTTTTCAACAATATCCATAAATTTTGGTATATTTTGCTCCATATACACATTATCTTCGTAAACCTTTATCTTTAAAATTCCAGCCTTTGTTTCTTGTAAATAATCGCCTTTTTTTATATAATCCAAATCTCTCAAAAGATTATATGTGGCAATAGTTGCATGGCCGCATAAATCCACTTCATCTACAGGAGTAAAAAATCTTACTCTAAAATCTGCTTTATCCGATTTCATCACAAAAGCCGTTTCGGAATATCCGATTCCCTTGGCAATATTTTGCATTTCTTCTCTTGTCAAATTATCCGAATCAAGCACTACTCCCGCCAAATTCCCGCCATTCTTATTATCCGCAAATGCAGCTATGTTATAAATTTTCATTTTTCCTCCTTCCCAATCGATAAAATTTTTCGTTTCTCTCATAACAATATTTTTTTAGTTATATAATTTTATCCTTAAAGTACCCATCAATTTAATATCCTTAAAACTCGAAGCGTAGGACGCTTCACCCTGTTTAGTAAGTTTATCTTTCGAATATTATTTTAGAATTACTTAGTAATTCTTTTGTTATAGTTAGATTCCATGCTTGCATTGTTTTATGCCATTTTTTAAATATTAAAAAATTATTCCATTCTAACTCTATTATTTTACTTAAATTATAGTTCTCATCAAATTCAACTATAATTACAAATTCAAACTTTTTTTCATCTTTTTCTAATGAATTTGGATTATTCAATCCATAAAATACTCCTGTTGTTTTAGCTGAAGTTGACTTTATACTATATCTTTCGCCTTTTCTACTTATTGCATCAATATTTTTAGTTCCTGTTGGTGCAAATTGCAATTTAGGTAAATTTGAGTTTCTATTATAAAAATCTATAGCTAAATACTCTCCCAAATCTCCAATTATATTTTTAGTTCTAATTATTTCTCTATTTTTTAATTCTTCGATTAATAATCCATAAGTTTTTATTAATTCAAAATCATCTAATTTTGATAGTTCCATTTGATTACCTCCATAACGGGGTCAAGCGTCCAACTCTTGTTTATTGTTTTTAAACCAAAAGCTCTGAGTTTCCTCAGAGCTTTCCACTATTTTTTATAAGTTTTCTTTAATTTTTTTAGCTATATCTTTTGCAGTAAGGTTGAATTTTTCTAACATCTCTTCACCTTTTCCACTTTCTCCAAATCTATCCATTACACCCATTCTGATTACTTTTGTTGGACAGTTTTCTGATACATATTCAGCTACTGCTCCTCCAAGTCCTCCGATTATTGAGTGTTCTTCTGCTGTTACTATAAATTTAGTTTCGCTTGCTGCTTTTTTAAGGATTTCTCCATCTAGTGGTTTAATTGTTCCGAAGTTAAGAACTCTTACAGAGATTCCTTCTTCTTTTAACATTTTTGCTGCTTCCATAGCTTCTTGTACTAGAAGTCCTGTTGCTGCTACTGTTACATCTGTTCCTTCTACCACTGTGTTTGCTTTTCCTATTTGGAAATTATATGAATCATCAAATACATCTTCTACTGGAAGTCTTCCTAATCTTACATAAACTGGTCCAT
>Ga0183099_1000925_pt1 | contig 18507 bp, 20 predicted proteins | sample Biomet1_FD_127788 | JGI IMG/M metagenome (GOLD analysis project Ga0183099, IMG submission 127788) | Microbial communities from bioreactor (seeded with anoxic lake sediment) at LBNL, California, USA - Biofuel metagenome 1 | ecosystem: Engineered > Bioreactor > Anaerobic > Unclassified ... | reverse complement strand
CTGGACCGGAAGGAGCATGCGCTTCCGCGAACATGCCACAGGCGTTGCCTGGGGTTTCTTCCGTGAACACCAACCGTCCCGCTCGATCTCTGGACCGGAAGGAGCATGCGCTTCCGCGAACATGCCACAGGCGTTGCCTGGGGTTTCTTCCGTGAACACCAACCGTCCCGCTCGATGAGGTGACAATGGCCCAACTTACGAAACATTTCGGAAAGATCGCCAACAGCCTTCCTATTCCGCACCTCCTTGAACTCCAGGTGGATTCTTACCTGAAGTTTCTGCAACGCGATGTTCCTCTGGCCAGCCGTGCCGATGAGGGCCTTGAGGCAGTTTTCCGCTCCGTGTTTCCTATCGAGGACTTCAATAAGACTGCAAGCCTCGAATATGTTAGCTACATCATTCAAGACCCTAAATATGATGAGGATGAGTGCATTGCCAAGGGGTTGACCTTTGAAGCGCCCATCCGACTCATTGTCCGTCTTGTTGTTTTTGATGTTGATGAAGAATCCGGGAGCCGGACGATTCGCGACATCAAGGAACAGGATATTTACTTCGGCACCATTCCCTTGATGACCGACAAGGGCACGTTCATTATCAATGGTACTGAGCGCGTCATCGTCAACCAGTTGCAGCGTTCTCCCGGCATCATCTTTGAGCATGATTCCGGAAAAACGCACTCCAGCCGCAAAGTGCTGTATTCTTGCCGCATTATTCCTATGCGCGGCTCTTGGTTGGACTTTGACTTTGATCACAAGGACATCCTGTATGTGCGCATTGACCGTCGCCGGAAAATGCCCGCGACGATCCTGTTCAAAGCCATGGGGATGACCAAAACCGACATCCTCGACTACTTCTATGACCATGAAGAGTATGTTTTTGACGGTTTGCGCGTCCTGCGTAAGGTTCGTGAGGACCAGTACCGCAAGGAAGATGCCTACGTTGATGTTGTCCTTTCTGATGGCAAGGTTTTGGTAAAGCAGGGCAGACCGATTACTAAGTCTTCCTGGCGCAAGATCATTAAAGACAACGTGACCGCTATTGAAGTCTCCCCGGATGCCATTGTCGGTCAGTATCTGGCATCTGACATCATCGACTCCAATACCGGCGAAGTGCTCGCTGAGGCCGCTCAGGAATTGGGTGCCGATCTTATCGAACGCATTCGTGATGCCGGTGCCTCCGTTATCTCCGTGTTGTACACCAAGGGTGCGGACGTTTCCTCATCCATGCGCGACACGTTGACTGCGGATAAAACCACAGACATCGCCACCGCTCAGATCGAGATTTACCGCCGCCTGCGCCCCAGCTCTCCGCCTACCCCGGAGATTGCCGCCAGTTTCTTTGAGAACCTGTTCCGCAGTGCGGATTACTACGACTTGTCCACCGTTGGTCGTTACAAGCTCAACACGCGACTCAGCCTGAATGAGCCGCTGGAGCTGCGTACACTGACCAATAATGATATTCTTACTGCGGTGCGTTTGCTTGTCCGTTTGAAGGACAGTCACGGACCGGCTGACGACATTGACCACTTGGGCAATCGTCGTGTGCGTCCGGTCGGTGAGCTGGTCGAGAACCAGTACCGCATCGGCTTGGTGCGCATGGAGCGCGCCATCAAAGAGCGCATGAGCCTGCAGGAAGTGTCCACGCTCATGCCTCACGATCTGATCAATCCTAAGCCTGTGGCTGCGGTGCTGAAAGAGTTCTTCGGAACCAGCCAGCTTTCGCAGTTCATGGACCAGACCAACCCCCTCTCGGAAGTGACACACAAGCGCCGCCTTTCCGCTTTGGGACCCGGTGGTTTGACCCGTGAGCGCGCAGGTTTTGAGGTGCGCGACGTGCACACCTCCCACTACGGCCGCATCTGCCCCATTGAAACTCCTGAAGGACCGAACATCGGCCTCATCGTTTCGTTGACCACCTATGCGCGTGTCAACGACTACGGTTTCATCGAAACGCCTTTCCGTGTGATTACCGACAATAAGGCTACCGAAGAGATCGTGTGGATGGACGCCAGCCGCGAATCCACCGAGGCAGTTGCCCAGGCGAACCTGGAAATGGACGATGACGGCACCATCCATAGCCACCTTATCCAGGCCCGTATGGCTGGTGAAGTGAACTTGGTTCCCTCTGAGACCGCTACACTCATGGACATCAGCCCCAGCCAGATCGTTTCGATCTCCGCTGCACTGATTCCCTTCCTGGAGCACGACGACGCCAACCGCGCCCTCATGGGTTCGAACATGCAGCGCCAGGCCGTGCCCCTTTTGAAGAGCGAGCGTCCGCTTGTCGGCACCGGCATGGAAGGAAGCGTTGCGCAGGATTCCGGCGCGTGCATTCTGGCCAAGGGCGACGGCGTTGTTCACTTTGCCGACGCTGAGCGCCTCATTGTCAACTACGATGAATCGATCGCGCCGAATACCGGTGGCACCCTGCACTATGAGTTGCAGAAGTGGCACAAGTCGAACCAGAACTCCTGCTTTGGCCAGCGCCCCTGCGTGCAGGTCGGGCAGAAGGTTAAGAAAGGCCAGGTCATGGCCGACGGCCCAGGCATCCGCGAAGGCGAACTCGCCCTTGGCAAAAACCTGCTCGTCGCCTTTACCCCCTGGTGCGGTTACAACTTCGAAGACTCCATCCTCATCTCTGAGCGTGTGGTCAAGGAGGATGTTTACACCTCCGTACACATCGAAGAGTTTGAGGTTGTTGCTCGCGATACCAAGCTTGGACCCGAAGAGATTACCCGCGACATCCCGAACGTGAGTGAAGAGATGCTGCGCAACCTCGACGAGTGCGGCATTATCCGGTTGGGCGCCAAAGTGGTTCCCGACGACATTATGGTCGGCAAGATCACGCCCAAGGGCGAGACTCAGCTGACGCCGGAAGAGAAGCTCCTGCGAGCCATCTTCGGCGACAAGGCACGCGACGTAAAGAATACGTCCCTCAAAGTACCACCTGGAATTGAGGGCACCATCGTTGACGTGAAGGTCTTCAACCGCCGTTCCGGCGAGAAGGACGACCGTACTGTCCAGATCGAGCAGGACGCACTTGCTGCCTTCGACATGAAGGAAATGAAGCACGTGGCCGCGCTGACCGATAACATTCGTGCCCGTATCCGCAGCATGCTTGAAGGCAAGCAGGTTGCCCAGCCCATTATGGGCAAGAGGAAGGGCGAGGTGCTTATCGAGTCTGGCCATATGCTGACAGGCGAGGTGTTCGAAGAACTTCCGCTGAAGAAGCTGGCCGGTTTGTTCGCCTCCAAGGATGTGAACGACCAGATCCGCACTGTTTTGAACGATTACGACCGGCAGGTGAAATTCATCAAGGCCGTGTACGATAACAAGCGTGAGAAGGTGACCGAAGGCGACGATCTGCCGCCGGGTGTCATCAAGATGGTCAAGGTCTACATCGCCGTGAAGCGGAAACTCTCCGTGGGCGACAAGATGGCTGGCCGTCACGGTAACAAGGGCGTTGTGTCCTGCATCCTTCCCGAGGAAGATATGCCGTTCTTCGCCTCCGGTACGCCGATGGATATTGTCCTGAATCCGCTGGGCGTTCCTTCGCGTATGAATATCGGCCAGATCATGGAAACCCACTTGGGTTGGGCCGCACGTGAGCTGGGCTCCCAGTTGGCTGAACTGGTCGACTCCGGCGCTGCCATGGATCAGGTCCGCAAGGACATTAGCGCTGTGTTCGCCTCCCAGGAAATCGACAGCTTGCTGGCGAGCATGGATGATGAAGAAGTGAAGAAGTCCGCCAGAGCTTTGCGCGACGGCATCGTTACCAAGACTCCGGTCTTTGACGGCGCTGAAGAATCCGAGATCTGGGGCTGGCTGGAACATGCCGGCAAGGCTTCTGATGGCAAGATCACGCTGTACGACGGCCGCACCGGCGAACCGTTCCACAACCGCGTTACCGTGGGCGTCATGTATATGCTGAAGTTGCACCACTTGGTTGATGAAAAGATTCACGCCCGTTCTACTGGCCCTTACTCACTGGTTACCCAGCAGCCGCTGGGCGGCAAGGCGCAGTTCGGCGGTCAGCGACTGGGCGAAATGGAAGTTTGGGCGCTGGAAGCTTACGGCGCTGCGTACCTGCTGCAGGAATTCCTCACGGTTAAGTCCGACGACGTTGCCGGCCGCGTGAAGATGTACGAAAAGATCGTCAAGGGCGACAATTTCCTGGAGGCTGGACTCCCCGAGTCCTTCAACGTCCTCATCAAGGAATTGATGTCCCTGGGTCTGGATGTGAATCTTATCCAGGACGAGAAGAAGAAGCCTGCCAGAAGGCAGTAGGGCGGGGAGTCTCATTCTCCCCCAACCCTTGGTGGGCTGGTCTGCCTGAGCGGACCGTTTTGCAACTGTCAAACGAGAAGAGGAAATTCCATGACCTTGGACGAACTGTTCACCATGCGTGGAACGACAAATCTGGGCCTGACCGGACGTAACCTGAAGGCGATCCAGATCTCCATAGCGTCCCCGGAAAAGATCCGCGAGTGGAGCTTCGGCGAAGTGAAAAAGCCGGAGACCATCAACTATCGCACGTTCAAGCCGGAGCGCGATGGTCTGTTCTGCGCTAAGATCTTCGGCCCTGTAAAAGACTACGAGTGCAACTGCGGCAAATACAAGCGCATGAAGCATCGTGGTATTGTGTGTGAGAAGTGCGGCGTCGAGGTCATCGCCTCGAAGGTCCGTCGTGAACGCATGGGCCACATTGAACTGGCTGCGCCTGTTGCGCATATCTGGTTTCTCAAGACCCTGCCTTCCAAGATCGGCACCTTGCTCGACATTACCATGGCCGATCTGGAAAAGGTTCTGTACTTTGATTCCTACATCATCCTTGATCCGGGCGAGACCAATCTGAAACGCCTGCAGATTCTGGGTGAAGACCAATACCTTCAGGTCATCGACCACTACGGCGAAGACGCTGTTGTCGTTGGCATGGGTGCGGAGACGATCCGCAAGCTGCTGGAAGCCCTCAATCTTGAGGAGTTGCGTGCCAACCTCCGCGAGGAGAGCTCCACCACCCGCTCCCAGACCAAAAAGAAGAAGCTCACGAAGCGTCTTAAGATCGTTGAGGCATTCCTCGAGTCTGACAACAAGCCCGAGTGGATGATTATGGAAGTCGTGCCGGTCATTCCGCCCGAGTTGCGCCCCTTGGTGCCTCTCGACGGTGGCCGTTTCGCTACCTCCGACCTCAACGACCTGTACCGCCGCGTCATCAACCGCAACAACCGCCTGAAACGGCTGTTGGAGCTGGGCGCGCCGGAAATCATCATCCGCAATGAAAAGCGCATGCTGCAGGAAGCTGTCGACGCTCTGTTCGACAACGGCCGCCGCGGTCGCGCCATTACCGGCACCAACGGCCGCCCGCTCAAGTCCTTGTCCGACATGATCAAGGGCAAGCAGGGCCGTTTCCGCCAGAACTTGTTGGGCAAACGCGTTGACTACTCCGGTCGTTCCGTCATTGTCGTCGGCCCGAACCTGAAGTTGCACCAGTGCGGCCTGCCTAAAAAGATGGCCTTGGAGTTGTTCAAGCCCTTCATCTACTCTGAGTTGGAAAAGCGCGAAATCGCGACCACAATTAAGAGCGCGAAGAAGATGGTGGAACGCGAGGATCTGGTTGTGTGGGATATCCTCGAGGACGTTGTCCGCGAGTATCCCATTCTGCTTAACCGCGCGCCTACCCTGCACAGGCTTGGCATTCAGGCCTTTGAGCCCTTGCTGATTGAAGGCAAGGCCATCCAGCTGCATCCGCTCGTTTGCGCCGCCTACAACGCGGACTTCGACGGTGACCAGATGGCTGTTCACGTACCGCTGTCCGTCGAGGCGCAGATCGAATGTCGCGTGCTCATGATGAGCTCCAACAACATTCTCTCGCCGGCGAACGGATCGCCTGTCATCAACCCCAGCCAGGACATCGTCCTTGGTCTGTACTACCTCACCACCGCACGTTCCTTTGAACGTGGCGAGGGTATGAGCTTCACCGAGCCGTGGGAGGTTATTGCCGCCCACCACGCCGGTCACTTGGGCATCCATGCCCGCATTAAGTGCCGGATCTTCGGCAAGCTGACCGAGACCACCTGCGGCCGCGTCATCGTTGGCGAGCTGCTCCCCGATAATCTCGGGTACGAGAACGTCAACCTTGTTCTGAACAAGAAGAACATTGGTCGTCTTGTGGCCATGGCCTACCGCACTGCGGGCACCAAGGCCACGGTCATTCTGTGCGACAAACTGAAGAGCCTTGGCTACGAGTACGCCACGCGCGCCGGCATCACCATCGGCGTGAAGGACCTCAAAATCCCCGACAGCAAGCCCGCCCTGATCCAGGCCGCGCAGAATGAGGTTGAGGACATCGAGGCCCAGTACCGCGAGGGTATCATCACCCGCACGGAAAAATACAATAAGGTCGTCGACGTGTGGACGAAGACCACCAACGAAGTCTCCCTGGAAATGATGGAGGAGATTTCGAAGGATACTGTCCGCAACGAGATGACTGGTGAAATCGAGATCAACGCCAGTTTCAACCCCATCTACATGATGGCGACCTCCGGCGCTCGAGGCAACCAGGACCAGATGCGTCAGTTGGCCGGTATGCGCGGTCTGATGGCGAAGCCCTCGGGTGAAATCATCGAAACGCCCATCACTGCGAGTTTCCGTGAAGGTCTCTCGGTTCTGCAGTACTTCAACTCCACACACGGTGCTCGTAAGGGCTTGGCGGATACGGCGCTCAAAACGGCCAACTCCGGTTACCTTACCCGCCGTTTGGTCGACGTCGTTCAGGACGTGACCGTGTGCGAGATTGACTGCGGCACCGTGGACGGTCTGGAGCTTGGGCACTACATTAAAGACGGTGAGATCAAGCAGCGCTTGTCTGAGCGCGTGCTGGGCCGCACCACCATGTTCCCCGTGTACGACGAAGACACTGGCGCACTCATCGTGGACGCCAACGTCCTTATCGACGAGGAACTGGCTGAAAAGATCGACAAGTCTGGCATCAGCACCATGACCATTCGTTCTGGCCTGACCTGTAGAAGCCCGCAGGGCGTTTGCGCGGCATGCTATGGCCGTGACTTGGCTCGTGGGCATGTGGTTAACGTCGGTGAAACCGTCGGCATCATAGCCGCACAGTCCATCGGCGAGCCGGGCACACAGCTGACCATGCGTACCTTCCACATCGGTGGTACGGCCAGCCGTGAAATCGAACAGTCGAGCGTTGAGGCGCAGCACAACGGCCGCATCGTGTTCTCGCGCATGAGAAACGTGACCAGCGCTGAAGGCGTGACCATGGTTCTTGGCAAGAGCTGCCAGGTGGGCATTGTGGACGACCAGGGCCGCGAACGTGAGAAGTACACCTTGCCTTCCGGCGCGCGTTTGCTTGTCACCGAGGGCCAGGACATCCGCAAGGGCCAGAACATCGCCGAATGGGACCCGTTCAACGAGCCGTTCATCACCGACGTTCCGGGCATTGTCCACTTCCGCGACATCATCGAAGGCAAGACGTATCAAGAACGTATTGACGAGATGACCCAGCGTGCCACCTTCACCATTATCGAATACAGGACGACGAACTTTAAGCCGTCCATGTCCATTTGCGACGAGAAGGGCGTTTCCGTTATGCGCCCCGGCGGCACACTGCGCGCCGAGTTCCCCTTGCCTGTCGGCGCCATTCTGATGGTCAAGGACGGCGATGAGGTTAAGGCCGGTGACATCGTTGCCCGTCGTCCTCGTGAGTCCTCCAAGACCAAAGACATCGTCGGCGGTTTGCCGCGCGTTGCCGAGCTCTTCGAAGTCCGTAAGCCTAAGGACCAGGCTGTTGTGTCTGAAATCGACGGCCTCGTTTCCTACGGCGCGGAAAGCAAGGGCAAGCGTAAAATCCTGGTTGTCCCCGAAACCGGCGACACCAAGGAATACTTGATTCCGAAAGGCAAGCACATCACCGTTCAGGAAGGCGACTTCGTTGAATCCGGCGATTTGCTGACGGAAGGCTATCCCGAACTGCACGATATTCTGAAAATCAAGGGCGAGAAATTCCTGGCTCGCTACTTGGTTGAAGAGATTCAGAACGTGTACCGGGTGCAGAGCGTGAGCATCAACGATAAGCACATCGAAATCATCGTCCGCCAGATGCTGAAGAAAGTCAGCATCATTGATCCGGGCGACACCAGCTTCCTCATCGGGGAGCAGGTGGACAAGGTGCGCTTTATGGAAGAGAATAATATGATTCTGGCACAGAGCCAGAACCCGGCCACCGCGGAAACGCTGGTTTTGGGTATTACCCAGGCCTCCTTGTCCACGGATTCCTTTATCTCTGCGGCCTCCTTCCAGGAGACCACAAAGGTTCTCACCGAGGCTTCGCTGTCGGGTAAATCCGACTCCTTGCGCGGCTTGAAAGAGAACGTTATTGTGGGTCGCTTGGTTCCGGCCGGCACTGGTTACCGCCAGTATGCCGATGCTGAAATCAGCGTTCCCGAGCAGCCCGAACGTCCTGACAAGTTCCTCGAAGACTTGGAAGATGATCCGCTGCTTATTGAGCCGATTTAATGTGTCTGCCCATGTGGCACTAGGTAATCATCGGGCGGGAGCTCTCTGTTCCCGCCCGTTTCCCCACGCGGGGAAAAGGGTAGAGGGCTTGACAACGGGCCGTGTCTGGAATAAGAGCGGTCCTCTTGCTTTGTATTTTAGCACTCTTTCGGAGGGTTCATGCCTACTATTAGCCAGTTGATCCGCAAATCGCGCAAGAAGGTCGTCAATCGCAAAAAGACGCCGGCCCTGCTCGAATGCCCCCAGCGTCGTGGCGTGTGCACGCGTGTGTACACCACCACGCCCAAAAAGCCGAACTCCGCACTCCGTAAGGTCGCGCGCGTGCGTCTGACCAACGGTATCGAGGTTACAGCGTACATCCCCGGCGAAGGCCACAACCTGCAGGAACACTCGGTTGTCCTCATTCGCGGCGGCCGCGTAAAGGACTTGCCCGGCGTTCGCTACCACATCATTCGCGGCACGCTCGACACCGCTGGCGTGTCCGATCGTCGCAAGGGCCGTTCTAAGTACGGCGCCAAGCGTCCGAAGTAACGCCAAGCACGGGAAGGAGAAGATTCAATGCCCCGCAAAGGTCCTGTCACCAAGCGTCAGGTTCTGCCTGATCCGGTCTACGGTAGCCGTATGGCTGCCAAGTTCATCAACCGTCTTATGTACTCCGGCGAAAAAGGCGTAGCCGAGCGCATTTTCTACGAAGCCCTGGAGGCCCTTGGCGATAAGTCCAAGGAAGAGCCTATCCGCGCTTTTGAGAAAGCTCTCGAAAACGTCCGTCCGCACCTTGAGGTCAAGAGCCGCCGTGTTGGTGGTGCTACCTATCAGGTGCCCATGGAAGTGCGCCCCGACCGTCAGAGCGCCCTGGCTATCCGCTGGGTCATCTCTTACGCTCGTGGCCGCGGAGAGAAGGGCATGGTTGAGCGCCTTTCCGGCGAGCTGCTGGATGCCTTCAACAATCGCGGCGGTGCCGTGAAGAAGAAGGAAGAAACCCACAAGATGGCTGAGGCCAATAAAGCCTTCGCCCACTACCGCTGGTAGTCTACGGAGTTAGCACGTGTCCAAAGTCGTCCCCAGCGAGAGGCAGCGCAATATTGGCATCATGGCCCACATTGATGCCGGCAAGACCACCACTACCGAGCGCATCCTCTATTATACCGGCGTGTCCCATAAGATCGGCGAAGTTCATGATGGCAACGCCACCATGGACTGGATGGTGCAGGAGCAAGAGCGCGGCATCACCATTACCAGTGCCGCTACTACGTGCTACTGGCGCGATCACCGTATCAACATTATTGACACCCCGGGTCACGTTGACTTCACTATGGAAGTGTAACGTTCCCGGCGCGTGCTCGGGGGAGCCGTAGCCGTATTTGACGCGGTTGCGGGCGTGGAGCCCCAGTCTGAGACTGTGTGGCGCCAGGCCGATCGCTACCATGTGCCCCGCATTGCTTTTGTCAATAAAATGGACCGTGTCGGCGCGGATTACTTCCGTTGTGTCGATATGATCAAAACCCGTTTGGGTGCCAAGCCTGTGCCCCTGCACATCCCCATTGGTAGCGAAGATTCCTACGCTGGCATGGTGGACTTGGTGCGCGGCAATGCTGTTGTCTACTCCAACGCTACCGACAAGGGCGCGACCTTTGACATCGTCGACGTTCCCGCCGACCTCAAGGAAAAATATGACGAGTTGCGTCACATTATGCTTGAGGCTGTTGTCGAAGAAGATGAAGTTTTGATGGAGAAGTACCTCGCTGGCGAGGAGCTTTCCGAGGACGAGATCATTCTCGGCATTCGCAAGGCCACAATCTCCATGAAGATCTGCCCGGTTCTCTGCGGCACTGCGTTCCGTAACAAGGGCGTTCAGCCCCTGCTCGACGCTGTTATCGACTATCTTCCTTCTCCCCTGGATATCCCGGCCATGGTCGGTTCCAGCCCGGACAATGAAGATGAGAAGATCGAATGCCCCTGCGACGATACCAAACCCTTGGCTGCTCTGGCATTCAAGCTTATGACCGACCCCTTTGTCGGCCACTTGACCTTCCTGCGCATCTACTCCGGCCGCATCGAATCCGGCGCGACTGTTGTGAATGCGGGCAATGGCAAGAAAGAGCGCATTGGCCGTCTGCTCAAGATGCACGCCAACAAGCGTGAAGAGATCAAAGTGGCCCTCGCTGGTGACATTGTCGCCGCCGTTGGTCTGAAAAGCGTCTCGACCGGTGACACCTTGGCTGATCTCAAGGCTCCCGTTATTCTGGAGTCCTTGGACATTCCGGAACCGGTCATCGAAGTTGCCATTGAGCCCAAAACCAAGGCTGACCGCGATCTGCTCTCTCAGAGCTTGGCGAAGTTGACCAAGGAAGACCCCTCGTTCCGTGTCAAGGGCAACGAGGAGACTGGTCAAACTCTGATCGCCGGTATGGGCGAGCTGCACTTGGAAATCATCGTTGACCGCCTCCTGCGCGAGTTCAACGTCAACGCTAACGTGGGTGCTCCCCGCGTTGCCTACCGTGAAACCATCACCAAGCCTGCCAAGTGCGATATGAAGCACGCCAAGCAGACTGGTGGTCGTGGTCAGTACGCCCACGTCGTCATCGAGATCGAGCCCAATCCGGGCGGCGGTTATCTGTTTGAGGACGAGATCAAGGGCGGCCTGATTCCTAAGGAGTACATTGCTCCTGTGGGTCGTGGTATTGAAGACGCCTTGAAGAACGGTATTCTTGCTGGCTATCCGGCTGTGGACGTCAAGGTCAAGTTGGTGCACGGCTCCTTCCACGAAGTCGACTCCAGTGAACAGGCCTTCTACGTTGCCGGTTCCATGGCCATCAAAGAGGCCTGCACGAAGGCCGGCGCCGTTCTGCTTGAGCCCATTATGAACGTCGAGGTCGTCACTCCTGACGAATACCTTGGTGACGTCATGGGCGACTTGAATGGCCGCCGTGGTCGCGTTAGCAACCTGGAAGCCCGTGTGACCTCGCAGGTCATTAATGCTCAGGTTCCCTTGTCCAGCATGTTTGGTTACGCCACTGACCTGCGTTCTCGCACTCAGGGTCGCGCAACCTTTACCATGCAGTTCGACCACTATGAGCAGGTTCCCGCGAGCATTGCCGACGAGATTGCGAAGAAAAAATAGGATTGTTTCTTGCTTGCTCCACTTTTCTTCTTGACAAAAGAAGAGTGGAGCAAGTAAGCCTTCCTTCCGACTTTTGAAAAAATATCCGGGGGCTGTCCCCGGACCTTTTGTCAAGAACCAGATAACCCCCAGCATTTCCGCGGAGTTGCGACCGGATATCCTGTTGCGGCGAGGGGCCAGGTGCCCCCGGAAACGAAGGAGAGTGTATGGCTGCGATGACGAGCGACCGTATTCGGATCAAGCTCAAGGCCTATGATTACCGCATCCTGGACAAAGCGGTAACGGAGATTGTTGATACCGCCCGGAATACCGGTGCGGCAATCGCCGGGCCGATCCCCCTGCCCACTAACATCCACAAGACCACCGTTCAGCGCTCCGTTCACGTCGACAAGAAGTCCCGTGAGCAGTTCGAGATGCGTATTCACAAGCGCCTTCTCGATATCCTGGAGCCCACCCAGCAGACTGTCGACGCCCTGGGTAAGCTTTCGCTGCCCGCCGGTGTTGACGTCGAAATCAAGCTGTAGGGGAGGGGAGAGATATGGCAAAAACTCTCGGAATCCTCGGACGCAAGCTGGGCATGACCCGTGTTTTCGCCGATGACGGTACGGTTGTACCTGTCACGGTGATTTTCGCTGGTCCCTGCCCCATTGTGCAGGTCAAAACTTCCGACAAGGAAGGCTACAATGCCCTTCAGGTCGGTTTTGACGCGGTGCCTGAGCGCAAGCTCAACAAGCCTGAGAAGGGTCATCAGTCCAAGGCCGGTAAAGGCTTCTTCCGTCACCTGAGGGAATTTCCTCTTGAGGCGGTTGAAGGCTATGAAGTCGGACAGGATTTGACTGTTGACATCTTTAAAGCTGGCGAGAAAGTGAAAGTCACCGGCACGAGTAAGGGTAAAGGTTTCCAGGGCGTCATGAAGCGCTGGAATTTCAGTGGCCTCAAGGCCACCCACGGTGCGGAAAAGGTTCACCGTTCCGCCGGTTCCGTGGGCACCAACACCGAGCCCTCCCGCGTGTTTAAGGGGAAGAAGATGGCTGGACACATGGGCGATGAGCGTGTCACGCTTCCCAGTGTCGAGATTATTGAAGTCCGCCCCGAGGATAACATCATCGTGGTCAAGGGCCAGGTGCCCGGCTGCAAAAACGGCTTGGTGATGATCCGCAAGGCCGGCTAGGAAGGAATATAAACATGGCAACCGTTACCGTGTTCGATCAGAACAACAAAGAAGTGGGCAGCCTGGACTTGGCGCCGGAGATTTTCGAGGTGGAAGTCCGCCCCGAAATTCTGCACTTTGTGGTCCGCGCTCAGCTGGCCGCTAAACGTGTCGGAACTCACTCCGTCAAGACTCGCGCTTTTGTTTCCGGCGGCGGCAAGAAGCCCTGGAAGCAGAAGGGCACCGGTCACGCCCGTGCCGGATCTAACCGTTCGCCCATTTGGCGCGGCGGTGCGATCATCTTCGGACCCCAGCCCCGCAGTTACGAGTTCAAAGTGAACCGCAAGGTTCGCCGCTTGGCTCTGAAAATGGCCCTGTCTTCGCGTCTGTCCGAGAACCAGCTGGTCGTGCTCAAGGGCTTCGATCTTACTGAAGTGAAGACCAAGCGCTTCGCTGAAGTGGCCAAAGGCCTCGGATTGGAAAAAGCCTTGATTGTTTTCAAGGAAGCGGATACTAACCTCGTTCTCTCAGCGCGTAATCTCCCAGGCATTAAACTGCTTCCGGCTGATCAGCTGAACGCCTATGACGTTCTTCTGTACCCGAAATTGGTTATGCTTGAGAGCGCTGCTGTTTCCGTTCAGGAGAGGTTGAAGTAGCATGGACTACACGAGCATACTCATCAGGCCGGTCATCACCGAAAAAGCCAATCTCGCGAAGGAATACCTGAATCAGGTTTCCTTTATTGTGGCGAACTCCGCTAACAAAATCGAGGTTAAGCGTGCGGTCGAGGCTGCCTTCAATGTCAAGGTCGAGTCTGTGAACATTATTCGCAGACGTCCTTCGCGTCGTCTCCGCCATGGGCGGACCGTTGGCAAGGTTGCAGGCTTTAAAAAAGCTTTCGTAACCATTGCTCAGGGCGACAAAATTGAGTTCTTCGAGGGAGTGTAGCCATGTCCATCCGCAAGGTTAAACCCACTTCGGCTGGACGCCGCTTCCAGACCATTTCTGGTTTTGAGGAGATCACCCGGAACACTCCGGAAAAGAGCCTCACCGAAGGTCTGAATAAGAAGTCCGGCCGTAACCACTTTGGTCGCATTACTTCGCGTCGTCGCGGTGGCGGGCACAAACGCCTGTATCGCCTTATCGACTTCAAGCGTGATAAGGCCGGCGTTCCGGCTAAGGTTGCGCATGTCGAGTACGACCCGAATCGTAGTGCTCGTATCGCTCTGCTGCACTATGCAGATGGCGAAAAGCGTTACATCCTCGCCCCCCTCGGCTTGAGCGTGGGCGATAACATCCTTTCCGGTGAAGCTGCTGATATCAAGCCCGGCAACGCGCTTGTTCTCTCCCGCATCCCGGTTGGTACGGTAATCCACAACGTGGAACTGCACCCCGGTCGTGGCGGACAGTTCTGCCGCGCTGCTGGCGCTTACGCACAGTTGGTGGCCAAGGAGGGTACATATGCCCTGCTTCGCCTGCCTTCTGGTGAAGTTCGCAAGGTGCTGTCCCATTGCATGGCCACCATCGGCCAGGTGGGCAACATCCACCACGAAAACATCACCCTGGGCAAAGCTGGACGCAACCGCTGGTTGGGTCGTCGTCCTGAAGTTCGCGGCGTTGCCATGAACCCGGTCGACCATCCTCTTGGCGGTGGTGAGGGCAGAAGCTCCGGCGGCAGGCATCCTTGCTCCCCGTGGGGCATGCCGAGCAAGGGTTACAAAACCCGCAAGCCGAAGAAGTCGTCCTCCAAGCTTATCATCAAGCGCCGCGGCCAGAAGTAGGAGTAGAACATGGCAAGATCTCTCAAAAAAGGTCCCTTTGTGGACGGCCATCTGACTAAGAAGGTCGAGACTGCCAATGAGAACAAGGACCGTCGTGTCATCAAGACTTGGTCCCGTCGTTCCACCATCCTTCCTGAGATGGTTGGCGTCACCTTCGCCGTCCACAACGGCAAGAAGTTCATCCCCGTGTTCGTGACGGAGAACATGGTCGGGCATAAACTGGGCGAATTTTCGCCCACCCGCACCTTCTTCGGACACGCTGCGGACAAGAAAGCCAAGGGCAAGTAGGGAGCGCAGTATATGGAAGCCAAAGCTATCGCCAAATACGTGCGCGTTTCCCCGCGGAAAGTGCGTATCGTGGCGGAGAACATCAAGGGCAAGCCTGTCGAGGATGCGCTCAACATCCTGAAGTTTACGCCCAAAAAGTCGGCCGTGCTGATCAGCAAGGTCCTGTATTCGGCCATTGCCAACGCTGGGCAGCTGCCTGGTGTTGATGTGGACGCCCTGGTAGTTGGTAACGTTCTCGTTGATGAGGGTCCGACCTGGAAGCGCATTATGCCGCGTGCCATGGGTCGTGCTTACCGCATCCTGAAGCGCACCAGCCACATAACCGTCGTTGTGAAGGAAAAGTAGGGGGCGCGCCATGGGTCAGAAAGTCCATCCGTACGGGTTCCGCCTGGGATATACGAAAAACTGGCTGTCTCGCTGGTTTAGCGCGAAGGAGTATCCCGCCTTTGTGCTCCAGGATGATCAACTCCGCAAGTACGTGAAAAAGAAGTTGTATCACGCCGGTCTGGCTAAGATCGAGATCGAGCGTGCTGGCGGAAAAGTCCGTCTTATTCTGCACACCGCACGGCCGGGTATTGTTATCGGTCGCAAAGGTGCTGAGATTGAAAAGCTGCGTGACGATCTGAAGAAGGTCTTTAACACCGATATTACCATTGAGGTGAATGAGATTCGTCGTCCCGAGGTGGAGGCCCAGCTTGTGGCTGAATCCATCGCCACTCAGCTTGAGCGTCGTGTGGCCTTCCGCCGCGCGATGAAGCGCACTGTCGCTCTGTCCCGCAAGTTCGGGGCTGAGGGCATCAAGGTCGCCTGCGCCGGTCGCCTGGCTGGAGCGGAAATTGCCCGCTCTGAATGGTACCGTGACGGTCGTGTGCCTCTGCACACACTGCGCGCCGATATCGACTTCGGCTACGCCATCGCCAAAACCACCTACGGTGTCATCGGCGTTAAGGTCTGGATCTTCAAGGGTGAGATTCTCGATGAGGTAGGTCAGTAATGCTTGCTCCAAAAAAACTGAAGTACCGGAAGAAGCAGAAGGGCCGCATTAAGGGACCTGCCGTTAAAGGCAGCACCATCGCTTTCGGCGATGTTGCCCTGAAGACTCTGGAACCGGCAAAGATCACTAGCCAGCAGATCGAGGCCGCGCGTATTGCTATCATGCGCCACATTAAACGTGGTGGTAAGGTTTGGATTCGCGTGTTCCCCGACTACCCATTGACCAAAAAACCTGCTGAAACTCGCATGGGTTCCGGTAAGGGCGCTCCAGAGGGTTGGGCCGCACCTGTGCGTGCTGGCCGTATCCTTTACGAGGTCAAAGGCGTAGACATTGAAGTGGCCAAGGTGGCCTTGACTCGTGCGGCTCACAAGCTGCCGGTTAAGACCGTCATCGTGGTCAAGGAGGGCAACGAGTAATGGACGCCAAGGATCTTCGGGCGCTCGACGCCGCCGAGTTGGCCAGCAAACTGGCCGAGTTCCGCAAGGAGCTGTTCAACCTGCGCTTCCAGCATGCTACCGCGCAGCTTGAGAACACCCAGCGCATTCCCGCGGTCAAGAAAGATATCGCGCGTATTCTGACCATTCAGCGTCAGCGCGAATTGGGAGCATAAGGCAATGGCTGAAACCAATTACGAAAGCAACAGGCGTGTCCTGACTGGCGTTGTCGTGAGCGACAAGGGCGACAAGACCATTGTTGTCAGCGTCGATACCCTCGTCAAGCACCCCCTGTTTAAGAAATATGTCCGCCGCCGCAAGAAGTTCATGGCTCATGATCCGAACAACGATTGCGGGATCGGCGATACGGTGTCCATTATTGAACACCGCCCTATGAGCGCGCGTAAGCGTTGGCATCTGTCTGAAATCGTTGTGAAAGCTGTATAGGTGTAGCCATGATCCAGAGCGAATCCAATCTCGATGTCGCCGACAACTCCGGCGCCAAGCTTGTGTGCTGTATCAAGGTTCTTGGCGGTTCGAAGCGTCGCTACGCTTCCGTGGGCGACATCATCGTTGTCTCTGTCAAGGATGCCATGCCCCATTCTAAAGTGAAGAAGGGCGCGGTGATGAAGGCTGTTGTTGTGCGTACTCGTAAAGAAGTGGGCCGTCCTGACGGTTCCTTCATTAAGTTCGACAACAATTCCGCAGTTCTTTTGAACGCAAACAATGAGCCCCTGGGAACCCGTATCTTCGGACCTGTTGCTCGTGAGTTGCGTCAGAAGAACTTCATGAAGATCGTCTCCCTGGCCCCAGAAGTACTGTAGCTTCTGGTATTGGGACGAAAGGATAGCATCATGAATTGCAAGTTGCGCAAAGACGACAAGGTCATTATCCTTGCCGGCAAAGACAAGGGAAAGATCGGCAAAGTGCTGAAGATTCTTCGCAAGAAGGATCGTGTCCTTGTCGAAGGTGCCAATAAGGTTAGCCGTCATACGAAGGCCAATCCTTACGCCAATCAGCCTGGTGGCATCGTGGAGAAGGAATCCCCCGTGCACGTTTCCAACGTTGCCGTGGTGTGCGCCCATTGCACGAAGCCGACTCGTGTTGGCTATCGTGTGGGCGAAGACGGCAAGAAAGTGCGCTTCTGTAAGAAGTGCAACGAAAGCATGTAGGGGCGCACCATGAGAAGGCTCGAAAAAACGTATCACGAGAAAATTGCCGGTGAGCTGAAGAAAGAGTTTGGCTACAAGAGCGTGATGGAGATTCCTCGTATGACGAAGATCTCCCTCAATATCGGTCTTGGCGAAGCCAGCCAGAATCCTAAGCTCATTGATGAAGCTGTTATTGAATTGACTAAGCTTGCCGGACAGAAGGCCGTTATGACGCGCGCCAAAAAGTCCATTGCGGCTTTTAAACTGCGTGAAGGCCAGCCCATTGGCTGCCGTGTGACCCTGCGCGGCGACAGCATGTGGGACTTTTACGACAAGCTGGTGAGCTTTGCCCTCCCCCGCGTGCGTGACTTCCGTGGCGTTCCTGACCGTGGCTTCGACGGTCGCGGCAACTTCACCATGGGAATCAAAGAGCACACGATCTTCTTCGAACTGGAGATCGATAAAGTGGAAAAAGTCAAGGGCATGAATATTACCATCTCCACCACCGCGAAGTCGGACAAGGAAGGCAAGCTGTTGCTCGACCTCCTTGGCATGCCTTTCAAAAAATAGGAGGAAACCGGTTTGGCCAGGACAAGTCTCAGGGTGAAAGCCCAACGCAAGCCGAAGTTCAAGGTCCGGGCGTACAATCGATGCCCCATTTGCGGCCGCTCCCGGGCTTTTTTGCGCAAGTACGGCTGTTGCCGTATCTGCTTCCGCAATAAGTCCCTGGCTGGCGAACTCCCCGGCGTGCGCAAGTCAAGCTGGTAGTCCCAAGGAGAATTGACGATGTCTGTTTGTGATCCCATCGCCGATATGCTCGCGCGCATCCGCAATGCGCATGGCGCATTCCACTCCAGCGTGGAGATGCCGACGTCCAAGATGAAGCTCGCTATTGCCGAGATTCTGAAGAACGAAGGCTACATTGCCGATTGTGGCGCTGCTGAGGGCAAGCTGAAACTTACCCTTAAATACGCTTCCGGCAAGCCCGCAATTTGCGGGTTGAAAAAGGTCAGCACCCCGGGCCGTCGCTCGTATGTTGGTGTCGAGGACATTC
>Ga0183099_1000924_pt1 | contig 18507 bp, 10 predicted proteins | sample Biomet1_FD_127788 | JGI IMG/M metagenome (GOLD analysis project Ga0183099, IMG submission 127788) | Microbial communities from bioreactor (seeded with anoxic lake sediment) at LBNL, California, USA - Biofuel metagenome 1 | ecosystem: Engineered > Bioreactor > Anaerobic > Unclassified ... | reverse complement strand
CCTATCCATGCAGCTATGTCCGAGCGTTCGGGTATCTATATCCGTTCTTTAACCGGAAACATTATTGCGGACAATCGGGCAATAAATTTACCTGAATAATTGTGAATACTCCGCATTCTGAGATTGTGGCAAATGCAAAAGCGGACTGGTTGTTGCTTGCTAACCCTAATGAAGGAAGCTTTGTTTCTTCCATTGTTGCGAATATAGGAAAGCAGGATGTTCTGCTTTTTGCCGGTGAATTGCCTAAAGCATTCAGTGACTCTTACCCTTTCCGTGCCATTACATTCCGTGCTTTGGCACAGGGGAATATGAAAAATATTCGTTTGTCGCGTTTAACTGCCGATCTTCCCGGTGCTTTCTCTTTTTCTTCCACAGCCGATCTGAAAAACTTATCCAACAAGCAGAACCGTTCGGGAAGAATCGATTTTCGTTTAGCGACCAAAGACCTTGGTTTCCTTGCGGCATTAATAAATAAATCGTCCAATGGAACCATACATGTGCCGCAGGATATGAATCTTCAAGGGAAAGTGGAAATGAAAGGTCTGCGTTATCTTGCCGGACTTACACTCAATGAAGGTGAAGGAGAGGTTAAGGCAGATGTAGAATATAACGGAGCACGCAATTCTTACAATGCAAAAGCTACAATAAATAAATTGCAAGTCAACCACTTTCTCCCAAAGGATTCCATCTATTCACTTACGGCTTCTTTTCAGGCAGCAGGAGAGGGTACGGATATCTTCTCTCCCAAGACAAAACTTAATGGTGGCATTGAATTGCAAGAGCTACGATACGGAAAATCTTCCGTTACAGGACTCTCTCTTCAGGCAAATCTGGAGAAATCATTGATGAAAGCAACTCTTTCCAGCAAGAGTGATTTGTTGCAGATGGAGGGAAACCTGACTGCACAGCTTCAAAAGAAACTGACGAAAGCTGATTTATCGATGAATGTGCGGCATATTGATTTAAAGAGATTGGGATTTATACCACGTTCATTGAGAAAACCTACTCCTTTCATGCTTATTGCCTCTACGGATAAGGAAAGTACTTCTTTTGAACTTCATTCCGGAGACTTGGTTCTCTCGCTTAAAAGCACTGCAGCTCTCGAGACTTTTATAAAAGAAATGACCACCTTCTCTTCTCTCTTAGGCAAACAGATACAGAATAAAAGACTCAATCAACAGGAACTTCGTGAGGCTATGCCTTCTGCCCGGCTTGTTTTTACGGCTGGCAAGAGAAATCCTTTGAGTGAATATCTGGCATTATCGAAAATTTCTTTTCATGATGCTTCGCTTAATCTTGTCTCCTCCAGAACGGGTGGTTTACAAGGGAATGTTTTCCTTTATTCGTTCGCCAATGACAGTATATTGCTGGATACTGTACGCCTCACCATTAATCAAGATACGGCAGGTATTCGTCTGCATGCGGGGATAATAAATAATGCGGCCAATAAACAATACGTGTTTCAGGCGTATGCCGATGGGGTAGTAAGGAATGATAATGCAGAACTAATGCTGAAATATCTGAATGCTAAAGGGCAAACAGGTATGAATCTAGGTGTCCGTGCACAATTGGAAGAGAATGGCATATTGTTTAATGTTTATCCGGATGAACCGTATCTGCTTTTCCGCCCGTTTAGTGTGAATAAAGATAATCGTATTTATCTTAGTAATGATAACCGTGTTACCGCAAACCTGGAACTGCAGGATAAAAATGGGATGGGATTATTTATTCACTCAGTAGATAATTTGGAAGCACAACAGGATTTGCTGGCCGAACTCCGGAATATTGACCTGAAGGAGGTGGTGCACTCTTTGCCTTATTTGCCGGATGTAGGAGGCATATTTTCTGCAAAAACCGAATACATACAGAAAGAAAACCGGTTTCAGGTAACTACAGATGCCAAGATCAAGAACTTTATGTATACTAATCAGTTGGTTGGTGATCTGAATTTGAAGGCTACTTACCTTCCTGTGGAAAAGAATGTGCATCATTTGGAAGCTTCAATGGGATATAATGACAAAGAAGTGCTTACAGCTGACGGAGTATACAATGCAATAAATAAAGGCTCGATGAATGTTCATGCCAGCTTAAAGTCGCTTCCGCTCAGTATGGCTAATGCTTTCATTCCCGATGGTCTGGTTAGACTTGCTGGGGCTTTGAATGGAGAAGTCTCATTACTAGGAAGTACTCAATCACCGCAGATTAACGGCGAACTTACTTCAGATTCCGCTACGGCTTTTATTGCTCAGGCTGGTGCACGTCTCCGTCTTGATAATAAAACAATTCGGGTGGTAGACAATAGACTCACCTTTGATAATTATTATATCTATGCGGCAGGAAAGAATCCTTTAACGGTTGCAGGGACAGTCGATTTTAAAGATTTGCAGCAAATGCGGGCCGACTTGAAACTTACTGCTAAAAACTATCAGTTATTCAATGCTTCCCCAACGAAAGAGTCTTTGGTTTATGGAAAACTCTTTGTGGATTTGAATACCACAATCCGTGGACCTCTTGATGGTTTGGTTATGCGTGGAAACATGCGTCTGTTAGGTAATACGGATGCCACGTATGTTCTCAAAGATTCTCCGTTGACTGTGCAGGATAGATTGGGTGATATGGTAACATTCGTAAACTTTAACGATTCTCTTCCGGCACCTAAAGAAAAGAAAAAGCCGGTATCTTTAGGTGGAATGGATATGCTCATAAATATTCAGGTAGAACCTGCTGTACGGTTAAAGGCTGATTTGTCGGCCGACCGTGAAAACCGGGTGGAACTGGAAGGAGGAGGAGATCTGTCTCTGCAGTACACACCTCAAGGAGACTTGTTGCTTAATGGACGCTATACGCTGAGTGACGGATTATTGAAATATACGCTGCCGGTGATACCATTGAAATCTTTTGCGATTCAAAACGGAAGTTACTTGGAATGGTCGGGAGATATAATGGACCCGAAAATAAATCTCAAAGCAGTGGAAAGATTACACGCTTCAGTAACCAATGAAAACCAGGCCAGCAGGCAGGTAAACTTTGATGTATCTGTTTCCATAAAAAATACACTGAAGAATCTTGGTATGTTTTTTGACCTTGAAGCACCCGAAGATATGGCTGTGCAGAATCAGCTTTCGGCTATGTCTGATGAGGAACGGAGCAAACAAGCTATTACAATGCTGGTTACCGGTATGTATATGCCTCAGGGCATCACCTCTTCGGGCTCCTCGGGAGGCATAAATATGGGCAGTGCACTGAACAGTTTTCTGCAAAGCGAGATATCCAATATAGCAGGCAGCGCACTTAAGAAAGTGGACATTTCCTTTGGTATGGAGTCCTATGAAGAAACAGGAGCGACGGGTTCAGGGAAACGAACCGATTACTCTTACCGTTTTGCAAAGAGATTCTACAATGACCGTATACGAATTGTGATAGGAGGCAAGATTTCTACCGGGCAGACTGTGGACGAAAAGCAATCGTTCATTGATAATATCTCGCTGGAATACCGGTTGGATACAAGTGGAACAAGATACGTAAAACTGTTCCATAATAAAAACTACCAGAGTCTGCTCGAAGGTGAGATTACCGAAACCGGAGCAGGTGTGGTTCTTCGCAAAAAAATGCGCAGGATTGGAGAGTTATTCATATTTAAGAATAAAGAAGTAAAACGAGAGTCGAAATGAGAAAGTTACTTTATCTGTTATTACTGCTCTTTACCGCTTGTTCAACTACCCGTAATTTACCGGAAGGTGAAATTCTTTATACGGGCATGAAGAATACAGTGGTGGAGAATCGTGATGTGTCGGTGGCAGGTGGTGAGGCTCTCGATGAGGTGAATGCGGCATTGGCGGCAGCTCCAAATAATGCTCTTTTTGGCAGTTCTTCTGTAAGGCTTCCTTTTCCTTTCGGCCTGTGGATGTATAATGCTTTTAAGCCTTGTAAGAAAGGATTGGGACACTGGATGTTCAACCGTTTTGCATCAACTCCGGTACTTATTTCTACTGTTAATCCTGAAGTAAGGGTAAAGGTGGCAAGGAATCTGTTGCGGGATTACGGATACTTCAACGGACAAGTATCTTATGAACTTATTCCCGGAAAAAAACGTCAGGCAAAGCTGAAATATAAACTTGATATGCAGCAGCCTTATTTGCTTGATACCGTTATTTATACCCATTACAGTGCGAGGACTGATAGCTTGTTGCAACAGAGACTTGTTGATAAGATACTTCACAAGGGCGATCATTTTAGTGTTCTGAAGCTGGATGAGGAACGGCAGCGGCTAAGTGGTTTGCTACGCAATGCGGGTTACTATTATTTCCGGCCTGAATTGATAACTTTCTTGGCAGACACCATCCAACAATCGGGTAGGGTAAGTCTGAAAGTAACTCCAAAGTCTGGCTTGCCAGCTCAGGCTCTTCGTCCCTGGAATATCGGGAAAAGATATATTATTCTGAATGGTTTTGATGGAGAAACTCCTACGGATACATTGTTATATAAAGACTTGACAATCTTTTATCAGGGCAAGTTACGGGTTCGTCCTTTGGTTTTGTACAATCGATTTAAGTTAATACCCGGAGACCTTTATTCGCAACGAAGACAATTGCGGACACTGGAGAATATAAACCGCCTGGGAATCTTTAAATATACTGAGATGCAGTTTATTCCTCGAGATACAACGGTAGAAAATAATCTGCTTGATGTGTGGATGAATGCTGCTTATGATTTACCACTTGATGGAGAACTTGAGTTTAATGTAACTTCAAAATCCAATGATCAGGTTGGCCCCGGTGCTGCATTCTCTCTTACGAGAAACAATCTTTTTGGAGGAGGAGAAAACCTTACGGTAAAGCTCAAAGGTAGTTATGAATGGCAGACCAATGCTCCGGTAGGAGGAAGCAGTTCCGTGATTAATTCTTATGAACTGGGTGCGTCAGTGGCGCTTACTATTCCCCGGTTAGTTTTGCCCAGAATGGGGTATAAAGAGCTAACTTATCCGGCAACTACCACTTTTCGTTTGTATGCCGATCAGCTGAACCGTGCACGTTTCTTTAGGCTCCTGGCTTTTGGAGGAAATGCTACGTATGATTTTCAGACTTCCCGGGTGAGTCGTCATTCTGTTACACCGTTTAAACTCACATTCAATGTGCTGCAAAATACTACGCAACGCTTTGATTCTGTTACAAATGCCAATCCCGCATTATATCTCAGTTTGAAGAATCAGTTTGTGCCCGCCATGAATTACACCTATACGTATGATGATGCAGTGGTGAGAAGCAAGCGGAATCACATTTGGTGGGAAACATCTGTAACCTCTGCAGGGAATGTAACCTCTGGTATTTACCGCTTGTTTGGGAGGAGCTTTAACGAAGAGAAAAAACTGCTAGGCAATCCTTTTGCACAATTCCTGAAACTAACCTCAGAAGTTAGGTATACTTATAAGATCAATGCCCGTCAAAATATTGTCAGTCGTCTGTCGGGAGGTATACTTTGTGCTTATGGCAACTCGGAAGTGGCACCTTACAACGAACAATTCTATATAGGAGGAGCCAACAGTCTGCGGGCATTTACCATTCGCTCACTGGGTCCGGGAAGCTACCGCCCTGAGGCAAATAAAGCTTATTCGTATATGGATCAGACTGGTAACTTTAAACTGGAGGCCAACATAGAATATCGTTTCAATATTTTGGGAAATCTTAACGGCGCACTCTTTCTGGATGCCGGAAATATCTGGCTGCTGAAGAAAGATGAGGCCCGTTCCGGCGGACAATTTAACCTCTCTCGATTTGGAAAAGATATAGCCTTGGGCACCGGAGCCGGATTGCGTTATGATTTCTCCTATTTAGTTGTCCGTCTGGATGCCGGAATTGGGCTTCATGCTCCTTATGATACTTCTAAATCAGGCTATTATAATATCCCTACATTCAAAGACGGCTTGGGCATTCACCTTGCTATTGGCTATCCATTTTAGAATATCTCTTTCCTTTTTGAACTATTTGTGTCTATATTTGAACTATTTGTTGTACAGTTGTTAAAGATTAATTTGTAAATTTGCAGCGTAAAAAAATTGTTATGGTATAACAACTCTTTAAATATAATGAAATGAAACCAACATTATTTGTACTTGCTGCCGGAATGGGCAGTCGTTATGGCGGTCTGAAACAATTAGACGGTCTGGGCCCAAACGGTGAAACAATCATGGACTACTCTATTTACGATGCAATCCGCGGAGGATTCGGTAAATTAGTCTTTGTAATCCGTGAAACTTTTGAGAAAGATTTCCGTGAAAAGATTATCAAAAAATATGAAGACCATATTCCTGTAGAATTGGTATTTCAGGATCTGAATGATCTTCCTGCTGGATTCAAATGTCCTGAAGGCAGAGAAAAGCCATGGGGAACTAATCACGCCGTACTAATGGGTAAGAATGTGATAAACGAACCTTTCGCAGTTATTAATGCCGATGACTTCTACGGAAAAGACAGCTTTGCTGTTTTAGGTAAGGCTCTTACAGAAATGGCCGGAAAGAAGAATGATTATTGCATGATAGGCTATCGTGTAGGAAATACTCTTTCTGAAAGTGGTAGTGTAGCACGTGGTGTTTGTGCCACAGACAAAGATGGCTATCTTACTACAGTTGTTGAACGTACAGCTATTGAACGTATTGATGGAAAAGTTCAGTTCAAGGACGAAAACGGTGAAATGGTTGCTATTGGTGACAATACTCCTGTTTCAATGAACATGTGGGGATTCACACCTGACTATTTCAAATATTCAGAAGATTTCTTCATCAACTTCCTAAAGGAGAATATTGATAACCTGAAATGCGAGTATTTTATTCCATTGATGGTCAACGAACTTATAAACAATGGCACTGCACGTGTGAAAGTACTTGATACTACATCTAAATGGTTTGGTGTAACTTATGCTGATGACCGTCAGTCAGTAGTAGACAAGATCCAGGCTTTGGTTGATGCAGGTGAATATCCTGCTAAATTGTTCTAATCAGTAGGATTTAGAATTAAGGAATTTATATTATAAAGAGGGTATCCAAAAACATTTGGATGCCCTCTTTTAGGTTCTGGTATAATGAAAATAACTGAATCTTTGATGTCAGATGTTTAAAGAGCTACAACATGTATCCAATTTTTAGCCCAACTCCATTAATTTTAGTGCTTAGATAACGATAAAGAACAAACGGTAAAATGTGTTTTCATCCCTCACTCCCTCACTATTTTGTTCAACAAACTGAAAAACAACTAATTGCACCGTGATGGATCAATTTTAACCGTCACAAAAACATCACGAAAAGGCATGATCCCTCACTTTTTCGAGCTCAATCAGTAGATTTTACGCATAATTTGTTTTGAAAAACAAATCAAGCAGAGTTTGGTTCTATTTGGAGAAAAATGACTCGAAAAAGTGAGAGATGACCCCAAAAGTGCGGGTTTCGTGATGGATGATTTTTGTTTTTCCTGTAAAAACATGCAAAAGTAAAATGCAAAAATATCCCGCCTGCTTTCCAAAAAAGCAGGCGGGAGTTTGAAGCGTTATTCGCCAATAAATCTCAGTTATTCACCAAGGAATTTTATTTATTGGATAATAATTCCTTCTTCTGAAAAGACTATTTATCTGTCCCAACCCAGGTAGCCTTGTGCCAAATAAATTCTAGTGGTCCCTGACGGTGATTCTTCATCCACCACGAACTGAAGAAGCCTTGTAAGGTTCCAAGGGTGATGCCTATTAGTAAACAAAAAGTAGCTCCGGTATACTGGTATAGCCCCAAGCCAAAACCATAGTAGATAAATGAACCCAGAATTGACTGGATAATGTAATTGGATAAGCTCATACGACCAATAGAAGAAAAATGAGTCAGAATCTTTTCAAAGGTTCTGGTCTGGAATAAAAGTACAAACCCCGAAACGAGGATTAGCATGAAAGCCAGGTTGTTCCATGAGTTAAAGATCGTAAGAAATGGTCTGCGAATGGCTTCACTGTCAAACCACGAAGCTGCGTTGCTCTTAATTATATATAGGGGAACAAAAGCAATAGCTGCATATATTATAACTTTTTTCCAGAAGATCTTACTTTCAGGAGTTACTTTGAATAATGATTTTCGTCCGGCAAGCATTCCAAGCATGAACAATGATAAGGTTTGGAATACACGTCCATTCTCCCACGACCATTCCATAACAGCAATTCTACCATTTGAAAGATTGCCTTCTATTGTATTGAATAATGAGTCTTTTGGAATATACTCCGCCATCTTTCCGAAAAGAACCCATGAAGCGGGGTTTTGCATTTCTTTAGAAGGATCTGATAATCCAGATATCAGATTGATCAGTTCATAAGGTTGAAGCATAAGGAGAATAGCAAATCCCAAAACTACTTTATTGCTGAGCTTTGCAAACGGAATCAGTCCGAATCCGATAATGGCATAAATAGTGAGGATATCTCCTTGGTAAAATGCAGAGTTAATTGTTCCGAAACCTAATAAGAGGAGTAATCTCCAGCCAAACCTGCCTCTGAAATCTTTTCCAATCTTTTCCTGATTATGCGATTGAATGAAGAAGGTTAATCCGAAAAGCAGTGCAAAAATGGCATATGATTTACCCGAAAAAAGGAAAAACAGACTGTCCCATATTCCTTTATCCAAAGTCTTTAACCAATCGGGAAAATAAGATGGCGAATAGTAAAAATCGAAATGCTCAAGATTGTGAAGTAACATAATTGAAATAATAGCAAACCCTCTCAAGGCATCTACTACATAGAGTCGTGACGAATTTTGATTCATTAGTAACTAGATTTTTGTGTGTATTATTTTGGTTCTCAAAGATAATACTCTTTTAGAAGTTTTTATTATGTATAAAAATATATTTTTTATTGTGACCGTGATTTATTGGCCAATGACCGTTTGGACTTAAAGCTTATGCCATAACACATTTTTTCCTGTCAATGAAGTCCTGGTTTGAATTTCTCTTTTTTAAAGAAGCTTTTCTGAAAAGTGTTCACTTCATGTCTTTGTTGTATCTTTGCACTTTATATGAAAAGAGACAGCAAGAAGATGGTTGCGAGTGGTAGATAAAATTGTTTTTTCTCTCTGCAATACTAGAAAATGGAGGAGAACAAATTCCAATTCAACATAAAGAAACAATCTGATATAATTTTTAAGAACCCAATTGACTGGAGTTATTCCTGAATTCTTCTATTTTTTTTATTTTCTAAAAAAAATGTTTTTTTTCTGTCCTTTTTGTTTATAGTAGTTGTATTATTAGTGAAAGGATCCTAAAAAATAATATTTTGAGAGAAGAATTAGAACAGATAGAGCCAGAGTTATTGTTTCGCTATTGCAAAAAACAATGTTCATCTGAAGAGCTGAGAATGATAGAAAAAGCGATGGCTTGTTCTGAGGAATTACGTGCAAAGATCAAACAGATAAAAAAAACGCTGGAGATAGCTGCTGATATAGAGGAGTGTGAGTCTATAGACATACCTTTAGCTTATAATAATACGCGGAAGAAAATCAAAGAGAAACGCAGAGTGGCTTTATCTCGGCAGCTTACACGATATGCTGCGATGCTGACATTTCCCTTGTTATTGTCATCTCTTATCTTGGGATACCTTTATTATGGCCACCAGTCAGAACCGATTCAATACGCAGAGGTAACTACCCCAACTGGCACCGTTGTTCGTTATGAGCTTCCTGACAAGTCTGTAGTTTGGTTAAATTCAGGTAGCAAATTACGCTATCCTATTCATTTTGCCAGTGACAAACGTGAAGTGGAACTGAAAGGGGAAGCTTATTTTGAAGTGCAGGCTGACAAAAAGCATCCTTTTTATGTAAATACTCTCAACAGAATGTCGACTTATGTATATGGAACCCGATTTGATGTGAGTGCTTATGAAGATGAAAGCACTATAGAGGTGGTACTTGAAAAGGGAAAAGTGAATGTAATTGCTCCTGATCGCGAAACCGTTGTAAGATTGGAGCCAGGAGAACAATTGCTTTATGATAAGACAACAAACCGATTGAATAAAATGAAGGTCGATGTTTATGAAAAAACGGCCTGGAAAGATGGAAAGCTTATTTTTCGTAATGCCCCATTGGATGAGATGTTCCGAAGATTGGCTCGACATTATAACGTAGATATAGAGTTTCATAATAATTCAGGTAAAGAATATAACTATCGGGCAACCTTTACTAATGAAACTCTTCCCCAGATATTAGACTATCTAAGCAAATCAACCACATTGAAGTGGAAAATTGAGGAGCCTGTTCAGAATCAAGATGAAACATTTACTAAAAAACGAATTATTATAAATCAATATTAACCAATCAAAAACACCTTGTCTATGTAAAAACACACGTCGTAATAAAAAGAAAGGAAGCTTTAGATAAGCCTCCTTTCTAAGAACATTGACATCCGTGAGAATCTTGCAAATACGTACGGAAGTCACAACCTTTGTTTAAATAGTATAAAAACTTTAGTCAATCGCAAATTTATGAAAAAAAACCATTTGATTGTATTAAAACACAAATGTTCTTTAAATCTAAAACTCCCTTTAGTTATGAAGATTAGTTTCGTAATGTTGTTTTTTGTCGTATTTCAGTTGCAGTCAGCTACAACTTATGCACAAAGGACGAAGAGCTCTATTACATTATCAAATGCTTCCATAGAGCAAGTCTTAAACCAAATAGAGGAAAATTCAGATTATGTTTTTCTCTATAATGATAAAACTATCAATACACATCGTATTGTGTCGGTAAATAGTAAAAGCGGAAATATTCCCGAAGTTCTTAATGAAATTTTTAAAGGAACGAATATTACTTATACCATTGTAAATAAGCAAATTATTCTTTCAACAAAAAAGGCAAATGTAGTTGCACAAGATCCTACTTATCAAATAAAGGGTACTGTAAAAGATAAGAAAGGAGAAACTCTTATAGGCGTTAATATCATGATTAAAGGTACTTCTACTGGCACCACTACTGATATGGATGGACACTTTTCTTTGCGGGCAAAGAAAGGAGATGTGTTATCTATCACTTATACCGGTTATACGTCTAAAACTGTAACAGTTGCAGATGCTCGTACTTTAGATATTGTTATCGAAGAGAATCGTGTTGAACTGGGAGAGGTTGTTGTAACTGCATTAGGAATAAAAAAGGAGGCAAAAGCATTATCCTACAATGTGCAACAGGTTGCCGCATCCGAAATTATAGGGGTTAAGGATGCAAACTTTATGAATAGTCTGGCTGGAAAGATAGCCGGTGTTACTATCAATACAAGCTCTTCTGGTATTGGAGGTTCTGCAAGGGTTGTGATGCGTGGAACTAAATCAATTTCGGGTAATAACAATGCGTTATATGTAGTTGATGGTATTCCATTGCCTTCTTTACAAGTAAATCAGCCATCCGACTTATATTCAGGTATGGGACAGTCTGGAGATGGTATTTCTAGCTTAAACGCAGATGATATAGAGTCGATGTCTGTATTGAGCGGAGCTGCAGCTGCAGCTTTGTACGGAAGCGACGCAGCTAACGGGGTTGTGATGATTACTACAAAGAAAGGAGAAAAGAATAGTTTTTCTGTAAATATATCAAATAGTACTTCTTTCTACTCTCCTTTTGTTATGCCTAAGTTTCAGAACACCTATGGTTCAGAATCCGGTAGTTATTATAGCTGGGGAGAAAAACTGGCAACGCCAAGCTCTTATAATCCTAAAGACTTTTTTCAGACAGGATACAATGTAAATAACTCTATTAGCTTATCTACTGGTAGTGAGAAGAATCAAACATATTTTTCTGCATCTTCTACAACAGCAGAAGGAATTATTCATAATAATGATTTAGGTAAGTATAATTTCTCTATACGAAATTCCAGTAGTTTTCTTCAAGATAAACTAAATCTTGATTTAGCTGCTATGTATATGAATATCAAAGAACAAAATATGCTTTCTCAAGGACAATATTTTAATCCTCTTGTTCCGATATACTTGTTTCCTCGCAGTGAGGATATTAAAAAATATCAAACATTTGAACGCTATAATGTTGATAGAAACTTTAAAACTCAGTATTGGCCTTATGGAGATTTGGGTTTACAAATGCAGAACCCATACTGGATTACAGAAAGAGATATGTTTGTAAACCATAAAAACAGATTTTTAATCAGTAGTGCTTTGAAATATAACGTCAATAGTTGGTTAAATATCGTTGGCAGGGCAAAAATAGATTATAATACAGCAGTGAATAAGAAAAAATACTCGGCATCTACTTCCGGCCTTTTTGCTGATAAATATGGAGCATACTATAAATATGATGTATTTACACAACAGATATATGCTGATGCTATGATGAACATTAATAAGTATTTTGGCGATATTTCGCTTGTTGCAACTTTGGGGACCAGCATTCGTGATGTAGCTTATGAGTATTCAAGCTTAGGCGGTAATCTTCAGAGTGTAGCAAATTTGTTCTCTCTTAATAATTTGAATATGTCTCAGGCAAAGACCAGTCAGGACAATTTTCATGAACAGGTGCAGGCTGTTTTTGCTACAGCACAAGTAGGATTTAAGGGACTAGTTTATTTAGATGTAACCGCCCGTAAAGATTGGACTTCAGCTTTAGCTAATACGAAATCTAGTTCTGTTCCTTTATATTCTTCTGCTGGTATATCTACTATTCTGACAGATTTATTTCCAATTAAGTCAAAAGTCCTTTCTTTTATGAAAGCTCGTTTTTCTTATAGTGAAGTAGGTAATGCACCTCAGCGTTATATAACAATCCCTACTTATCCACTTGCATCAGGCTATCCTAAAACTATAACTTTCTTCCCGAATGATGGTTTGGAACCTGAACGCACTAAATCTTATGAGGTAGGTTTGCAGACGCAGTTGTGGGGAGACAAGCTAAAATTAGATGTTTCATTGTATAAAACATCAACATATAATCAATTATTTAATCCAACGCTTTCTTCAACATCCGGATATAATAGTTTTTATGTAAATGCCGGTCAGATTGATAATAAAGGTATAGAAGCGTCTCTGAACTTAAAACAAGAACTTGGCCCTGTTCTTTGGAATTCTAATTTAGTTTATTCTCTTAATAAAAATAAAATAATAAAGTTGTTGCCATCATATACAGCTCCAAACGGGGAAACTATATCAATGAATGAAATGGATATGGGAGGTACTGGGAGTTGCAAAACTATCCTTAAAGAAGGTGGTGCAATGGGGAGATTTATATGTAACTACATTGAAATCTGATGAACATGGTTATATAAATGTAGATTATACATCTAAAGCTGTAAAGGCGGATCCCAATAATTATGTATATGCCGGTAATACTAACCCTTTGTATAATATAGGCTGGAGAAATAACTTTGAATGGAAAGGCCTGAGTCTAGGATTCTTAATCAGTGCCCGTGTGGGTGGAGTAGGTGTGTCGCTAACACAAGCTGTTATGGATGCTTTTGGAGTATCACAAACTACAGCTGATGCACGTGATAACGGAGGCGCTTTAGTTAATGGATTTCGTATACCTGCACAGCCATACTATCAGACTATAGGTGGTGGTACAGCTGGAGTTGGTTCTATGTATGTTTACAGTGCTACCAATGTTCGTTTAGCAGAATTGACACTTGGATACGATGTGCCTGTTAGTAAGTTGGTGGGTTTTGTAAAAAGCATGAATGTTTCTTTGATTGGTCGTAATTTGTTTATGTTTTATAATAAAGCTCCTTATGACCCTGAATTAACAGCAAGTACTGGAACATATTTCCAGGGAATTGACTACTTTATGCAACCTAGTCTTCGAAATATTGGCTTTTCTGTAAAACTTCGTTTCTAAATTCAACTAAAACTTTGATTATGATGAAAACTTTATATTTATCATTAAATAAATTATTGTTGTGTATCTCTGCTTTCACTGTAATGCTGTTAACAGCTGGTTGCACTGGAGAATTTGAGAAATGGAACACTAATCCCAATGAAGCAACATCAGATATGATGAAGCGCGATAATTTACTTACTGGTTCATTCTTTGTACAGATGGAAAAAGGTGTGTTTATCGTTGGTAAGGATGAAGGTGGTACATATCAGATTACAGAAAATCTGGCTGGTGATGTGTTTTCTGGTTATATGGGAGCTTGTGGCTTATGGCTTTCTAATTCTAATAACTGTACTTACAATTTAGTGTCTAATTGGTATAATGCAGCATTTAACAGAGCTTATACTGATATAATGCAACCTTGGCTTTCCATAAAAAAGGCTGCAGAAGCAGAATCTCCTCAAACTTTGGCAATGGCTACTATAATTAAGGTGGCTGGGATGTCACGTATAACAGATATGTATGGTCCTATCCCTTATTCAAATTTTGGAAATGGAGCTTTAAAAAGTGGTTATGATAGCCAGAAAGATGTTTATTATGCCTTTTTTGAAGATTTGGATTATGCTATAAATACTCTTACTGAGTTATATAATGGGAATAATTCTGCAACTTTAATGTCGGACTATGACTTTATTTATAGTGGCAAAGTTGAGAAATGGATTAAGTTTGCAAATTCTTTAAAATTGAGATTGGCAATGCGCCTCGCCTATGCTGATCCAACTAAAGCTCAGCAAGAAGCTGAATCTGCAGTGAATCATAAAGTTGGGATTATGACTACTACTGATGATTCTGCAATTTTGCATCAAACAAAAGATCTGACATTTATCAACCCATTATATGAAATCTGTTATAGTTTTGATGATGTTCGTATGGGAGGTACAATGGATTCTTATCTTAATGGTTATAAAGATCCTCGTATTGCAACCTATTTTGCGAAAGCATCAGATGGAACATATCGTGGAATCCGTAACGGTATTACAATAACCTCTAAAGCAATCTATTCAGAAGGCCCTTTTTCAAAATTAAACGTAATCTCTAGCTCAAATATTTGTTGGATGAATGCTTCTGAATCATACTTCTTAAGAGCTGAAGGAGTCTTAAGAGGATGGAATATGGGAGGTACTGTGCAAGAATTTTATGAAAATGGTATTAAGAACTCATTTACATACTGCGGTGTGTCAGGTGCAGATAATTACATTATCGATGCAACTAATGTTCCTGCAAATTATGTGGATCCTCAAAATGGAGGAAACAGTGGAAATGCTTTAAGTTCTACAACCATAAAATGGGATGATTCTGCAACATTTGAAAAAAAGCTGGAACGCATTATAACCCAAAAATGGATTGCTGCTTATCCGAATGGGCAAGAAGCATGGTCTGAGTTCCGTCGTACAGGGTATCCTAAGGTATTTCCAAATAAAGTAAATAATAGTGGTGGTAAAATAAATACCGACATACAAGTTCGCCGCCTGCCATTCCCAAATACAGAATATATTAATAATACTATGGAAGTAAATAAAGCTATTACTTTATTAAAAGGTGATGATAATGGTGGCACTAAATTATGGTGGGATGCTAAATAATGTTTAACTATTAAAATGTAAACGATGAAAACAAATATATTTATTCTACTATTTATTTTGGTTGCCGGCATTTTTGTTGGTTGTGAAGATCAGACAAATCCTGAAGCTTTAAATGTTCAGAAACCATATACTTATGGTGATTTGTACTATGAGAATTTGCGTGATTATAAAGAGTCTGATCATTCTATTGCGTTTGGTTGGTTTGCTGATTATACTCAACATCACTCGTTAGCAATTCGTTTTATGGGACTACCTGATAGCTTGGATATTTGTAGTTTATGGGGAGGAATTCCTTCTTTGAAAAAAAATGATCCTGTAACATTTTATGATTCTATAGCTTATAAGGAAATGTGTTTTGTTCGTGATGTAAAAGGAACAAAAATGGTAGTTCCTACAATTATCCGTATTGCGAACTTCCCGCAGTTTACTAAGGATAGTGTAGGTGTAAATGCCTTCGGTGATTACTTGGTAAATATGGTTCTTGATAACGATCTTGACGGCGCTGACTTAGATTATGAACCAGAAGGCGATTATCTTACAGGTATACCAATGTCATGGTTAATCAAGCATATGGGCGAGAAATTAGGTCCTAAGTCTTCTAATCCCGATAAGCTGTTAATTATTGACTTTTATGGCCAACAACCTCCTCAGGATACAGAACCTTATGTGAATTATTTCGTTCGCCAGGCTTATAATGCTAGCAATGATAACTCTTTAAGTGTCCCCAGCTGGATTCCTAATAAAAAATATGTAGTAACTGAAAATATTGGTGACAATTGGCAGAATGGCGGTGTAGCTTATACTCAATACAGTGGTAATACACTCAGTATTGATGGAAGCCGTCTCTATTCATTAGAAGGGATGGCCCGTTGGGTTCCTAAAACAGGTGGCAGAAAAGGTGGTTTTGGCGCATTTTATATGCATCGTGACTATAACCTGGATCCTCCTTATAAAACAATGAGGAAAGCTATACAGGCGCAGAATCCAACTGTATATTAAAGATTAGTTATTTTATGAACATTATTAATCTAATTTATTATGAGAAAATTTTTAAAATTCAAAACACTATATGCTGGTTTGTTGATAGTTTTAATAACGTTGCTCGTATCTTGTAGTAGTGACGAAACCTATGACTTTCCTGGCGATAGCAACAATAGAGTATATCTAAATAACTCTGATAATTACTCTTTTTCAGTATACCATACACCAATAGGAAGTCTTGGAGATATTAAGGCTATGTTCCCGGCTTTTTGTACAAGGGAAGCTTCTACCGATCTGAAGGTTTCTTTTGCTGTTGATACAACTCTTGTCAGTGCTTATAATAAAACACATTCTACTCAATATAGTGCAATCCCGAGTGATTTGGTTGTTTTTAGTGGTAATGGTCTTACTATAGCTAAAGGTTCCAGGATTTCACAAGATTCTTTGACAGTCACTATTCCTGAAAATTTATCGAAGTTGAAAGATGAGAAATACTTAGTACCTATTACCATTTCAACTTTAAGCAATGCAGATAATGCTGCGGCTAGCACAAATAAGAAGGTGGTGTATTTGACTATTAATACTTTCAATACAAATTGTTTTAATTCTCCCGTTCAAAGTGATATGGTTGGGACATTGATTCAAAACAGAACGGCTTGGACGGCTTCGTTAAACATTACAGCATATTATAATGCTTTATCCAGACTTTTTGATGGTAGTACAACTACATACAGTTACGTATACCCTTCCCAACCTTGTGCTTTGACGATAGACATGGCTTCAGAGTATAAGGGTATTGCAGGAATACGCCTTAATTCCTATTCGACCTCATATGGAATAACAAAAGCAAATATATTTTCTAGTAGTGATGGAATAACCTGGACTTCACAAGGTATTGCTAATTTATCAACAACATCAGCTTATCAATATATTAAGTTTTATTCTCCAATATCTGCTCATTATATAAAACTTGAGGTAACAGCATATAGATCGACGTATTATATTCGATTTGGTGAGTTTGATGTTTATACTAATAATTAGTTATTATGATTTTAAATTTATGTAATATGAAAACAAACATTATATGTAAAGCTGTGCTTTTTACTTTAGGATTTTTTGTCTTATTAATTTCACTTCCTTTGCTTATAACTGGTTGTCAGGAGGCTACTGAATTTCATGATGTAATTTATATTACAGGAACAGAAACACAGCCAACCACAAAATTCACCATTGATGGTCCGTCTAGTATGGGATTGACAGTTACAGCTACTGATAAAGTAAATAGTGATACAAAAGTAACATTGAAAGTTCAGCCAGAATTATTAGAGGCCTATAATAAAGCCAATAAACGTTCTTATCAAGTTCCACCTGAGGGAAGTTATCAGTTGACTGACGGTGATGTTACAATAAAAAGTGGATCTTATTTATCAACCCAGGCAGAATTATCTATTATTTCTACTGAAAATTTTAAAGAGGGTGTGACATATTGTATTCCTGTTACTATAACTCAGACAAATGGAGATATGACAGTACTAGAGGCATCTCGTACTGACTATATTGTAATTAATCGAGTATTAACAACGAAGGCTGTTAATTTAGCTGGATCAACTTATTTTACAATTCCAACATTTGCTACATCACCAGATGTTGCCGCTCTTACAGCTTTGACTATGGAATGTAAAGTTTATGTAAATAGCTTTGCTAATTATAATCCTTATATCAGTTCTGTAATGGGAATTGAAGAGAACTTTTTGCTTCGTTTTGGCGATGTGAGTTGTGATAAGAGTCAATTGCAGATGGCTGGTGGTAAAGTTGGTGGAAAAAAATATCCGATGACTACTGAAACTCATTTTTCTGTTGGTCAATGGTATCATATCGCTGTTGTTTACAATGGAAATACACTGACATTGTATATAAATGGTAAGCAGGAAACTTATGCTACGACTAGTGGTGGCGTAATCAATTTTAATGATACTTATATGGGTTGTTTACAATGGAAATACACTGACATTGTATATAAATGGTAAGCAGGAAACTTATGCTACGACTAGTGGTGGCGTAATCAATTTT
>Ga0183099_1000923_pt1 | contig 18515 bp, 16 predicted proteins | sample Biomet1_FD_127788 | JGI IMG/M metagenome (GOLD analysis project Ga0183099, IMG submission 127788) | Microbial communities from bioreactor (seeded with anoxic lake sediment) at LBNL, California, USA - Biofuel metagenome 1 | ecosystem: Engineered > Bioreactor > Anaerobic > Unclassified ... | reverse complement strand
TGTTCGACTATGTGCTTCACTGTATGCTCCTCGCAGTCCTCTGCCCCGCACTGCACATTACACTCGGAGCACGCCCCCTCGTCTTTAACGCGCTCATGGCGCCTATCGACCATGCCGCGACGCGTACCAGTATTACGGCGTGTCGTTTCTTATCTTTGGCATGCTGGAAGGCGCCATGACGGCTTCCAACTGCTTCATGGAACGCGACATTAAAAAACCGAACCTGCGTATCATGTATTCGCCGGCCGGACCGTCCGCCGTCTGGCTTTCAAAGCTTACAGCGTCGTTCCTGTTCGACTATGTGCTTCACTGTATGCTCCTCGCAGTCCTCTGCCCCGCACTGCACATTACACTCGGAGCACGCCCCCTCGTCTTTATCGCGCTCATGGCGCCTATCGAATTCGCTTCGGCGGCACTCGGTATCTTTTTCTGCTGCGTGTTCCACTGCGAAGAAACGACAAGCACGCTGCTGAGCACGGTCATTTCAATCTTCGGGTTTCTTGGCGGCACGTTCTTTCCAACCGACGGCCTCGGAAAAACGATAGCGGCGCTCTCCCGCGTGTCGCCCGTCCGCTGGCTTAACGACGCGTTCTTCGCGCTCGCGTGCGACGACAGTACGCAATACGTACTCCCTGTGTGCGCGGCCGCAGCGGCACTGTCGGCGGCTCTCATGATCGGCTGTAAACTGCTTTTTAGAACGGAGGATTACCTATGAACACTTTTTTTACCATACTGGCAAACGATTACCGGCGGACCGTACCGAGGCTTGCAGGAACGCTCATCATGACGTTCGTCATGTTCGTTATGATCCTGCTCGCCGTGTACGTAACGCACCTCCAGCAGATAAAAGGGCATATCGCCTACATACCGTCAGGAACGGACGTTTCCGTTCCCGGGCATCCGTCATATCTTGACGTGACCGTCCTGCTCACCGAACCGCCGCGTTCGTCTCTGTACAAGCAGACGTACGACGCGGTCGTCCGTGCCGGTGCGGACGGAACTATCACCGTTGACACCCTCAGGAACGATGCGTTCCGTGCCATGGTCGTCCGCGCATTCAGCACACGCCCCGGCGCAGATGCCGCTGTTCCGCAACCAGCCGGAACAGCAGCCCGGAACACGGGCGTAAATATCGTCGGTTTCCTGCTTATGTTCCTGCTCATGCAGTCGTTTTCCAATATGTTCGTTTTCGCAGACGACAAGGAACAGGGGCAGCTCGTGCGCATATCATCCACGCCCGCGCCGTTCGCTTCGTATCTTGCCGCACACTGCGTGTACAGTGTGTCCCTCATTGCGCCGTCGTGGATCATTCTGGCCGTGCTTGACGCCTGCGGAGTAAACGTCGGTTTTACGCTTGCCGAATACGCGCTGCTCATTCTTGTCATCAGCTTTTCGGGAGTTTGTTCGCGCTCCTGCTCAATACGTTCATCCGCAAACCGGATAACGCGAATATGTTCGGAAACGCGGCGATCATGCTTGCAACGCTCGTCTCCGGCAGTTTCTACGCCGCTCCTCCGGAACATTCGGCGTTCAACATATTCGTCCGCACGCTGCCCCAGAAAGGGATCATGGACTTTGCACGCGCACTTGCTTCCGGCAGCGCGTGCAGTCACGCAGGAACGCTCCTGTACGTGCTCTGTATCGGACTTGCTATGCTTGCCGTATCGTGTGCAGTGCTGCGGAAACGGCGGTAGACAGGGATTCTGCCGCACCATACCGGCAGCGCTCCCGGATCATTCTGTAAAAAAAACAGCATCAACGGAGGTATCACCTGAAGACCATAGGTTTTCCCTGCCGCTGATGCTGTGAATTTACCTGAATCAGAGCGCCGCCGTTTCCTCCTGCCCGCAGTCAGACGGAGATTCCATCCGCCGAGCCGCTTCAATTGCCTTGACCGCCGACGCTTCTCCCCACGCTTCAATGAACGCTTCCCGTGCCTCGGCATATATCCGCGGTACGACCTGATGTTCCAGCGCAAACGCGCAGCGGGTGATATGTTCAAAATACGTCTTTCTCAGCACGTCCGGTACGGGTGATCCTTCCGGGAACGGCCTCTCCTGCATATCGTACGCAATTGCCGTAAACACGGCGGATTCACTGCACATCCGTTCCCACCGGGCAGTATCAAAAATCACGGTCGGCGCGGTAAGCCCAGTGTCTGTTGCATAGGCATAGAGCCGGTCGGGTATGCACGTATACCGGCGCGTACGCCGCGAAATGACATACAGCAGCAGCAGATCTTCCGCCATAATGCAGTACATATCCGGCACGAACGCCATTGCTTCGCGAACCGGTTCCGTCCTGAACAGTTTTCCCCACAGATAGAGCGAGACGTTCTTGCCGCCGAAAAAAAATTCTGCAAGCGACCCGCCGTCTGATACGACCGTTTCCGGCTTAGGATATTCCACTGCCGACATGGCGTTCCGGCGCTGTTCAAGAATGTGCTGGTCGCTGCCTGTAAGCACGCAGCCGCACTGCACGATGTCGAACCCGGCTGCCGTTTCGGTGCCGCCGTTTTCCGGAGCCGTATGTGCGGCACGGTACAAACGGGAGACTGCGTCTTCCGCTGCAAGCGTGTCGTCGCTGTCAACCGTCAGACAGTACGAACCGCGCGCGTTTTCAAACCCTGCACGGCGGGCTTCGGTAAGTCCTCTGTTTTTTCCAAAACTGATACAGCGGATGTCTCCCGTATGCGCCAGCTTACGGTTGTTCCGTATGAACGTTTTCAAAAACCGCTGGAATTCTTTCCGTGCGGAAAGAGTTCCGTTGTCGTCAATTATCAGTATTTCCATCCGCTCAAAATCCTGCGCGCACAGACTTTGAAGGCAGGCCTCCAGCAGCGGCTCCGCCGTTCCGCAGACCGGAACTATGACAGTTACAACAGGATCATCAGGCATCCGGTGAAGCAGCATCGGGTATACCGTTCGTCTTATTCGTTATCGAAGAAAATGACGAGCCCACACCGCTAACTGCACGGAAAAAAGAATAATCGTTAATGTCAGCTCCTGCGGAAAGGGTCGACGTTCCGATATCAAAAAGCATAGTACGCTTTATTTTATTCAGCTCCGTACTGCTCAGTTCAAATCCTGTGTCGGAAATAACCACTTTCTCAGGCGTCAGTGCGACGAACCGCTCAGGGCCGTAGAACATCTCCGTTTTAGCGTTACTATTTCCCGCTTTCCACGCACCGGTGGGAGTGTAGTTCCAGCCGGCAGCGAAAGCATCCACGTTCGGTTTTATATTTCCGCCCTGATCGGAGAATTTACCGTAGACGGAAGTATTTCCCACTGCGGCAGAACCGGGACCGCACGGCATAACGACCAGTTCACCAATGCTGTACTGGCCGTAAAACGCGCTGACCGCTGTGTTCACGAAGGAAGCAAGCAGATATATTTTATTTCCCATAACGGCAAGATCAGACAACACTAAATTTTTTGTATCGAACGTACTGCCGTTATACGTGTTTTCAAACGTCAGGTTTGATTTACTGTTCAGCGAAAGGGTGACATGCCCAGGGGTAAACGTAGTGTCGGAAACGGTGAACCGTTTAAAGTAATCAACGTTCTGATCGGTCACTATTGCATACAGATAACCCTTTACCGCGTCATACGCGATTTTTTTAACAACTTCATTCGCATCGAGCGGAACGACAGCTCCCGTATCCACTGCAGCAGCGTTTGTTTTTCCGTTCCCCATAACGCCGCTGACCGTATATATTCTTGGTTCGCTGCCTGTATCGTATGCAGCAATAATGATCCGGTCGTTCGTACTGTCGGCGGCAAACGTAAACGGTGCCGCGTTTCCGGAGGGAAACGCAGGTATGCCGGTCACATCCAACCCACCGAACGGTGTCCTGAGCGAAAGCATATCGCTGATAGCAAAATACGTTAGTATAAAACAGAAACCGTTGGAATCAAACGCCGTGTCGAACATATCTCCGGTATAAGGTTCTACTCCTGCAGCAGCTGTAAACGTACCGGTACTGCCGAAACTGCCTTTACTGATTGTATACTGCGTATTATACGGATCTGAATCCGAAATACCGTACATATACCCGCCGGGGATGGCAGAAACGGTCAGATCGGCATTGTATTTCATAGCTGAAGTGAGCAGGGGCCATTGCGACGGGGTTATGTTCTGCGTAAGTCCGAACACCGCAGTCGGAACCGTTAATGACGCCAGCTGCGGGTTGACTACAGCCACGCACGCCGCAGCGAGCGGAGTATCGGCATACAGTGCCGCTCCTGAAGATACCGAAACATATCCGTTCAGTATGTACGTGTTTCCGCCGCCGGTTTCAGACATATGCAGTTTTGCAGGAACCCCCTGACAGGACTCCAAGTCAACAGCAGTCGGCACTGGTGTACCACCCGCACGCGCAGAATACGCGATGCGTGAATCCTTCATATACAAATTTGTGCACACATATACGGCAGGGATCGACGCCGCCTGCATATCGATCACGACGTTTGAAAGAATTATGTCTGATTTCTGCGAAGTCAGTAAATACTGCGCGTCGCTTGAAACGGCGGTAAAGTCGATCGTTCCGTTCATAAGCGTGAGCGTACCGGTACCGTCGCTGTTGAACAATACTCCCGGCTGCGTGTTATGCAGCGCATAATACCGTAAATTCACGACAACCGGGCATGATCCGGCGGTAAGAAGCATATCAGAATTGTCGGTCGTATAGTTGTCCAGCAGATTTATCTGAACAGGCTGAGGAGAATCCTTTACCGCAGAAAAAGCGGCGGACAGAGATGCATACGGCGCACGTATCGTCCCTGTTCCGCCTGTTGTTCCGCTTTTTACATATATGTTTTTATAGTATGACAGTATTTGATACGAAAGCGCCGTACTCAGTCCCGACGCTATAACTACCGACGTATCCTCTCCCGTCAGCATATCCGATCCGTACGCATCCGTCGTCAGACTCAGCGTATACGTTCCTTCCGGCAGGTCAAGCTTTTGGGCGCTCACTGTGTACGTATAGCCCGCCGCAGTCGTTCCGGTACTTTTGAACACAAGCGGCGCAGAATCACCCGATGAAGTAAACGTCACTGCAGAGCCTGTTTCAAGCGGCGTAAACGACGCCGTAAAGACACTTCCCTGGTTAAACGGATATGCTGAAGTGATCTCGACGGTAAGCGAAGCCGTGCCCCCCGGCTGGGAAGCTGACGCAACCCAGCTGAGCACGACTGCCGCCGGGGTCGGAGTGTCGGATCTGGTTATAGTTACAGGCGCTGTGCTTATACCCGTTAATACCGTAGCAGTGCCGGAATGGCCGTCCACCTGAACATAGTACGTTCCCGGCGGCAGATTGGAAGCCGTGTACGTAGAATCCGCCCCGGAAGACAACGCTCCGTGTATGCCTGTCGCGGATTTTGTAGCATCGTTGTTAAGGAGCGCGTACGTGAACGTTACGCCCGACGATTCAGGATAGCTGCACCGCTGTCCGGACGGCTGGCTGTTCCAGTTAAGGCTGACTGCAAGCTGCCCTGTTCCGGAATTCGGCTGTACCTGGGTAAAAAGATTGCTGCACGAAACACTCAGCACCGTAAAAAGCAGAACCGCAGCACATAAAAACTGTCCGTATTTTTTCTGTTTCATTTTCTATTCTCCTGTCTCTCACATTTTTCAAGGAATGCACGGTACTGATAACTCACGGCATTCCGCTGGACAATTTAAAAAAAACAATAACCGACGTTCCCCGGGCGGTGATAACTCCGTTTTCCGTTACCGTTACGGTTATGATATTCGAGCCGTTTATTTCCACAGAGTCCGAAGCAGCAGCTATGAACGCAGACGGCGTCGTCGCAAACGACGCGCCTGAACCGAGCCCTGAAAGCCGGCTGCCGTTCACGTACCACGCATATACCGCGTCCGAAGCTGCGCCGGGGCAGGCTGCGGTAAACGTAAGCTGCGTTGTCGTGTCGTTGTACGCATACGACGCCGCAGCCGGTTCGGACGTGACGGAAACGGTCACTATTCTGTTTTCCGGCGTCACCACCGTTATTCCTCCGGTTTGGGTAACCGTGAGCGTAAACGGAACGTCGTTCATTTCTTCCGTTATAAACGGATCGCTTGTTCCTGATGCCAGTAGTGACGACGCGGATGCCGAATTATCAGAGTAGACATACAGACTCACCGTCACGCGTTCTCCCAGCGGGACACCGGAAACGACGCGGGTAAAATACCCGCCCGATCCGGACACCACCGGTATGGAAACAATACCTGAATCGTACTTCCAGCTGCTTGTAGTACTTTCCACGGACAATTCCAGGTAATAATTCACTGCGCCGTCAGCCGCCGCAGTATCACGGCTTTTCAGCAGCGGCGTCATATCCAGCGCAAAATTGAGTGAACACACACCCTGCGGCTGATTGCTGCACGCTGCACATATAAAGCACAAACACAGGCTGGCGGCAGCTGCGATACGGATAGTCATATGCTGCATATATTTCATTCCGGTTACCTCGGCATATTTTTCTGAAAATAAAACGGACCCAATAGTTAGTATAACTTTAAACCAGTGCACTGTCCACGAAATACATTATATATTTTATTTTAGTACCTAGTTCCCGGCTTTTTTCCCGCTCAGATAGGATAAATACGTAAAAAAGAGTATACTTTGAGTCCGCAGGCAGGTTTTCTTTGGAATTATCCGACACACTGGTAGTATCAGCACGATTGAAAATTCCCGTACCGCGCAGCCGGTACATTCTGCGCAAACCGCTGCTGGCATTACTCGCCGCCAGCCCGGATATGTCCGTGGTGTACATATGCGGCGGAGCAGGTTCAGGTAAAACGACGCTTCTTTCTTCATTTATACGGGAAATGGGTCTCAAAAACGTCGGCTGGTTTTCTGTTGACCGGGCGAGTGCGGACCGGTATACGTTCTGGCTGTATACGGTTGCGGCGCTTTCTCCGTTCCTTGCTGACGACAGCCTGTTTTCGTATATAAAATCAAACCCGGACACGTCCCATATTGAAGACATACTGCGTATGCTCTCAGACAGTCTTGCAGGTGAAGAAGACAGGTACCTTGTGCTGGACGACCTGCAGAACGTCTGCGATGAAACGCTCGTCCGGTCTCTTGATTTTTTCCTTTCTATTATTCCGGATAACGTTCATTTGTTCATACTTTCACGCGAGACGCCGCCAGTCTATCTGGGACGGTTTGCCGTAACGGGCAGGCTGCTTTTTATTGGCGCGGACCAGCTGTCGCTTTCGGAGCAGGAAAGTATGGACTTCCTGCAGAATACGCTCGGACTTGCTGCGGACGGAACTAATTTGACTTCGCTTGTCTCGTATGCGGAAGGATGGATCGGCGGACTCCAGCTCGCCGCTGCGGCCGTTGGTTCCGGGTGGAAAAACACGCGGTCCGCCGGCGGCGGTTTTGGCGCCAGGATCACGGCGGAATATCTGAACCACGAAGTGTTTGAATCCCTTCCGCGCGACGAGCAGGTCTTTCTGCTGTACACAGGACAACTGTCGTATTTTACCGGCAGCATCTGCTCATACTGTATCGACGGCTGCACCCCAGACCGTTTTACAGCTATGATACAATCACTGAACGAAAAAAATCTGTTCCTTGTGTGCGTAGACGACGCAGGCGGGATATACCGCTATCACAACATTTTGTCTGATTTTCTTGCGGTTCAGTTTGCGCGGCTGCCCGGCGTGCAGCGGAAAGCGTTTCTTGAAAAAGCGGCTAAAGCATTTGAACTGCACAGCGACATGGCCGAATCGCTGCGTCTGCTGCTGGCGGCGGAATCGTACGGTGAAATGCTGCGGGCTGCGGCCGAACCGGTATGCGGTACGGAAACGTGGCACTTTCTTGACCAGATCCCGGTGCAGGAACTGGTGGGTGTTCCCGACCTTGCTCTAAAATGTTTTCTATATAACATGGGAGTGCTCAATATTTCCCGCTGCCGTACGCTGTATGCGGCGCTGTTTGACGCATACAGAGGCACGAAGCTGGAATCGGTCATTCAGTTTGCACAAGCGTACGTAATGAAGGACGGAAGCACTCTGCCCGACTACGCTCCGCTGACGGCGGAAGAAATAGAAGCGCTGCCGCTGAGTGAACCGGCGAAAGCGATGATTTACACGGAAAACGCAGCAGCCCTGACAGACAACTGCAAGTATGCCGAAGCGGAGCGCTGCATTGACAAGGCTCTCGCCTGTGCCGGAGAAAGCTGGGCGTTCGTCGGAGCGTTCGCGTGGGGCCAGAAAGCCCAGCTGTATGAAGAAACGGGACGGCTGAACGACAGTCTCGCGTGTTATACGACTGCGTTCAGTCTGTATCATACTTCGCCCCTGCTGCTTGGAATTGGTACAAATTTCTACATTGGCGCGACAGGCGTGTATATGGGGCAGATGAACCTTACGGACGCGCAGCGCATGCTCAACGAGTCACGGCTGATTTATGAACACCGGCAGGAACGGGTAGACGTCATCGACATTACCGTCACGTACCACTACGCTGAAATGGAATTTCTGAAAGGAAAACCGGAACAGGGCAAACTGCTTGTAAACGGCATTCTTGACACATATCAGGGGCTGAACGTGGTTATGCTGGGCCGTCTTTTAAAAGAAGAAGCGTGTGCCGGTATTCTGGACGATTCACTCGCCTGTCAGTTTTTGGAGCAGCTTGCCGTTTCGCCGTCCCACTACCGCAGTATGCTTTTTATGCAGCTGCTTGCTGCGCGGATGTCCGCGCTGCTGGATGATCCGGAAAAGGCGTTTGCAAAAACAGATCAGGTACTCGCTCTGGCGCGCGAGCACGGCAACAGGCTCCGGCTCGCAGAAGGCGCGCTCCAGAAACTATTTCTGCTCACGCGCTTTCCGCAGCACGGCGGCGGTGAGCGTGAGAAACTTGATCTGCTCAGGGAAAGCATCGCCGCCGCGTGGGAAAACAGGATCTTTATGCTGTTTTTCCTTGAGCGTTCGTCCGTTCTGCCTGTGCTCAGAAATCTGCTCGCGCTTCCGGTGCGGCAGTACGCGCTGCTGGCGGGAGAACGTGCGTTTGCGGAACAGGTGATCGGACTCTGCACGGAGGGATCGGCCGAACCGGTGCAGAGCGCGGACGCGTCCGCGCTCTCCGCAAGGGAACGAGAGGTACTTGAACAGCTCGCGCTCGGTATCACGAATAAGGAGATCGCGGACAGGCTCTGTATTTCGCTGGCCACGGTAAAAACGCACATTCTGAATATATACGCAAAACTCGGAGTTTCGTCCCGGGTTATGGCCGTGGACGAAGCTTCAAAGCGCGGATTACTGAAATAACGTCAGACGACGGCGACTGCTTCTATTTCCACGCGCGCGTCTTTCGGCAGACAGACAACCTGCACGGCGGAACGGGCTGGACATTCGTCGGTAAAATACTCCGCATATACTTTGTTCATCGCCGCAAAGTCTGCCATATCTTTGAGAAAGACGGTAGTTTTTACGACGCCGTTCATGGTAAGTCCCGCGGCTGCAAGTATGGAACGGATATTTTCAAGCGACTGCCTCGTCTGCGAGGCGATATCGTCGCCTGCAAACGCACCGGTCGCAGGATCGATCGGGAGCTGACCCGATACGTAGACGGTGTCTCCCGCGCGTACAGCCTGTGAATACGGCCCGATGGCCGCGGGAGCGTTCGACGTGTAAACTGAATGTTTTGACATAGTTAATCATCCTTATAGTTGTATAAATTTATTTGAGCAGTTTTACCAGCCGTTCCGTGTCAGGGACGTCGTCGACGGACTTTGCATAATGCGCGTACGTTACGTGCAGCGCTGCGTCCACGATAAACGCGGCGGGAAGCTGCAGTTCGTCGCCTTCGGAACGTCCGTGCTGAATTCCGGCCGCCTGGACGAGGGCAATCTTACCCATCGTTTTCGGGCCGAGCATTTTAAGCTTGTTCGCCGCCGGCAGTATTTCAAACTGACGGTATAACGCGCCGGAAGGATCGCAGACAATTTCAAACGGGAAGGCGCTTTCGCTTCCCAGTTCCTGCCGAAGCTGTTCAGGATCGCTCTGAAGCACGACAAGGAGTTTGCCTCCCGTCTGGAGGATACGTTCGTACTGTTTTGCATACTGTACCATATCGTACTGGCACAGCGGGCAGCCGTAATAGCGGAGAAAGACGACCGCCGTTTTACCTTCCGGAAGAACGGAACTGAGCGTCTGGTCCGCTTTAAACGGTGTAGCAAAGTGAAGATCCGGGAAAGTATCGCCAACTGAAATCTTTGCCATACCGTACCTCTACGCGTTGAACACGTACGTGTCAAGTCTGGTCATTGCTTCCTGCACTCTGCTCAGCGGCAGCGCAAGATTCAACCTTATGGAGCATTCGCCGTGGAACATCCGTCCGTCCTGCCATGCGACGCCTACGCGGTAGCCGGCCTTTTCAAGCTCGTCGATCGTCTTACCGTGTTTTTTGCACCAGCCGGTGCAGTCCAGGAACAGCATATACGTGCCTTCCGGTTTTGACACTGTAACGCCGTCAAAATGTCCGGCGATATACTTGCACGCGTATTCTACATTCCCGGTCAGAACGGAACACAGTTCGTCGAGCCATTCATATCCTTCCGGTTTGTACGCTCCGATGAGGGCGTGCATACTCAGCACGTTCATGTCGTTGTAATGCGGCTTGGTACTCTGCGCGACAATGCGGTCGCGGAGATATTTATTATAGATTATATGGTATGAACCGATAAGCCCCGCAAGGTTGAACGTCTTGCTTGGTGCGTAGAACGCGGCCGTTCTGTTCCGTGCGTCTTCGCTCACCGACTGAACCGGAATGTGCGTGTGACCGTTAAGGATAATGTCCGACCAGATTTCATCAGAAATAACGACGCAGTCGTTCGCCTTGTACACTTCCATGGCTTTTTCTACTTCCCACCGCTCCCACACGCGTCCGCACGGATTGTGCGGGCTGCAGAAGACTGCCGTGTGTATCTTGTTCGCCTTGATTTTTGCGTCCATATCTTCAAAATCCATCCGCCACACGCCCTTCGCGTCTTTTTTAAGCGGGCTCAGGATTATTTTACGTCCGTTGTTTTCGATACAGCCGGTAAAACCGATGTACGTCGGTGAATGAAGCAGTACCGGATCGCCGGGAGCGGAAAACGCACACAGCGTGGAAACAACGCCGCCGAGCACGCCGTTCTCGTATCCGATACATTCTTTGGTCAGCCCCTGCACGTTGTGGCGCTTTTCCTGCCATTTGATAATGGAATCAAAGTATTCGTCTTTGGGCATAAAATAACCGAACGCAGGATGCTTTGCCCGTTCGATTATCGCTTCGGTAATTGTCGGAACTGTGGGAAAGTTCATATCCGCCACCCACATGGGAATGATGTCGAATCCCTTCTCCGGCGGGTCCGGGGCAAAACCCGGAATGGCGCCAAGCCCGTCTACGGCAATGGCGTCCATTCCGCGGCGGTCCATAATTGAACTAAAATCATATTTCATACTGGCTGCTCCTTTACGCTGAAAGTCTCTCTCCGACACAGTCTCATATATTCCTTACAGTTCGTCGTCGGCTAGTGCCTGCGCGACGATAGATTCTCTGTTCGCCTTCAGGTCTTCCCTTTTTACCGCGCCGGTCTTGAGACGCAGCACGGACAGTCCCGCGCACACTGCTATAATGACGAGAGACGCGATCATATCCTTTGGTTTCAGATCCTTGAACAGGTTGAACGCAACGATGCCGGCGCACAGTGCGGAAAGCACGCACACTACGTTGTACAGCGGAATGGGCATGCGCAGCGCGCATTTTTTCCATTGTTCAGGGTAGCGTTTCGGCAGCGTGATACAGGCAACGTTCAGGTACAGATTCATCAGCATGCACGGGATCATCACGAGCGACACGATAGAATCAAGGCTGAACCCTAAAACGATCGGCAGTACGCTCAGAATATAGAACGTAAGCTGAATGACCCACGGATATCCGTTTTTTGTCTGCTTCTTGAACGCGGCAGGAAGCCAGCCGTCGTCCGCGATCTTCATGAGCGGATACCGCAGCATGGCAATGCCGCCGAGAAGGCTCGTCGCGATCGCGCACACGCCGCCGCCGAGCACGAACACAACGTATATGCTCTTAGGAAAGATAGCCTGCGCGGTCACGCTCAGATTAGCTCCAGCGACTTTATCATACGGCAGAACACCGGCGGCAACAATACTCATGGCGCCGTAAATAACCGCAAGCGCGAGCGTTACCCACAGAATGCCGATCGGAATCGTGTGCTTGGGTTTTTCCGTTACGGCAACGAGCGAAACGGGAGCCATCGTAGTGCCCTGGCACGCCCAGCCCATGATCGCTATCGCGCTGAAAAAGCCGGGCACGCCGCCCTTGAAAAAACCGCCGTCCGCGTTCGAGAAATATCCCGGCTGAATACGGGGCAGACCGAACACCACGAACAAAGCGATCGCCGCTATCAGTATAACCGTCATAGCGTTTTCAAGCAGGGTGATAAACCTGGATCCCTTGATGCTGCTTGCAAAGAACAGCGTCATGATAATGATTGCGGCAATGCGTGTGTACGGCTGTACGGCAGGAGCGATGGAGGCGATATATCCCACTACTGCAAGCGCGTAGCTTGACATAGCCATACTGTTCACCAGCGTTACGGCCGCCGAAAATCCGGTCATGAGCGGATTAAAGAGCAGCGCCTTCTGGCTGTAATCGCCGCCCTTGAAGACGAACATCGCGCTCATGATAACGTTATACATATACGCGAGCAGCATGAACAAACAGCCGCCCACACAAACCAGCAGAATTGATCTTCCGGTATATGCTATACCATATCCGAGAAGTACGAAAATTCCGGAGCCGATCGCTCCGCCTAAGCCCAGCCCGAATATGTTGAACATATTCAGTTTCTTTCCTTGTTCTTCCATAGCCGACTACCTCCTGTAGTAGTTCGTCGCACGCAAGGAAACACCATTGTTTCCGACTCTCCAACTGTTTGTTATGCATGTCTGTTGAAGGAACGTCTTTGTTTCTAAAACTTTTTTATGTGAGCTCGTATGTATTCTATATGCGTTATTTAAAATTTGTCAACAAAATTTACAATAAATTTTTAATTATTACTCATTTTTTTAATACTTTATATTGACTTTTTTATTTTATAGTTCATACTTACAGTGATGAAAAGTCAGCAGAAAAACGAACTCTTCTCTAAGAAATTTACCGACCATGATCGGGAAATACTGCGCTCGTACATTACTCTGGCGGAAGGAATAGGTAAAATTTTCGGTTCGTGCTGCGAAACAACCGTACATTCCCTTGAAAATCCGCTCAAATCGCTCATTTACATCAATACCAGCGAGATCACGGGCAGGCAGGTGGGTTCACCGCTGACTGACCTTGCGCTTGAACTCATAGAAAAATCAAAACACGACAATGAAGACGTCATTGGTCCGTATTTTTCAAAAACCGCGTCGGGAAAACAGCTGCGTTCCGTAACGATACTCATCAGAAACGAAAGCAAGGAACTTATCGGATTCGTGTGTATCAATCTGGACATCAGCGCGCCGGTTAATCAGTTCATGAAAATTCTGCTCACGCCCGACACGACCCCTTCAGACGAAGCGGTGAGCGAAAACTATTCCAACACGGTCGGCGATCTTGTCCGGTCGGCGTTCATCAGTGTCCAGAAAAAAATCAATCTGCTCACCGGCATTTCACCGATTGAAAAAAGCCGGAGGATCGTGCAGAAACTGCAGGACCTGGGTATTTTTGAAATTAAAGGCGCCGTGGATATCGTGGCGTCGGAACTCGGCGTCTCGAAATTCACCGTCTATAATTACCTGCGTGAAATAAAGCAGAACTGAAAAAACATTATTTTTTAACACAACAAAAACACAATCTTTACGCGGTCCCGCCATACTCCGGCGTATGGATTTAGATACCGTTATATCGAAGAATAATCTGTATCCGGTGTTTCAGCCGGTCGTGTCTCTGGAATCGGGGGAAGTGTTCGGATATGAAGCGCTCGCCCGGACGGAGCCTGACGTCTTTTCCGGACCTATTTCACAGGTATTTTCCGCGGCGGAAAAAAAAGGGCGGCTTTGGGAACTTGACAAGCTGTGCCGGAAAACGGCGATAAAAACGGCGCGGGCCATGGGGCTGAAACGCAGACTGTTTCTGAACGTAAGTCCGGAAAGCATGTCCGAGCACGATTTTCAGGAAGGCTTTACCCGGAAGCAGCTTGACAAATACGGTATCGATCCATCAGAACTTGTGCTGGAAATCACGGAACATTATGAAACGCGCTCCGACAAAACGCCGTCGCTGAAAGAAGCGGCGGATCATTACCGGCAGCAGGGATACCGGATCGCCGTCGACGACGTCGGGTCTGCGTATTCGGGTCTGCAGCGCGTCTGCGCTCTCAATCCTGATTTTATTAAGATCGATCTGAACATTATCCGGGGCATTGAAAAAGACCCCGTGCGTCAGGCGATGGTAAAAAGCCTCGTGACGTTCTGCACAAGTTCCGGCGCGGGACTGGTCGCGGAAGGGATCGAGACGGCGGCGGAGCTGGACGTGCTGCTGTCTCTCGGCGTCATGTACGGTCAGGGTTTTTTTCTGGCATATCCTGCGCGGACGTTCACGAAGACGACGAGCGAATCGTACGTGCGGATCAATTCGTTTCAACGTAATAAAAAAGTGCTCGAAGCCCCGGCGGCTGTTTCGGACGGCGGCAGAAAAGAAGCGCCGAAGCCGGAAAACGTTCCCGACAGAAAAAGCGGAAGCGGAGAACAGAAGCACGCCGTGTCCTCGCTCGCGTCTCCGGGAATTACGCAGTTTCCCGACACGCCGGTCATTGAAGTGCTTCACCTTTTTCAGACACATTCAGACTGCGCGCTCGTAACGATCGTAGACACGGAACGGAAAGTGCTCGGCATTATGCCCCGGGCGCTCCTGCTCGATCTCTTCGGCAGCCAGTACGGCTACAGCCTTCATTCGCAGAAACTCATACGGGAATTAATGGTCACCGGATTTCTCGTCGTTGACGGTGACGCTCCTGTCGAACAGGTTGCCTCGCGGGCAACGTCCCGGCCCGAAGAAAATCTGTACGATCCTATCATCGTCGTGAGCGACGACCAGTACGTAGGCATCGTCACGATCAAGGCGCTGCTGGACAGCATCGTGAACGTTGAAGTTGCGGTACGGACGCAGGAGATAAGCCGGAAAAACCGGTTGCTGCAGGAACAGCAGTTGATACACGACAGGGACATGCACATGGCGGAACTTGTGCAGAAGAGTTTTTACGCGTCAAAGGCGCCGCACACTGCATGCTGGGACTGTGCGTTCGTGTTCAAACCAATGGCCTCCGTATCGGGTGACGTGTACGATTTTTACTACAACGGGAAGGGGGAACTGGCGGGAACGACGCTGTTCGACGTTTCCGGGCACGGTGTTGCTTCAGGTCTTGTCGGTATTCTGTCCAAATACCTTGCCGAACAGGTGTTCTCCGCCCACGCGTCCAAGCCGCTGGACAAGCTGCTTCGTCAGTTCAACGCCGAACTGACGAAAGAAAAGGCATGGTGGAAAATTATCTGACAGGCATTTTTCTGCGTATAACGGGCAATACGGTGGAATACGTGAACGCCGGCCATACCGACGTGCTTATGAAAACGCCGTCGAAGAAAAACGCCGTGTCCGTTCTCGGAGGCAACACCGATTCATTCCGCGGATCGTTCATCGGGATCGAGGGACTGCCTGACGATTACCGCACGGTCACGCAGGAACTGACCGGAGACACGTATCTGCTGCTGTACACGGACTGTCTGACGGAAAGCCGGAATCTGGCAGGCGACGAGCTGGGTGCCGACAGGCTCCGGGACATCTTCGCACGCACGCCTGCGGGAAACGCAAAAGAGGTACTGGCGTATCTGCTCGACATTTTTGAAGCGTTCACCGAAGCCGTTCCGCTCCGCGACGATCTTACCGTTATTGTCATGAAATACAACCACTCCGGGTATTTGAAAACGGCCGGGAAAAACTGAATTCCGGGCTACCCGTACTTTGCGTACACGGTCCGCAGAGCCAGAACCCCGCGTGCCGCACATACTGTTCTTTTTTCAGACTTGTGTGTACAGTAACGCCAGGAAGGAACGTATGCGTTTATGGTCGATACACCCTGAATATCTTGACACACACGGTCTTACGGCGGCGTGGCGCGAAGGGCTGCTTGCAAAGAAAGTGCTCGAAGGAAAAACGAGGGGGTACACTCACCATCCCCAGCTTGCAAGGTTCAGGGCATGCCGCAATCCGGCGGCAGCGATCAACGCGTATCTTGCGCAGCTGTTTGCAGAATCGCGCGCGCGCGGATATAACTTCGACAAAACAAAAATCGCACGCGTCAGAAGAGCGTAGCTGGAAAAAATCCCGGTGACTGAAGGCCAGATCGCGTACGAATTCCGCCTCCTGCAGACAAAACTGGCAAGGCGTTGTCCTGCGAAATACGAGCAAAACTCATCCTGCACAGTCATAGAACTGAACGGTCTGTTTACCGCCGTTCCCGGCGGAACGGAAGCGTGGGAAAAAGTGAAACAACTGTGACAGACTGCGGACTTACTGATATGATATGCTGAACGGGTTTTCTATGACAAAACAAAAACACTTTTCCGTTTTTTTTATTCTGCTTCTTCTTACCATTTCCGTATCCTTTCCGGCAGACTGGATGCAGCCCAGTCAGGATGCGGCTCTGCCCTTTTCATACGTGGTACTCTTTCTTTACGCACTCAGGACGTTTCTCTGCTGTGCGTCAGCCGCAGCCGCAGTCGACGCTGACGCCGTTAGGCACGCGACGCTGTTCCGGCTGCTGTGCTTTATTCCTCCCGTACTCTACGGCGCGCTCGTGCTCTGTGCGTTTCCGTTCGCCGTTCTGCAGTTGTACGCACGGATCGTGTTCTGTACGGCGGCTGCCGTCTGCGCCGTGACGCTGTATGTCCGGTTCCACAGGCATACGGAGCAGACGCCTTTTTCCGTTCCCGCAGCCGGGCTGAGCAAACGTGAACAGGACGTAGCGGAGCTCCTGCTCCAGGGAAAAACGACAGCCGAAATTGCAGAAGCGCTTTTTATTTCAAACACCACCGTAAAAACGCATATTCAGAATATGTTCCGTAAATACGGCGTCCGCAACCGAATGGAATTTGCCGGAAAAATTCACGCTCATACGGAAGAATGATTTCTAAGATTCGGCGCAAAATCATCCTTCGGGAGGATACCGGACTGTTTGAACGTCTGGTATCATAGTGCCGTTCAATTCACACATGAGGCGGATACTATGAAAAAAAACAAGATCGTTGTGTTTGCAGGAACCGTCGTTCTCCTTTTTACGGCGGGCAGCGTGATATTTTCGTGCGTACGTCACGGAAAATCGATGTCGGTTAATACAGGATACGACGCGGACGGGCATGTCTATTCCGGTGCGGTTTTTTCACGGATAACGAAAGTGATCGTTGCAGACAGGCATAACCGTTCAGTCAGGAAAGAGCTGCCGTACGGGAGCTGGGAGTACGACCGGAAGACGGGCCGTTTTACCGTTACCGGTGAACGTACCGCACGAACCGTCGATCCTATATTTCACATTGAGGGCAGCCCTCTGGAACCGCGGACGTTTGTTCTTAACGGATATGCGGCCGGACGCGGACCGGCGGCTGTGTTCTTTAACGGCAGGCAGGCGGTGGAAAACCGCGACTATACGCTGGACCCCAAAACGGGAACGCTTGTCGTCTGCCCTTCCGTTCAAAACGCGGATTCGTACAGTATCGTATGGGAAACAGCGGACGGTATGTGCTCGATGGGAGAAATGACTGAGTCGGAACGCGACCGCTATTCAGAACTTCAGGCTGCATGGTTTGCGGACTGTGAACGGCGCGATCTTCAGGCGCAGACAGAAGTGCCCGATCTGGATTTTACGGGCGGTACGCCGGTAGTACGGATGCGCCCGGTACACGTGCAGGAAAAACAGGCGATGATCGACGCCGTACCGGTATACGCGGTAAAAGACCGCACAAAAACGTCCCGGCGCGCGCTTTTAAAGGAAACGGGAATCAGATCGGCGCTGCCGGCGTCTGTCAGCACCGGCTCCAGCACGTACTCGTGCGTCTCGACAGTACTGATCGATTCGTCGGTGCGGGGAGAGCGTGCGCTTTCGGTGGAAAAAACATATTCGGCGGACGGGCAGGACGGTACGGTCACACTGTGCGTGGCACTTTCCGGTGCGCCTGCCAAAGAAACGGCGCAATGGCCTGTCAGGACGGACCGTCTTGCGTACGCCGTTCCGGTAACGCGTCAGACAGCGTGGAATATCGTTTCAGGAACAGACGGAACGTACCGTGCAGGACAGTCCTGCACGTACACGTGGGAACAGGACGGAACGTGGTACAACATAGAAACGGAACCGGAACATACAGCGCGGACGGAACGGTTTATTCAGGAAGCCGTCCGGTACGCCGGCAGATAGCCGGATATACGCGGAACGCCGGCGCGGCGATTATTTATTTTCACT
>Ga0183099_1000922_pt1 | contig 18536 bp, 19 predicted proteins | sample Biomet1_FD_127788 | JGI IMG/M metagenome (GOLD analysis project Ga0183099, IMG submission 127788) | Microbial communities from bioreactor (seeded with anoxic lake sediment) at LBNL, California, USA - Biofuel metagenome 1 | ecosystem: Engineered > Bioreactor > Anaerobic > Unclassified ... | reverse complement strand
ATCTTATTGCAGTAAAATTATAATATATTTTTAAGACAGAACAGCTTAGTTAAAATCACACATACTCCTCTGTATATAATTATACTTAATATCCAAGATAATTACATAACTAAATAATATAATTTATAACTTTTATAATTATGTTGTTAAGTTTTTTATTGTTCTTATTTATTTGGTAGTGTACAATAAAATTAATATTTAATTGTGATTAAGAAATTTTTTAGAAAGTTGAGCTGAAAAATGAAAACGCAAATAGGAACTAATCCTTTAAATCAAAAACTGAGTTTTATTGTTGATAGCCTTTCTGTATACGTTTCTTATTTTGATGCAAAAACCTTGCAATACCTATTTGTCAATAAATTATATACATACGCATATAATAAGCCCCTAGAAAATATTATTGGTGCCACTATGCAAGATATCCTCTCCGAAGAAAATTATAAAAATGCGCTTCCGCATATTGCCGCTGTCCTTAGAGGCGAGAAAACTTCCTATGAGTATTACTTTAATGTACCTATTGGCTTACGCTGGGTAAAAGTAGATTATGTCCCTGAATTTGATGCTTCCGGTAATGTAGTAGCATTTATTGCAATTGGCACAGATATAACAGAACGAAAAATAGCTGAAGAAAAAATGAAAAAAAGTGAAACACGTTATCGTTTTATTGTGGAAACAGCCAGTGAAGGTATTATGGTATTAAATAAAAACTTTATTATCGAATATGTGAATAATAAGTTGGAATCTATGCTAAGCTACCCAGCCAATGACTTGCTAGGTAAAAATTTCAGAACATTGCTGTTTAAAAAAGATTTAAAATCCTTTGAACTACAAGTAAAAAAAAGAATGCAAGGTGAAGGTGCTGCTTACGAAAAATTTTTAAAGACAAAAAACGCCACCGGTCATTGGAGTTTGATTTCCGCCAAACCCATTATGGATGATAATAAAAATTTTGATGGAGTTTTTGTTATGTTGACAGATATCCATTCTCGTAAACAACTAGGGAAAAAATTAGAAAAGGTCATAAAAAAGCTTAAACATTTAAGCGACACCGATGAATTGACAGGCTTAGTCAATCGCCGCTATTTTAATAAAATAGCTTTTACTAAACATCCCAAATTAGCTCATAAGCAAGGACAATGGTCATTTATAATGTTAGACATTGATCAATTCAAAGAATTTAATGACTATTATGGACATTTACAAGGAGATCTTTGCCTACAAAAAGTTGCCGGTGTTTTAACTAAAAACATACATGGTAAATTTGATATTGTTTCCCGCTATGGCGGTGACGAGTTTCTTTGTTTATTGTCAGAACGAAGTTTAAAAGATATGGAATCTCTCGCCAAAAAAATCGTACGAGATGTTGAGAATCTTCATATTGAACATAAAAAATCTCTGGTTTCTTCCTATGTTACTATTAGTTTAGGACTGGCTATAACAAATTGTGACACTACTTTAAATGTAATGAACTGCATCAAAACTGCTGACAATGCGTTATACGAGGCTAAAACATCAGGCCGTAATAGAGTTGTACTATGTAACTATACAGGCGCATCCTAATAAAAGCAGGTCAATTTTCTAAAGAAAATTGACCTGCTTTTATTAGCTTTCTTATTTTCTTGACAATTAAAATGACCAGTCGTATAATAATAACAAATAGATGTTCTTTTTTTAATATAAATAATAAAAACACTTAAAGGAGTTGAATTTTATGAACAATTTTCAATTTGTAAACCCAACAAAAATCATCTTTGGTAAAGGTGAAATTAAAAAATTACCCCAAGAGATTCCTTCCCACAGCAAAGTTTTGCTAATTTATGGCGGTGGCAGTGTTAAGAAATCCGGTTTATTAGACACAGTTAAAGAGATCTTACAAGAATACACACTGGGCGAATTTGGTGGTATCGAACCCAACCCAACATACGAAACCTTAATGCAGGCAGTTGACTTAATTCGCAAAGAAAAATATGATTTCCTACTCGCAATTGGTGGCGGTTCCGTTATCGACGGCACCAAATTCATAGCAGCGGCTGTACCCTTTACTCAAGACGATCCTTGGAAATTAGTTGTTGAACAACTCCCAATCATAAGTGCCTTGCCTTTTGGGACTGTTTTAACTCTGCCAGCAACAGGATCAGAAATGAATAATGGTGCTGTGGTAACAAGAAGAGCTATAAATGCCAAATTACCATTTAGAAATCCTGCCGTATTCCCTAAATTTTCTATACTTGATCCGCTTTATACATATACCTTGCCTAAAAAACAAATTGCCAACGGAGTTGTCGATGCCTTTGTCCACGTAATGGAGCAATATATGACCTATCCCGTTGCAGGAAAAGTGCAAGATCGTTTTGCAGAAGGCTTACTCTTAACCTTAATTGAAGAAGGTCCTAAAGCCTTAAAAACCCCCGAAGACTATGACGTACGTGCCAATATTATGTGGACAGCAACATTAGCCTTAAATGGACTAATTGGCAGCGGCGTCCCTCAAGATTGGTCAACACATATGATAGGGCACGAAATTACTGCTTTGTATGGTTTGGATCACGCACAAACATTAGCAATCGTGTTGCCTTCTATGCTTAAAATTATGCAAAAAGATAAAACCGAAAAACTTCTTCAATACAGCGATAGAATTTGGAATATCCCCAAAAACCTGTCAGATGGCGAAAGAATTAGCCTAGCTATTGAGAAAACACAAGACTTTTTCGAAGCCATGGGAATTAAAACCCGTTTTTCTGATTATGGATTAGGACAAGAAGTTATAGAAAAAATTATAGCAGGACTAAAAGCACACAAAATGATTAAACTGGGAGAACGCGGAAAAGTTACACCGGAAATTGCCGGTAAAGTATTAGAATTGAGTTTATAAAAGGAGCCCTTATGATGGAAAATCACGTAAAAGAAAACAATAACCCCTTAAACATTTTATTTAGTCCTGTAACAGTAGGTAATTTGAAGTTAGCAAATCGAATTGTTATGGCTCCTATGACCAGAGGCTTTTCACCAAATGGCGTCCCTGGAGAAAATGTGGCCGAGTATTATAAAAGACGGGCTGAAAATCAAGTTGGCCTTATTATTACTGAGGGAACTTTAATCAATCATCCTGCTGCTGCCGAAGGATTGAACCGGCCAAATTTTTATGGTACTGCAGCACTAAATGGCTGGTCTCAGGTTGTCAAAGCTGTCCATAAGGTAGGTGGAAAAATAGTTCCACAGTTATGGCATGTAGGCACTGCTCGTAAAATTAACGGGGACAATCCAAACCCTGAAGCTCCACCTATTGGTCCCTCAGGAATTGATTTAATGACCGGTGAAAAAGTAACAACTCCTATGACCATGGCGGAAATCGAACAAATTATTGAAGCTTTTGCTACAGCATCCGCTGATGCGAAAAAATTAGGGTTTGATGGAATTGAAATTCACGGCGCGCACGGTTACTTAATTGATCAGTTCTTTTGGGAAAAAACAAACCACCGTCAAGATAAATATGGTGGCAATATGAGAGCTCGTTCTCAGTTTGCTGTTGAAATAGTACAAGCCTGCCGTAAAGCTGTAGGCCCTGATTTCCCTATCATATTTCGTTATTCTCAGTGGAAAACGGGAAGTTACCAAACAAAACTAGCAAATACTCCTGAAGAATTGTCAATATTCTTAGCTCCACTAGTTGAAGCCGGCGTAGATATATTTCATTGCTCAACTAGACGCTATTGGGAACCTGAATTTGATGGTTCTACCTTAAACTTGGCAGGATGGACTAAAAAGATAACAGGCAAACCAACTATTACTGTTGGCTCCGTTGGTCTTGATACCAACTTCATAGAGTTTTTTGCCGAGGGAAAAGGTGCAAAAGCTACTAGCATTTTGCCCCTTATAGAAAGATTGGAAAAAGGCGAATTTGATTTAGTTGCTGTGGGAAGAGCGCTACTTGCAGATCCTGCTTGGGCTGCTAAAATACGGGAAAATAGAATTAGTGATCTAATTCCTTTTGAACCGGGTGCAGAAAAAACGCTGTCTTAATAATACGTATTATTTACTATTGAAAAACCTTATTAAGATATGAAGGGATAAAAAATGTCTAGAAAAAAAAGTGCAGATTTGGAACAAACAAAACAAGAGTTATTGGAAGTTGGTTTGTCCTTGTTTGAACAAAAGGGCTTCAATGCTACCGGTATTCAAGAAATTGCTACCTCTGCCGGGATTCCCAAGGGTTCCTTCTATAATTATTTTGCTAGCAAGGATGATTTTGGTGTAGCCGTAATTAACTATTACACTAAATTTAATACGGAAATTTGGCAAGACCTTCTAGCTACGACAAACGAAAAAGAAAATTCTTATGAAGCTCTGAATTCAGCTTTTTTAGCAATTACTGAAAAATATCGTTGTGCTGAAGTAAAAAAAGGTTGTCTGCTAGGTAATCTTGCAGCAGAAATCAGTGATGCCAGCGAAAAATGTCGCACGGCATTACAAACCTCAGTAAATGCGTACAAAAACATTTTAGCGGAACGTATACTGCTGGGCCAGCAATATGGCAAAGTAAGACAAGACTTACCAGCCCAGCTTTTAGCTGATCTAATTTGGGATTGTTGGCAAGGGAGCTTACTCCGAATGAAAATTGAAAAATCAGTGGAACCCGTAAAACACGACTTAGAACTTTTATTTAAACATCTCTTATTACCCACAACTTGATTTCACAAAAAGTCCCCTGCAGCATTGTTAATGTTGCAGGGGCCTTTGTTGTTTTATGGTATATTTTTAACTATACCTTGTTGAATCATTTAGATTTTAATGGTGGAATAGGTGGAATATGCTGCAATTTGCAAATATCCTCAGGTTTTAATTTGAAAACATCATGAACATGTATATCTTCAGTGGATCTCCAGGAAAAACAACAAGTATCACAAACATATACTTCCCAAACATCTCCTACAGGAGATTTTGTCATTACTCTTACAGCATCAGAATCACAACGTGGACATTTCATATGTATTCCCTCCTCTTTTTTTATATTATTGCTTTGCACCGGCAGCCATTAAATTTTTTATTATCTCTTCCCATTTAGGGGTTTCGGGAGATGGTCTCAATAATTCCACAGAACGTGGATTTGGCTCTGGTGCTACAGGTGTTGTAGCATCAATAATTAATTTGTCATGCATCCCAGCAGGATTAGATGACGGGTCTAGTGGCATACCCGCACAGTTTTGAATAACAGTAACATCTTTACTAGGTTTAACCCTTGTAGTTAACGCCCACATTACTTGATCTAAATCAAACGGATCCACAAATTCGTCTACCAAAATAATAATCTTAGCATAAGCTGTACCATGAGTAGTACACAACATACGGAAAGCAGCAGACTTCGCAAACCCTCCATAACGAGATTTTACAGAAATAATCTCTCCAATACCGTGAGTGTACATAGAATTAACTGCTTCTACCTCCGGAATTGTTTCTTTTAGTTGTTTATACATAGGAACAGAAGTATTGAGAGCCATCAAATAATCTATTTCTGTCCAAGGCATCCCTAAATACAAATTTTCAAATATTGGGTTAGTACGATGTGTAATTCTAGTAATTTTTATTTCACATTGCAATCTAGCTCCCGAATAAGACCCCGGGAATTCGCCAAATGGACCTTCACAGGTGCGAATGCGAGGCATAATGTACCCTTCTAAAACAACTTCAGCATGTGCAGGAACATAAAGGTTATCGGCAGTATCAGCCTTAGTAATTTCCGTTGGTACGCCATCTTGCAAAGCACCCACAAACTCGTATTCATTTTGGGTATAGGAAACAGGAGTTGACGCCATAAAAGTTACTAAAGGCGCATTGCCCAAGGCAATAGCAATAGGTAATGGTTCATTAACAGCTTCTGCTTTTGCCAATTGAATAGCAATGTCATGGAAAGGCAATGCTTGAATACCTACTCTGTCAACATCCTTAACCTGAATTCGATAAGTACCAACGTTTAGCCTATTCGAATCATGAGGGAATTCAGGATCGGCAGTTATAACTGAAGCCTTAGAAAGAAAGAATCCCCCATCTTGGTCATTAATTCTGTATAACGGAAGTACTTCAAAAAGATTAATATTTTCTGTTATTGTATTTTCTTTACAAGCTGCTTTTTCCCTTGGAACAACAACCGGTGGTACTGGGAATTTATCCCAACGACGATTTAGTTCAAAAAATTGTTCTTTAATAGTTGCATCTTTAGGCATGCCAAGCATTAGGGCATGGTTTTGCCAAGAACCGTGAACATTGGTAACTACAGAATACTTATACCCCTTAACTTTTTCAAATAACACCGCGGGCTTGCTCTTCATGTTTGCACAAGCACGACCTGCCGCACCAATAGATGGTTCAGGATTAACTTCCTCTTTAATTCTTACTAACTGGCCTTCTTCTTCAAGTGTTTTAAGAAATTCTCTTAAATCTTTGTACGCTTTTGCCATATAAATTCCCTCCTTATACGTCCCACTATTTTTGTGAAACTTTACATTTCTATAATAGGTTCTTTGTATCTGCATAGCAATTCAATTACTTCTTGTATTAATTCACAAACGGAAATTCCAAAAAGGCAACAATCGCATTCTCTATTGGAATCGCACTATTACAGGAAAAAATGTAAAATAACAGTAGAATACTGGGAGTGTTTTTATGAATAATTAATTGCTTTATTAGGAAAGCGAAGTGCTTGATATGAATATTAACCAAATACGCTATTTCCTTACTATTGTCAAAACAGGCAATTTTTCCAATGCAGCTTTTGACTGCTATATATCGCAATCTTCTATTTCCAAACAAATAAAAGCGCTTGAAGATGAATTAGGTGTTATTCTTTTTACCCGCGAACATTCTAAAGTTAAATTGACAGATGCCGGCAAAACTTTTCATAAATATGCCCTATCATATTTTGAATATTATCAAGACATGTTAGTGTCGCTGGAATATTACCAACACTGTAAACAAGCCATCATCCGCGTAGCATCTATCCCTATTGTATCTTCCTATGGTATTGCCAATAAAATTGCGCTCTTCACTAAACAATTTGCTAACAATAACATATGTATCGATATGTATGAAAACACCCAATTTGATGTTGTCAATGCTATTCAAAACGATGTTTCTGACTTGGCTTTCTTAAGATTGGAATTCCTTGAAAATATTGAGCACTATGACATTAGCCTTTTTGCAAAAGACAGCATAGTACTGGTTTGCCACAAAAACAATACTCTTGCCAATAAAACAGCTGTTTCATTACAAGATATAGCTCCTTATCCTCTAATGATCTTAGATCCTCATTCTTCTATTAACCGTATTATTCATAATGAATTTGACAAACTAAACTTACCGTTAAAAATACAATGTGTCACTACCAGGCATAAAATTTTAATGGAAATACTTTCCACTAATTCCGCAGTAACCTTACTGCCGCAAAATCTAGTTGACCTGCCTCTTTTCCCCAATTTAAAAATCATTCCTTTGTCAAATCCTATATATAGTAATGTAGCTTTGGTGAAATTGAAATCAAAAAAGCTTAATAAAATATCTACTAATTTTTGGAACTTTTGGCAAGAACAATATAAACTAGATAAAACATGAAAATGGCGTGTACAAATTAATAGATTCTTGCATATTGGAGTTCCAACCACAAAGTATATTCCTAACTCTGTGTTTAGGGACATTGACAAGATATATATACTCCTAAAAATGGTCGCCTATGCCTAAAGAGGTCAAGGAAGATATCCCCATTGCTTTTTGGTTTGATAACTTTGAAAATTTAATGACTGAAAACAAACTGCTAAAATTATGGACTACTGATAAAGGTAAAAAGGTGACCTTTATTTTGCATTACGGAACTGTTATAGAATTAGTAGAAAAGTAAGAAAAGGTCATCGCTGCTAAAATGCGATGGCCTTTTGATTAAGGTGGAAAAATAAGAATTTGTTTAATATCAAAACTTTTGAATCTTTAACCATTCTACAACTTCTATAATAATTGCATCAAAATTAACTTCCAGTTTTTCTATGTCTTCCCTGGTTGCATTGTCCACGTGCAAACCCACGGAAACAACAATATTAGTATTAAGTTTACTTGACAAGAATAAAGCCGCCTCACGTGCCAAAATATCATCTTTATGCCCCAAAACGCAGATAACAGAAACAGACGCGGAAACTATAGAATCATCTTTTAAACTTGGTCGTGGGGAAGCTAAACCAACTGCACCTATGTGTGGTTTTTCCCCACCACCAATAATCACAGCAACATCAGTTCCACAAAGGGTAACTGTGGCTGAAATTTTATATGGATTTCTTCCAATTTCCAGTTGCGTTGTCTTCACATCAATCAACGCCTTTCCATGCTATAAACTGCTTATAATCAATACCAAACTGCATTAAAATCTTACCAATAACGTGATTGATTTGTTTTTCTACAGAATTAGAACCATTATAAAAAGTTAACATAGGAGGCACAATTATACAGCCATTATCTGCTGCTGCCTTTATATTTCTCAAATGAATACGGCTTAGAGGCATTTCCCTTGGAACAATAACGACTTTTCTGCTTTCCTTAAGGCAAACATCTACCGCCCTCAAAAGTAAATTCGTAGCAAAGCCCGAAGCAATACCAGACACTGTTTTCATGCTGCAAGGAATTACTATAATCCCATCAGTTTTAAAAGATCCACTGGAAATACTTGCAGCCATATTTTTATTACTATGGTTATAATCCGCAAGGGCTGTAACGTCTTCCAGTGTTATATCTGTTTCACACTCAAAATTTTTTACGGCGCCCTCTGTAACTACAAGGTGTACTTCAATATCAGGTATTTGTTTTAATACTTTTAACATCTGATATCCCATAACAACACCACTGGCCCCGGATATTCCTACTATCAGACGCATAATTCAGCTCCCTTTGATTTATACAAATCAGATTTTTTAATATTTACCACAAACCACAGAACTTCCACCAGGGAACTTCTATAGCAACCGTTACAATATAAATGACGATAATGAATGGTACTCCAAACTTAATACACTCTTTCTGTGAATACATGCCATTATCATCACCTAGACCAACTAACATATTCAAATGCTGAAAAGGTAGTACATAGTGCGATGCAACAGCCGTATAAGCAAGTAATGCCGGAACTAGGGGATTAACGCCCATGGAACTGGTAAAGGCAATCATTGCCGGAATAACAATTCCCATTACCGCAATAACACTGCCTAGCAACATATGTATAATAATAGCTACAGTTGTAATAAAAGCCGCCAAAATAAATGGGTTAGTTGGCACAGCAGCAGGAAGAATTGTAGTGGCAATCCAAGCGTTCATTCCTGTTGCGCCACCAACACGACCGATTGCTACCGCTGCTGTCAAAAATACAAGCACATGCACAGGAACTCCGCTCCAACTAGCAGGAGTTAATATTTTTCCCACAATTGGCATGGCCATCATCATAGCAATGAAAACCGTTACCCACCCAATATCTACTCCATGAATGGTATCTGTCATCCAAAGGATTATTGCTAATATAATCCAAAAAGCAGTCCTTTTTTCTTTCCCAGTCATAGGTCCTAATTCTATGAGTTTTTTCCGCATTTCATCTTTATCAACATGCACTTCTTGAGACGGCTTAAATAGAATGAGAATCATAAAGCAAGAAATTATACTGGCAATTATAGCTGGCGGTCCCATTAATCTAAACCACCCCATCCAGCCCAGCACTTGTCCTGAAGATTGAATAGCTAGAGGGCTAATTGTTGCATCGCCGGTTAAAAAAATAAGAGAAACCGGAACTGAAGAAGCAAATACTGTAAACCCAATTTTAACCGCATCTTCTTTTGGAATCTTTGCACTTTTAATAACAACAGCCATAACTGACATAATCATAAACGCACGTGGCCAAGGATGTGGAATTAATAAACTTAGTATAAAAGTTAAAATAAAAATGCCAATAATAATACTCTTAAAAGAAGAGACATATTTTATTATGTACTTATATGCTATACGTTCTCCGAGCCCAGATTCTTTAACAGCCCCCGCTATCATAAAAGCACCTATAATCAACCACATCATCGAGGCAGACCACACGCTAAATATCAGCGTTGTCTTTGCAACACCAAAAACTGTTAATAGTACCAAGTACAATCCTGAAGTATAACCTGGTTGTGTAATTTGGAAGGCCCAAAAAATAATAGTCATGAAGGAAAATGCCATACATAATTGGCCTGGTCTTTCTAATCCAGGGATATTAATATTTGCAATTAACAATGCCACTATAACACCCAAGATAAAACCTATTTGGGGTTTATTTTTTCCCATTTAAAATAACCTCCTCGTCATTTAATAAAAGAATCTTCGCACGCTCCCTAAGTATTCCCCTGATTTCTCCATCTCTCCAGCAAACAATTAACATCGCTGCTTTTTATCCCTAATTCATATTATGATGATTGTCAAAAAGTTGCAATTCAGATAATGCAACCATACCATTCGTTTTTTGAATAGTATTTTTTTTAAAAATCAATCTATTCTTTTGTAGCAAAGAGTTCATTCGTTTTTAGAATAACGGATTATATAAAGCCATGTTATACTGAAAATGCAAAAGGATTTCGCACATCCTCTAAAATTTCATCCCCGAAAGGAGATCTAATCGCAAATGAATTTCACGCAAATATCATACTTTCTAGCAATACTGAGAACAGGCACATTCACGGGTGCTGCTGATGACTCTTTTATTTCCCAATCGTCTATGTCAAAGCAAATTAAAGCTTTGGAAGACGAGATTGGCGTAAAGTTATTTAAGCGCGAACGTTCAAGGGTTTATCTCTCGGAAGCAGGTTATGAATTTTTTTCTTTTGCTGAAAAAGTTGAGGCTGAGCGTCTTGATTTAGAAGCTAGCTTAAAACGCTTTTCATCTAAACATCAGGGAACCATTATCATCGGTTCCATCCCTGTAGTTACAGCGTATGGTATTTCAGGAATGTTTGCTAAATTTCAAGTTGAAATGCTTAAGCAAGGCGCAAATATTAATTTTGATTTATACTCCGATGAACAAAATACCGTTTTTCAAGCATTAAAAAACAACAGAATTGATTTAGCTTTCCTAAGGCCACCCTATTTATCTAAAGACTTATATGAAAGTATTACTGTTGCGATTGATGATTTTGTTTTTATTTGCCACAAGGACAATCCGTTAAACAAAAATCAGTCACTTGACATTAAATGTTTGAAGAATGAACGCATTATTCTTCTAACCCCACGTTCAACCTTGTACCAAGTCTGCATAGCTGAGCTTGGTCGCAATGGTTTGAAAAATAATGTGGTTGCAACTACAGGTCGCCACGCTGTAATTCTTGAAATGGTCAGTAATAAACTTGGCGTTACTCTACTGCCAAGAAAACTTCTTAACAAAGCTGCTTTTCCCAATTTATGCACAATAGAATTAACGGTACCAATGAAAACCGAATTGGTATTAGCCAAACAAAAAGATAAAATGTTTAATACGACTACTGCCAAATTTTGGGAATTTGTAAAAAACAATTACGAAATAAAATAATTACAAAAAATTAGGAGGCTACATTATGAAAAACATTAATGATTTGCGTTCTGCTCTTGATTTACTAAAAACAATACCTGGGCAATATATTGAAACAGACGTGGAAGCCGATCCTCGTGCTGAAATTTCTGGGATTTACCGTTATGTTGGTGCTCGTGGAACTTGTATGCGCCCATCTCCGCTAGGGCCTGCCATGGTCTTCAACAATGTAAAAGGACATCCTGGTGCTCGTGTTGCTATCGGTGTACTTTGTGATCGTGCTCGTGTTGCCAATTTGCTTGACACTACGCCAGAAAAACTCGGTTTTCTCTTAAAAGACTCTATAAATAATGTTATTGCTCCTGTTAATGTTGAAAGCAAAACTGCACCTTGCCACGAAGTGGTACACCTAGCAACTGATACTGATTTTGATATTAGAAAATTAATCCCCGCCCCCACAAACACAGAAGAAGATGCTGGTCCTTACATTACAATGGGATTATGCTATGGTACCGACCCGGACAACGGTGACAAAGACATAACAATTCATCGCCTATGCTTACAAAGCAAAGACGAAATTTCCATGTACTTCGTCCCTGGCCGCCATCTGGATAGTTTCCGTCAGAAATATGAAAAAGCAGGAAAACCAATGCCAATTTCCATCAATATTGGCGTTGATCCTGCTATTGAAATTGCAGCATGTTTTGAACCACCTACGACCCCGCTTGGTTTTAATGAGCTTGGAATTGCCGGAGGAATTCGTGGCAAAGGCGTAGCTGTTACTGATTGCTTAACTATTCCCGAAAAATGTATCGCACGTGCCGAATATGTCATTGAAGGAGAACTTCTTCCTAACGTAAGAGTACGCGAAGACCAAAATACTAATACAGGGAAAGCAATGCCGGAATTCCCAGGCTATACCGGTAACATGCAACCGGCTATTCCCCTTATTAAGGTTAAAGCTGTAACACATCGTTTGCGCCCAATCATGCAAAGCTGTATTGGTCCTTCTGAAGAACATGTTAATATGGCTGGCCTTCCTACAGAAGCATCTATTCTTAGCATGTGTGAAAAAGCTTTACCGGGGAATGTTAAAAATGTCTATGCAGCTACTCCCGGTGGTGGCAAGTATATGGCCATTATACAATTTAGCAAAACCAAAGCTGTTGATGAAGGAAGGCAACGCCAAGCAGCCCTCTTAGCTTTTTCTGCTTTCTCTGAATTAAAACATGTCATTCTTGTTGACGAAGATGTCGATATATTTGATATGAACGATGTTATTTGGGCAATGAATACTCGTTTTCAGGGAGATGTTGATATTATCACAATCCCAGGAGTTCGTTGTCATCCATTAGATCCGTCCAGTGATCCAACCATGAGTCCAAGCATTCGTGACCACGGTATTGCTTGTAAAACAATCTTTGACTGCACCGTTCCTTTTACATTAAAAGATCATTTTCACCGCAGCAAATTTAAAGAAGTTGATCCTGCAAAATGGGTTCCTGAATTGTTCAAAAAATAATTGAACTTTATTCTAAAACAATACTAACCAATAAAAAACACTCTAAAGAGATTAGTTTTTATCTAACCTTTAGAGTGTTTTTGTCGTAAAAATTTTAAATTTTTCCATTTTTACTAATAGCTAAGATTGACTACTTTTTTTAATTATTTAGATTTTTCAACCTCTGCCAGCTCTTTGCTATAATCTTTATTTAATTCAGCAGCTTGAAAAGCAGTACCACTTGGTAATACCATTCTAAAATCACTGATACGGGAAACTTGTACTTTTCCGTCTGTTATTCCACCGCTTAAAATATGTCCACCACTTTTTCTATCATCTGAAAGAAAATGTAAATGATACCCTTTTACGTTTATACCACTTACATATTCCGGACACCAAAACCCGACAATTGTTCCTTTGGTATTTATAATATCAAAAACAACCTGTTTTTTTGCCGCTTCCGACAATGATGGATAAGGTTTACTTTGAGCCCCTATACTACGTGTTTTTCCTGTAAATATACCATCAATACGTATAGCATAAACATAGTTTTTATCTTGAATAATATTATCTAAAGCTTTTTCTAATTCAGAAAAATTGACCACAGTCTTAATTTGTCCAACCTTATCTGTACGAAAATTAACAACGTTAGCAAAAGGAGTTTTGGCTTCCCCACTAAGCACTTTTATTTCCCCCGTAGATTTAACCTGATAAAAATTCCCATCAAGTGCAATCATTTCGCCGTCCAAATGATTTAGTGTGCCAATACCAAAATTACCATGTTGCTTCAAATCCTTAACAGTAAAGTCGCCATCATAAACGCCTTGCATTAAAGCATTTATTGTAGAAATTTGATACATGGAATGTTGTGATTGTGCACTAACTGAAGCTGTCAAAAAAATAAATAAGACAATAAAAACTAACGTTCTCTTAACTACTTTCATATTATTTGCACCCCAAATTCTATAATTATTAAATTTTAACTATATTTTTCTCGCTACTGATTTGTTTTGGGGAAATATTTTACAACAAATTTATTTCCCTTAAAAAGAGGTTAGTTTTTTTTAAAACCGCTATAAACTGTCCCTTTTATTGCTGTTTTTTTACTGCTACAATTAGAGACAGTAATAATAAGAAATGAGGTTATATGATGAATAATACAATGTATAAGGCAATGACTATAGCCGGCTCTGATACTAGCGGCGGTGCTGGAATGGAAGCTGATTTAAAAACAATGCAAGAATTGGGAGTATATGGTATGGTAGCCCTGACCGTTATTGTAGCACAAAATCCTCAAAATAATTGGTCACATGATATTTTCCCTATTTCCCTAGACGTTATTGAAAAACAATTAAGCACTATCGTAGACGGAATTGGTGTTGACGCCATGAAAACAGGCATGTTGGGCAGTGCTGATTTGGTAGAACTTGTAGCTAAAACAATTGATAAAAATCATTTAAAAAATGTTGTAATAGACCCTGTTATGGTTTGCAAAGGTGTTGATGCCATTATGGTTCCAGAAGCAGCAGCTGCAACCAAGAAACTATTGGTCAGCCGTGCAGATGTTATTACCCCCAATCTATTAGAAGCCTCGTATTTGACCGATATGCCCTCTGTAGGCAATTTGGATGAAATGAAAGAAGCAGCCGGACGTATTATTGAAATGGGTGCAAAATTCGTAGTAATCAAAGCCGGTGAACGCTTACCAGGTGAAAACGCTGTAGATGTACTTTACGATGGCAAAGAATTTACCATTAGCACCGCTCCAAAAATTCCCGGAGCCTTCAACAATGGTGCTGGATGTACATTCTCTGCCGCCATTACAGCATGTTTGGCAAAGGGCATGGGTATGGAAGAAACTATGGCACTAACAAAAAAGTTTATGACAGCAGCATTAAAAGGCTCCTTTAGAATAAATAAATGGGCCGGAGCCACTAGACATATAGCCTTTAGAGAATCTAACTAAGCACCCCCCGTAAAGTATCCTCTGCTTGTCTGTAAATGTTATAATATAAAATATAGCATATAATTTCAAACTTGTATATTTCATGGGGGCGTTATCTGTGTTATTAAGGATGGAGAAAATTTTTTATTAATAATCTTCACTTGTGTTTTTACCAATTATGCTTTTTGCGAAGAATTATCTCCATTAGAGCGCACTGCGTTTGCGCCGGTTTTGATGTATCATGATATTCGTCCACAAGTGTCCAACAACTTTGATGTTTCAACTGAAGATTTTAAGAAACAGCTAGACTGGCTAATGAATAATGACTACCAAACCTTAAGCCTTGATACATATATTGATTGTGTACTAAACAAAAAATCCTTTCCGGAAAAAAGTGTCTTAATTACTTTTGACGACGGGTATTCAGGAATCTATGAATATGCCGCTCCTGAACTTCGTAAACGAAATATGCACGCAGTTTTTTTCGTTATCAGGGATTTGCTTGGCACAGAACTTCCCCCTGATGAACATAAGGCAAGATATGACTATATAACCAAAGAACAAGTTAAAGCTTTAAGCAATGATCCTTTGTTTTCCATAGGTTCTCATACCAACACTCATTCTATGCCACACCAGCTCACCCTTTTACAATTAGCCAATGAATATTTCGAATCGAAAAAATACATTGAGGAATTAACGGGAAAACCCTGTAAAACTTTTGCCTTCCCTGTTGGTTATTATGATAAAGATTTGCTAAAACTTGTAAAAAAAGCTGATTATGTTTTAGCTTTTTCTGTTTCTGACTTAGGTCTTTTAGATCAAGAAGCGCGTTATTCTATACCGAGAATTTATATGGGAGTCGTTATGGGCCAGGAAAACATGAAGCTTTTTAAATATTCATTAGAGAATTATCACAAATTACCAAAGAAAATTTTTGCAGAACGCTTTAAATGGCTTGATTAATATTGGAAACAAAAACGGTAATGTACATTAAAAGTACATTACCGTTTTTGTTATTTAAAGACGAACTTGTTCTTACTAAATTCCAATATGCCATCATCACGCAATTTACCAAGTGATGCCGAAAGTGCACTACGATCTACAGATAAATAATCTGCCAGCTGCTGCCTGTTAAAAGGAATAGTAAATTGAGAGCTTTTTTGACGTTGCGATTCCGCTGATAAATATGATAGTAATTTTTCTCTTGTAGTTCTCTGAGAAAGATATTCCATTTTTCGCGTTAGCATTAAATTTTTCTGTGCCAAAATTGCCAAAAGATTTTTGATCAATATTAAATTGCTTTCCCGGCTCCCTATCGCATCAGATATAAGCCTACGCACATCTAAAAATAAAATTTCTGTTTGTTCAATAGTAATAGCACTCACCTCGAGTGGTACGTTAGCCAAGAAAGCATAATTTTCGGCAAAAAGACCCCCAACGCCAACTTCAGCAAGGATATCCCGATTACCCCAAAAATCCTCTTTTATAATATGTACACTACCGTTGAGAACCAACCCCATATTTGTAGCACATTCGCCAACATGATAAATGAATTCTCCTTTTTTGAATTCTTTGATGCCGACACCAAAATAATCTAGCAATTCTTTTATAGCCTCAGCTTTTATCCCTTTAAAAAGAGGTGTGTTTTGTATGCTTTTTAAAGAATTTTCCATTTTTTCCCTCTTTCGTTGTTTTTACAACATACTTATTGCTTTGAGCATAGTACAATACAAGCAAGAAGTCAAGAATTTTACCTAGTTAATCCATAGGAGGAAACTATTATGAAAAGGAAAATTATAGAAATTAACAAAGAAAAATGTAACGGCTGTGGGGCTTGTGCTGCGGCCTGCCATGAAGGAGCCATCGCCATGATAGAAGGAAAAGCCGAACTGTTACGCGATGACTATTGTGATGGATTAGGTGACTGTCTGCCCACCTGTCCCACAGGCGCAATTACTTTTGTAGAACGTGAGGCTGAGGCCTACGACAAACTAGCTGTCGAAAAAATAAACTGCAAAAACAACCTGAACCCCTTCCTTGCGGTTGTCCAGGCTCTCAATCAAAAACCCTTGAGCACCACAACTTTGCCCCCAAAACAACCTTCTCAACTAATCTAGCAGAAGAAAGTCAACTAAGACAATGGCCGGTGCAAATTCAATTAGTGCCTGTAAATGCCCCCTATTTTAAAAATGCTAACTTACTCATAGCCGCCGATTGTTCTGCTTATGCCTATAACAATTTTCACCAACGCTTTATTAAAAATCATATAACTTTAATTGGTTGTCCTAAACTAGATCCCGTTGATTACAGTGATAAACTAACGGAAATACTTTCTAATAATGACATTAAGAGTTTAACAATAGTTCGCATGGAAGTTCCCTGCTGCGGTGGCATAGAAAATGCGGCTAAAACTGCCTTGCAAAAAAGCGGAAAATTTATTCCCTGGCAAGTTATCACAATTTCAACAGAAGGCAATATCTTGGAATAAGTTATGTCCAAGTAGTTAAAAACGGTACACCTAGGGCAACGTTTTATTATAACGTTGAACCCAAATTATATAAAAGGAGAGTCTATTATGAACAAAATGTTTTGCTTTCAATGTGAACAAACAGCAATGAGTACAGGATGCACCGGTAATGCCGGTGTCTGCGGCAAGAAATCTGACACCGCTAATTTACAAGATAAATTAACAGGTGCCCTAATTGGTTTAGCCTGCGCAGTTAAAAAATCCTCTGCAACTGCAACTACAGACAAGCTCATGTTATCTGGATTATTTACAACTATTACCAATGTTAACTTTAACAACGAAACTATTAATGAATTAACTGAGGAAATAACCAAAGAGAAAGTAAAATTATCAAATACTTGCCTTGACTATGACATGCAAAATTTATGGAATGACCAAGAAGATATCCGCTCTTTAAAGTCTCTTATATTATTTGGTCTGCGCGGCGTTGCTGCCTACGCTTATCACGCTATGGTATTAGGTTATAAAGATGAACAAGTTAACAACTTCTTCTATGAGGGCATGAGTGCAATTAGCGATTCCAATGCCACTGTAGAAAGCTTGCTACCCTTAGTTTTGAAAACCGGAGAAATCAATCTTACCTGCATGGCCCTACTTGATAAAGCAAACACTGATAGCTTTGGAATCCCCGTCCCCACTACTGTACCTTTAACTGTAGAAAAAGGGCCCTTTATCGTTATAACCGGTCATGATCTTTATGATTTAAAACTTTTATTGGAACAAACTGCCAATAAAGGTATTAATATTTACACTCATGGAGAAATGCTCCCTGCCCATGCTTATCCTGAATTAAAGAAATATCCTCACCTAAAAGGTAATTTTGGTACAGCTTGGCAAAACCAACAGAAGGAATTTGATAACCTTCCTGCACCAATTTTATTTACTACCAACTGCCTAATGCCGGTTCGACCAAGCTACGCTGACCGTGTTTCTCATGGAGAAATGCTCCCTGCCCATGCTTATCCTGAATTAAAGAAATATCCTCACCTAAAAGGTAATTTTGGTACAGCTTGGCAAA
>Ga0183099_1000921_pt1 | contig 18536 bp, 25 predicted proteins | sample Biomet1_FD_127788 | JGI IMG/M metagenome (GOLD analysis project Ga0183099, IMG submission 127788) | Microbial communities from bioreactor (seeded with anoxic lake sediment) at LBNL, California, USA - Biofuel metagenome 1 | ecosystem: Engineered > Bioreactor > Anaerobic > Unclassified ... | reverse complement strand
TCGGCGGCACCAATGTGCTTGAAGAGTTGAAAGCTCTCAAGCAGCAGAACGCGGAGCGTGCAGCTGATGACGCGGTCCTGCTGGCACTCAAGGCCGGGAAGATCACCCCCGCGCAGAAGGATTGGGCCAGGGGCTACGCGATCACCGATCCCAAGGGCTTCGGCTCCTTCGTGGAAAAAGCCCCCCAGGTCGTGCCCCAGGGCGAGATTGAGATGGGGGATGTCAAATCTCTCAAAGGCGACACGCTTGACGAGGCGACCCTGCTTGCGTGTAAGCAGGTAGGCGTCAGCGCCGAAGACGCTCAGAAATTTGGACTGGGAAAGGAGTAATTTGAATGGCTGCTTTGACTACTGAACGGGACACCGTTGAGATCTCCAACGGCGGAAGAACCCTTGTACTCCCGGTTAAGGGAGCGACCACCATCTACCAGGGCTCCATTGTTGCCCTGAACGCGAACGGCTACGCAATTCCCGGCGCAACGGCTGCGGATCTCACTGCAGCGGGCCGGGCCGAGGAAACGGTGCAGAACACCGGCGCGGACGGCGCAGCTGTTGTCAAGGTCAGCCGTGGCGTTTTCGTCTTCGAGAACACCTCGACCACCGCAAACAAGATCACCGCTGCCCATGTCCTGAAGGACTGCTACATCGAGGACGACCAGACCGTGACCGCGCTCTCCACCGGAGCCTCCGTCGCCGGACGTGTGATCCGGGTCGACGACGAGGGCGTCGCCGTGGAGCTCGGCGTATAACGAATGAGGAGGACAAACAATCATGCTTATTAACCCGCAATCGCTCCGTGGCATCTATGTTGCCTTTAACACCCTGTTCAATAAGGCGTTTCAGGAACAGAAGCCCATCTATGAGCAGATCGCCACCGTCACCCCTTCCACCACGGACACTGAAACCTACGCATGGCTGGGCGATATCCCCGGTATGCGGGAGTGGATCGGTGACCGCGAGATTCAGAACCTGAGCGCAGCAGACTACTCCATCAAAAACAAGGACTTTGAATTGACCGTGGGTGTGCCCCGCAACGCGATCGAGGACGACAAGCTCGGCGTTTACAATCCTTCCGTCCAGATGCTGGGCCAGAGCGCTGCCATGCACCCCGACAAGCTGGTCTTTGCTCTGCTTGGAAACGGCTTCGAGGAAAAGTGCTACGACGGTCAACCGTTCTTCTCGGCCAGCCATAAGGTCGGGAAGAAGACCGTTTCCAACAAGGGTACTGCAAAGCTGACCATGACCGCATACATCGCGGCACGTGCAGCCATCATGTCCCTGACTAATTCCAAGGGTGAGCCCCTGGGCCTGATTCCCGACACGCTGGTTGTTCCCCCTGCGCTGGAAGCTGCCGCCCGCGACATCCTGATCGCCGACCAGATCAACGGCACCAAGAACACCATGGCCGGAACCGCAAAGCCGCTGGTTGCCCCTCGGCTGGCCGGACATGACACGGCCTGGTACCTGCTCTGCACGAGTATGCCGCTCAAGCCGCTGATTTATCAGAGGCGCACAGCTGCGAAGTTCGTCGCTCTCACCGCCGAGACCGACATGAATGTCTTCATGCAGAAGAAATTCCTGTACGGCGTGGACTATCGCGGCAACACTGGCTACGGCTTCTGGCAGATGGCCTACGGCAGCGACGGCACCACCGCTGAATAAAGCACCGGCGCTCAGCCGGAAGGAGGTTCATCATGAGTTATAGCACCAGGGATGAAGTTCGGGTAATGCTCAAGGATGACGCCCTGAATACCATCATCGGCGACGCTTTTATCGAAGACCCGGCTGAGCGTGAAACCAAAATCGGCCCCATCATTGACAGCGCCATTGCCGATGCGGACGGAGAGATCGACGGCTACCTCGCCAAGAGGTACGCCGTCCCGGTCTCCCCGATCCCCAAGATCATCAACAAGTGCTCCAAGGACATCGCGGTCTACAACCTCTGGGCCCGCATTGGCATTGATGAGAACACGGATCAAAAGACCTATCTCAACCGCTACAACTCCGCAATCAAATTCCTGACGTTGGTTGCCGAGGGTAAAGTTTCAATCGGGATGCCGTCCGATGACACGAGCACCGCGGCAGCAAGCGGGTTCTCAATCAAATCGAACCACAGGCTGTTCAACCGGGACTCCCTGAAGGGGATGTAGTCCGTGGGAAATATCAATGTTCGGCTTGAAGGCGATACCCGCCGCCTGCTCAAAAAGATGAAGAACATCTCGGAGCTGGATAAAAAGCACATCAATTCAGCTTCCGGGATGGCCGCTAAGGAGTCCACCCTGGAGCGGTTCAAGCAAGGCAGGGACCCAGCCGGGAAGCTGTGGAAGCCCTCCGAACGCGCGGCAGCAGAAGGCGGAAGAACGCTGGTCAATACAGCCACCCTCCGCAATTCCATTCATATGAGGTCGGATGTATCCGGCTTTGCGTTGGGTACCAATCTCAAATATGCCGCCACGCATCAGTTCGGTGATCCGGGCCGCATCATCCGGGCAAGAAAAGCGAAGGCGCTCCGCTTCCAGGTTGACGGGAGATGGATCAGCAAGAAATTCGTCCGGATCAAGATTTCTGCCCGGCCATACCTTGGACTCTCAGACGACGATCTGCAGGAGATCAGGGGGACGGTCGAGGATTTCATGACACGGGAGGACTAACATGTACGCCGAAAGCAAGCAGTATCTCCTGGACAAGCTCAAGGCCGCAGGGCTCAAGTCCAATCCCTATACCAGCAAGACGGCCATGGAAAAGAGCATGGAAAGTCACATTGGCGCAGTGCTGTTCGAATTAGAGACCATTCTCCGAAACGGCTCCAAAACCCACTATAAGAATGAAGAGGGAGCGCAGAAGAAGAGGAGGAAGGTTTTTGACCGGAAGCTCATGTTCAATGTGATTATCGGAGATTATTCCGATGAAGCCGTCGAGACGCTGTTTGAGACGTTCCTGGGCAGTCTGGACCAAGGCATCTACATCAACGGAAACTATGTCCCGATCACAGTGGAAGACGCGGCCTGGGTCGATAAGGACGATTCACTTCTCAAATCAAAGGTCGCCGTTCAGATCAATATTTCTTTTGACGGCGGTCTCTATAAGGACACGGACTTCGCCAAGGTCTCCAATCTGGAGATCGAGTCCGTAGAAAGGACGGAACCTACTAATGGCAACTAAATCCCAGACGGATTCTTCGGAGCTTCTGGAGCTTGATGAGCTGCGAGAAAAGCACGGCATCAAGGGGCCTGTGTTTGCAGGCGTATGCTCCGCGAACGGATGGACGCCGGGCAAGATGCTCTCCAGCGACGAGTTCCTCGCAGCGGTCAGCAAATTCAACGGAGCCCCGATGGATGGGCGATCCGTAAAAGAAAGAGGGGCGAAAGACTAAATGCTCAGAGACGTAACCCATAAAGTCACTGATGGCCTGCTGGGCCTGTCTACCACGAAGGGCGACGGCCTGCACGTCAAGATCGGTGTTTCCCCCATCGTGTCCGATGCCCCGATTCTGATTACCGGGGACATGACGGCGGCAAAGATCAAGGCCGCACTGGGCCTCTCCCCACTTGCGGACGCCACGATGGATTCCGTGCAGTGGGGCGCGAACAAACTGTACTGCATCCCGGTTGCGGCTTCCACCGCCGGAACGGTCGGAGCGTTCACCAAAACGGGTACCGGCTTCGGGAGCCTGACGATCGCCGGAAGTCCCACGAATGCTTTCAGCATTATCGTAAAGATCACCGCGCAGGGGACGCTTAACACGGCCTCCTTCGCCTATTCCATCGACGGCGGCTACAGCTTCAGCAACGATATTACGGTTCCTCTGTCCGGCGCTTATGAGATCTCCGGGACCGGACTCACCGTGACCTTCGTCGAGGCAATCGACGCCGAGAAAAAGCCAAGCTCGTTCCTCGTTGGCGATATCTACGCCGCCTCCAGCACGGCCCCCACCATGACCAACGCGGATGTGCTGGCTGCGATTGACAAGCTCAAGACGACCTCCCTTGTGTTTGAGTTCGTCCACATCGTCGGCGAGAGCGTTCTGGCACTCTGGCAGGCCGTCAGCGCCGCGCAGCTGGAGCTGCAGAACACTTACAAAAAGCCCATGTTCTTCATGCTCGAAGCGTATACCCCCAACGCCGAGGAAGAGATGACCGCCTATGCGCTCCGGTTGGAGACCGACCGGACCAAGGTTGCAAACTACAACATTCAGGTGGTTCCCGCTCGGGGCCTGCTGGTCAAGCTGGACGGCACCACTCAGAATGTCAACCTCGCGGGTGTCGTATCCGGCCTGTACGTCAAGGCGGCGGTTCAGGTTTGCATCGGAAAAACCCGCGAAGAGGCGGGCTTCGGGATTCCCAAGGACTCGCTCCTGGAGCTGCGGCCCGAGGGCATCCGCGAGATCATCGAACGCCTTGACACTGCGGGATACCTGACCTTCCGGGACTATGACGGGATTGATTATTTCTACGTATACAACGCCAGAATGATGAGCCCGTCCGGTAGCGACTACCGCTATGCCGAGGATGTCCGGGTGCTGAACAAGATCATCCGCGAGACCCGCAAGGAGGCAATCCCCATTCTCAAAGATGACATTGATCTGGAGGATGTGCAGGGTGAACTTGAGGCCCGCTCGAAGTTCATGTTCCCGCCCCTGCAGAAGATGATCGAAGCAAAGGAAATCAGCGCAGCCGAGATCACCGTTCCGGACGGCCAGGCGGCAACCATCCTCGACGATGAGACAATGCGGGTAAAAATCCGCTATCTGTCCAGAGGATATATCCGTGAGATTGAGGTCGATCTGGGCCGGGCGCAGGCTCAGTCGTAAGGAAGGAGGATAAACCATGCTGAAAGTAAACGGCAAAGCCTATGATTGGGGCGACGTGGATGTCAAGATTCCCGGACTTGCTATTGAAGTTCAGGAGATCGACTATGACGACGAGTTCGACATGGAGGAGACCTACGGAAAAGGCAACAAGCCCAGGGGATACGGCACCGGAAACTATAAGTCATCCGGAAAAGTCACAGTGCTCAGGGATGATTATGAGTCCCTGCTGGCCTACTGCAAGGCAAAGGGCATCCCGTTCTATAAGTTGGACATTCCGTCCGTTGTGGTCTCCTACGCGAACGAGGGAGACCGCACCCGCATCGACGAGCTGCGCAAGGTCAAGTTCAACAAGCGAAGCAACAAAGCCGCCCAGGGCGACAAGAGCATCAAGGTTGATCTGGATTTGATGATCTTCGGCGGCATTGTGCAGGACGGCGTCGAGCCCGTTTAACCGGCGTTACTGAACGCCGTTATCTCAAAATAGTTGATAGGAGGATTTCTCATGGAAGATACCACGAAAGCTGAGACCACCACCGTACAGGCCACCGCCGCCACGGCGGCGACAACCGGCACACAGGAATCCAAAGAAGCGGCTCTTAGAGCGAAGTATGGGAAGGTCTATTGCGTAACCATGACGGTTCCCGTGGACGATACGGAGGAGCAGGAATACTCCTACTACTTCCAGCGTCCGTCCGTTCCCAGCTATGACCGTTACATCAAGACTGCGTCTCAGGGCATCACAAAGGCCAGCAAGGCGTTCATGCTGGATGCGGTGGTCGAAGAGGATCGGGACCGCCTGATCGCCGATATGGAGGAGAATCCCGGCATTGCCATCACCATCGGAAACAGGCTCACGGAGATTCTGGGGCTGACCAACACGGTAAATTTGAAGAAGCTCTAAGGGAGAAGGTCGAGGAGATTAAGGGAAGCCTGTATGAAAGCGGGCTGCTGGAAATCTACAGGTTTCTCCCTCCTCCTCTCTTAGAGGAATTTGACCGGACTAAGGTTGATTTTGACGAGTTTATCGGTTATGTGGCAAAGGCGCGTTACATCCAGGAGCTTGAGCAGAACCTCTTGGCACAGGCAATCTCAGAAGTGTTTTCAGAATAAAAAAAGAGCCGATCTTAAAAGATCGGCTCCTGCCCGGACAACTTTGCTTTATAGAGTATGGTTGCATTTCGTACAGTCCTACGCAAACCCTCATCTTTTTATCCTTCTGTTTTCCGATGCAGTTTTGACCTCCAACCCATAAGCAATAAGGAATCGCGTAAATAGTCAATGGAACAAAAATTAAAACTGCAAGCCCTGCACCCAGGCAAAGCGCGAACACAAGCACCTTCAGCATTACCCAGAAAATGATCATCATCAGCGCCTCCTCTTTTCTTCCAAAATATCACAATGGGAGGTGAAAAGCAAGCATGGGTTTAGAATCCGTCTTCAAATTGTCCCTTATCATGAGTATGATCGACAACCTGACTGGGCCTATGGCAAAGGTTACAGCCAGCACCGACAGCTCCATTTCCAGAATTGATGGCTTGAGCCAGTCCTTTGCGAATGCTGCTAAGGCGGGGGCAGCCATGGCCGGGATCGGAGCCCAGATCACAGACGCAGCACTTGCGCCGGTGGGGGCGACGTTTGAAACACAAAACGCTCTGGGTGAGCTCTCTTCCCTGGGTGTGAAAGACCTCGGAGCCATTGAAGACGCCGCCACAAAATTCTCAGATACATGGGCCGGGACCACGAAGTCCGATTTCATCAGCGCTGCCTACGACATCAAGAGCGGCATTGCGACGCTCTCGGATGAGGGCGTTGCGCAGATGACCGATCTGGCAAGCTTGACGGCAAAGGCCACGAAGTCCACGGCGGGAGAAATGACGTCGCTGTTTGCCTCCGGATACAACATCTACAAGGGTTATTACAGCGATCTCAGCGATCTCCAATTTGGGCAGATGTTCTCAGCAGGCATCGCTCAGAGCGTTAAGCAATTTAAGACAACCGGCTCCGGCATGGCCAACTCTATTCAGACGCTGGGTGCTTCGGCCACTACGGCTAAGGTCCCGCTTGAAGAGCAGCTTTCGATTCTCGGTATGCTGCAGGCCACGATGAGCGGCCAGGAGGCAGGCACCAAGTATAAGGCGTTCCTCCGCACGGCAGCAAAGGGCGGCGAGGAGCTGGGGCTTAAATTTACCGACGCCAACAATCAGCTTCTGAGTATGCCGGAGATCATGGCCAAGCTGCGAGGCAAGTTTGGAGAGACCATGGATGCGGCGGAGAAGATGAAGCTGCAGGAAGCATTCGGTGATACCGAGGCGGTTTCCCTGATCGATCTCATGTACAGCAAGACCGGCGACCTGCAGAACAATATCGTCGATATGTACGGGTCGCTCAGCTCCGGCACCCAAGTTACAAAGGACATGGCCAATGCCATCAACTCCACGGACCCGCAGCGGTTCCAGGTACTGAAGCAGCAGGCGCAGAATGTTAAAGAAGCCATCGGCGATACGCTCCTCCCAACAATCAGCAGCCTCATGGAAAAAGGTGCAGCGGGTCTCAAACAGTTTGGAACGTGGGTCCAGAACAACCAGCAGCTCGTGAAAGTCATCATGCTCGTGGTTCTTGGCCTCGGCAGTTTTCTGACGGTGGCCGGATCAACCATTGCCGTAGTCGGTGGCGTTGGTTTGATATTCACCAAGACTGCTGGGTTTGTTAAGGGCTTCTTAAATGTGGTTAAAAACATTCGAAGTGCAATTGATACTGTCAGACTACTCGGAATGTTTGGCATGGACGCAATTAAGAAGGCAGCGGGCGCACTGCCAGGTCTAATTTCAACAATCGGCAAGTTCGGAGCTGCGCTGTTCGCAAACCCCATCACATGGATTGTGATCGGTATTATAGCCTTAATTGCGGTTATCATTCTTCTACATAAGCATTGGGACGCAGTAACAGCCTTTTTGAAAACGGCATGGAACGCTTGCTGCAATGGCATTTTGGCAGGCGTCAACTGGATTAAGACCGGCTTCCAGGGGATTATCACATGGATCGGCGGGAAAATCACGTGGTTCGGTGAGTCCGGAAAGCGGCTCATCACCACCTTCGTCAACGGAATCAAGTCTGTGGCGTCAAAGCCAATCGAAGCAGTGAAGGGCATCTTCGGGAAGATCGGGAACCTGTTCCCGCACTCCGATGCCAAGGAAGGCCCGCTCTCCACCCTGACGCTCTCAGGCCGCAAGACCATGACCACCTACGCACAGGGCGTATCCTTGGCACAGGCCGCACCGGCTCAGGCAATCCAGAGGGGATTGAGTAAGGCAAAGACCGCGCTGGACCGTGAGCCTGTTAAGAAGGTTCGGCTCGGCAGCAGCAACGATCAGGACGCGGATACCGATAAAACGAAGGATAGCATATCCGGCGGCAAACGTGTGATTATTCAGAAGCTACTCATGCCGGTGGACCTCAAGCAGATTAAGGACCTGAAGCAGCTGCTCAAGCTCCTGGCGGAGATTGAGGATTATACCAACGGAAACGACAGCGACTCGGACGATCCGAGTCCCGAACCGGCTTAACGGAGGGAGGACGGCTATGATATTCCTTGAAGACCAATGCATCAAAGTGAATGGGGTCGTCCTCCCCGGCGTCGTCAAAAGCATCGAGGTCGTGGAGTCGGCGCAGATTGATGAGCAGACCGTGGAGGGCAGCTCCACAAAGCCTAAGCAGGCCACAGGCTACGAGGATGCGAAGATCAACGTTGAGCTCATCCTCGACAATACGGCCACGCAGACCAAGTATCAGCGGCTGGCGGTCGTCCGGACTCTCTTCAGAAAGTCCGGGCAGACCGTCCCCCAGCCGATTTCCTTTGTGAATGAGGACACCGCTGCGCATGGGATCAGCAAGGTGCTATTTAAGGGGCTGACCCACAAGGTTGAAAGCAAACGAGATCAGCTCGCGGTTACCCTTGAATTTTGGGAATACGTTCCCCAGACCATCAAGGCTGCGAAGAAATCCAGTTCCTCAAGCAGTTCCAGCAGCGCATCCAGCAATCTGACTGCAGACTACAAATCTTATCTCACAACCAAGCGCGGGCAATCTCCGGCTGTGGATGATGCCAGTTCATCGGCTGCTCTCAACAGCGTCGCACAGATGCCTTACTGAAGGAGGCTGACAGTATGGAAATCACGGAATTGTACTACCCGCAAATCGCGGCTCATGCCGGAAGCTATACCTTCGATCGCGGGATTCAGGTTGAGATTCATTCTTCAAAGGACTCCTATTTTGACTGGGCGAAGATCCGATTCACGGAAGAGTATCAGGAGAAGATATCCCTGGTTAAGAAGGCCACGGCGTCCATTGAGCTCGGCTATAACAACGTCTATGATGAGACCTTTTCCGGCTATGTTGCAAAGCCATACAGCACCGGTGCCAGCGCCGACGAGATCATTCTGAAAGACGCTATGCTGCTTCTGGAGGATCTCACGATCAATGACACTTATCTCAACACAACGCCCCAGGAGATGATCGCGCACTTCCTGTCACTGGCGGGCATCGCAGACATGAGCCTGTCATCTCAGGTATACCCGGAGCGGAAGCGGGTCCCCATCTGCGGCCTGTCCGGCGTCAAGGCAATCGACGCGGTCAATGCTGCCTGGGGCCTTAAGAGTAAGTTCTTTTTCTCGGACGGTACATTCTACTGGGGAACAGCGCCGAAGCAGGAAAAGGTCTATGCCTTTGAGTACGGAGTCAACATCCTGAGCCTGGAGCGATCCGGCGGCGTGTGGATCATTGAGACGGTTTCGGCCCCATTCGTCAAGCACTCCCACAAGATCGCCGTCACACACCCAAAGGTGACCGGAACGTTTGAAGTATCGAAGGTGGTCTTCTCCACCAACGATGCCGGGTTTATTCGCACATATATCTATTTCAGCTGAAGGAGGAGCAAATGGGAGACCTGGAACAGTTTGTGAAGAACGTGGTTGAAAAGCTGTATCCGCACCTGAAACGGCCTGCCATCGTGTATGCGTCCGTTACCTCCGCAAAGATGCGCTCTGATACATACACCCTCACCGACCTTCAGATTACAAGCACTGAATCCGGGACATCGTATGCCGGGAGCGTGACGGCTCACTGGTTTGAGTATTCCCTCCGGGTGTTGGATCAGTTCGGAAACGCGGATGAGAACTATCCGGAAATCCCGGCGGTACGCTCAAAGCTGCAGCTCAGCGCCGGGGCCACCGTGGCGATCGGCTTCGCCTTCAACACCGTGGAACCCATTATCATCGGGGAGGTGGTCTTATGACCGGCCTAACCGATACGGACATCCGACTGGATGACGACGGGCAGCTCACGCAAGGTGCGGACGGCGATGCCCCCCTGTGCTCCGGCGCGGATTGCCTTTATCAGTCTATTGTTCTGGAGGCAGTTACCCAGAAAGGCGATTTGTTCTATGACCTTGACTGGGGCTGGAGCCTCTATGATTTTATCCGGTCGGAGGATGACGACCTGACGCGGCTGGAGATCATGCAGCGGGCACGTTCCGGCCTGCAAAGCCGGACGGCTATTGATTCCGATTCGATTGAGGTCAGTGTTGACTACAGCGACGACGCTTTCCTTCTCCACTGCTCCTTCCGGTTTACGGATGAGACGGAGACCAGGGACCTCACCATCGTAATTGATTCTATCAGTGTGGAGGTGGTAAGCAGTGGCAATTGATTCTAGCATCCTGGATCAGATCCTTCCGGTACCCGACATCAACGATCTGATGGAGGACGCCAAAACGGAGCTTCAGGCAAAAGGCTTTGCGATCACGAACTTCAACTCGGGCGGCGTGTTCTACACACTCCTGATGATCGCTTTCCGGATTCGGATTGAGCTTGTGCAGCTGCTCCGGAGCGTCTTGAGTAATATGTTCGTTTCCAGCGCCACGGGCGTATGGCTGGAGCTGAAGGCGGCGGACTTCTCCAAGAAGCGTAAGGCTGCGGTCAAGACCCAAGGCAATGTGACCGTGAGCCGAACTGCAGACGGTGTGGCCGTCACGATCCCAGCGGGAAGTATTTTCAAGACGGAGAAGGACATCAACGGAACGGAGCTGCGCTTCTTCGCTACCGCGAACACGGTCCTGCCGCAAGGCTCTCTCAGCGTGGATGTCCCTGTCGAGGCCGAAAAAGAGGGCGTCCTTTACAACGTTGCTATAGGCAAGATTACAAAGAGCCTGACATTCATCAGCGGGATCGACACCATTACCAACGGCACGGGCTGGATCACGCGGGAAGGCAGTGACATTGAGGATGATAAGTCTCTGCGGGAGCGGCTGCTCAATGCCTGGGCGGACGTGGCCACGATGCCGATTGCACAGAAATACAAGAACGCCAGCGAGGCAGTCTCCGGTGTGCTCTTTGTCCGGGTGAATGACCAGCACCCACGAGGACAGGGCACTATTGACATCATCGTAACCTCCACAACGGGCGCGGCTACGGAGGAACTGCTGTCTCTGGTTTCAGCGGCTGCGGATGAGATTAAGGGGCCCTATGATGATGTGCTGGTAAAGAGCTCCACCATTTCCTCGACCAATATAGGCGTAACAGTATCGGTGGCAGCAGGAACCAACACGGACGGCCTGGCTGATCGTGTTACAGCAACAATCCAGTCCATTATGAAAATCTCCAAGGACCGGAACTTGAACGAACTGCTGCAGTCCGATTTGATCTATGCGATTCGGCGGGACATCACATCCATTGTGAATGTCAAGGTGACGGCCCCAGCGGACGATCTGATTCTCGCCACCGACATTGTGATCGTTCCCGGCACCATCACCGTCACGATTCAGGAGGTATAGGATGGCCAGCAATTTCGGTGACTATATGTACTCCCTCCTGTTTGCCCCGCTGAGGAAGGTACAAAAGAGCATTAACCAGTGGGCGATCTTCTTCAGCGTGATCGGGAAGCTCTTCGATGACACAAAGCAGGATGTTTTCCGCGTCCGATCAGAGTCGATGATCGCCAGCTCAAGCGAACCTTTGTTAGAGCTGCACGGGCTGGATCGGGGCATGGTCCGCCTGAAGGGCGAGACGGTCAATAACTACCGCATACGGTTGGCCATGAAATATATCATTGCCTCCGAAGCGGGAACCAACAAGGCGATCCTCTACGTCGCAAAAGCGTTTGGATACGACAATGTTTCAATTGAGCGGAACACGGACCCGACGAAGTGGGCTGAGGCCACAGTGCAATTCATTGGTGGAAAGATAGTACTCGACGATCAGGCACTGCTCCTGAAGGAGCTCAATAAGATCAAGCCCGCCGGTGCCCTGCTTACAGTTTCAAAGGAGCAACGATACACCGCAACGATCTACCAGGGCACGGTCCGGGTGATCGGGCGGCAAATGACAATCAGCCAGGGGTGACAATATGGCATTTACAAATTTAAAACTCACGACGTTCGGCCAGAATCTAGACGCTAAATGTAAGTTGGGCAAGGGCCTGCACCTCTCGCGGGTGGTAATCGGTGACGGCCTGCTGGGGAACGGCTCCATGGTAAATCGCACCGCCTTGGTAAGTGAGCGGTTTTCGATGCTCATTGATGCGAAGCAGCTGACAGACGGGGGTGCGGTAGCGGCAATCATTGCCACACTGGACAACAGCAGTTTTACGGTAGGCTTTTCTTATAGGGAGCTCGGCTTAATGGGCGTGGACCCGGACACCAGCCAGGAAGGGCTGTATCTCTATGACAACGCCGGGGAAGAATGCGAATTTCTGGATACGCGGGCAAACGGTGCCGTTATCTATGAACGCCTGAAACTGCTTATTAAAACGCAGGAGACCGACAACATTACATTTAACGCATCTGGCAATCCGCTCTATCTCGGTGTCGATGATCCGGTCAGCGGAAATACGGTTACATTTACTCAGGCGGAGGCTCGTGCGGAGATTCAGTCCGGAGAAACGCTGGCCGTTTTGTTTGGCAAAGTGAAAAAATGGCTTGCGAGTCTTGGCAGCGCGGCATTTACGGATAGTTCCTCCTATGCCGCAAGCTCCCACGCTTTGAGCCACGCGACGGGCGGCAGCGATCCGCTAACCCCGGCACAGATCGGGGCGGCAACTACCACCACGATGACGGCGACCGTGCCGGTATCGTGGACGGCCAGCGGGAGCTTTTACTATCAGCAGGTACCCGTTGCCGGGATGCTGGAGGCAGACAACCCCGTGGCGGACATCCTGCCGGGGAGCGACAACGCTGCAAATAAGCTCTACGCCGATGCGTGGTCCAAGGTGCAGAGCATCGACACACTGGACGGGGCCGTGAAGCTCTGGTGTACGGCAGCACCAACCACGGCGTTCCCGGTGCAGTTTAAGGTGGTGCGGTGATGGGAAAGGCATTAAAGGTTAGCCGTGGCAGTGAACCGCAGCTTTGTACGGCGGTCGCGTTCTACGACGCATCATCCTCATCACTGATTAAGCCGGTCGGCCATAGCTGGGCCGATTTGATCGGTGGAAGTATTACCAACTCGGGTTCCAGAGGGATGGCAGGAAACGATGTGCGTGTGACCGGACTTTACATGAACCCAGACGGAACGATAGGTCTGGACATTATGAACATCAGCTATGACTCAAAAAACTCAACGGTAATCAGCTACCACGAAACGATTACAGCCGACGGCTATATTAACAGTCACATATCTTGCTATACGCCACCGAGGACAGTCAGCTCCGCACACCTTTACTTCAAAAAATAGCAAATAACGAAGGAGGAACAGTCCATGAATCGGAAACAAAAGGCCGTGAGCGCCTACACACACACACACACACACAAGTAGACCTGCACAACTGCTGCGTTTTGCCGGAAGGCGGTGCCTGCAATGGGTAAGTGCATTCTGGCAGGGCATCCGCCGGCGGACGGAACGAAAGTCAAGCATGGTACCGTCACGGTCGCAGCATACAATCAGGCGTATTCAGTCGATCTCGGATTCTTCCCGGATCTGCTCATTACATCATCTGGTCAGGCGTATGGGCTTGGCTCGGCGCTGTTTATTGATGCGTCGGATGAAAAAAATGTCCAGCACAACAGCGGCGGGAGTAATTCGTGGATTGTCGCGAAGACCGACAAGGGATTTTCTTTGCAGGCGTGGTCTGGTTTTACGCTGCCAAGGACTTTCGCGTATACGGCCATCGGCACCTGATTTCCGAAAGGCGGTGGCGTGATGGGACAATGCCTTTTAGCTGGACATGGGTTGAGTAGCGCAAATGATTACAAGCTGTTACTGACTCTTACCATAACAAAAGCGACTACCTTCGCGCTGCCGGAAAACTTCGCCGAGTACGACGAAATCTTTGTAGAGTCCTACTTGAAGCGAACAGACGGAAGCTCGACTCCTTGTGCTTTTACAGTGAGATTTTGCAATAACTCGCTGAATTTATCAATGTATAGCGGCGGCACTGACTATGCTTATGCCTATGCCGGAAATTACAAGCTGTTTTGGAACGAAAATCAAATGCTAGGGTTACAACTAAGTTCCAATGGAGGAACGCCAGTGGGTTTGTCCGTTGTGGCCACAAGTGCAGCACAGACAACAGGAGGCACAGTAGCCCAAAACGGGTCTTGGGTAATAACTGGTACGATCAAAATTTATGGAAGAAAAGGATCGTGAAGCCTATGTACATCACAACAGGAACTACCAAGCACTACGCCGTGGCCTCGACGGCCCTGGGTATCGTCGAGGTGCGCTACATGTTAGAAGAGGCCCCGGTGGCGCTGGGGACCATGGTCAAGCTTTACGCAGACGACGGCATGCAGATCCGCGAAGACACCGTGGCGGACTGGGAGCATCCCCGTATTGAGGGCAACACCATCATTTTGAGCAATACGGCCCCGGCGGAGCCGGTGGAGCCGACGCTTGCAGACATCAAGGCAGAGCGCAGCGCAGCCATTAAATCAGCCTGTGCTGAGGCTATTACCCGGGGCTTCGACGCGGACGTGCTGGGACGGGGAACCCTGCACTACACCTTGACGGAGATCCAGCAGCGTGACCTTCAGACGCAGTACGCAGCCATTCAGGCCGGGGCCACGTCCGCCCTGTGGCACGACGCCAGTCGGGTTACACACGAGGTCTATACGGCGGCGCAGTTTACGGCACTGTTTCAGGCCGGGTATGCTTATATCATCTCATGCAAAATCCGCTCGGACTGGCTGGAGCAGTTGGCCCATGATCTGGCCGACGCGGCAAATCTGACGGATGCTACTGCGGTGGACTGGGCCACAGTGTTGCCGGAGAGCTATCAGTCGCAGTGCAATGCTCAGATCGCGGAGATGCTAGGAGGGAGTTCCAATGGTACGACTGTATAATGCCCTGAAATCCATGGTTCTGTGGTTGTTCGGCGGGGCGGTCTACTTCATGGCGGAGGTGATCTTCAAGATTGCCACCGGACATCAGCAATCCATCAGCTGGACGATGCTGATCTTGGCGGCGATCATATGCATTCCGCTTGATCGTGCCAATGAGGTCATGAGCTGGAACACGCCGATTTGGATGCAGGCGATCCTTGGAGGACTTGCTATCACAGCGGCGGAGCTGGGAGCGGGTATCATCCTAAATTGTTGGTTGGGACTGGGAATCTGGAACTACTCCGGCTGGGGAAACCTGTGGGGCCAGATTTGCCCCAAGTGGGCCCTGATCTGGTGTTTTGTCGCAGGCATCGGAATCGTCTTATTTGACTGGCTGAGATGGCTTTTGTGGCCAGGAGAGGAACGAAAGCCAAAATATATTTTATTCTGAAGGTGTACTTATGAGTAAATTTGTTACGGAGTCTCTTTCTAATCGTGATTATCGCTTTGAAATTTTCGTTAATACGGACAAGCTAACTTGGCAGCAGATCAAAGCCAAGAAATGCTGCGCGCGGATCATTAACCTGGGCTATTTTGATCTGGATAGATTCGTCCCCAATGAGGGTCTGATCGTTAATGGTAAAACGCTGCTGGAGCCCAGATACCAAGATTGGGGCGTGACTGTTGATGCTGCCGGGAATCTGGGTCGTGATGTGCCCACCAGCGCAGCCGGAAAGCTGAACTATTGCCCGGCGGTTCCCCCTATGTTGAAAAATGGGGCCAGAGCCGCAGCCGCCCAGTCCTTCGGTAGAAATGGAACTACCATGGTTGGCTTTAAAAGAGATGGGACTCCAGTGTGGTTGCTCTGTCAGAAGGTTTTCGGAGCAACGTCAACCGAATCCGTCAAAGCTCTCACAGATCTCGGTTGCGTGGATGTCCTTCGATACGATGGCAGCTGGAGCACTCAGGGATATCTGGCGGATCGCGCTGTGCAGCCAATTCAGCACCGGATTGTGTATACGCTACTCTTGGCGTACTACCGGAATCCGCTCTATCAGCGCACTGTGACAGCAAGCAGCTTAAATGTCCGATCTACTCCAGGCGGAGCGATTGTGGACGGCCTAAAGCGCAATACTGTGGTCACGGTTTTGTCAGTTTGCGGGGTTTGGTCCAGAATCGGAACCGACCGTTGGGTGAGCACTTCTTACCTGAAGGCATAAGGCAAAAAAGGGAGAGCAGCGGCGGCTACTCTCCCTTTATCAAGCATTAGATTTACTTCTAAGAATCGGCTAAATTTTTATCATTTATTTTGTCCCTATTTATCAAAAATCTTGTCGCGCTACAATAACATATAAACTATGATACCAGAACAGGTGAAAAGTTCAAATGCTTTACGCGAAATGACGCATTCTGAGCTGAGTGAGAAGCTAGGAAGTCATTAAGTAATGGCCGCCCCTAAAAATTTTAGGGGCGGCTCAGGTTAAGAATTCTGATTGGTGGCGGAAGTGTCATCCCTCTGATTGTTTGTAAAGTGTTCACCGATTAAGGTAAGATCGCCCAGAGAGCAAATATCGATACCGGATTGGTTGATATAGTTTTGGACTGCACCCGGAAGGGATTTAAAATACGCTTCCATTTTCGGATCTTCATATTTCATTTTATCACCCCGGTTTTAGTATGCGGGGGAAAAGGGTAAACCATACAAAAAAACATACAATCAATATGTTATCAAAAAAGCAAAGCGGTTTTCGTTGATTTTGATTGACGGAAACCGTTTTGCTTTTTTCAAGTCGTACAAAGTAAAAGGCTCCGGCAAGGTAGCGTCCCGCAGACGGTCCAGCTGTTTGACAAGCGCAGCGAAATCGGCGATCGGAACTGAATGGTGTCTCCCAAGCATACGACTGAAGCTTAATGATTCTGCTAAGTGATTTATAATTTGACAATATCTGTATTTATTTGTATAATCTAAAGATATTAATAAATAAGGCTCATTCACACGACTGTAGCCGACCCTGATACGCAAACAAGCTCTGTGGTTTACTACAGGGCTTCTATTTTTAAAAATTAGGTGAATATATGAACATTCTGGCATATTCAGAGCTTAATGCTTTTGCACTTTTAGTTCTTCTCATTATTTTTGTAAATATTTACAATGTAAGCCAGCAATATTTGTTTGAACAGAAATTGTTTTTGGGCTTATTGATATTAAATGCGGCGCTGCTTCTCCTTGACACATTTCAATGGCTTTTGAATGGTAGACCGGGTGTATCTTTTAGGCTAGCATCTATTATTATAGCTGCTATATATAGCGCATTAACTCCTGCCCCATGTTTTATCTGGAGTTTATATGCAGATTATCAGGTATATCAGAATAAAGAACGAATTAAGAAATTATTTGTACCAATGATCGCTCCTATTTTTATCAATATTATTATTTCTTTGCTGAGTGTATTTTATGGGTTTACATTTAAAATAGATCAAAATAATATTTACCACAGGGGTTGCCTTTTCTATTTTATGGCAGCTATCTGTTACTTGTACTTTATATATTCCTTTATTTTTGTCATATATAAGAGAAAAAGCCTTGCAAAAAAAGCCTATATATCGTTGCTGCTATTTGTATTGCCGCCTTTTATCGGAGGAATCGTCCAGTCTCTGTTTTATGGAGTTTCGATTATTTGGGCCTGTACCACACTTTCTATTTTAATTATATTTATTAACATTCAAAGCAATCAACTAAATACGGATTATCTGACGGGGCTTTATAACCGAAGGCAATTCGATAAATTTATGTTGGAATGGCTCAAAAACTGCAAGGAGGGAGCCGTAATCGGAGGCATTATGGCTGATTTGGATTCATTTAAGCAGATTAATGATGTTTGGGGACACCTTGCGGGTGATACCGCGCTTGTTGAGGCGGGAAACATATTGAAAGCCAGTTTCGGAAAAGAAAATCTAATCTGCCGATACGGGGGAGACGAGTTTCTTGTAGCTTTAAAAATTAGCGGAATGAACGATCTGGCTTGTGCAGTGGAAAATTTCAGAGCAAATATAAAAGAGTTTAATGAGCGTAGCACGACCCCATACTGTATTAATTTCAGTGTGGGTTATGACGTCTTCGATCCAAAAACCGGCATGCCGGTTCAACAGTTTATTAAACACATAGATAATCTGATGTATGACGATAAAAAACGGGAGAAGATAAGATAAAACCTGTGTTTTTCAAAATAGTAAGAAGTTATACATAAAATTATAAAGTATATTGGAGCGCCGCCGCCTCGCGTGCCGCGGAGCCGTTATCGACTACGACAATGCTTCGGTTTGAGTATGCGATGCGCTGAAGGCTCTGAAGGCACTCCCGCGTGTCCTCAAGGCTATTCCAGTTGAGGATAACGATGCTTACAAGCGGTTCCAAGTT
>Ga0183099_1000920_pt1 | contig 18538 bp, 12 predicted proteins | sample Biomet1_FD_127788 | JGI IMG/M metagenome (GOLD analysis project Ga0183099, IMG submission 127788) | Microbial communities from bioreactor (seeded with anoxic lake sediment) at LBNL, California, USA - Biofuel metagenome 1 | ecosystem: Engineered > Bioreactor > Anaerobic > Unclassified ... | reverse complement strand
CAAAAAATATACTATATTTGCATTGAAAACAATATCTAGAAAACAAATAAATCAAATATAAAAATCGATTATGAAACAGTTTATGGATGAAAATTTCCTGTTGGAAACAGAAATAGCACAGGAGCTTTTCCACAATCATGCGGCTAAAATGCCAATTATTGACTACCATTGTCATCTTAATCCTGAGATGGTTGCTAATGATCACAAATTCCGCAGTATTACAGAACTTTGGCTTGGTGGCGACCACTACAAATGGCGTGCTATGCGTACAAATGGTGTAGATGAAAAATACTGCACGGGTGAGGATACCAGTGACTGGGAAAAATTTGAGAAATGGGCAGAAACTGTACCTTATACATTCCGCAATCCTCTTTATCATTGGACACATCTTGAACTCAAGACAGCTTTTGGCATAGATAAGATACTAAGCCCTGCTACTGCTCGTGAGATCTACGATGAGTGCAATGAGAAGTTGAAACTCCCAGAGTATAGTGCTCGTGGCTTGATGCGTCATTACAATGTAGAATGCGTATGCACAACTGATGATCCTATTGATGACTTGCGTTATCATAAGCAGACACGTGAGAGCGGATTTGAAATCAAGATGATTCCTGCATGGCGTCCAGACAAGGCTATGAATATAGAGAAGCCTGATTTCGCAGATTATATAAAGACCCTTTCACAGGTTAGCGGTGTCGCAATTAATAAGTTTGCCGATATGGTAGACGCTCTTCAGAAGCGCCACGACTTCTTTACTGAGAATGGATGCAAACTTTCAGATCATGGTGTTGAGGAATTCTATGATGAGCCATACACAGATAGTCAGATTGAAACTATATTTGAGAAATCTCTTCGTGGCCAGCAACTTAGTGCTATGGAGATACGCCAGTACAAGCATGCTTTCCTGAAGATTTGTGCAGAAATGGACTATGCTGCTGATTGGACTCAGCAATACCATTATGGTGCCATCCGTGATAACAATACATCTATGTATAATAAGCTTGGTGCAGATACTGGTTTCGATTCTATCGGTGAATTTACAACAGCTCGTGCAATGAGTAATTTCCTCAATGAGTTGAATCTAAATGGCAAGCTTACACGTACAATTTTATATTGTCTTAATCCTTGTGCCAATGAGGTTATTGCAACAATGCTTGGCAACTTCCAAGATGGTTCATGTCCTGGTAAAATCCAGTTCGGTTCAGGTTGGTGGTTCAATGATCAGCTCGATGGTATGACAAAGCAGATGAATGCACTTTCTGTATTGGGCTTGCTCAGTCGTTTTGTAGGTATGCTTACAGATAGCCGTTCATTCTTGAGCTATCCACGCCACGAATATTTCCGTAGATTATTATGTAATCTGCTTGGAAACGATGTTGAGAAGGGACTCCTTCCAAATGACAAAGAGACTTTGGCTCGAATGGTTGAAGACATTTCTTATAATAACGCTCGAAACTATTTCAAGTTCTATTAAATACCAAAACGGGAGATTCTTTCTCCCGTTTTTTTGTATCTAATATTAAAAAAAATAATATTTTAAATCAGTCATTAATTTAAAAGCTCAAATATTTGCCGTTTCCAAATATTAGAGCTAAATTTGCAAAGGTTTTAACGATTACCGTGTTGTTGATATGAAGAAATCACTCATTTCACTATTTATTATGGCAATTGTTTTGCTACTGAGCAGTTGCTCTGATAGCAAAAAAGTGGCTGATGTTGTTGTTACCGATTGTCAAAAGTCTTTAGCAATATCTTATTTCCCCGTCGGCAATCTAAAACAGATAGACAATTACTTTTCACAATATATTTTTATAGGTAAAAGCATCAAGAAAGATGGTTTGATACAAACCGCCTCGCATGCCGATATCGACAATATGAATTTTATGCAGGGAAAGGTTATTAGTAGTTAGTTACGATGATTTGAAAATAAGGATGACAATTGATTTATTCGGTTTCATCTTTTTTTTAATATAAATTTAAAAATAATATTAGATACAAATAATTTATGTGTGGTATTGTAGGATATATTGGAAGCAGAGATGCATATCCAATTTTAATCAAAGGATTAAAAAGACTCGAATATAGAGGATATGATAGTGCTGGTGTGGCACTTATAAATAATGGTGATCTTAATGTTTATAAGACAAAAGGAAAAGTTGCTGAACTAGAGGCTTTTTGTGAGGCTAAAAACATCAATGGTCATATAGGTATTGCCCATACTCGTTGGGCCACTCATGGTGAACCCTCATCGGTTAATGCCCATCCTCATTACTCTGAATCAAAAAATCTTGCCATTATCCATAATGGTATTATCGAGAACTATGCTGAGATTAAGAATAATCTTATCGCTAAAGGTGTGAAGTTCCGTTCTGATACCGATACAGAGGTGTTGGTTCAGTTGATAGAATATGTTCAGGTCAAGAAAAACCTTGATACACTTACTGCCGTTCAGGTTGCTTTGCATCAGGTAATCGGTGCTTATGCAATAGCATTGCTTGATAAGCGCGAACCTAATCAAATTATTGCTGCCCGCAAGCAGAGTCCATTAGTCGTAGGTATTGGCGAAAATGAATTCTTCCTTGGTTCAGATGCAAGTCCTATCGTTGAATTCACTGATAAGGTTGTCTATCTTGAAGATGGCAGTATTGCTGTGATGCGTCTTGGTGAAGAGCTAAAGGTAGTAAATATTCTCAATCGTGAACTTAATCCATTGGTACATACTATCGATATGAATCTTGGGCAGATCGAGAAATGTGGTTATCCACACTTCATGCTTAAAGAGATTTTTGAGCAGCCTGAATGTTTGACGAATTGTATGCGTGGACGCATAAATGCAGATGCCGATCAAGTTACGTTGAGTGCTGTAATTGATTATAAAGCACGATTACTTGCCGCTAAGAGAATCATTATTGTAGCCTGCGGAACAAGTTGGCATGCAGGACTTATTGGTAAGCAGCTTATCGAGACATTTTGCCGTATACCTGTAGATGTTGAATACGCAAGTGAGTTCAGATATAGAAATCCTGTTGTCACCAAGGACGATCTAGTTATAGCGATGTCACAGAGTGGCGAGACTGCCGACACTTTGGCTGCTATCGAGTTGGCAAAGCGTTCCGGTGCATTGATATATGGTATATGTAACGCTGTTGGTTCAAGTATTCCTAGAGCCACTGATACTGGTAGTTACATCCATGTTGGTCCTGAGATTGGTGTAGCTTCTACAAAGGCATTTACTGGTCAGGTTATCGTGTTGGTCATGTTGTCGCTAGCATTGGCTAAAGAGAAGGGCACTATTGATGATCAAACATATAATGAAGTCGTTAAGGAGTTGTCTTTGATTCCTGAAAAGATGAAAGAGGTGCTTGAACAAAACGAGAAGATCGCTGATTTAAGCCGTATCTTTACTTATGCCCACAACGTCATCTATCTTGGTCGTGGCTATAGTTATCCTGTTGCTTTGGAAGGCGCTCTGAAATTGAAGGAAATCAGCTATATACATGCTGAGGGCTATCCTGCTGCCGAAATGAAGCATGGTCCTATTGCTCTTGTAGATTCAGATATGCCGGTAGTCGTTATTGCCACCCATAATGCAATGTATGAGAAGGTGCTCAGCAACATTCAGGAAATCAAGGCTCGTAAGGGTAGGGTGATAGCTCTTGTTACTAAGGGAGATGAAACCATCAGCCGCATTGCCGATGAGGTGATCGAATTACCTAAGACGCTTGAATGTCTGGAACCATTGCTAGCAACAATCCCACTTCAACTCCTTGCATATCATATTGCTGTCTGCAAGGATAAGAATGTAGACCAACCAAGAAATCTTGCTAAATCAGTCACTGTAGAATAGAATAAAATATAATATGGAAGAAATAAAGGAAGACTGTGGTGTAGCTTTAATTCGTCTGCTCAAACCACTTGAATATTATCAGGAGAAGTATGGCACTTGGATGTATCCCCTGAATAAACTCTATTTGATGATGGAAAAACAGCACAATAGAGGTCAGGAGGGAGCAGGAATGGCATGCGTGAAACTCGATACTCAGCCTGGAAACGAATATATGTTCCGTGAACGGGCTGAAGGCTCTAACGCCATTACTGAGATATTCGACAATGTTCATAAGGATTATGCTAACATCGCTTCTGATGATGTGTCTAATGTGGAATTCGCAAAGGCGAACCTTCCTTTCGCGGGAGAGTTATACATGGGACACCTCAGATACAGTACTACAGGAAAGAGTGGAATAACTTATGTCCACCCTTTCTTAAGAAGAAACAACTGGAGAGCCAAGAATTTATGCTTCTGTGGTAATTTCAATATGACGAACGTCGATGAAATTTTCGATAAGCTCACCCTTCAGGGACAATGCCCACGGGTATATAGTGATACCTATATAATGCTCGAGTTGATGGGACATCGTTTGGATAGAGAAGTTGAACGAAATTTTGAAATTGCTAATGCTAAAGGACTTGCTAATACTGATATAACAAAATTCATAGAAGATAATGTCAAGATGAGTAACGTCTTGAAAAAAACAATGGCCGACTTTGATGGCGGTTATGTTGTTTGTGGCGTTACTGGTAGTGGAGAGATGTTCTCCATGCGTGATCCTTGGGGAATACGTCCTGCATTCTATTATAAGAATGACGAAATCGTTGTCCTTGCAAGTGAGCGCCCTGTTCTTCAGACTACTTTCGATCTTGATAGTGCCGATATCAAAGAACTTGCTCCTGGTGCAGCTCTTCTCGTTAAGAGAGACGGAGAATGTTCTGTTGAGCAGATTCTTCAACCCAAAGGTGATTCAGCATGTTCTTTCGAAAGAATCTATTTCAGTAGAGGTTCTGACTGTGACATATACAATGAACGTAAAAAATTGGGTGAGCAACTCACAGAGCCTATTCTTGAGGCTGTTAATTATGATACTGCTCACACTGTTTTCTCTTATATCCCAAATACGGCAGAAGTTGCTTATTATGGCATGCTCAATGGATTCAAGAGATATCTTAACGACGAGAAGATAAAGAAGATAGAGAGTCTCGGACATGCTCCTTCTCATGAAGAATTAGAAAACATTCTGAATGATTACGTTAGGTCTGAGAAGATTGCTTGGAAAGATATCAAACTGCGTACTTTCATCACCGAAGGCAATAGCCGTAACGACCTTGCGAGCCATGTATATGATATCACCTATGATAGTATTACGCCTAATGAGGACAACCTCGTGATTATCGACGATAGCATTGTTCGTGGAACAACTCTTAAAAAGAGTATTCTTAGAATTTTAGATCGTCTGCATCCAAAGAAAATGGTTGTTGTCAGTAGTGCTCCGCAAATACGCTATCCTGATTATTATGGAATTGATATGCCTCGCTTGGAGGAGTTCTGTGTGTTCAGAGCAACAATAGCTTTGCTCAAGGATCGTGGAATGGATAATGTCATTCGCGATACTTATAATGAGTGCAAGGATGAACTCAAGAAACCAAAAGAAGATATGGTTAATGTGGTTCGTAATATCTATAAACCATTTACTATAGAGGAAATAAACAACAAGATTGTAGAGATACTTCGCCCTGAGGGTGTTACAACTCCTATAGAGATTGTCTACCAGAGCATAGAAGGACTCCACAAGGCTATACCAAACCATAAGGGTGATTGGTATTTCACAGGACACTTCCCAACACCTGGTGGAACAAAACTCTGTAATCAGGCTTTTGTAAACTATGTTGAAAGTGTAGAGAAATAATAAGCTTGTTAAATAGAGACGATGATTGAAAAAGAATATTTAAAGTTATATATATTATAGAATGATGAAGAACGTAACTTTGGTCTTAAGTGACGGAACTAAATTTCACGGCAAGAGCTTTGGCTATGATGCGCCTGTTGCCGGTGAGGTCGTTTTCAACACAGCAATGATGGGCTATCCTGAGAGTCTTACCGACCCTTCTTATGCCGGACAGCTTATGACGCTGACTTATCCGCTTGTAGGAAATTATGGTGTGCCTCCTTTCACTATCGAGAGCAATGGCATTCCTACTTTCATGGAGAGCGATAAGATTTATGCTTCAGCTATTATCGTTAATGATTATAGTGAGCAGTATAGTCATTGGAACGCTGTTGAAAGTCTTGCTGATTGGCTTAAACGTGAACATGTTCCAGGCATCACAGGTATTGATACGAGGGAACTCACTAAGGTTTTGCGTGAGCATGGTGTAATGATGGGTAAGATTATCTTTGATGATGAACCAAGCAATATACCTGAAGCTGATTATGAAGGTGTGAATTTTGTTGATAGAGTTTCTTGCAAAGAAGTTATCAGATACAACGAAGGTGCCGGAAAGAAAGTAGTTCTTGTTGATTGTGGTGTTAAGGCTAATATCATCAGAAGCATTATAGAGCGTGGTGTTGAGGTTATAAGAGTTCCTTGGAACTATGACTATACTGATATGCAATATGATGGACTTTTCCTTGCCAACGGTCCTGGTGATCCTGATGTTTGCTCTGATGCTGTTGATATAATCCGCAAGCAGATGAGTATCAGTACAAAACCTATCTGCGGTATTTGCATGGGTAATCAGTTATTGGCAAAGGCTGCTGGTGCTGAGATATATAAACTTAAATATGGTCACCGTGGTCATAACCAGCCTGTTCGCCTTGTTGGTACAGAGAAGTGCTATGTCACAAGTCAGAATCATGGTTATGCTGTCAACGCCAAGACTCTTGGAAGCGATTGGAAAGAGTTGTTCGTTAATATGAACGATGGTTCTAATGAGGGCATCTGCCATAAGACCAATCCTTGGTTCACAAGTCAGTTCCATCCTGAGGCTTGCTCAGGTCCTGTTGATACTGAGTTCATGTTCGACAAATTTGTAGAAACTTTAAAGTAAAGCTATAATGAAAGACGAAAATATAAAGAAAGTACTGCTGTTAGGTTCAGGTGCGTTGAAAATTGGTGAAGCCGGTGAGTTTGACTATTCCGGTTCACAAGCTCTAAAGGCTCTTCGTGAGGAAGGCATCAAGACCGTACTTATCAATCCTAATATTGCTACTGTTCAGACTTCCGAGGGAGTGGCTGATCAGATTTACTTCCTTCCTGTTCAACCTTATTTTGTTGAACGAGTAATTCAGAAAGAACATCCTGATGGTATTCTTCTTTCATTCGGCGGTCAGACTGCACTTAATTGCGGTGTTGAGTTGGACCGTTCTGGTATATTGGAAAAATATAATGTCCGTGTTCTTGGTACGCCAGTTGCCGCTATTATGAATACAGAAGACCGCGAACTGTTTGTTAATCAGCTCAACGAGATTGATGTTAAGACAATCAAGAGTGAGGCTTGTGATGACATTGTCAAGGCTCGCAAAGCCGCTTCTGATTTGGGCTACCCTGTAATCGTGCGTGCTGCTTATACTCTTGGAGGTCTAGGATCTGGATTTGCTGACAACGAGGCTGAATTGAATGTTATTTGCGAAAAGGCTTTCTCTTTCTCTCCACAGGTTTTGGTAGAGAAGAGTTTAAAGGGCTGGAAAGAAATAGAATATGAGGTTGTGCGCGACCGTTATGATAACTGTATTACGGTATGTAATATGGAAAACTTCGACCCACTGGGTATTCATACTGGTGAGAGTATCGTTATCGCTCCTTCTCAGACGCTTACAAATAGCGAATATCATAAGTTGCGTGCCCTTTCAATAAAGATTGTTCGCCACATCGGTATCGTCGGTGAGTGTAATGTGCAATATGCTTTCGACCCAAAGAGCGAAGACTATCGTGTCATCGAGGTTAACGCCCGCTTGTCTCGTTCTTCTGCTTTGGCTTCAAAGGCTACTGGTTATCCTCTCGCTTTCGTTGCTGCCAAACTCGGTATGGGATATGGTCTGTTTGAGTTGAAAAACTCTGTAACAAAGACCACAAGTGCATTCTTTGAGCCAGCTCTCGACTATGTAGTCTGCAAGATTCCTCGTTGGGACCTTTCTAAGTTCCGTGGAGTTGACAAGGAACTAGGTTCTAGTATGAAGTCGGTAGGAGAGGTTATGGCTATCGGCCGTAATTTTGAAGAGGCTATCCAGAAGGGACTCCGCATGATTGGTCAGGGCATGCACGGATTTGTTGAGAATAAAGAATTAAAGATTGATGATATAGATGCAGCTTTATGCGAGCCTACTGATAAACGTGTATTCGTTATCTCTAAGGCTATGCACAAGGGATACACTGTTGACCAGATTCATGATCTTACTAAGATAGACAAATGGTTCCTTCAGAAACTCAAGCATATCATTGATATCGACGAGAATCTTAAGAATGCCAACATCAATACAATTGATAAGGAACTTCTGCGTAATGCAAAGGTTTATGGATTTACTGATTTCCAGGTAGCTCGTGCTATTGGTCTTGAAACCGAAATCGGAAATATGCACAAGGCTGCTATCATCGTGCGCAATAAGCGTAAGACTTATGGAATCGTTCCTGTTGTTAAGCAGATTGATACATTGGCTGCCGAATATCCTGCACAGACTAACTATTTGTATGTTACTTATAGTGGTGTCAAGAGTGATATAGAGTTTGAAAACGATAAGCGTTCTGTCATCGTTCTTGGTTCGGGTGCTTATCGCATCGGTAGTTCGGTAGAGTTCGACTGGTGTGGCGTTCAGGCTCTTAACACGATTCGTAAAGAGGGTTGGCGCTCTGTCATGATAAACTATAATCCAGAGACTGTATCTACCGACTATGATATGTGTGATCGTCTTTATTTTGACGAACTCACCTTTGAGCGTGTCATGGATATCATAGATTTGGAATGTCCTCATGGTGTAATCGTAAGTACTGGCGGTCAGATACCAAATAACTTGGCAATCAAACTTGATGAGCAGAATGTTCCTATTCTTGGTACTACAGCCCAGAATATTGACGGTGCTGAAGATCGTGCTAAGTTCTCTGCCATGCTTACCGATAATGGTATCAACCAACCAGAATGGAATGCTCTTACAAGCATGGATGATATCGATGTTTTCGTAGATCGTGTAGGTTTCCCAGTTCTTGTTCGTCCTTCTTATGTACTTTCTGGTGCAGCCATGAATGTATGTTCAAATGATGAGGAACTCAAACGATTCCTTCAGCTTGCTGCTAACGTGGGTGAGGATCATCCAGTCGTGGTATCTAAGTTCATCGAGCATGCAAAGGAGATTGAGATGGATGCTGTTGCCAAAGACGGTGAGATCATGGCTTATGCCATCAGTGAACATATCGAGTTTGCCGGTGTACACTCTGGTGATGCTACAATTCAGTTCCCTCCACAGAAAATTTATGTTGAGACAGTAAGACGCATCAAGCGTGTGAGCCGTCAGATTGCAAAGAACCTTCACATTAACGGTCCTTTCAATATCCAGTATATGGCTCGCGAAAATGAGATACTTGTCATTGAGTGTAATCTGCGTGCCAGTCGTTCATTCCCATTCGTAAGTAAGGTGTTGAAGATAAACCTCATCGAACTTGCTACAAGGGTAATGCTTGGACTTCCTGTAGAGAAACTAAATAAAAACTTGTTCGATCTCGACTATGTTGGTATCAAGGCTAGCCAGTTCTCCTTCAACCGCTTGCAGAAGGCTGACCCAGTACTAGGTGTAGACATGAGTTCTACGGGAGAGGTTGGATGTATTGGTGACGATACCAACACAGCATTGCTTACAAGTATGTTGTCTGTAGGTCATCGCATACCAAAGAAGACCATCCTTTTGTCAACAGGTAGTGCAAAGCAGAAGGCTGAGATGCTCGATGCTGCTAAGCAACTTGTAGCTAATGGTTATGAATTGTTTGCTACGGGTGGAACAAGCAAGTACCTAGAGGAAAACGGAATAGCCAACACACGTGTTTATTGGCCTTCTGAGGAAGGACAACAGCCACAGGCTATAGATATGCTTCATGAGAAGAAGATAGACATGGTAGTAAATATACCAAAGAACCTTACTCCTCATGAGCTTACAAACGGATATAAGATTCGTCGTGCTGCAATCGACTTGAACGTGCCATTGACCACCAACAGTCGTCTAGCGAGTGCCTTTATCAATGCATTCTGTACATTGTCCCTTGATGATATTGATATCAAGGCATGGGGTGAATATTAAATCATAAACCATAAATAAGATTAAGCATAGTTATCGGAGAAATCCAGTAACTATGCTTATTTTTGTTTCAATATCTCTTAAAAATCTAATAGCACTGATTAATCCAATAACAGTGAACTACATAGTCTCCCGCAGATAACGCAGATAACCGCAGAGAAAGACAGTTGGTGTAGATATTGTCGTTTTGGGTTTTATCTGTGTGAATCTGCTAGATTTGCGAGAGACTTATTGGTTTTCTTTGTACAATTTATTGAGTACGCTTATGTGAATATTCTCTCGCAGATAGCGCAGAGCTCGCAGAGATGAATACAGCAAGCTACATTATTTCGCAGAGATTATAGCTTGTGAAGTGCATGCTGTTTGCTGTTTATCTCCGACCTCAGCGTTATCTGCGAGAGATAATGCTGTTTACGTTGATAAATCCAATCTGCGGGAACAACATATTCTCCGCATGAGAATAGTGGTAACTTGTACATAGAAATAACGAAATAGTTGTTTGGTAAAGTAACCTTATTTCATGTGGTGCAAATATGCAAACACTTTCTTGCACCTAAATAGTAAAACCAAGTTTATTATTTAAACTTTCATTTGGCCATTATACTGTAACTTTGTTCATAGAACAATGAATCAGAATTTGTCTAGCATAGATTAGTGCCTTTTTTGTATTGTTGGGGAAAAGCCATGTATTAAGAAATGCAATATCTGGCTCAATATCAATTATTTCACATGGCTGATATTGCTTGTTTATCTCTTTAATCAAATAGCGATGACCATTTTTTTCTATCAGTATGAATTCGTATTGTCCGAAAAGATGATATACACGGTCAGGTTTAATGCTATCCAAATAATCGAATAATTTATTATTTGCACTTTTGTAATAGTAAAAAGAATCATAATTGTCATATACACCTGCTAAATACCAAATGCCTTCAGGAGTCTTTGCTAAGATACAATCGAGTTCTAAATGATCGAAATCTATGTATTTGTCTATCTGATTATACGTAGGCATCTGTGAGAAAGTAATCTTGCGATATTCCTTTTTAGTTAGTACGTTGAATATAGGATATGATGCCGTGACAGATTTGCGATGAAAATCTGATATATAGTATTCAGCTTCCGTCATCATCTTATTCACACCCTTCTCTTGTTTGCTAATCTGTTGGGTAAAAGCAGACAGGCTTACGATTGATAACAAGATTAAAAAATAAATTCTTTTCATATTTCAATGTTTTTTTAGTTTATGTTAGAGTGAGATGTTTTCTGGTCGCAATGTCATGAATTGATTTAAAAAGGTTGTATCATAACATATTTCACAAAAGTCAAATAACTCTTAAAGTGCTATTTCCAACTTTGCTTAATTTAGAATACAAATATAGTAATAAAAAAATAAAAGACAAACTTTGGAAAAGATTATATTTATTACGAGATTATTGAATAAATGGCAATACCAATGCCGTACCCTCTTTATATGTTAGGCTCCCGTAGATAAATAACAGTGAGTAAACGTCTGCGAGAGATATATTTAGGGTCTTGCAGATAAATTGAGTACGCTTGCGTATTTATTCTCTCGCAGAGGAATGCAGTAGACTGCATTTGAGTGGATTGGATTTTGAAGCTAATGTGGTTTGTCTACCTAAATCTGCAAGAGAATTCATCAAATATATAATGATTATTTTGTGATATGATTTCACTGTAATCTGATAGTCTAATAATATTTAAATCATTATTTTAAGTGTTATTTGTGAATTTATATTAATGCAGCAGTTAATAATAGTTATAAAATGAGTCAAAAGGGGTGCGAGTTTGTCCCACCCTAGTCCCGCCTGTCTTTTACCATTAAATTTCTTTCTTACTCTTCAAAAAATATTCAGTGCATAATGTCTATATAGATGCATTGTAACATGCTAAATTCTGTTTTATAACGCATCTTTTTATTTAAGTTAGTATATGCTATGTTTTAGCAACGCTGCTTAAAAGTGTTTTATATGTATACATTTTCATGAAATAGCTAAAATAACACCTAAAATACGCCTAAACCATGCCATACTTTGTCCCTTACTATATTTTGACTTCCGTAAGTTTGCCTATATGAAGTATAAGCAAATAGGCATTATAATAATGCCAACAATAAATAAAGTAAGCATTAAGCTACTTTATGTTTTGATCAGATGCCGAATGTCATATGAGGCTATCCCGATGAAAGAGGCTATTCTTGAATTGTTAGTACACATTATTCACGAACTTGCATGAATGACTCTTAAATGACTCTTAATTACCTTCACATGATTTTATATCATGTGAAGGTTTTTTTTTGTATATGTAACTTTATTATAAATGACTTTTAAGTTATATAAGCCTATAATAGCCTTTAACTAGATTCTCTCGCAGATAACTCTGAGAAAAGGCATTAGTAGAAAAATAGTTGTCTGATGGTGCTATCTTAATTATGTGCTCTTTATTGTGACGATATTTACACTTTATCAATCATTTGGGCTAAAATTTTCTTAGATCTTTCTGCAATACTAATTTCTGGTAATTTTGTTAAATATATTAGCCAGCGTTTTATAATATCGGAAACACTACAATCGTCGTTATCAATTTCAGGCATGTCATTAGTATTGCCTGTATCGCTTCTTAATATTCTGTTCATGTATGCAAATTCTTCTTGAAATGCTTTTTTATAATCAACTTTTTCTGTAATAAGGGGTAATATTTCATCTATATTATCAATAATAAAGGGTGATATGTTTGTTGAGTCATCTGCAAGCAATTGCATGGTAAAATCCTTCCCTTTATTGTGATCAATATCTTGCAGGAATTTGCAAGCAATAATACGGGGTGCGCCAGTGAAAGATGTAACCCAACCATATGCTGAAGATTCCATAACAGCCTTAATACCTTTATCCCAAGCAGATTTTTTGTCGCCTTGAATTAATAATTTTTTAGCTTGTGCTAATAGATCTTTCGATTCTCGCAAATAATCCTTTTCTTTATTATCAACATCCTTTATATCATTATTATCTTTATTATTGGTTAATTCATATAGAGTCCATTGTAAATGGCTTCTTTTATTTTTTGGACTTTGTTCGTTAATGATATTATGAATTTCAGCAATGATAGCTTTAAATTCCGTACCAAGATTTCTTTTTCCGTCATCAATAATATTTTTTAATAAATCCGTATCATAATCATTATTTTTATCAATATTAAGATGAATATTTGTATAAATGCTTAGCACTGTAAGGTATTCTTCTTTCGTGTAAGATGATTTAAGTAGCTGTTTGATAATTATCTCAGATATAGTAATGATATTTTCGAATTCATTATCTAACAACCAAATAGCCAACTTTAAACCTGAGGATAGATTTAAATCAAAAGTATCTTGCAAAAGAATTGATGCAGCCCTATTTCCTGTTTTATTTGCACTTACACTGAAAATATATCGTAGTCTAGATGTAAGCCAGTGTATTCTATCAATGGCGTTAGTGGAATCTATTTTGTTAATTGCACCAATCCATTTAGCAAATATAGATGGCTGATAATCTTTTCTATAACCTATACCGAAACTTTCTTTCATTATAGAATGTAATAATGATTTGGCTTTATCATTTTTATTCATATTTAGCCAAGCTTTGCTTTGTTCAAAAAGTTCTTCTTCTTTACTATCTATATCTTTGTCGATTAACATCATAGATTCAACTTTTTCCAGCATATTCTGACATAGAATTAAGTCTGCACCATTCTTGAAAAGAGCCATAATTATCATTCTTCTTGATTTTGCATCTGCTTTACAATTAGTACTTTGAAAATACTCATTTACAATTTTTGCAAGTTTTTTAACGGATTCTTTTCCAAAAGAGGTTGCAACAGAAACAATGTATTCATAAAAATTTCCTCTTAGTATAGAAATCTTATAACTGTATCTGTTTCTTGAATAATGAGGTATAGAATCAAATGATTCTAGATATCCATTAGCATAGGAAATAAATTCTAAGTCTTTCTTATCTCCTGCCAATGCACGACCATTTAGCTGTGCTAAATACAAAACTTTTTGTATAAAGTTTATTACCAATTCATACGAATTTTCAGAACCTGAATTTGTAGAAAATGGCTCAATACGATTAGGGTAACCAACAAATGCTCTAAGTGTAATATATTCAATTAATGACTTAAGATCAGAAAAGTCGTTATCATAATTTTCCAAATAATCATGGCCAAGTTTATTATGATCTACCTTGTCAAGGTATTCTTTTGTAACCTTAACATCAGCAGACACGATTTGACTAATCTTTGCCATATCTAGATATACCATATCAATTCTTTCTATTTGTTTAACATTAGTCTTAAGTAATTGATAATAATTATCAATTTTGCTAGATGTTTTATTTGTTTCAATCAACTTTAAAATAATATCCCTATATCCTACATATTTTAAAATATTGCTTATTTTATCATCTGAATTTAATGATTCCAAATATGTATCAACAGCATCATATAAACCTTGTTCTATTAAAGATTGTATGTAGCTTCTTTTAAAGTCATAGGAACACTCTACTGAGTCAAAAACTTCTCCGTTATTATGTGCAAATTTCTCCAAATAAGTAATAAAAAAGTCTATTTTTTCTTTGATTTTTTCCGATGGTATGAAATAGGCTGCTGTTTTTATCCATTCTTTCAGAACTTCTATTTCTTCAATAAATTCATTCTCCGTGTTACGAAAAATTTGTGGATCCATGGCAAGAAAATATGGATAAGATATTTCGAAAAGAAAATTAGCCTCGCCTTTATCACCTTTTGAGAAGAATGTTCTAGCTAGTTTTATAGCCTCTTTTTGGCGGCAATGCAAGATATGTCCTTCTCTAATCTGGACTTTTGCAAGTTTGCTTTCGCCTAAAGTAATAAACTCTTCAACTAAAGTAAAGGCAGAATAGTTAACATGCTCCATCTGTGATAACTGGCATCCCATTAAAAGATATCTCAATATAAGGTACGGATCTTTCTTTTCTGCAGCTATTTTAGACGCTCTTTTTAAATCTCTTCGTACATGCCAAATTGGCCTAAAATCCTGAATTTGGGTATATAATTCTTTAGGAGTAATAATAGTGAGAAATTCGTCATATAGTCCAGCCAAATATAAATAATGTCCAACATCCCAATGATTCTCAACTTTTGAAACTTTCACATAATCTGCTAATTTTTTATACAATGATTGACTTACAGTTACATCATATTCTTCAGTTATGACATCAATAGCAGTTTTGTTAAGAAGATACTGTTTGAAAGAGTTATGAAAAAATGATAGTGTGTTAATATTCTTGTCATTAATAAATAGATAAAAAAGTTCATTTTTGAAATCAATCAGAGTTTGTTGATTAGCGCCCCATTCTTTAATGAAGTTGATATTAATATCACCTATAATTCTTGCCAATAGTCCTAGAAAACTTTTTAAGTTAGCCTTATTAAGAACTTTATTCATTATGCTGTCATAGTATGATTCAATATTTCCATCATAATCTGCTATATTATCTATAATATTAGGTCCTGATACTTTTATTTCATTAATGATATAGCGAAGATACAATGGATGCCCTTGAGATTTGATATCGCATTTATTTAGCAAAGACTCAGTTACTTTATCCTTTCCTAATATTTTCAGCAAAAGATTATTTATCTCTTTTTTAGTAAAATGGGGCATCTCTATTTTGGTTTTATTTCCCCTGTATACGCTATAAATTTCTTTGTTTAAATTTAAATTATCAAAATGTTGACTTCCCAATACAAATATTACTCCATCAGGAATTTCAGAAGGAGAGGGAAGTATTCCCATTAGACTATGTACACAATCAGTATACTCTCTTGTAATATGATCAAGACCATCAATAATAATAATGAAAGGCAGATGTGTTTTATTATAGCTTTCAGATATTGCTTTTAATAAAGAACCAAAACATTTTTTTAAGTAATGATAGTTCTCATAATGCAAGGTGCTTTCATTATTTCTGAATCCGGCTTTTTCCAACATTAAGATAATATCATATAGAAATGACGTTGCTTCCCCCCTCTTTGAATCATTGTTAAATTGTGAAGATGGATTGGTAAAGTCAAAAGCATAATATCTTACTGATTTGTTCGGAATAGTTCTTACCCATTGAGTAAGAAGAGTCGACTTGCCTGAACCAGGAGTTCCTTTAAGAAATATATATCCCTTTGTAATTTTACCTAATATTTTGTTTAGATCTTTGATTGCTGCGTTAATTGGCTCATACGAGGACAAAGAAACAGATAAATCATGGTTATAATGAGTGTTAAATCTATTATGCCATCCTAACTTTTGTATGATTTCTGATTTATAAAATACTGATTTACGACTAGGATTGGCAACAATTTGTTCTATCAATCTATGTAAATCTATTAAGTCTTTTGTACGCTGTGATTCTAATTTTTTTGATACATCTATCGCTTCAGCTTTATATTTTGTAGTAAACACGAAAACCTGCCAAAATTCCCCCCATTCATCTTCTGTCAAAGTTGAGAACTTTTTAAGGTCTGAATATGCTTTATTCCATTTTTGATTAACAAGTTTATTTTCTTTTAAACACAGAATTACTTGTTGAGTGTAATCACTAAAAGAAGCTGGCATATTTTTTATTTTACTATTACTACATCCTTTATTAGTAAGTAGATGGGGTATTACTGTCTTTTTGGGATAGTTTGTTTTTAGCTTTCGCCATCCATCAACAATTTGAGGTAATAATGACTTAAAACTACCATATGTGATAACACTGTCAATATTTGACCATTTTACTTGATAAGCATGTACTTCATGGTTCTTAACATAACAAATATCATCAAGTTTGCCAACGCTATCTTCTGAGTCAGCAACTCGTATACATTCAAGGTCGTCTTCTACGATACAGTCATAAACACTTCGCGCAAATTCATCGTATTGGGGGAGATATCCTCCCATGGCAGCTCTTTCACCTTTGCTTGAAGGATTAACTATTTCTTCATCCATATTACTCAACTTGGTTTTATGCAAAGATATAAAATAATATTTAATTTATACTTATATTTTAATTCATTATTATTATATCGACCATTTCCATAGTATATTAAACTTATCTAAACTATTGTTGTACCCATCATTTAGATAATTTGACGCATGAAACACTGGATGTGATAAAAACGAAAGTTCTTATTTTTATTGTTGATAATCTGTAATAGCATGAAATCATTGAAAGAATCATCCAGAAATATAAAAATCGTATAATTCATTTTTAGATTTATTTAATTATTTGTATATTCCTTGCATATTTTTTAAATAAGCAAACTAAATGGATAATAAATTATTAGAAGAAGAAATGAGAGTGATTAATGAAGTTGTAGATAAAAAGATTGCAAAAGTAATGGATGAATTATTAATTGAAAAGGATAAACTTGACAAGCGAATATCTAATCTTGAAAAAGAGAGCCAAGCTATTTTCCAAGAGCTTAACTTTTATATTGAAGACAGCAAAGAGAGTATGTTCAAAGAAAATCTTAATATACTCTGGAAGAAAGATAATTATGTGACGTGGGTTGATGATCTTGATAACATACGACATATAGGTATTAATAAAAGGTATGGAAGTCTAAAGCATATTTTTACGTTAATTATCTCTAGCATTGACTTAATTTATATTCATCATGAGAAACTGCAAGTGCAGCTAAAGCGTGACTTGGCTATCATACTGGGTTTTAATGCTGATGATTATAAATCTTACCAGGCGTTTAAAAACGCTTATTATAATGCCATTGATAATATAGATAAGTTGTAATGTTTGAGTTTGGTATAAAAAGTGCATAAAAGTGGCAAATAAACTGATTTCAGTTTATTTCAAAAAAAGTTAATCTCTGTCATCGTCTTTGTTTAAAGGGCTTAACGGAATTTTTAACAATGTAAATAAATGTTTAATCCAGTTTATTTCATTGTCACTTTTTTTATTGTGTCTACCTTTGCAGTAGATAATCATTAACAAAAACATTTATAACATGAATAACCAAAAAATCTATTGGAACGGCACGAAGTCTGAACTTCTTGAAATATGCTACGCCCTGTCTGTAAACAATCTTATTGAGGGTGATAATTTGCACATGCTTAATTTTATAGAAACATGCAATCTGCTGTTTGAACTGTTTGGTGAGAAATTACCAAAGAATCCTTATGATAGCTTGGCTCACATGAGAAAGAGAAGGAAGAAAGAAGCTAATAGCTTGTTGTATAAATCATATAAAAAGTGTTTCGACTGTTAAACAATTTCAAAAACATACTAGGTTTTTTCAAGTTTTCGACATTTTGCATTATATCGCTTGCATATTTCGTAAATTTGTATATGAAATAATAAACAAAAAACGTTTAGTATGATTGAAACTACAACCCACATT
>Ga0183099_1000918_pt1 | contig 18545 bp, 16 predicted proteins | sample Biomet1_FD_127788 | JGI IMG/M metagenome (GOLD analysis project Ga0183099, IMG submission 127788) | Microbial communities from bioreactor (seeded with anoxic lake sediment) at LBNL, California, USA - Biofuel metagenome 1 | ecosystem: Engineered > Bioreactor > Anaerobic > Unclassified ... | reverse complement strand
CTCGCCGGACGGGCTGTCCAGTGCAATCCAACCGTCCTCGGTGATGTAGGTACCGCCGGCCATGACCACTTTCTCCGGCGTGGGAGTCCGGCAAGCCCCCAGACGGGTGAGGAAACGAGCATACTGGAGTGAAAAGTCCATAATCAGCTCCTCACCGGTGAGATCGTCGGCCGAGAGCAGATTGCTTTCCATCAGCAGATTCCGCAGATCGGAGTCAAAGGCGGGGGAATCTACGCCATAGTCGTTGGCCAGGTCACCGTCCAGCAGGACCCGTTTTCCGCTTTCCACCACGAAGGGGAGAATGTAATACTCGCCGGACGGGCTGTCCAGTGCAATCCAACCGTCCTCGGTGATGTAGGTACCGCCGGCCATGACCACTTTCTCCGGCGTGGGAGTATGAACCAGAATGGACTGGGTGTAGACCTCTATACTAAGACCGTGGACGGTCATCGTCCGTGCCAGTCCCAGGGAGGCAATGCGCCAGTCGTCCGGGTTCCAAGCGATCCAGTCGGTATACCCCTCCACATTGTCGAGGATGCTCTGGTAGGCCGCCTGCGCCCGGCTTTGCGCCGCCGCCAGAACATCGTCCGGCACGTCGATGCCGTCCGCTAAATGATCGGTATAGGTTTTGCCGTCCCCGTAGTAGAATTTCAGAGCCTTCCCGTCGCAGCAGACCCGGCGGGTGCACACAGGCAGCTGCTTCTCGGCGGTGTCGCAATAGGTGAGTGTGCCAACACCGTCCCCGGGGACAGTCCCCAGCCACAAACCCGTCAGCTCCGGTGTCAGGCGGGTTACCAGCGCGCTCAAATCGGCCCGATAGAGCTTCCCCTCCTTTTGAATGAGCATGGCGGGATCATGGGCTCTGCCGGCGTCGTCAAAGGCGTAGACGCAGTCGTCCCCAGCGGTAAAGAGCTGGTCAAGACTGCCGTAGCCGCCGTAGAGCAGGTTCAGCTTGCCGTCCTCGCCAAAAAAGTAATAGCGACTCATTCCGTCGCAGGCGGTCACAAAGCCGTCATAGCCGAAGAGATCGGCAAAGGGGGAGATGGAGACCCAGTCGGGGTTCTCCAGAATATTCTGTGCGCTATCCGAGGTGGACAGCTGGGCAAAGCGATGATAGACGTCCTCCCCGGCGGTGTTGTCGTAGACCGCATAGCAGGCACAGATGCCGTCACCCGGCCAGTTGCCCACGAGGATATCCCGATCCGGCTCCGCACCCTCGCCCTGATACTGGAAGCTGTCCACCAGCTCACCCCAGTCCTGCCGGGAAAAATCTTCCGTCTCTACCGGCTCCGGCGCATAGGGGGACAGCTCGCTGAGCTTTACGCTCAGTACACTCTCTTCCTCCGGCACTATGACGGAGGAGGCAACAGGTGCGGCGTCGTAGCGGTTGGAGACGAAGTGATAGCCATTTTTCACCGTTTGCAGCGTCACCACTTTTCCGCCGTTTGCCATGAAGGTATCGTCGTAGTACAAGGAGACAAGATCTCCCTGCCGCGCACCAGCGGTAAAGGTCACCGCACTGCGGTAATTGGTATCGCCGTGGGAATGGTAATAAGCGTCGTATTCCCTGTGATAATCGAAATAGTTCAGCCCAATCTGGTTTGTTTCCTCCAGCGTCAGCCCCAAGTTCTCCGTCAACACTGCATCCATGGAGGAGACTGACAGCTTATCTGTGGGACAGATTTCCTCTCCGCTTTCGTCAAACGCCCCCGTTGCCTGGCGCTCCTCATCCGTCATGACTTCCTCCTGCCCCGTTCCGCAATAGAACAGTTCAAAGAGGTCAACGTCCTCCGGTACAGCGTACAGAGAGGACAGAAACTGGTTGTGAATATTGTAGTTCTCGCCGTTAAAAAATTCGTTATTGAAATACGACAGTTCCTCCGCTGTCAGCGCCACGGCAGGCTCCGTTGGGGAGGGTTCCGCAGCTGCTTCCGGCTTCGCACCAGTAAAGGTGCAGCCCACGGTGAGCGCGGCAGCGAGAATGACCGCAACCACGGTGGCCCCCAGCATTTTCGGCCGTCTGGCGATGAGCGTCACCCGCTCCCGAATGCTCTTTTTGCTGCCGGTCATGGTGGTGGCGGTGCAGAGCAGTGCCGACGGTTTGTGCTTCGTGCAGGTGAGCTCGATGAGAGTGTTGCCGTACTCGATGCGCTCGGCCTCTCCCATGCGGCAGATGGTACCCTCGTCACAGGCCAGCTCCGCGTCCTGCCGGGAGAGCATGGCCGCCCACCAGACAAGCGGATTGAACCAGTGCAGCGCCAGACACACGCAGCGCAGTAGCGCCCAAAAATGGTCGCCGTGACGGAAGTGAGTCTTTTCATGCTCCAGTGCGTGGCGGAGCGCCGAGGCATTTTCCTGTACCTCCGGCGTGATATAGACCGTGGGGTGAACCAGACCAAACAGGCAGGGCGTCTCCACCGCGTCCGTGACATAGACCGGCAGCGGGTAATCCGGCTCTTCCAGCCGCACCCGCCTCCTTTTCAGCGACCGTCTGAAATTCGCGTTGGAGAGGACGAAGACCAGCAACATGATGAGAGTCCCGATTTTCCAGACGCCGGTAAAGATTTCGCGTGCATTCAAATAGGTTTTCATTCTGGAAAAGTCCGCCTCGCTCTTATTTGTCGCAATCGTGGTGGGAAAATCGCCCATATAATCCGCGGAAAAGTACCCTTCCACGCTGCCGTTGCCTGTATGCTCGATCCCACCGATTCCCCGCAGAGTCTCCGCATCCTGCACCACCGGCACTCGCTGGGCAGTATTCATGACGCTCAGCGCCGTGCTGCCAAAGCTCACCGGCACTAGCAAGCGGATAAGCACCAGCGCCCAGAGGGCGTATTGCAGGCGCAGACTGATCTTGCACCGGAGCAGATGCCGGAGAAGGACGACCGCGAGAATCAAAACACAGGACGATAAAATCCATTCCATCATTTTGACGCCTCCTCCGCCTGCTGCAGAATAGCCCGAAGCTCATCAATCTCTACGCTGGAGAGATCCTGCTTTTTCGTCATGGCGCTGAACATCATGCTGATGCTGCCGTGATAGGCACGCTGCAGCAGGGAGGAAGTTTCCTCTGCAACCACATCTTCCCAGGAAACGGCGGCGTGAAACAGCTTGGCCCGTCCCTGCATTTTATAAGTGACGATGCCCTTTTCCTCCATGCGGCGTACCATGGTGGTCACCGTACTTTTCGCCCAGTGGGCAGACTGCCCCAGTTCCCGTACCAGCTCCATCAGGGTTTTGGGCCGTTCCCACAGGGCTTCCATCACCGTCCATTCACTTTGGCTCAGTGTAACAATATTGAGCTCCATCCAAATCACCTCTATCTGGTTTACTTCTGTAGGCCGAATGTATCACAAAGGATTACATATGTCAACCACAAAATGATGACAACTTAATATAAAAAAGGTTGTTTTATCTTTACGTTCCTTCAAAGGTCATGCCAATGCCGTTCAGATTGTCAAAGCCCCATTATTCCGAACGCCTGTTCAAAGTCAGTGGTCTGCATTTACATCACCTCTCGCGCAATTGCTCGTTACAAATGGTATTTTACCATTATTTCTGGCATAATGCAACATGGATCGAGTATTTGCGCGAATGAGGTTGACGCTATTCATGCGGGTTCTGGATAAAATATTAGCAGGAGGTGCGCCATGGACGATAAACACTATAAGAAATACATCCAGATTGGTCTGAACATCCTGCATTATCGAAAAGAACAGGGGCTTACGCAGATCCAGTTGGCCGAGATGACTGGGTACAGCCGAAACCAGATACAGCGCGTCGAAACCGCCGCAGCCGCGCCCAGTATTGCAATTCTGTATGATATCGCAGAAGCGTTAAATGTGCCAATCGAAAAGCTGTTGGAGATCAGATAAGAAAATGTCCGTTTTGGCGGACGTTTTTTTATTCTATAGGCATTTTTGAAAACCGCCGCGATTGTATTTTGCAAATTTAGCCGCATCCGTTACGCGATAGGGAAAAGCTGCGTTCTTCCAGAAGTTCAACGGCGTATTCCTCGAAACCGAAGGTGCTTTAGGCATGTTCCGGGATGGAGATCCCCTGACTTTTCAGGTCTTTCTCTGCGTACTCACGAAGTCTGGACACCGGTACCAAATCATAGCGGTTCAGGCTTTCGGCGATGTCAAGCCTTTTTTTGTGTAATACTTTAGAGCTTCTGTGACGAATCTCAGCGAACCGGTAGTAGATAAGTGAAAGGCCTTTTAACATTAAAAGCGAGGAGGTGAACTGGTGGAAGACAGCCAGATTGTCGAACTGTATTGGCAGCGGAATGAGTATGCTATTTCCGAAACCCAACAGAAGTACGGACAATACTGCTTTGCGATAGCCAATCAAATCTTATACAACGATCAGGATGCAGAAGAAATTGTAAATGATGCCTATGCTGGTGCGTGGAACGCAATTCCTCCCCATAAGCCGGAGATTCTGCGAACATTCATTGGCAAAATTACACGGCAACTTTCTTTGAAAAAGCTGCGGGAAAAGACCGCTGAAAAGCGCGGAGGCGGCGAAATTCACATTGCATTTGATGAACTTGAAGAGTGTGTTCCTACAGGTTATAGCATCGAAGATCACATGGAAATACAAGAAATAACCAATGCAATGAACAGATTCCTCGATGTTCTCTCCGAGGATGAACGGCGTGTTTTTTTGTGTAGATACTGGTACTTTGATTCCATCAGCGATATCGCAAAGCGTTTCGGGTTTGGTCAAAGCAAAGTAAAAATGATGCTTCTGCGTACAAGAAATAAACTCCTGGCGCATTTAAAGACGGAAGGTGTTGTGATATGAAAACAGATAAATTGCAGGATGCAATCGGTGGTGTCAGAGATCAGTATATTTTGGATGCGCATGAGAAAACAGCCTCAAGAAAAAGAGGAATCGTTTGGAAAAAGGTAGTCGCAATTGCCGCTTGTATTTGCATTTGTGTTTGCGCCGCTGTTCCAGCACTGGCTGCGGCAGATAACGAGTTTGCATACGATGTACTTTACTCAATTTCACCATCGATCGCGCAAAAGCTGAAACCGATTCGCAAGTCCTGCGAGGACAACGGCATTAAAATGGAAGTCCTGTCCGCCGACATCCGTGGTGACAGTGCGGAGATTCTTGTCTCCATGCAGGATCAAACCGATTCCCGACTGGACGAGACGACAGATTTGTTTGACAGCTACAGTATTAACACGCCGTTTAATTCTACCGGGACCTGTAACATGGTAGGCTACGATGCAGAAACAAAAACAGCCACTTTTTTGGTGTCCATAACGCAATGGGACAACACGCCGATTCCGGGAGATAAAATCACATTTTCTGTAAATCAGATTTTGAGCCAGAAACAGCATACTGCTTGTGAACTTACACAGATTGATTTATCAAACGTACCGGGAGAACCAGATTTATTGGAAAAGGCCCATATCAGAGGATATGGCGGCGTTGGGGCAGAATCTCCTGACACAGATGATGCGAAGCTGCTTGCGCCGCAAGGAGAGAGAAGCTTTTCCCCCACCTCCGGCGTAACGGTCATGGGATACGGGATTGTTGATAACAAACTCCATGTTCAGGCATATTATGAAAACATCCTAAAAACAGACAATCACGGTGATATTTATCTCAAAGGGCAAGACGGTCATACAGTTTCCTGCACGAATAATATCGCGTTTTGGGATGACTCCCAGAATAGCAGCTACGAAGAATATATTTTTGATGTCCCCCTTGAGACACTGAACCAATATCAGGTATGCGGAGAGTTTTGGACCTGTAAAGAACTAATTGAGGGTAACTGGCAAATTACTTTTCCATTAACATCAGAGTAAGACCGAACACGTCCGCGCCGATGGCTTAACAAAAAATGCACTTACAGCCGAAGGAGTAATCCTTCGGCTGCTTTTTTCTTGAATCACTCCATCTTCAGCTGCGGCCCCGCTTGTTTGCTTTGGTTGCCGGTCATCAGTTCGTCTAAACTCAGTGTGCCATGGTAAGACACATATTGAAACAGCAAGCCGTCGAAGAACAGGCGTATCGTTCCTGTATGGGTATCCTCCAGACGAGTCAGACTTACGGGAATGAACGTCTCGAAGATGCCTGTGCCATGGCGCTTGGTATGCACGCGGTGAGCTACACCACCATCCGGAACATTCTGAAGAACGGACGGGATACCGGCAGCATTTCCCCGGCAAAGCCAACCCCTGAACACGAAAATCTGCGCGGCAACGTGTGGCAGTGAAAGGGGGTAAAACAAAGATCAATCAGACTCTGGAGAAACTCCAGACCATGAAACAGGCGGCTATGGTTGCCAAATACCGCCGTCAGATTGAAACCAGCGGGATAAGCGATCTGACCTTTGAAGAACGCCTTGCCATGATTGTAGACGCTCAGTGGCTCTCTCGGCAGAATGCCCGGCTAAAACGGCTGCTTCACGCAGCAAACCTGCGCGACCCGGCGGCGACGCTCTCCGACCTTTCCTACAGGCCGGAGCGAATGCTGGACAAGAACCAAGTGGCGCGGCTTTCCGATCTGCAATGGATCCGGGATGGGTGGAACCTGTTGGTTACCGGTCCTACCGGCACAGGAAAGACCTACCTGGTCAGTGCCTTCGGGCGGGAAGCCTGCCGGGCGGGTATGACCGTCCGATGCTACAAAATGAGCAGGCTGCTCCTGAACCTGTCTGTCGGGCGCGGCGACGGCAGCTATGAAAAGCTGATCGGTGATCTAAAAAAGCCAGATCTTCTGATCCTGGACGATTTCGGGCTTAAACGCTGCAGCCTCTGGCCTGCCTGGACTTGTATGTAGTCGTGGATGAACGGCGGGCGCAGAAGAAGGCGATTGCAATCTCGGCACAGCTTCCGGTCAGCATGTGGTACGGCACGTTTTCCGACAAGACCATCGCCGACGCCATTATGGACCGACTCATCACCGGTTCCTTCCGCTTCGAACTGAGCGGCCCGACCATGCGCATCGATTCCGAAAAAATGCATCCCACTGATGACACGGCCGAAAGACCGTGCTATACTGCAAAAAAATGAAACGGAGTCACTACACAAACCCGGCTGTCATTGCCAGCCGGATGTCATGCGACATCTGGCCGGATAAGATGCGAACCTTGGCCGGATGCCCGAGAATACGCACTTGTGAAGTTTTGACTTTTTACATACTCTCTGAGCATCTCTGCCGGTACTGCGTTCATAAAAAACATCCTTTCAGTCTTGAATTTATTACTCCCGCTCTTGACCAAAAGGATGTTGCTTATTCTCTTTACATAAAATTTTATGGGCCTCGACACCACAGGCCCACGGATTTGCTACTGGAATGTATGGCCAAGCCAGGTCCCATGCTCAGCATGTTGGAGTGGCTGCGCACAGATCATGGAGGCTGAAAAGAAGGTTCCTTTCGCGACTCAACAGGGAAATTTGTCTGGCGCCATCTGATCCTGCACCAGATTAGTGCGTACGTGATATTTGTGATCTCATACCGCGTCAGCTACACAAGTCGCTTTCCATCGTAGAGGATAAAAAGCAGGCTTTTTTAGTATCTATATATTGTATTGGAAGAATGATCGTTTAAGATGAAAGCCGTCGAAGTAATTTCTATTGTAGATCAGATTAAAAACTTGCCATTCTCAAATACCAGCTTGTCATCAATAAAGACCTTTGCATCTTTACGGGTATCCTTGACAATATCCCAATGAATTGGGCACTGATAAGAACCGTCATAGGGACGGCCAAGAGCCATGTGCATGCTTCCCTTGATTTTTTCATCAATCAGGATATCTGTTGTGCAGATATCAATAAATGGATTTGTGCCAAACGCCACTTCACCCACACGGCGGACATTCGGCGTGCATTCCAAAATCAGATTCACATAGTCAAGGTTAGAGCTGGCATTTGCCTTGAAGACCTCACCGCCTTTGAATTCCAATGAAAGATCATTGATGATGCGGCCGCCCAGTGTCGCCGGGAATTCAAAGAAGATGTGGCCTTTCACGGTGTTCCACTTTGGCGTCACATAGAATTCGCCGTCGGGGATGTTGGTTGTGTTGTCCATGACGGCCCATTTATTTCCGCCATAATCAAATTCAAAATCCGTTTGATTGCCCACCAGGCGAAGATGGTTTCCCTGGTCCAGAATATCCGCAACCCGCTGCCACTGTTTGACATGAGCTTCCCAGTCAAGAGTGCAGGCGCCGAAGAACATGTCCATGATCTTCTCATAGCTGACGTGCGCCTGCTGTGCAAAGCGTTCATTCGGAACCCGAACCAGCGCCCATTTCGTCTTTTTCCAGCGGTCGGAGGAAATGACGCCCATTGCCTTTTGATACATGGCGACCTTATCAGATGGGATATCGTAACACTCATCCAGATTGAATGCACCGCGCAGGCCCAGATAATAGTCCGCCCAATCCATGCCGAAAGCTTCAACCTCAGGGACCCAGGAAATCTGTTCATCTGTTCCGTATTTCAGCACCTGATGCTTTATTTCCTCACTGAAAAACTGGATCTGTGCGTAGCCTCCCGCCTTGGCAACTTCACCGAATACAGCCAGTGCAAGAGGATACGTCTCAATCTCATGCATGGCGATCATCATTTTCTCGCCCGGCTTCATTTTGAACGAATAATTTACGATGGAAGCCGCCAGTTCCTTCCAGCGCTTATCTGTATTTCCCATATTAACTTACCAATCCTTTCTGCAACAAACGCCTGCGAAAAAAGAGAAATGTGGGCAGGCCATTCAGTGAACCTCTCGATCTGATTTAGCGTTTATTCGTTCTGCAAGGACAAACAATTACTTGCGAATTGCCTTCACCGTGTCCATGAATTCCTTGACACGAACCTCATCTGTTAGGTTTTCAAACTTGCCGTCGATCTTGAATGTGGTTCCCACGACGGCGCCGTCTGCAATCTTCAAGATGCTTTCAATGGTATTGACGCGGCATCCTGTGTTGGCAAAAACAGGAGTTTCCGGCACAGCGGACTTTGCGCGTTGCAGAGTTTCCGGATTCGTGGCAGAGCCGGCGGTAGCACCGGAAACACACAGGACATCCGGACGGCAGTTGAAAACCGTTGTCTTGGCAATGGACTCGATGGTCCGGTCCGTCAAGTACTGTGCCGCCTCGGGAACGATGTTGAACAGCAGGCGAACGTTTTCTGCGCCGATTTCCCGCTGGTGACGGACCACTTCACCGCAGTTCGTGTTCCACAGGCCAAAATCGCTTGCGTATACACCGGTAAAGATTTCACGTACGAACTTGGCGTCAGTTGCAACCGCCAAATCCAAAGAAGCCATCGGGTCCCACAGGCAGTTCACACCGAAGGGGATTTCAATTTCGGATTTCAGCTCGCCGATGATTCTTGCCATGCAGGCAACCGTTTCTGTGCGCACCTTTGTCAGATAAGGCAGGCTGAACTCGTTGCTGAACATCACTGCATCCACGCCGCCCTTCTGCAGCGCAAGCAAATCCTGGCGTGCCTTGACCAGCACATCCTTCATGCCCTTATTACTGTCAAAATACGGATCTCCGGGCATTGCCTGAAGATGGCACATTGCTACAATCGGTTTTTTTGTCCCGAATACATCCTGAATCCAATCCATTTTATTTCTCCTCTTTGTTCATAAATTGTTTACCAGAGCTGATGCATCAGGTCTGCATTTCTCTGATACAAGTCACTGTAAATTTTCCGATACCTCTGGTATATCTTGTGGCGATCCCAATCCGGCTGTATCACATCCTGAATTTGAATCAGTCTGCCGATCGAGTCCGGGCCGGGGATGGAGCCCACCGCCAGCCCTGCCATCAGTGCGTCGCCATAAGACGCGCCCACTGTAATTGCCGGTACTCTTTGGGCCATTCCGCAGATATCACTGACAATTTGCAGCCACAGTCTGGACTTTGTTCCTCCGCCAACCGCAGTTACATGATCCAGAGATAATCCTGCGCTGCGAAGCAGATCCATATTTTGTGCAATGCCATAGCCCACACCTTCCATTGCAGCCCGCACCAGATGTCCCCGCTGATGCCGCAGGTTCAGTCCAAAAAAAGTGCCCTTGGCCAAGGGATCCTGAATCGGCATCCGCTCTCCCATAAAATACGGAAGGCAGATAAGTCCATCACTTCCAACCGGTATCAACTCCGCCTCACGAAATAGGCTGGTGTATGCATTTTCGCCGCCCTGGGCCTCGGCGGCCAGCAGGTCCTTTGCCATTTCATCCCGAATCCACTTGGTCAGAGACCCGGTCGTTGCCATGCCGCCAGTGCAGGAATACATGCCGTCTATGGTATAGTGATTGCACCACAGTGATGTGTTGGTCTGATAATGGTCTGTTACGCCGATAAAGAACGAAGTTGACCCATACATCAGCATGGTGTCCCCGGGTTTTACCACACCTGCGCTGACAGCCTCCGCCCCGGCATCCGTTGTTCCGCAGATCACCTTGGTACCTTCGGCCAACCCGGTTTCCGCAGCTGCCTTTGCACTGACGCAGCCCACGGGTGCATAGGTTCCCGATGCAATCCGAGGCAACAGATCTTCCCTGCAGATCAGCCGACACATTCCAGGGTCCCATGCCATTGTCTGAGGATCAAACATTGGCAGCGCACTGCTGGCGGAATAGGGATCCACATAGAAATTTCCGGTCAGTCTGGCAGTTAAAAAGCCTGATGCAAAGGTAAAGTGTTTTGCGCATTGAAACACCTCTGGCTCATTTTCCCGAATCCACAGAATTTTAGGTCCGAAGTGCTCAACGCTCAGCGGTCCTCCAAACTTTTTCTGCAGCGTTTCCGCTCCAATTTTGTGGTTGAGTTCTTCCACCTGCGGAACACAGCGAGTATCAATGCCATACAGGATCGCGTTGCGCAGCGGCTCGCAGTTTTCATCCACTGCCGTAACAGCGGCCATGATCGTGCTGATTCCAATTGCCGCAATTTCATCGGCTGCCGCGCCACCTTTGCACAACAGGGCTTTTACGATTTTGCGCAGATCGCCGATCCAGTCCTGAATGGGGTCATGCTCAGCAAAGCCGGGTTGTGGTGAGCGTATTCCGTGCTTGACAGCTGCAGTTACAAGAACCCGCCCCTCAAGATCACACAGAGTCCCCTTTGATTCAGAGGTTCCAACATCAAAGCCCATTAAGTATTTTCTCTTCATGCATTCCCCTCCCTGTTCTCTCGTTGTTTTACTTCCGGTTGTTTTCCGGGACGATCACACTTACCCCGGCAGCTTCAAACAGCTCCCGTTTCTTATCTGCGATCTTATCTGTTACAAACGTATTGATCTTGTCCAGATCACATACGTGGAAAAAAACTTCTTTTCCGATTTTACTGTTGTCTGCCACCGCAATGACAGACACCGCCACGTCGATCATTGCCTGTTTTACCCGGGCTTCCGACATGGTGCGGTTTGAGATCCCCTCCACTTCGTCGATTGCATCGCAGCCCAAAAACAGTTTATTGACCTTGATATGATTGATAAAGTCCACGACTTCAATTCCGCTCATTGTATAGACGGAAGCTTCTACTTTGCCCCCGGTCATAATCAGCGTGACATTTCGTTTGCTGCTGGCCAGGGTCAGCCCGACCTTCAGATCATTTGTTATGACAGTAACCGGAATATTGGGCATTGCTTTTGCAATTTCCAGTGTTGTGGAGCCCGAATCCAGAATGATAATGTCGTTTTCTTCAATCATATTGGCTGCAAGCTTGCCAATGGTCCGTTTGCTGTCAATATTCTGCCGCGCCTTGCTCTGTGACGGAATTTCAAGGTTAAAGCGATCAGACAATGCCATTGCCCCGCCGTGAACACGGACAATCAACCCTTTGGCATCCAATTCATCAATATCTGCCCGAATCGTCACTACCGAAGTGCGAAAGACTTTGCTCAGCTCCTTGGTCCGCACTTTTTTGTGTGAATTCACATAATCAAGGATCTTACTCTGCCGTTCTGTCTGAAACATTTCGTTTCTCCATTCTCGGTTTAGTTATGTGCTGCTTTTACTGGGTTCTCTATGGTGTTGACCATGTTTCTGACGATAATAATTCACAAAGAAATTAATGCTCAGCACCACAATTAAAAGAAGACCCCATGTAAATTCCTTGAAGTAGCTGTTCAAATGCAGCATATTAAATCCCGAAGAAAGGAACTGCAGCGAAAGCAGGGAAAGCGCCATGCAGGATATTTTCGCTGTGCCGCCGTCCGGGTTGGTAGCCCCCAGCACACAGCAGAGGATTGCCTGCAGCACATAAGTCGTTGCATAGTCGGCCTTGGCGGCATCTGTGCGGGCCAAGATGGCAATTCCACAAAGAGCGCTGATCAGGCCACTGTAAAGATACGCTTTCATATAGACCTTTTTCTCATTGATGCCGGTAAAATGGCTGGCCTTCGGATTTGAACCGACCATCTTCACCTCAAAGCCAAATCTTGTCCTGTGCAGCAAAAATGCGGTAAACAAGAGCGCCACGATCAGCAGCAGCATCGTGTATGGAATTCCCAGCAGAGTATGAGAACCAAAATAAGTAAACTGAGACGGAGTCTTTGAAACAGACTGCCCCTGCGTCAGGATAATGGAAATGCCTTCAATCATCATGGACGTTGCCATAGTGGCCAGCATAGGGGCAATATGCAAATGCGCAATTACAACACCGTTAAATGCACCGAACACGGCCCCAATCACTAGCGCAACAATGATTCCAAGCAGCACAAATGCCGCCAGCTTTCCGCCTGCAAAGTCTTGCGCATAAGCATGGTGCATAATGGTAGCGGCACAGATTGCAGAGAGGTTGCCGATAGAAACGACGGACAGATCAATTCCTCCCGCCAACATTGCCATCATCATAGCAAGTGAATAGAATCCCAGTTCGGGAATTTGATAGCACATGGACGTCAGGTTGCCTGCTTTTGCAAAACTTCCATTTAGAAATACCATAATTGCAAAAATCAGAATGGTGATTGTGCTCATTTTTACAATATCCCGGTCCATTTTACGGGACAGAGCCATTTTATTCATTCTGCATGCACCTCTTTTCGGAGTACCTTCAGCAAACCGCCACGCTGACGCATCTGCATAACCAGACCAGCGAAGATGATAGCGCCCGTGACAAAGCTCTGATAATAGGTGGGAATTCCAATCATAATTAGATTGTTGGAAATAAACTGCAGAAGGACAATTCCAAGCAACGTGCCAATGGCAATTCCCTTGGCGTGCATCTGAGAACCTCTGCCCAGAACCACCGCAGCAATACCGGTCAGTTCCGTACCGACCAGATCCGTGGGCATCGGCAGGGAGCAGCGGCCAAGACTGTTGTGCACAACGCCGCCGACGCCGCAGATCACTCCGACGATCAGGAAAGCAAAGAAGCGGACTCTGGAAACATTGATGCCCGCGCGCCGGGCAGCGTCCGCATCGCCGCCTACTGCATACAACTGGCGGCCAAAATTGGTATGCTCCAAGGTCAGGTATAATGCGACATACATCAGCAGCGTAAAGATAATTGCGCCGGGCAGCTGAGATGCAACGCCGCTGCTGTAGGAAGCCGTCGCAAGATACCAGGTGCCGAGTTTGTTTACCGAAGCAGGCAGCTTATAAATATAGGAAGAGCTGACGAATGCCAGAATTGTTCCCTTCAAAAAAGACTGTGTGCCAAGCGTCGCAATGAAAGATTGCAGGCGAAGCCGGTCAACCAGAACCCAGTTAAAAAGCTGCAGCACCACGCCGATTGCAATGGACATCAGGAACACCAGGAAGATGGAAACGTTGCTCATTTCCCTCTCCGTCAGAAAATGCATCGTGGAATAGGATGCAAATGCACCAATCATACAAAACGACATGTCCAGCTCGCCGATGACCATGATAATCATAATTGCCAGTGCAAATATTGCGGGGACCGCACAGGTACGTGCCAGAGAAAATAAACTTGCTCTGGTCAGAATATCCGGATTGATGATGCCAAATATGGCAACTGTAACCACAAACAGCAGGAACAGCGCAAACTGACTGCTTTTTTCCACTTTTTTGATCATTTGCCATTCCTCCTTTAATCAGCAGCGGCCAGTTCTTCCAACGCATCCATCGTTGCTTCACTGGTCTGAATCTCCTGGTCAATCATGCCGTTTTTCATCAGAAGCACGCGATTGCAGGTCTGCATGATTTCGTACATATCGTTAGAGATGATAATAACGCCAACGCCTTTGTCTCTGGCAAGGTCTCTCACAATCCGGTGGATATCATTTTTTGCGCCGACATCGACGCCGACAGTCGGACAGTTCAAAATCAGGATATCCGGATTGGATGCAAGCCATTTAATCAAAACGATTTTCTGCTGATTGCCGCCGGACAGAGAATTGGCCGGATTTTGTGGTACCATGCCTGCAACCGACATGGAATTTAGCCCCTCGGTCTGTTTACTGCGCAGAGCTTTGATCCTCAATACGCCAAAGCAATTTGCATAGTTGCGGACGATTCTCGAAATGGAATTATCTGCAATGCTTTGAGCCAGATGCAGTCCCTCTGTCAGACGATCCTCCGGAACGTATGCAATTCCGCATCGCAGGGCATCGTCCACATTTTTGAAAATGCCCACATCTTTTCCGTTAATTTCAATCTGCCCGCCGGTTGCTATCCGCAGTCCGAACAGCGCCTCGGCCAGCTCACTGCGGCCACACCCCAGCAGGCCGGTAATTCCCAAAATCTCACCCTGGTGGAGTTTCAGGCTGATATTGCGGAAAGTCGGTTCCATTGTCAATTCCTTCAGCTCCAGAACCGGCTGGGCATCAGTTTGTTCATAGTGGTAGGTCTGGCTGTCAAACTTTTTGCCCGTCATGTAAAAGACCATTTCTTCTTTGGTCAGCTTGGAATCTCCTTTGTTGGAGCAGTAGACGTCTTCTCCGTTTCGCATAACTGTATAGCTGTCGCAGATTTCAATAACCTCATCCAGTTTGTGGCTGACAAACAGCACGGAAACGCCTTCACTCTTCAACTGCCGAACGATGGAAAACAGGCGCTCAACTTCTTTTGTTGTCAGAGCCGTCGTTGGCTCATCCATAATCAGCAGCTTGGCATTTTGCACGATGGCACGGCAAATGGCAACCATCTGTTTTTGTGCCACATTTAAATCTGCGATATAAATATCAGGATCAATCTCAAATTTAATTTTATGTAAAGTGTCAACAGCTCGCTGACGCACTTCTTTCCAGTTAATATGTGCTTTTTTCCCCGCAACCGTGGAATACATCATAATATTTTCCGCAATTGTCATATTGGGGAACAGGGCAAAATCCTGATAAATAACCTGAATGCCTTCCGCAATCGATTCAGCAGGTGTAATTTTCCGGTAAGTCTTGCCGTTAATCTGGAGTTCTCCGCTATCAAAACCATGAAAGCCAGAGATAACCTTGATCATGGTTGACTTTCCGCAGCCGTTTTCCCCGATCAGGCAGCGCACTTCCCCTTCGTTGACCGTAAAATTCATACCGTTCAGCGCCATAGCCCCATAGAAGGATTTATACATATCCTTGATCGTAACAATGTTTTTCAAAAGATCACCATCCTAGCTTTGCAGTGTCTATTCTTACATTTGTGAAAAAGCAGGGGGAATACGCGTGGTTTGTATTCTCCCTGCTTTCCCGTTAAGCCGCGCCTTTAGAAATCGTAATCGCTCATATTGTCTGTAGTGACATCAACCCATGCAGAACCATAAACCGTGTTGCCGTCCACCGTGCAGTTGTCATAACCGGGGACACCGAGATCTACACCTGTTTCAATGGTCTCACCGTTCAGAACTTTCACTGCCAGGTTGCACATGGCCTCGCCGGCATCGGCGGGATCCCAGAAAGTAAAGGTCTTGATCGTTCCACTGTTCAGATAATCCTTGGCCTGAGAAACAAGACACGTACCAGTCACAACGATATTGCCGGACTTTCCAGCCTCTTCAACTGCCATTGCAATTCCGGGAGGGTCATTGGTGTCGCAGCCAATGAAGCCGCTGATATCCGGATAAGTAGCGATGACTTCCTTGGCCGTGTTATAGGCAGCCTCCTGGCTGGAGCCTTCTACCAAGTCGCATACCTGATGCATATTGGGATATGCGTCTTCCTGGCGTTCGATTGCACCCTGAGCCCACTGCTGATGAGAAGTAGAAGTCAAAGAACCGACCATAATCACATAGCCGCCCTCTTCACCCATCTGCTTTGCCAGCAGATCCATCATGTGTGCGCCGTATTCATAGTTGACAAAGGCTTCCATGTCATAGTCGACATTTTCCATACCTTCAGCTTCGTGGGAAATCACGACGATACCTGCTTCGCGTGCCTTTGCAAGAGTAGTCTCGCAGGAAGAGGGATCGTACGGAATCACTGTAATTGCGTTTACACCGGAGGCAATTGCATCTTCGATGCTGGAAATCTGCACTGCGGTGTCGGCATCACCGGTCGGACCGGACTGATAAACCGTGTTGCCGGTTGCATCAGCAAAGCGTTGGTTTCCCGTGTCCATTCTGTCCCACCAGGAAATACCAATGCATTTTGGGGTGTTGGCAATGGTGTAAGTTCCTCCTGCAGACGAATCTGCAGTGCTTCCGGCTGCCGATGAACTGCTCGTCGTAGAACCGGATCCGCATGCTGTCAATGACAGGATCATACAGGCTGTCAGTAAAGCGGCAAAAATCTTCTTCATCACGTTTCCTCCTAAGATCAAATTCACGAATGGATCATGTGGCTGAAAATGCTCGGTCACCCAACGATCTCTCGTGTGTTTTGAGTATAAAAAGCGGTTTTCTTTTTGTCAATGCCACTTTCTTTTCGGCTTCTTTTGCTTTCAATAACTTTTTTTTGCTTAATTGAACGGTGGAAGTGCATCTTCCTCTTCCACTTTTTGCAATTTCGCTAAAATGCAACAGATATATTTGAGCATCTTTTTTTATAAATTATAAAATATCACAAAATTTGAATGACTGTTTTATAAATTTAGAGAATTATCTTTTTCTTTTTTTTGATATTAATTTTTTTACATTAGAAAGGAAAAGAAAGAGTACAGAAGGGATGTATGATCATTACGACGATTGGAGGAGGTCAATGATCGGGATTAGTGGCGGTTGACCAAGCTTCCGAGCGAGTATTATAGCTGAGGCTGTGTGAAAACGCGTGTAAACACAACAAATGGCAGCTTATGATTTCTACTAAATCGCCAAAAATGCAAGCGGAATTACCCCTGTAATATCCCAATTAATTGCTCTGTTCCAATGATATTGATTGCTCGTTTCATGTTGTAAACCAAAAAATGCAGCAAAGACTCAGTCCCCACATTTTCTGTTTTTCTGGTCAGAAAATATGAGAACTCCATGGCTCTTTTAATTGTACCCCAAGGATGTTCTACCGTTTGCTTTCGGACCTTGTACATATCAGCGAACTGCTCAGTCCTTCGATCTACTTCATAAGCAATTCTTTGAAATGGCCGATCCTGTATCGTCCTGCCTTTTTCACCATTACTGCATTGATCTCTTACCGGGCAGTTTGAGCACGCTTCAAAGTTTTGATACCGTTTGAAGTCCGCTTCCTGTGGGTAGCTCTTTCTGTGCTGATACGGCCTAAGCAGATGGCCTTGTGGACAAATATATCCATCTTGGGCTTTATCATATTTAAATCGTGACTTTTCATACCCTTTTATCGCAGCCATAAAGGAACGATCAGCCTTTGCAACAATCGGAACGATGTTGTCTTCCTTGTATTTTGCAAACTGCCGTGCCGAATAATATCCTTTATCCGCAATTGCGGTAATTGATTCCACGCCGAGTTCTTCTTTAGCCTGTAATGCTATGCTGTGTAATTGCTCTTTATCAACGGGCTCACGCGTCACATCTACGGCTACGACCAAATGATTCTTATCATCAACGGCAATCTGTACATTGTGGCATATGTCACAGCTTTTGTTATTGGCCTGCATCATTCTGGAGTCAGGGTCGGTTTCATAAATCGTGCCATCTCTTTTCACCGCCGCTTCCAATTCGCCGAGTTCCGATAATCTTTTGTTAATGCCTTCAAACTTTTTTTCTATCTCCATTCGGATGAACTTTTGAGCAACACAACCGGTTTCCTGCTCGTCATATTCATCAAGCAACTGCCGGCTGTTGCTGGCTCTGAATTTGCTGCCGTCTACGGCAACCATTTCTTTCCCAATCAAACCCAGTTCATCACAGATCATACTAAATTTTCGAAAGGCTAACTTTATTGGTTTTTTATTGTTCTTCCTAAAGTCCGCTATCGTTTTGAAATCAGGTCTTAATCCGTTTATCAGCCAAATGACCTCGATGTTCCGATAGCATTCTCGTTCAATTTTCCGGGAAGAACGAATTCCGTTGAAGTAGCTGTATGCATACAGTTTAAACATATCAACTGGGATATATGGCTTTCTACCAGTCTCTTTCGGCTCTGAATATGTAAATCCCATTGACGCAATATTCATCTTTCAATTTTCCGGGAAGAACGAATTCCGTTGAAGTAGCTGTATGCATACAGTTTAAACATATCAACTGGGATATATGGCTTTCTACC
>Ga0183099_1000917_pt1 | contig 18571 bp, 14 predicted proteins | sample Biomet1_FD_127788 | JGI IMG/M metagenome (GOLD analysis project Ga0183099, IMG submission 127788) | Microbial communities from bioreactor (seeded with anoxic lake sediment) at LBNL, California, USA - Biofuel metagenome 1 | ecosystem: Engineered > Bioreactor > Anaerobic > Unclassified ... | reverse complement strand
CGAACCATCAAATTTATTCCATAGTGCTATTAGTTTACTTTCAGAACCAATTAAATTACTTTGACATCCATCTTTATATATATAACCCGGATACATCCCTAATTGATAGTTGTTTAATATTGCTAATTCTGCTTCTCTTTTTGCATTTTTCAATCCATTTTTATCTAGTACAAACACTGACTTAACGGGCTTGCTTCCACATACGTTTTTGATGTTTTTTCTGAATTTTTCTCTATATAATTCCGAAGAACCTTTTAACAACCTTTGTTCTGAAAAATTATCTATAGATGTTGATACCGAACCATCAAATTTATTCCATAGTGCTATTAGTTTACTTTCAGAACCAATTAAATTACTTTGACATCCATCTTTATATATATAACCTTCTTCATTAAATCTACTTCTAGCATAATCAATTTCATCGCTAAATTCCTTAAATGGAAGAAGGCTTATTTCACCGCCAACAAATTCTGCATCAATAAAATCACCTTTTTTTGCACCCAAAAAAGGAAGATACTCTTGGATTAAAAAATCAATGGCTTCCTTAAACTCACTTACACTCATTCGCGTATTTGCAGATCTTGGTGCAATGCAATAAGTACACTCAGCATTGCATTTTTTTGTCATTCTAAATTGAATGGTAAATGTATCCATTAATAAATTCTCACTTATTTTATTAAATTCTTTATTAAATTAATTTAAATGATTAATTGTGGCTATTTTTTTTAGCAAAAAATCATTATCATTGTTTTTTTCAACTATGTATTGCACTTTTTTTGGCACAATTACTCTTTTTGACCAAAGAAAGGATATTATAGAACCAGGCAGCTCATTTGAATTCCAAATCATTTTTTCTCGATTAAATATATTGGAGAATGTTTTTCTCCAATTTAAAAGTAATGAATTATTTATTTGATTTTTATCCATATCTCCATAATCAAAAAAACTTAAAAAAACCATGAAATCATTGTTTTTTGAAAAAACAGGAAATATTGTTGCATTTGCATCTAGATACATAACAAGTTTTGAATTATCTTTAACAATAGACTTTATTTTCCACAAATATTTTTTTGCAACAATATCATCGTAACCACTCAATGCTCTTTTTTCATCTAGAAATACCGGGTGAAAATAGACTGTTTTTTTATCTTGCACTGCTCTGAAAATCGCAATAAGTGCACTCATTATGTTGTCTGATATAATGAGAACATCTGGCTTAACAGAATAGAGAGGAGGCTTTATTTTTGTATTTTTCAAGTGACCGCCATAAGGTGCTATTTCTTCTAAAAAAACACCTTCCTCTGATTTTCTGTTTATTTTTTTATAGCTAAGAGATATATTATTCTTGTTCATTAAATAAATTGTCTTTTGATAATAATACTTCAGATAACTCAAGAGAATTATCTTTTAAATACAATAGGTATGATTTTAATCCATGACACTCTTGTTCTGGATCTCTTTCATTCCAAAGCCTAGATCTAAGAGAGCACCCTCCTTTGCAATTAATGAAAAACTCACAAGAAATACAGCTACTTTTACACTGTTTAGTTGATTGAATGTATGCTTTTTTTGTCAAGGAGTTGTCAATCTCATCCAGTGTTTCTGTCCACATGTTTCCGTAACTAACCATGTTTTTACTACCCATCTCGGCTGAACAGCCCGATACTTCCCCATCAGGGCGAGTATTAAGTCCTTTGTCAACCCCGCATGCAATATCATCAATAACCTGATTATTAATGATACTCACAAGACTACTTTGAATTGGATAAATATCAACACTATGTCCTTTTTTTATTTTGTCAGCCAGCCACTTTGTAGCCTCAATCATGTATTCTGACTCTTGTTTGTAATTTGAAAAGAGACTGTTTTCATTGATTATATTTATAACAGGTCTTCGTCGTGCTGGGGAAATCATTGACTCTCTTCGCTTTTCATTAAATACCTTATATGAATCATCATTAATTATATTTTTAATGAATTCTCCTTCTGGTATTGCTGGATTAAGCTGAAATCTTTTAATGCCAATGGAATAAAGTTCATCAAACAAACCAGTACCTGCATCAAGTACATCCTTGGTTGTTGCAATAGAAATTGAAATTGGCCTATCTTTTTTTACCCATTCTTTTAAATTTCTGAGCCAGACATTCCCTTTTTTTTCTGGGTTTGCAACATTGTTCAATGAAGTAAAGCGATTAGGCTCATAACTGGTGGTTATTAAATCAAAATGATGCCACATTTTTTCAAGATTTGAAGAGTGCAATAGATTTGTCATTATTGATATATAAAAAAACTTGCCTGTTTTTTCAAATTTAGATCGCAGATATGGCATTACTTCATCATAAAAAGAATGAGAAAGCATTGTTGGCTCTCCGCCAATTATAGTTATCTCAGCCTTTTCAACATCTGATTCAGCAAAATGCTTTGAATAAACATCCGCCAGGTGCTTCACTTGCTCCACTGTCATTGAAGATTTCTGATTTCTTAAATCTTCATCTACAAAGCAATGCGAACAAGATAACGAACACTGAAATGTTGTATAAATATGATATTGAAATGATGTTATTGTTCTTTTCATGAATGAAATCCTATTTTTATTTTATTTATAATATATTGGTGACTTATATCAGTTTATTTAAAATACAAAATAATCTTATATTAATTTAGTAAATTAGCACCGCATTATGTTTTGCTTTAAAAAAGCATATTGCCACTATAATCCAAGAAGACATAAAGGAAATGCCACTTATTCTTCTTTTTAATTAAATCTTTTTTTGTATTTGAAATCAGAAAAAGCTTTCTGCCCTAGTCGGTCTTTCGGCTTTTAATGTAAATGCCTTTTAACCTGAGCATATCCTGATGTACTTTGTGATATATTTTTTGGTTTTAGTGTTATTAACTAAAATAACGCCAAAAATAAAATAATTAAGTCAAAATTAGCACACTCAATTGATTACTGCGCTCTAGAACAATCAGATATTTTATGCATCTCTGTATTTATGCCTAAATTAATGGACTTTAATTAACTTTATTTTGTATGCTTGAAATATAAACACTTACTTACATAATTTAAATCATAAAACAGTATTGAATATATATCAAGCAATTAGTAAATCGAACAGTATAGATATAGATATTGATTTTTATCTAATATAATCAATTAATTTAATTCGCATTTGATATCTATCATGATTTATTTTAAAATATTTACTTTAACACTAGATACACACCGTCTGCTTATTTTTATTTTCTCATCAATATTATTAACTCTCACAAAGTAATCACCTCCTTTTGCCTTAATAATGTCTAAAATCTCAAATTTTGATACTAAACAAGATCTGTTTATTTTTACCAAACTATCACTCCATTCTTCTTCTATATCCTTTAGCCTTTTGTTATAAAAATAATTTTTCCCGTCTTTTGCTTTAATTACTACATACACACCATCAGTTGTAATTAATAGAACGTCTGAAGCAAACAATCTTCTCATTATTCTTCCTGATGAAACAAGAATGCTTTGGTCTGGTTTGTTTTTACTACAAGAAACAACATTCTCTAACTGATTTATTAATTCAGTCATTTTTGAATTAGAACCATTGTTTATGTTTTCTTCTTTTATTTTTTTAATTATATTCACTGCATCATCGTCTTTGTTAAAATTAATATGCATTATGTTTTACGCGAGATACATTGGTTATTAATACAGAGATAGATAGCACCAGTCGTATTGCAATCATCGCTTTTAACTCACCCTCTCGCTCTCCTTTTAATTTAATCATTATATATTTATACTTGATAAACCATATATCAAAAAACAAAAAAAAGCAAATTTAAATTAAAAACAATAAAAAAAGCCACCTTAATAAGGTGGCAAAAACCAGAAAAACTGTTAACACCAAATTGATATTAGCAGAGATAACTTATTTATACAAATTTTTAACAAATCAACACGCTCTCTCACGAATGAACGAACTAAATATTCATTCGACGCAGTGTAACTCACACATAAATTAAGCATAATTATTATAATTATGTCTCTCGAAAAAAAGTTTTAATTAATTTTCCTTAATTTATTTTTAAAAATATTTGTTTATCCTGCCATAAAAGAAAATGGTACACACCATGCTCTACTGGCTCCTCCAGAAGCAGATATATCTAAATGCCCGTCATCCCAATCAAATTTACAAAGTTTTTGAATCGCCTCCTTACAGCCACAGTGATTAGATACAATACTCTGCGGTCCTTCAAATGCTGTTTGAGCAAAGCAGCCTGCTAATTCAGCAGCAGGATTTTCACCATTATCGTATCCTTGCTGCATATTTGCCTGCTTATCAAATGTACCTGTGTTTAATTCCGCACCAGTATTGGATGGCTCTTTGTAGCATTTCATATCTGCTCCAGCTAAAGAGCAAAAGGAGGTAAATCCAATAATTGTTGCAATTAATATGTTTATTTTTTTTATTTTCATTTGTTTTTGCGAGAAACTTCTATTCTTGAAATGAAGTTGGATGACAATAATTATACAATTTATTGCCCTGGGGTGCCCACCTCGCTCTCCTTTTTATTGAGCCCCTAAAAAACCAAATATTTATAATTAATAATCTTTTTACTGATAAATATTAACACAAAACCAGAATAAATAAAATAAATAAAAACAACCGGAAACAAATAATCATTCATTTCCGGTTATTTATTATTCTATATCATCATTAATTACATTTTTTTCAATCTGATTTTGAAGTCGGTAATGATGAATTGTTTCATACATACTTCTAAAAAACGCAGTTGCATATCTTTCTTGAATAGATTCAATCATTGATTTGAAAAACTCCATTGAATCAAGGCCGTATTCTTGAATTGGATTTTTTTGTGCATATCCACGAAGATGAATTCCTTCCCTTAGTTGATCTAGTGATTCAATTTGTTCTCGCCAATGCTGATCAATGACGTGAAGCATTAACGTTTTAGATAGCACTTCAAAAGCTTCTTTTGGTAGTTCTTTTGATATAAGTTCAATAGTATTGTGCACACTGTCTTTTATGTCCTGATGAATAACATCATCACTTAAAGAATCATGTGATGAATTTTCAACTACGTTGCATTCTACCCCCCAATTGAATCTTAGGTAATCATCAATTCCTTGAACATCCCATGTCTCCATGAAATGACCGGCAGGTATGTACTTGTCAATAACCTTTGTTGTTGCCATTTTAATAATTTCTATTGCTTGTTTTGATACATCAGTTGACATCAACCATTCTTTACGCATTTCATAAATTTCTTTTCTTTGCATATTGTTAATATCATCATACTTGAGTAACTCTTTTCGCATGTTGTAATGCTGCTGTTCCACCTTGTGTTGTGCATCTGCAATTGCTTTATCGATAAAACGATGAGTAATGCAATCGTCATCTTCAATACCTAGTGTTCTAAACATATTCATATATTTATTACCACCAAATAAACGCATTAGCTCATCTTCTAGTGATACATAAAATATACTTGAGCCAGGATCTCCTTGTCGACCAGATCTTCCCATTAACTGATTATCAACACGCCTAGAATCATGTCTTGTTGTGCCAATCACATGTAGTCCACCAGCTGTTAACACTATCTTGTTTGCTTCTAAACAATTGTTTTTGATCGCAGCAATAATGTCTGGTTCTGGCTCAACAATGCTAGAAATAAGTTCCTTAGCATTACCACCAAGAATAATATCAGTTCCTCTACCGGCCATATTGGTTGCAATTGTAATTGCCCCTGGTCGGCCTGCTTGTGCAATAATTCCTGCTTCTTGTTCGTGGTTTTTTGCATTTAAGACATTATGAATCAATCCCTTTTCAGTTAATAACTGAGATAATATCTCAGATTCCCTTACTGATGCAGTACCAACCAACACTGGTCGATTAATAAGATGTTTTTCTTCTATGTCTGCAATTACTGCATTAAATTTAGCTTGTTCTGATAAAAAAACATGGTCTCTTGCATCAAATCGCAAAAGGGGCTTATGTGTCGGAATAACAATTACATCCATCCCATAAACCTCATTAAACTCAAATGCTTCTGTATCTGCTGTACCCGTCATGCCTGCTAATTTAGAATATAAACGATAAAAGTTTTGCAATGATATGCTGGCTAGTGATTGATTATCAGACAATATCTCAACACCTTCTTTTGCTTCTATTGCTTGATGCAAACCATCCGACCAGCGTCTGCCTTCTTCAAGTCGACCTGTATGAGCATTTATTATCTTTATTTTATTGTCTGATACTAAGTAATCAACATGGTTGTGATATAGATGAAGAGCTTTTAATGTTGTTGAAACCAATCCTAAAACATGAAGAAATTTTTGGGAATAAAGTTCGCCTGCATGCTCGATCACATCCTTTTTCACCAAATAAGATTCAACTTTTGCATAGCCATTTTCTGTTATTTTTACTTGTTTTCCTTTTTCTGAAATGATTGCATCATAATGTTGATATTCATCTTCTTGACCTTTTTGACTCTCTGGAAGAATAAAGACATTAAATTCTCTGGCAATCAATAAAGATGTTTCTATTGTTTTAACATCTCTCTCGCCTTGTCCTGATATAATTAAAGGTGTTCTGGCTTCATCTATAAGAATAGAATCAACTTCATCAATTAATGCAAAATGCAACCCTCTCTGTAACAACTCATCTGGAGATGTTGCCATGTTGTCTCTCAAAAAATCAAAAGCAAATTCACTATTGGTTCCATAGACAATATCATTGAGATGATAAACAAATCTTCTTTCTTCGTTATTCATAGAACTTTGAAGGAACCCAACACGTAAACCAAGAGCTTCGTATAAAGGACGCATTAATTCTGCATCACGCCGAGCAAGATAGTCATTCACGGTAACGACATGAACCTGCTCGCCAGTTAGTGCATTTAAATAAACTGGTAGCGTAGCAACTAAGGTTTTTCCTTCTCCTGTTCTCATCTCAGCGATATTGTGTCCATTTAGAACTATCCCACCAATCATCTGAACATCATAATGCCGCATACCAAGAACTCGTTTTGACATTTCTCGACAAACAGCAAAAGCTTCCGGCAATATTTTATCTATTGATTCTCCATTACTTAATCTTTTTTTGAATTCATCCGTTTTTTCTTTAAGTAACCCATCATCAAATGCAGAATATTCTTGTTCAAAAGAATTTATTTTATCAATAACATCACCAAATCCTTTTAGCGTTCTTTGATTTTTGGAACCCAATACTTTTCTTAATACTTTTTTAATCATAATTGTCTCATTTGTGAATTAATATTTTCTATAAAAATGCCGAATAAAGAAAAAATCTTTATTCGGCAATATAAGTCATTAAATAATAAGTGTCAAATTATATATTGCTAAACTAGGCAACTACCTTTTTATTATCCATTACGTATACAGAATTGCCTGTTTTATCCACGGAAAAAATATTTCCAATAGGTGCTGAAAACGCATGTATTGAGCTAACTAAAATATTGCCCTCACCCTTGTTAGAACGGATTTCAGCTACTCTAATTGCAATATTTGAAAAAAGAAATGCTTTCTCTTTTTTGTAATTGGAAAAAGGATTTCCATGCAGATCTCTGTCAACATAAGTTTTTAATACCTTTGGAACAGGGTTTGGAATATTGCTGTTACCACAGGCAAATTCCTTGCTGTACTTGTCATTACCAAGCTTTCCACAATTAATCCTTTGAACGGGAATTATTTCAACAATTAGCGAAGGATCTTGTCTGGCTTCATTAATGATCTTTCTTCCATCCCATTTTAAGAAGTTTGACACTACCTCTTTTGGATCCATTATATCTTTCTTTTTGTAGTCAAACTGCATATCACAATGAGCACATAAGCTAGATATAACCTGATTACCCTTTCGAACTCGAATGATTGCTCCTGCATACATTCCTTTAAATGTATACTTTGACATAATAGGTAACAATACATCAGAAAACGATGACTCAGATGGCTTACTTACTAAAGTCAATTCATCTATTTTCAATAGCGCAGCAACAAACCATTTGTGTTTTCCTGCCATAATCAAATCATGAAGTTTTTGTTTTTTTTCTTCAGCATCAATCACACTTTCAAATACGCCTGATTTTAGCTCTGCATCAATATCATTGTATTGCTGCATGTATTCATTAACTTCAGGGCTAACCTTTGGATTGAAGTTAATTTCAAGATATCCAAGTCCAACTGGCGCTTGTGGTGCATCAGGCCAATCGCGCAACACACTTGCCCACTTACTAACATAAACTGGACAAGAATGCTGCTTTGGAGAGTCATTAAACTCCGAAATCTGCTCTAAAAGCATAATTCCACTAGGTGAATCCGGTCCATTAGTTTCAGCACAAAAGCACGGGTGCATTGCTCTACGATGAGTTTCTGCAAACTCCTCGAATCTTGGAATTGATTGAGCTGTATTGCTGTTTTTTGCGTTTTCACGGGCTTTTAAATCTGGATTTAAATAGACAACACAGGCTTCTCCATTTTGATTAACGCCTTCTGCGTAACTATGCTCCGCATCTACAGTATCCAACACATAGTTACGAGGATAAAAAATCATACCACCACGTGGTTTTTTTACTTCATTAGCTTGATTTGAGTTTGACATACATTTCCACCAATTTGATTTATTTCTTCTTTGATGAATTAATTATAATTGAAAAAAATAATTAATGCAAGTCTATTTTAAATCTTTATATTTTGTTATATTAATAGATGAGATTTCTTTAGAGAAAAAACCATGAATAATAAGAGTAAATTTAATAAAAAAGAGAGATTGAAAAGCATTGATCTCCAGCTGTTGTTTTTATGTGCGTCTGGAGATGCCTCTCTTGAATCAGTGCAACAATTAGTAAAAAAAGGGGCATCAGCTACTGTCATTCATCCAGAATCAGGTAAAGCAGCGATTCATTATGCAGCAAAAATGAACGATCCCGATCTGGCTCTTGATATTGTTTCATTTTTTGTGAAAGAAAATGAAATAAATCCAGATACAGAAGATTCTAATGGAATGACTCCTCTCTTCTATGCCTCATTATTTGATAATATTGAAACAGTAACATTTCTTATTGAGGACGGAATTTCCAATGTAAATCACATTGACAAACAAGGAGAAACCGCATTATTTACTATTTTAGAAACTTTTGATGATGATGTAGCAAGAATATTACTTGATGCAGGTGCAGATGTGACAATTATCAACAAGCAATCTGAATCAGTTTTGAGTAAGGTAAAAGCCGAATCGATTTATTCAGGGATATTGCCAATAATTGAAGAATACACATTAATCAATTCAGAAAAAGCAGTGATTACTTTGTATGATAAAGATAAAATTGACGAAACAATAGACCGAATGATTGGCTCAGAATCACCTGTTTTACCATACCTAGAAGATCTTAGAAGCACAGGAAATCAAAGAATAATGGGTGATGTTAATAAAGAAACCATCTCTAAATTGGAATTATTAAAGACTAGATTTCCAAATTTTTCTGAAGTGATTGATTATATAAATGAAATGATTTCTTTATCACTACTTGCTGAAAAACCCTATTTTTCAATAAGACCTCTGTTAATGCATGGCGGTTCAGGCGTTGGAAAAACTCGTTTCACAAAAGAACTAGCATCAGCAATTGGAATTGACATGGTTAAGATTGATGGAGGAACTATATCGGGTGGATTTGTCATTAGTGGTTCAAATCCAATTTGGAAAGAATCAAAACCAGGCAAAGTTTGCGAGCAATTAAAATTTGGCAAGTATGGAAATCCGATAATAATGCTGGATGAAATTGATAAAATGCAATCTCAACAAGGTTTCGATCCATATGGCCCACTATACCCATTATTGGAAGCAGAAACGGCGATGCATTTTACCGATGATTTTTTAGGTGTTCCAATGAATTGCAGTAGGTTAATTTGGATAGCAACGGCAAACGAATTAAACAATATTCCAGCGCCTATTTTAAGTCGATTTAGTGTTATAAAAGTAAGAGATCCTAATCAAGAGGAAATGCCAAAAATAGTGCAATCAGTATATGATGATATAATTAACGACAAACTAAACTCATGGGGAGCTTGTTTTTCAAAAAAATTAAATAATGATATAATATCTGTATTAAAAAATCATACACCAAGAGAAATTAGAAGTCGCATACTAACTGCGATGGGTAAGGTTGCCATGATAAGGCAAAAAGAAAAAATCTCTTTATCCAAAAAAGACATAATTGAACTTAATAAAATTGATTTTGAAAGCAGTAATATAGGAAGAAAAACGATAATGGGCTTTAGATAGATCTGCGTAAAACAATTTATCAATAAAAAACAGGAGATTTTACCCGTTCTCCTGTTTTTTTTATTATTTATCCGTATTCTTTTTTGTTTTTTCTTTATGAAACATTTTCCAGCCCCTCTCCCATTCTTTGTATTTTTCTACAGTAGTAAAAGAATCGTTGCGATATGGATTATAATGTATTGATTTTCCTAGCTTTGCATGTTGAAATCCTTCGGTGAAGCACATTGGGACCCCCTTATGGAACTATTTCATCTTTCAAAGAAAGATGGATTGATTTAAATACCAAGCTCTCGCTTGAAGTACTGCCCATTTTTTTCCTCTACCCCTTCTCTTAACATCCAATATGTGTGTGATAGGTGAGTTCTGAGTTCTGTATCGTAATTAAATATCTTCCTGATAACTATCCCTTTATTTTCTAAATTGGTTAAATCAACTTGTTTATTTTTATTTATGTCAAACTCTGAAATTCGCTTATAATTAGTAAGTATTTTTAATATTTCTATTTCTTTGGCATTCAAATTTAATAACACTTTTTGTTTTTCCTTGCTGTATTGTCAATAGATTCATTATTTATTATTTATTATTTATTATTTTAAACAATAAGACAACATTAGTTTACTGTTAAACAATTAATTATTACAAGTTTGTATATTGAACAATATATCAGTTTTAGTTTTAGTTTTATTTGATTAAATATGAACATTTACTTTTTATATCATTGTGTTTTTAATTAATTAAATTTATCAATGTTTTTAAACGCCTTTCCAATTCATCATCTGCAATCGGCGGAGGAGTTGGTTTTTTGGGGTATATTACCTTTTCAGACATTATACTTGATTTATTATTTTTTTTATTTTTTTCTTTCTTTTTTTTCATATTATCTCCTTTTAATAACCCATGTTATTGACTTGAACACGGGTTATTTAATGTTATTTTATTTGATTTTGTCAATGTCTTTAATTAATGATTTTAATCTACTTTCCAATTCATTCTCAGATACTTTTGGTGGTGTCGGCATTTTAGGATAAATAACTCTTTCACTCATTATATCCATTGTCGCTTTTGCATTTTTCTGCGCTTCCCCCTCTGTTGCTCCTCTCATTTTTTCTATTTCTATCAATTGGTTAACTGGCTTAGCAGCATTTCTTTGACTTGCTGAGACAGGACCATCCGCTCTTTTTTCTAGTTCTCCTATTACTGCTTTGTTTAAAAGATCTTCAAAACTAGCGGTTATTTCTGCTGCCTGTTCCTTTATTGTTTCATTTGGTCTTGCATCATCTTTCATGACATCAAGAATGCCTATTGTTTCTTCTTCGTCAAAAGAAGGCATATCTGGCATAGTTGGCATATTAATGTCAGATGACGATGCCTGTGATTTACTCTTGTTTTCATAGTTTATTGATATTTCTTTATCTCTTTCTTTTTGTTTGTTTTCAATTTTTACTCCTGCATTTTCTTCTATTTTTATGTCTTTTAATCTTTCTCTTATTTCAATCATTCCTGTTGCAATAATACTTGAATTCATTAAATCTTCTTTTCTGCTTGCCGCAAGATGAAGATCGTTAAAGAATGTTTTTACTCCTTCATCTGTTGCACTAGCTGTTTTTTTATCTTCATCTGTGATAACAGAATCAGATTTAAAAAGAATTTCTAGTTTATCAAATGTTCCGTTAATCGTTTCTATAATATGTTTTTGAGCTGTATTGACCATTAAAAATTTATTTAGTCTTGCTTCTCCAACTTGATGAGGATCAGCATAGAATAACCTACAACGGCAAAGTTCATCACCAAACATCACATGTGCTTCACCTGGCTTTTGATTAACAAGATCTCTTAGATTTATTCGCTTTCTTTTTTCAATTCTGGTTTGATTTTGATCCATGTAACCAGAAAATGCACTTCCTTTATTTTCATGACCGGATGTTTGAGAAATTTCAGATTCACCTCCGCGAGCCTCCATTACTTGGAATGTTGATTCTGGATCCTCTAACTTCATGCAAACTTTTATATTGGTGTTGGCCACAGTACTTGCTGCTTCTTCTTCAGAACCTTTTTTAAAGCTGGGGTAGTCTTGTCCCGCAAAAATAACGGATACACCAAGAGAACGAGCTTGTGCTGCAACGACCGCAAATCCTTTTACACTGTAATAACCGTATTCATCCAAAATCATTAAAAATGGTACATTACTGTTTGTTGGTTTTTGATCTATTACTTCTCTTTTTGTTCCTTCTAATTTGTTACCAAGAGCAGGAGCCAATGCAGAACGTACCCCCGCAACAACAAGTTTACCTAGACCACTTAACGCATCAGGATCTTTTTCCAATGCAGGTAACATAACGAAAAGAATTCGTCTATTAAACACAACATCTTTAAAATCAACTTCGCCAAGTTGTGCTGCGAATATATGTCCATATGTGTCAGACATATCCGCCATAACTTCGGTTAATTGCATTGTTAAATAACCATGCTGCTCATAAGCCTTGGCTTGGATCTGCCCCATAATCGCATCTTCTTCAGTGTAACCAGGCAGCTCACCAAGGTATTTCTTTATTGGACCAAGTGCTGCTAATGACAAATCAGTTCTAGATGCAAGTTCAACAATTCTATCTAGAGGTAAATAACTACGAATTGTTTCTACATCAAGATTTATTTCTCCTCTGTCTCTCATGAATGTCAAAGCCCTGAGCAAGCCACCTAACATTGCGGATGCTCGACCCTTCCACATGTCGTCACCGCCTGAGTCTCTCATTAGCCCAACAATAAGAGAACGCAATTGTTCGCCTGTCCCGTGTGCAAAAGGATTATTTGTGTTTGAAAGTCTATCTAATGATTTGGTCCCTTCTGCTGTCGATTCGCCTCCAGTAAGATAATTTATAACCAGCAAATCATCTTCTCTCCCTAATCTTCTACAAAGGGAGTAAACCAACCACCATACCGTGTTATCACCTTTACCATCAACATACATACAACCAGAACCAATCATCATTGATTGATAAAGAAGTCCGAGCAAAAATCTGGTTTTACCTGAACCAGTTGAACCAAAAACCAGCATGTGTGTTCTTAAGTCATCATTCGAAAACCATAGTCCGGCTCCGTTAACACGGTCATTTCCAATAAACATTATTCCGTTATTGATGATTTTCCCGTTTTTATTTTTTTCTTGAGGTGTTCGAAATTGATACGCTCTGTTTTTTCCATTGATATACCACGCCAAGGCCAATCCAAAAATAAATAAAACATCCGAAACTTGCGCTGTTTTCATCATTGGCAATAGAGTAATTATTACTCCTAACGCCACCATAATGAATCCGCCTGTTTCTGCTATTATCTCGTGAATTCTGTAACGAAGAGGACGAGTTTCACGATTCACTAATGCAGGATCTAGATCTTGATTTCTAGCGACCCCATGAAAAGCACCATTAGCTGCCATATAATTTCCTTTATTATTGTTATTATTAATTTATATTTATTATTCTGCTTTTGTGTTCAGTTTTAAGGCGGTTATTAGCCCCTCTATAGCCTCGTGAACCTCTGGGTGAGGTAATGGTCGACCAAGCTGTTGTTCTATTAACCAATGAGCAAAACAACCTGCTGATTCCACAAAAGAAACCTTTCTGCCAACCGAACTCATGCAATACCAAAGCACCCTGTCTTCACCTTTAAGCCAGTTGAATTCGTTACAAGCGACAACTCCTCCATTACGAGATTCAACTAATAAACTCATAAAGCCTACTCTTGTGAAAGCATGCTGACCCATAATTCTTTCTGCTGCAACTTGCTTGTAGATTTTTGAGAAATCTTTGCTTAATACTAATTTTTCTACTGCTCTATAGTCAAAAATATCTTCTTTTTTTATTTTTTTATCTTTTAATTTTAAATCGGTGTGTTCTTTTAATTTTGAATACAGTGTTTTTTCAGCCAAAGTAATTGATTTGTTATTTATTTTTTTTGCATCTTTTACATTTAGTATTGACCTTAATATATCTCTTGTTAACTCTGACATCTCTTTTACATTAACATTTAATTTTGGCATTAAAAAATCATACAATTTCTTCTCAGCGGGACTAAAGCCTGGAACCCCACCAAATGTTTTTCCAAGTTGGACCCGAAATGCTCTTTCTGCTAAATCCATGTCAAATGCTTCTTTGCCATCCCATATGGATTGTTCAGCCCATTTCTTTTCTTTTGCTTCTTCCTCCAGTCCCAACGGTGGTGCCATTAATGCAAAATCAGCTGGAGATAATGAAATACCCCATTTACTTGTTTCTGGTTTTTCTCTTTTATAATTTGCATCCATTTTATCTGGTCTATTATCTACATAATCGACAACTGACGGATAAAACTGCTTAACATGTTTCAGTAATTGCTCCATGTCATAGCGCATACCAACATTATCACCTTTTACAATATGCTTTGCGCCGAAGTAAACCATTATTGCTCCGGGGATCCACGTAAACCATTTTGCATAGGTTTGATCAAATTCATAAACGGTATCTGGCATTAATTCATTTGCAGGCTGAGACCATAACCAGGCTATTGCTTCTTTAATTTCCAGTTTTCCATAAAATGGAAACCAGTCGGGTATCCAATAAAAGAGATACAATTCCATTATTCTTAAGCACTTCCATATGCCAGCAATCACATGAAAGTTTTTTACCATAACCATGTATAATGCAATGATTGCAACAAAAACAACAATTAAAAATGTGTCGCTTGAGCCTGAATCATCATAGCCTTTTCCAGCCATGTGTATCTCCTTATTATTATTTTATTTTTATTATTTGATTTATTAAAAAAACTTACCTAATTTCGACATTGGATCTATTACATCTTCATCATCAATCAAGTCAATTGACCCAGTGTGAATTGATTCAGATTCACTTAAAATAATCGGGTCTGCATCAAGAAGATCATCCTCTTCATATGGATACTCTTCAATCACCATATTATTTGTTGATAATAACTCAGTTTTATTTTCTTCTGCTTTATTTTTTATAATATCTTTTACAATATTTAAATCCACATCTTTTTTAGTATTTTCATTTTTCGTCGAAGAGTTATTCCTATTATTTACTTGTTTTCTTTCTATATTCTGTTGAGCAAATTGATACCGAATATCGTTTTCATTATTATCTGTATTCTGTTCTTTCTGTTGTATTAAATTAGTACCAGATAATGTATTAATAAGTAGAGATAGCTTGTCCTGATCTACTGCATTAAACATTGAACTATTTGTATCTTTGTGCTTTATAAGAGTCGAAAATCCAGCTCTTAATAACATACGAAGAACTTCCTGGCGACTATTTGAATCATGAGATACAATAAAATCAATTAATTCGGCATCAATATTGTAATTATCATATAACGCTACACTAAATCGATGCCTCACGGTAATTCCTTAACTATTCTTGTGACATTATTAGTTCTGCATATTTTTGCATGCCTCGTGCATTAGCATAACCAGGATTTATCCCAATTGTCTGATTTCGAAACCAATTTGAAAGAAGCGCTTCTACTTCAACAACCGTCCCTCCTACAAATACAACTTTATCCAAATCAGCTGCATTTCCCAAACATCTTTTGCATTCTGTTTCAATTCTAGACAGATTCGATCTTTGTGCTGACTCTACTAAATCGGCAACACTCTCCCATTTACCCCATAGTTTTATGCGCTTTTCATTCATTGCACAATTCATTTGTTCAACGGATGGGATTATGTCATATTTACCATTAATTGCATCTTTTACTGTTTCTTGAACAGCTAACATTCCAACATTAATAGTACTCGATCTACTGATGTCAAGATTTCCATTCTGCACCACTGCAATATCTGTCGTTCTTCCGCCTATATCAATAATAGCAATTCTTTGTGATGCCAATTCCTTATTTATTTCTAATTTACCATCTTTGTTTCTCTGTAGCACTAGGTCCATCCATGCCGCAATGCCCTCAGAAACAACTTCATGTTTAAATATTTTAGGTAATTGATAACCATTTAATGACACAACGTCGTTTTTGGTTAAATTGTTTATTTTGTTTTTTATTAATGTTTTATTCACCGTGCCAGATAAATAAAACCTTTTTATAGGCAATCCAGTACAAATATATAACTGAGATGACGGATCTAAATTTGAAATGTGTAGTGCATGAGCAACAATAACTCGATTTAAAGCAGACATAGGATAATCATCGAATGCAGTGGAGTCTGCCTCTCTGATATCCCCTATTATGTAATTACCCTCATTTGTTTTATAGGGAAAAATGGTCGTTTCTGAACCATTAATTGAGATTTGATTCATTTCTCCTGCTTTTGCTTGTGACGGTATTCTGAAAAATGTCCCATCACTCAAAACAATCTTTGTTTCAGCAAAGCCATCATCAATACCCACATAAACCTTTTTATTACTCATTTTATTCTCTCTTTTGTAGTTTTTTGTTATTTTAATAAGCCAAAATATTTTATTTCATATTAATAAAAAAAGCAAACGCTAAGTAACTAGCTTTAATGAATTAACCTCTTTTAATGATTCCAGAAATAATTCAGGATATCTAATGTCTTTTAAGCTTATTCCCAATTCTAGATTTTCTTTTAATTTTACAATATTATTGTAAATCAACAAGGCGTGGCCAAATTCTGCTCTAATTAAAGCCCCTTTTTTTCCTTCAATTGAATACAAATTATTTGCTAAGTCATCTTCACTGATACAATTTTTAACTATTGAAATTGCTGTTTTTTGTCCAATTCCACTAATTCCACCAATTCCAACACCATTATCACCTGATAATATCAAAGACAAATTCCATTGAAGAGGAGTGACTCCAAATTTATCCATTAGCCATGAATTCGTTTTTTCTGCTTCATCTTTGTATTTTGCAAAATGATCTCTAACAATGGTTTGTTCATTTATTAAAAAAAACAATCTCCGACTATTACTGAGAATAAATGTCTTTATTGATTTAACTCCATTCGTTTTGGCACATATTGTTGAGATAATATCTTTTCCTTCCATTCCAGGAGTGGACATGGAACTTATTCCATTTCTTTTTAAATTATCACAGAATAAACCTAATTTATTTTGATATGCAATAGGTAAAAAAAACTGATCTTTTTTATAAGATGAATTTATGGAACGACGAAAAGAGCTTGTCTCATCATCCATTGCAAATAAAACATGTGTTGGCTGTATGGAGCGAATTGCACGCTTAACTGAGCCAAAACAAGATGTAAAAAAACCATTTACATCAGGACTTTTCCCTTGTCCTGATGATAAATACAGTGTTTGAAAAATATGATTCGCATCAATTAATAATATTCTCATTTTTATATTACTCATCCAATTCTGAAAGTAATGGTTTTTGAACAACATCAAAAATAGAGAGTATTATTTCTCTTACATCTAAAGACGCATTCTTCTCACTAAAAATTATATTTAATTCCTGACCTATTGCATCATCATCATTTTGCTTTTGTCTTGATTTTATTGTTTCATCTTTTAATAGTTTTGCAAATTGACTGTTTTCATATTTGTTTTTTACGGATTCCGATGCTAATCCCTCCATGTCCATTACATGAATAGCACAAGGGATCTCATGAAAAACAGGCTCATCAAAAGGAGTCCATTCAATAACAACAGGTCTTATTTCTGACTGTTCTATGTGAATTCTACTAAGCAACCCAGGTGAGATCCATTTTGTTTCATTTCCGGTATACTCACTGGTGCTGTTTGTTTTTCCGCACATAACTAGCTTACAGTTTTTTATATCGTATGGTTCAATAACTCCATTGCTTGTACTTTTTATTAATTCAGAACCATATTGTGTTAATATGATATTTACCTCGTTCTCATCAAAACATTTATAATGTTCTGAGATCACTTCTCCACTCACCCAATCGTGAATTACATAAATAGAAACATTCTTTGATTTGCCTTTAGATGTTAAGCATATGGACTTATATAAACCAGCTTTTTCAGCTATGTTAGCTATTCTGCTTGATTGTAAAACACCAATTGTTGAGTTTGGATTGATTGATTCACTACCTTTAATGTAATCAGATTCGTCTGGGATGATTAATACGTTATGATCAACCAGTATATTGATTAACGATGTTAAAACTTTTAACTCAAATGTTTTTAGGGTTAATCCACCCAAAAAAACCGGCATTAAATTCTTACTTTTTGCTAAATTCAAAGAAAACTTTAATTTTTCAATAATCGTATCTAAATAATTATCTTCAACCACGACGAGATGGTTTTGATAATGAT
>Ga0183099_1000916_pt1 | contig 18586 bp, 15 predicted proteins | sample Biomet1_FD_127788 | JGI IMG/M metagenome (GOLD analysis project Ga0183099, IMG submission 127788) | Microbial communities from bioreactor (seeded with anoxic lake sediment) at LBNL, California, USA - Biofuel metagenome 1 | ecosystem: Engineered > Bioreactor > Anaerobic > Unclassified ... | reverse complement strand
TAAACTCTGTAAAATGAGCACATTTCCGAATAAACACCATGAAAATATCTTTTTACACATTCTGTTTTGAGTCAAGAACTGGCTGAAAAAACAATCAAAATAAAACTGATTAATTTGGTTTTCTCCTAAGAAATTTTTTTGTTATAAAGTATATACTTGCAAATATCGCCATTCCGAACAATGCGCCGCTTAAATCCAGCAAGATATCAGACACTTTATCAGTCCTTCCCGATAGAATTTGAATTGATTCATCTGTAACCGCAACCGATAAAGCTATAAATAATACCGTAAAAATCTGTGGCTTTTTTGATATTAATTTTAATATAATCAATTCTGCTCTAATATCATAAACTCTGTAAAATGAGCACATTTCCGAATAAACACCATGAAAATATCTTTTTACACATTCTGTTTTGAGTCAAGAACTGGCTGAATAATATTTGCAACATTTTGGCTTTGAGCATTTAACGCTTTTGTTACTACAAATGAATTTGACCATATAATAATAGCGGTTAAAAGAACAATAAAGATAAGAGATATTGTTACAATATTTCTAAAATTGATTTCTATTTTATTCACTTTAAAAGTCTCATAAATATTCTATACTATGAGTATATAAATCCTGGAAATCAACTTCTAATCATATAATTAAATTTATATCTTTAAGCAAATTATTAATCTCTAAAATACAAGTCTCTGGTATAAACCTTGTCCAGCACGTCGGCGATATCTTCGCTATATCGGTTAGCGATGATGACATCAGACATGGCTTTGAACTCGGCAAGGTCACGAATGACACGGCTATTGAAGAACCTATCTTCTTTCATAGACGGCTCATAAACAACGACCTCGATACCCTTCGCCTTGATTCGTTTCATAACTCCTTGGATGGAACTTTGACGGAAATTATCAGAGTTCACTTTCATAGATAAGCGATGTACGCCTACAATCTTTGGATGTTTAGAAATGATTTGGTCAGCTATAAAATCTTTACGTGTACCGTTTGCTTCTACGATAGCACTGATCAAATTCTGTGGAACGTCGGTATAGTTAGCGCAGAGCTGCTTGGTATCTTTCGGCAGGCAATACCCTCCATACCCAAAAGACGGATTATTATAATGATTTCCAATACGAGAATCAAGGCAAACTCCTTCAATAATTGCTTTTGTGTTCAATCCTCGAACCTCTGCATATGTATCGAGCTCATTGAAATAAGCCACACGAAGTGCAAGATAGGTATTTGCAAACAGCTTAACAGCCTCTGCTTCCGTTAGATTCGTAAAGAGTGTTGGGATTTCTTCCTTAATAGCTCCTTCTTTGAGTAAGTTTGCAAAAGTCTCAGCTGCCTTCATCAGTCTTGCATTCTTTAACGGGACACCAATAATAATACGGCCCGGATATAGATTATCATACAAAGCATGACCTTCACGCAGAAATTCCGGGCTGAATAATATATTGTCACAATGATATTCTTCCCGAACCTGCTCGGTAAATCCGACTGGTACAGTGGATTTGATTATCATCACGGCATCCGGATTTACGGCAATTACCTGACGTATAACGCTCTCAACCGAAGATGTGTCAAAATAATTTTTAACGGGATCATAATTGGTCGGTGTTGATATAATCACGTAATCTGCTTCTTGATAAGCAGAATTCCAATCTGTGGTTGCTGTCAAATTGAGTTCTTTGGTTGCTAAGTATTCTTCGATTTCTTTATCAACAATCGGTGATTTTCTGTTGTTAATCATATCAACCTTTGACGGTACAATATCAACTGCAAATACATTGTTGTGCTGGGATAATAACACTGCGTTGGAAAGTCCAACATACCCTGTTCCTGCCACTGCGATTTTCATAAAAGGATCTCCTTGTTTCTAATTTTGTAGTTTTTCAGTTTCTACACAGCAAACTCTCGTTATACGGCATTTGCCATCTCCAGTACATCCAGCGTTAGCCGTAAACTCCTACATCTCTGTGGAATTTTCCTGCACAAACTGTTTTTCCCGGCTTCTGAAATGCTACTGATCAGTCCCTATGGTGTACCCTATGGCAACATTCGCAGTGAGCATCATATATAAATTACTTATTTCTGATAAAATTTTTTATACCACTTTGCAAATCTGGAAAGTCCCTCTTCCAGCGTAGTATTCGGTTTAAAACCGAAATCGCGGACTAAATCATCCACATCGGCGTAAGTTTGATACACATCGCCGGGTTGCATCGGAAGAAGCTCCTTCTCAGCCGGTTGATTAATAATGCCTTCTGCCATCAGACACTTCTCAAGCGTTTCTACAAAGTAAAGCAAGTTCTCCGGCTTGTTGTTTCCTATGTTGTAAACCTTATATGGTGCGCCATCTTCGGTCTCCGCAGGCACCTTCCCCATCACATTAATAACGCCTTGCACAATGTCATCAATATAGGTAAAGTCGCGTTTCATATCACCATGGTTAAAAATCTGAATTTTCTGGCCTTTCACCAACTTATCGGTAAAGCCGAAATATGCCATATCAGGTCTTCCCATCGGACCGTAAACAGTGAAAAAACGCAGTCCAGTAGAAGGAATTTTGTACAATTTAGAGTATGCGTGTGCCATCAGCTCGTTGGACTTCTTCGTCGCAGCATACAAGCTAACTGGATTATCTACTTTATCTTCGGTCGAATACGGTACTTTCTTATTGGTCCCGTAAACAGAAGAGCTGGACGCGTAAACAAGATGCTCAACACCCTTTGCCTCATTGTCGTAGGAATGTCGGCAAGCTTCTAATATATTACAAAATCCGATAATATTGCTGTTGATGTACGCTTCCGGATTTGTGATGGAATACCTCACGCCCGCTTGTGCTGCAAGGTTCACAACAATATCAAATTTCTCATCTGCAAACAATTTATCAATAGCTGATTTGTCTGCTATATCAATCTTATAAAAGGAAAATTTCTCATAAGGCTTCAGTAAGTCAAGGCGGGCATTTTTCAGATTAACGTCATAATAGTCATTGATGTTGTCGATGCCAACCACAGCAAACCCCGCTTCAAGTAGCTTTCTCGATAGGTTGGATCCAATAAAACCTGCGGCTCCGGTCACTAATATCTTCTTGTCTTGTGTTAATATACTCATTTTACAATCCCTCTGTATTCATCCTGTACTTTTTGATAACTCTCGAGGTTTCCGATATCATACCGGCTACCCGGCATTTCCATGGCATGGACAGTCGTCTGACGGCAAAGCCATGCTATAAAACTTCCGGGTGCGTCCGTGCCACATCCGGCTTCAATGCCGGATTTTACGAGTTTTGCATCCACTTTTGTGTAATAATAGAATGGAGGACAACACCAATGCGTTGCCGGAGTTGGTGACTTTTCGGTCATATTCAAAATCTTATCATGTTCATCGATTGTCACCACGCCACATTTGAACAATTTCTGCTCAGATGGTTCATAATAACGCATAATACTGGATGTGTTCTTCTCTTTTGCGTATGTAATGAACTTATTTAGGCTGAAATCCAACACATTGTCTCCTGCAATGACAAGCATATCATCATCAAGCGAATGCTTATCTATGGCATATTGAATGTCGCAGACAGCACCAAGTCTTGTTTCGTTAGTGCTTGTACCATCGTCAACGACCGTAATTTTCTGTGTCTTTTTTTTTGCCCAATCTACAAAATGGTGAGCAAACTTGTGGTTAGAAATTACAACATATTCATCAATCAGTCCTGCTGTATCGATGTCATCAACAAGCCAGTCAAGGATTGTCTTTTCTCCCACTACCAACAGGGGCTTGGGGAAGTTTTCGGTCAGCGGATATAGGCGCGTGGCATATCCGGCTGCAAGTATTAAACATTTCATATTTTTCGGCTCTTTTCTCTCACTTAAGTTTCACGCCATCCGCACTATGGCAGATGTGCGCTGAATATTTTCCTTCTAGATTTGGGAAGGCTTTAAGATATTCATTTCTTATATTAATAAGAATGCTCTCTTCAAAAGCTGGGTCAATGAGAGCCATGCAGCAACCCTTGAATCCAGCACCGCTGAAGCGACCGCCGTATATTCCATCGGTTTGCGTCATTATTTCGTAAAGTTTAATCAGCTCAGGCGAACCAGTCTCCCAATTGTAAATACTGCTTCTCCCGCTTTCAAAACTCAGCCGTCCAAATGCCTCAATGTCGCCTCGTCTCCACGCTTCCGCCCCGGCTTCTACTCTTGCAAATTCCGTGTAACAATGCTCAGCACGTCTGCGCCAGTTTTCGGGAAGTTTGTCCTTGCACGACTGATACACCTCAAAAGGCACATCACGGAGATTTGTTTCCTCAAATTTTCCGTATTTCATGTCACTAAATGCTTTCAGTGCATAGGCAGCGGAACGGCACTCATCCACACGCATATTGAATTTACTGCTAGCAAGTGAGCGTTCAAGTCCACTAAAAAATATGGAAATTTTCCACGATTTCATGTTTGGATTCTGCGGGATCAACTCGTAGCTGTCGTCCCTCATGTCCATATAAAGAAGTTGATTTTTTCTACAATATACTTCGCATGACTGGTCAAGCTTTCCACAGGACACACCAACATATTTGTTTTCCGCTTCTTTTGAAATGGTAATCAGTTCAGTTTGACTGAGTGTGATATTATTCATTGTGCAAAGAGCTGACAAGAATGTAATAATCACCGCCGCTGAAGAGGATAAACCACCAATCGGCAATTCGCCGTCAATCACAGCGCACAAACCGATACGCAGCGGATACCGGCTATTCAGTGCAATGGTTGCACCTCTGAGATGGTCAGCCCAGTCGCCTTGTCTCATTTCTGGTGTACTTGCCACATACCACTGCGCACGCTTTGGAAATTGCAAGCTTCGTATTTCGATAATCCCGTTTTGCTTTGGCCCGTAGGCAATATGAATGCCCTTGTCAATGGCAAAGCCAGTTATTTTGCCAAGCTGATGGTCAGAGTGCGCACCGAGTGGGCAAATGCGATAAGGGGTGAAAGCCGTGTAAGCTGGAGAGTGTTTATATGTCTGTTCATAAGCCATAACAGCCTTCAAATGTGCACCTACTTCCGAAAATCGAGGGGTTGAAACGCTGATGTCAATATCATTCTTATGTGATACTTGATTTTGAGCAGAATACTCTTTTGTCCTGCCATCCAAGGGCTTTGAAGTGGCGTCCGGAATTAACCAAAGCTTGCCAACCTTTTTTGCACCGATGATTCTTCCGCTGCGGCATAAGGTTGTGATGCGTCGTTCAGGCATATTCCAGTTTTCAGATGTTTTATGGATATCTATGTATTCCATACCTGCTTCTCCCTCTTACAAGTTTTCTTTATGTTATCATGGAAAATACAAAATGTCAAGATATATCTCTACATTCTAGAGTATATCTTGACATTTATCTTTATTTTATATCGAGTGGCCAAGTTGCACCTCTTCATAAACTCTTCAACCATCTGAATTTCGTACTGCTGGAATGAGTCGTCATTAGTATTGGGGCTTTCAACACATTAATAAGGGCTCTGCATACTTCTTTTTCTTTAGAAATTTAGATTCTACGTGTCGTGGTTTAGGCACTTTGATCATTCTGTATATTCTTTTAACTCTTCTGTTGATATAAATTCGATTTTTGTATCACTCCTTTCAGGTTCATTTGCACCAATTATATGGGCAGCTTGTTCGATTGCTTTTAAGAGAATTTGCTGTCTTCTCATTAAATCGGTTTACAAAATTACCTCTCCCGTCAGTTACTTTTTCAACCATTGATGACCTTGCAAACACAATAACTTCTCTTATACCGTTCAATAGGTTTTCTCTTGTAAGAATATTCGTGTTTTCATTCTGACAAATAAGACGGTTAATCTCTTCAGCAACATCAGGTTTCTTAGCAATAATGCCAGCTTTACTCCCAACGTTTTTGGCTGACATCTTGTCGCTCTTATAACCTGCATTTCGATAACCATAAGCAAGTGTCATGCCTTTTGTGATGTTTTCTGCAAATTTCATTTCGTAAAATGTAAGACATTTTGTGTTTTTCATAACAACTATATAACCCATCTTCATTTTACTACCTTATTAGTACCTTTTGTCTCCATTAAAACAATACATAACCTGCGAAACATGCAGCTTTCCGTCCGAACATTGCACCTCTGTAATATCTGTAAGCAGTTTTGTTAAAGGTGTGTTGGATTTGAAGCCGCGCTTTATGAGATTTTCTTTTTCCTGTATTTCAGTCGTTGCTTTCGTTATCCCATGCAGCAATCCGCTCTCAACCATGGCACGATATACCGTACGGCGGCTAACCGCAGTTCGTTTCTGCAACAAGTCAGTTTTGATTTGATCTATCCCATAGTTCGAGTTATCGGGGTACTCTTATGATAACACACCATTTCTTACCATATGTTACGTAGCCTCACTTAGTCTTTAACAAACATGAACGGATATTTCTGTTTGTCATGAACGCTGATTTTACCAGTCTGAACCTCAATCACCTTGAGTTCAGTGTCAGCTATTATAGTGTGACGGCTTCCGACCGGCATTGTAATAACATCTCCAGTCTCAACAGTTTTCTCCGCTCCATCTACAATCGTACGCCCATTTCCGCAAATGACCGTCCATACCTCGTCACGATTGCTGTGGCTGTGATAGTTCATACAGTGACCGGGATTTAAGGTTACCTTGATTGTGAGACTATCATGCTCAAAATCAAGCACCCGGAAGCTGCCCCAAGACTTCTCTGCAAACATAATCTGCTGGTCAATCTTATCCACAAACGACTTTATATAGCTGGACTGCTCCTTGTCAGAGACAAGTATACCTTCCGGACTCGCAGAAATGACGACATCATGAAGCCCCATGGCAAGTACTGGGACATTCAGCTCATTAATAATGTGTACATTTGAACATCTGTCATTCATCATCGTGTCCCCGATACAAGTCTCTGCCATTGACTCGGTCAGGGTATTCCATGTGCCTATATCCTTCCACTCACCTACAAAACGCATAACTTGAATTTCTGTTTCTTTTTCCACAACAGCATAATCAAAGCTAATCTTCGTAAGGGTATTGTACTTTGAGAACAGATCATTATAGTCGATGAAATCAATCAGCTCATGTGCCTTGTCAAGTACATATTTTAGCTTGTATGCAAATATGCCACCGTTCCAAAGTGCACCTTGCGATATGTATTTTTTCGCAGTTTCTACATCCGGCTTTTCCTTAAACGTGGAAACGCGGCTTATCTCATTCTTGTTTTCAGGGATAATATAGCCGTATTTTTCACTGGGGTATGTTGGCTCAATTCCCATCAGCACAAGCTTTGCTTTGCCCTTGTCAGCCTGCTCACCAAGCTTCTTCAGCATGACAAAGTAATCATCCTCAACATAGGGATCAACCGGGCATACTACTACCGATTCATTTTCAGATACCCCCTGAACATCGTGCAGATATGCTGTTGCTAAAGCGATTGCCGGGAAAGTATCTCTGCGGCATGGTTCAACAGAGATTCCTACGTCATCGTCAAGCTGGTTGCGTATCGAAGAAACCTGCGTCTTCGACGTGGCTACAGTAATGGCAGCATTAGCGTCCACTCTGCGTAGCTGATGATACACACGCTGCACCATAGATTCATATCCACCATCTTCGGTCTTGAAGATCTTAATAAACTGTTTTGAGCGTATATCATTGGACAAAGGCCATAACCGTTTTCCAGAGCCGCCAGAAAGCAGTATAATATTCATTTGTTATTCTCCTATATTCATCTCTCTGCCCGCATCGGATTATTAAGAAAATCCTCATATGCAAGCTTTATGCCGTCCTCAATCTCTGTCTTGTAAACCCAGCCCAATTTAGCCGCTTTGGACACGTCAAGCAGCTTGCGTGGTGTTCCGTTCGGACGGGTGGTATCCCAGTGAATTTCACCCTTATAGCCGATAACCCTTGCCACAAGCTCTGTCAGCCGCTTAATCGTCAATTCTTTACCCGTGCCGGCATTAACTGTTTCATTGCCGCTGTAATGGTTCATAAGGAACACGCAAAGGTTGGCAAGATCATCTACATACAGAAATTCACGGAGAGGCGAACCATCTCCCCAGCAAGTGACAGACGATGCCCCAGTTTCCTTTGCATCATGGAACCTGCGAATAAGTGCAGGAAGCACATGAGAATGTTCAGGATGGTAATTATCATTAGGACCGTACAGATTGGTCGGCATGACAGAGATATAATCCGTACTGTACTGGCGATTCAGAAATTCACAGTATTTTAATCCGCTGATTTTTGCCAGTGCATAGGCTTCATTGGTTTTTTCAAGCTCACTGGTAAGCAGACAGCTTTCAGGCATTGGCTGTGGTGCCATTCGCGGATAAATACAGGATGAACCAAGGAATTCAAGCTTCTTACAGCCGTTTTTCCATGCCGAATGAATGACGTTCATTACAAGAATTATATTGTCATACATGAAGTCCGCAAGCGCACTCTGATTTGCAATAATACCGCCAACCTTCGCAGCTGCTAAAAACACATATGCAGGCTTTTCTGCGGTAAAAAAACGCTCAACTGCATCCTGACGACACAGGTCAACCTCATTGTGTGTTCGTGTAATGATGTTCGTATAACCTTGCTTTTTTAGTTCTCTGACAATAGCCGAGCCAACCATTCCACGGTGACCTGCAACATATATTTTTGCATCTATTTCCATCATAAATTCATCTTCTCACTTTACTGCAATCTTTAATGCTGCTTCACGCTTTACAATCATTCTATCATGCTCTGACATAATACGAATCAATTGTTCGTAGCTGGTCTTCTGTGGATTCCAGCCAAGAACGGTTCTTGCTTTCGTTGGATCGCCCCAAAGATTATCAACATCCGTAGGTCTGAACCATTGGGGATTTACGCAAACCAACAACTTTCCGGTTTTTGTGTCAAATCCCTTTTCATCAATGCCCTTACCTACCCAGCGAATTTCAATACCATTTGCTGCGAAAGCTTTTTCTGTAAAGTCCCTGACAGTGTGCTGAACTCCTGTTGCAATGATAAAATCATCCGGCTCGTCATGCTGCATGATCAACCACATACATTCTACATAATCCTTGGCATAGCCCCAATCACGAAGCGAATCCATGTTGCCCAGCTCCAAATGATCCTGCAAGCCTTCTGCAATACGTGCGGCAGCAAGCGTTATTTTACGTGTAACAAAATTCTCGCTGCGACGTTCGGATTCATGATTAAACAAAATACCATTGACCGCAAACATACCGTAGGCTTCCCGGTATTCCTTGATCATCCAAAATCCGTACTGCTTTGCGATTGCATAGGGACTATAGGGATGAAATGGCGTGGTTTCCTTTTGCGGAATTTCCTCAACCTTACCATAAAGCTCTGAAGTGGAAGCCTGATAGATTCTGGTTTTACTTCCGAGTCCGAGGATACGGACAGCTTCGAGAATGCGTAGCACGCCAAGAGCATCAACATCTCCGGAATACTCCGGCACTTCAAATGAAATGCGCACATGAGATTGTGCGGCAAGGTTAAATATTTCGTCCGGCTTAACTTCACCGATAATGCGTATCAATGACGACGAGTCAGTAAGGTCTCCCTCGTGGAGATGGATCAAGTTCTTTTCAAGCAGGTGGTCTATTCTTGATGTGTTGGATATTGATGCTCTGCGGATTATTCCGTGAACGTCATAATCCTTGTCAAGAAGAAATTCAGCGAGATACGAGCCGTCCTGTCCGGTGATTCCGGTGATGAGTGCAGTTTTCTTCATTATTTGATACCAGCTTTCTTTTTATACATTTTTGCTCAGTCTACGGTAAACTGTATCCGGTCAGCTGAAGCTGTTTTAGTCTGATGTATTCTATTATACCTGATACTGTTTAATTATGGAATTCATTGTATTGAGATTTACTTGCATTTTATTGACTTTTATTGTATTATGGATAAATAAGGCGGTGAATGTATATGGAGACTTCATACTTTCAGGGAGATTCAGTCGAATCTAAGCGGATACTTTACACTCCGTCCGACTTTGCCAAGACGGGTCTGATGTATTTGCAGGAGACCGGCGAGCTTCATGCTAAAAAGCCGCATATAAACAAGCGTGAGAATCTGGCATCATTTCTGTTTTTCATTGTACAGTCTGGTTCCGGTACTCTGACCTGCGAAGAACGGGAATACTCACTCTCACAGGGAGACTGTGTATTCATCGACTGCCGGAAAGCATACTCGCACAGAAGCTCGTCTGACTTATGGGACTTACGGTGGGTACATTTCTACGGTGCAAATATGAACGGTATCTATGCGAAATATCTTGAACGTTGCGGTCAACCTTGCTTTCATGCGGTTGATGCGACGGCATTCGAAAAGAATCTCGATGAGCTGTTCAGGATTGCCTCGTCGGAGGATTTTGTGCGGGATATGCGAATTTTCGAATGTCTGACAGGATTACTAACACAGGTCATGAGTCAGAGCTGGCAGCCGGTCAAACGTGCGGTTACAAATCTGAAAAAGCAGAATCTGACTAAGGTACGGGTTTATCTTGACGAGCATTTCAAAGAGAAGATTTCGCTTGAATGTTTATCTGAGTTGTTTTTTATTAATAAATTCTATCTTACTAGAATTTTCAAGGAGCAGTTTGGAGTGAGCATTACCACGTATTTGCTGCAAAAAAAAATCACAAAAGCCAAGCAGCTTTTGCGATTTTCTGATAATAATATTGAATCTATCGGTATTGAGTGCGGACTGGGTGAGCCTTACTATTTCTCACGGATGTTCAAAAAGGTCGAGGGAATATCGCCTACTGAATACAGGCAAAGCTGGTTCGGATGATTGGGTGATTTTTTGTGCGTATTTATAGATCTTTTTCACCGGTAAATCTCTTTAGTCCTTCGTTTAAATAATGATAGTGGCCATCACTTAAATTTGTATTGTTACGAAGTACTTACAAATCGTGAAATGGAATTGTCAAAAAAAGTAGGCCGAAAAACGCCCCAACTTTGAAAAAACTAAAATAGCATATTTTTAGATTTTGAACCGGAGGCAAAGGTAGCCACCGCTGAAGGTGGCTTGCCATTGACTGAGCGGATTTAAAATGGTACACTTTAAAAAGCGACGGATGAAGAGGAAGCATATTTTTGAGTTTCTCACCGTCGGCGAACGATTCGACCATTTCAATTTGGTCTGTCAATGGTGGCAGATCTTATGCGGCATACTCAGCTTCAATCAACCAACAACATTTGATAGGTGGCAACCCGCCAGGATTTCTTGTATGATTCGTTGTCTGTTATAATAAATCATGATAAATCTAAACACGATTGTTTTTACCTGTGCCATTGGCATCCAATATATTGGAATCCGGTAAAGCTTTTCTTTTTTCAAAGTAGCAAAAAAGCTTTCCGTTCGTGCATTGTCATAACATCTTCCGGTACTAATCATACTCTGAATAATTCCATAATTATCAAGAGTTGCACGAAATTTTTCGCTTGTGAATTGATTGTCTCTGTCACTGTACAACAGCATTCCTATCATATTTTTGCCACGACGGGCGTTATTTACTGCTTCAATGCAAAGTTCTTTGCATATATTGTTATCCATTGCAAGTCCTACGATCTCGCCATTGAAACGGTCTATATAGCAGAAATATATAACTTTTCATCAGCACAATGTATCTCGGTGATATCTGCTAGCAACTTCTGATACGTTTTTGTGGCTGAAAAGTCACGTCTTATGATATTTTCACTTTTTTGAGTTTCTCTGTCCTCTCGTGTAATGCCATTTGGATGTCGCTTTGCCTTGTGGATCAAACCATGTTTTTTCATTACACGGTAAACTGTTCTCAAACTTACGGAAAGGTTACGTTGCAACAATGCTAAATGGATGGCTTTTATGATAGCATATCAATGGGCTGGGTTATATTGTCACATCATGAACTCACAATCCCATGCACCGACACCAGAATCCGCGAATACATCGTCAAGACGTTCTTGAAGTGTCTTAACTGTAATTCCTTTCTTCATGATTACCTGAACAAAACCGCCTCCGCCTGCTCCGCATATCATTCTACCGTCGATAAGGTCTTCGATCGCTATAAAAATCTGATCAATGCAGGTATTTGTACAACCGGCGTCTAGCTTCTTCGATAATTCCCAATGCTCATCCATCAATTTTGCGATTCCGTCAATATTGCCGCGTTCGAGTTCGAATCGCATGAGCACTGCCATCTGTTGAATACGATACAGAATATTCAACGGTACCAGTTCTGAACCGATGTATTTACCTATAACCCCACGCAGCAAATTTCTTGCCAGTCTTCTCTGACCTGTATATATTAATGCAAAACGTTCATCAAGCTCTTTGAGCGCTTCGTTCGTCATGACAAGTGGAGTGCAGACTATCTGCTGTTCAAGGCTTGGCGCTGCCGTTACCATTTTGATTCCGGGTGCAAGCCCACCAACCTGATCTTGCCAGCCTCCGCCGGTGGACATAATCTGTTCCATACATAGAACACGGTTGTATAACTCATTATCGCTTGCTTTAATGTCAAGAAATGTAAAAAGTCCCTTAACGCAGGCACCTGCCAGTATAGAACTGGTACCCAGCCCGCTTCCCTTCGGGACGTTGATAACACGAGTGTTCATATACAGACCGCCGCCGAGATTGTTACAAATTTCCGTCAGCGGAATTATTTCTTTATATGGAATCACACTGCAAGCAATAAGCGCCGCTTTATGAAGTGCGAAGGCGTCAGATGGGTCATGACATTTTTGCAGTTCCGATATTTCAGTGAATTCTTTATAGCTGCCTATATCGGTAGATGCAAGAATGATCTTCGGCTCATCCAAACGGCGAAGCGTCACTTCAATCGGCAGCTGACCGTTCAACGTAACCGCTGCATTTAACACTGTACCTCCATGTTCAAGGCAATACGGGGGTGTATCGCTCCAGCCGCCACCCCAGTTGACACGTACAGGTAAACGAGTAATTACCTCAGTTTTCGCTATATGATTTTCTGGATTATATGCGGTATGCTTTAGAGCAGCGTTCAAAATGGCGCTGCAGATAGTGTCAAAGCATTTGCTTGCAAGGATTTCACGGCCAGTCAGTTGAGATGCATAATAATAAATACGAATTTTACGAGAAAATTGATCAAGGATATTCTCGTCAAGCCGATCCGCCTCATACAACAGATACCGTTCAACACGTTCGGAGATGCCGTTCGGGAACGACTTAATGATCTCACTGACAGGAGTACTGTTATAAACCGCTTCGAGTATGCTTTCAACCTTTATCTTATCGTCAAGCTTGGACTGCCATGGCAGGATCTGCGTAACATCAGCTTGATTAAAGCTGTCTTTAAGTGAAAGTAGTATACCGGTATTATCGCCCGTAAGTGTCGCTTTGACCGCTTCTTCCATTACTGACCGAACAGGAAACAGCGGTTTTGTCCACAGTGGCTCATCAAGCACTTGACCTAGCCATTTGATTTCTTTAGGATTATCATTTATACCATACATACGGACAACAAATCTGTCATCAGCCAACTTCAGCCCGTGAATCACGGTATGCCCAGGAACTGAAACATCCTTCAATGTTACACCGGAAACAATCGAGCCTTCGCCGATACAGGTACCGCTATGTATGTCACTGTCCTCGATATAACATCCATTCCCTATTTTTGCATGACTGCTGATATATGAGTTATATACAGCGCAGTCACTGCCGTGATAATTACTGTTGACGACATTTGACCAATCAAGAAAGCGATAGTTCGGCATATCTTCGGTCATGAGTTTCAACAACTCACACGTTGTACCAAAATGCAGGAACGATGCCGGAGAGAAGCGCACAAGCTTCATGGTGTATTCATGCAGTGCTTCCCATATGAGTTTTCTAGCTTCACCAAGTTCGGGGCTGAAATCACCCTCGGGTTGCTCGAGATAGAAGTCTTCCAGTGTGTTGTCTTTTGCCAGCGGATAAAGAAAATCCGCATAGAAGGACAGCCGTACATGATCATTGACCATAATAGCATACTTCTCATTTGTATCAACAAGAGAATATAAGGCATTGACAAGACCGCCAGAAAAGATAACCGCGCCGGTATCGAGATCGACCGAACCGCGTTTGTCCACCGCACCAAGCTCCGTCAAATGCTCAACAGTTTGTTTATGTAAGAAGCGTTTGACCTTACCATCCTCACCACCTAGGAATACACCGTGATTCCTACCAGTCTGGACGTTTTCTTTGATGGATAATGCCGTTGCACCTTCTCCGTAGAAGTCAAGCTGAAGAGGATTTAACAGGAGCAGCACGTCACCGGAGCAGACGAGCATACCAGAAGCTATACGAGAAGGAATTCCCGACATGCCAATGATGAATTCATCAAAGAGCGTACTTCTTCTGTCGTCTAGCAACATTCGCGGCACGGGTGAGAAAATCTTTCCGCAAGCCGAATACTGTGGCACACGCTTTGAATCACCGCCGGAATGGATGCAGAGAATGCGGAGCTTGTAAAAATTAGTAGAACCTTCAACTTCTGCAATGTATTTCAACACGGCAAGCGTAGCTCCGCCGGAACCGCAGCGTTTTCCATCCAGGTCGGAGATGACGGCATACTTTGTTGCCGCAGGTAGAACACCTGCTTTTATTCTATATTCAATTTGTTCATTGTACGCCTTCGCCTGCGCCTCATTTGAAGCGGTTAGTATGACATAATCCCAAATGACAGCGGATGGAGATAAAGATAATTTGTATGTATCATAGCTGTCAAGGTAGGATTGACGAAGGAAGAGGGTTTTGTATTGGTTAAGCATAGATACCTCCACGGGATACCGTTTTATCTCGGCTTTTCCCGTAAAACAATAAATTAATATGAGTATTAATTATGACAGCAAATGCGCTGTCCAGTATATAGGACACCTAAGGTGATAAAATAGAGTCATAGAAGCGGAAAAAGACGAAAAGAAGCTATCAACTAAATAAAAAATTAATGTCTCTGAAAGAATTTACAACACAATTCCATGATGAAACATCATGGAGAAAATATCTGTTTCAAATCCGTTGGCCAGAAGGTTTTATATGCCCACATTGCGGAAGAAAGGAATATTACTATGTTGGTTCGCGACATAAATACCAATGCAAATGTTGCCGCCATCAAACCTCACTGACTGCTGGAACAGTCCTGCATAAAAGCCATCTGCCACTTTTAACTTGGTTCTGGGCTGTCTATCTTGTATCACACGATAAGCGTGGACATTCCGCCTTACAATTATCCGCCGGGTTGAATTTGCCATATAACACAGCATGGTTTTTGCTTCATAGTATCCGCCATGACATGGCAGAACGCAATAGTAAATATATGCTTTCAGGAATTGTAGAAATTGACGATACCTATTTCGGTAGCATGAAAAAAGATGGCAAAAGGGGCAGAGATACAAAGAAAGCCAAGGTTATCATAGCGATATCCAAAGATGAGAATGAAAAACCGCAATATCTCAAGATGCAAGTTGTGCCAAATCTAAAAAGCAAGACCATTGAGAAATTTGCAAGGTAAAACATTTAAACAGGTTCAGCGGTTCAGTCTGATGCCTTTCACAGTCTTCGCAAGCCCCTCGCTGAAAATTTCCATCATCCTAACAAAGTATTTAAACCTTATTCTTATATGTTAAAATGGTTACATATCAGAATCAGCGATTCAAAAGCATTTGTAAATGGAACCTTACATGGTTTGGATGCAAATCATCTGCAAAGATATCTTGATGAATTTTGCTATCGTTTCAATCGACGTTGGTTTCGTTGCTCAATTTTTCACAATTTGCTCAATGCCGCGTCGCTTGCTTCACCTTTGAAGTTTGCTGACTTAACTTAATATCCATATAAATTAATATAAAAATTGGATTAAAGTAATAGCAAAAATAGTAAGTGCCCAATTTTCATTATCTGTAATAAACATATATGTATTTAATATATTTCAAGCGTATATTTCCCTATCTCTGTAACTTTTATGCAAATGCCGCCGGTTGAGTGCATGAAGACCGATGAGATTGTTCATGCGAAGGTGCGGCATATTCATTTTATAGTTATTATACTACATTAGGTCAAAGCGTTACAACTTTATCATACCACGACATCAGTGATTTCTTATTAACATGAACTTCAATTTGTTTAATAGATACAAAAAATCACTTCTATAAAACAATAGTGACATGATTAACGTAATAACACAAGAAATGCAGAGTACTATTATTGCTTCTACAAACCACAAACCCCATGTAGAGACAAACGCCATTCGGCTTTCAATAAATAGCGAAATAGATACTATCATCGCTAAACAAATGACAACCCATATAAAGCGCTTTAAAACTAAGCTAATGCTTCTGTTAAGCACATTTTTAGAAACAAAAAATGCAAACTGTGTTGTACGAAAAATATTGGAAATTAAAGTCCCAATAATAACGCCATTTATGCCAACAAAATTGACTAAAATTATTGATAACCCTAAATTTATTATTGCTTCTGCGGCTGCTCCCCATTTTGTTTCTTCAAATTTTCCTGTTGAGTATACAAGCGTTAAATAAGGTTGCCTTATACAGTACATTGCTTCTGTCAATGTTATAAGAACAGCTAAAGATATCCGTGTATAATTAATATCTGTTATTCCTCGTGTGTAGACCGTAACAAAAGGGATAATTAGTACGCCCACACACGAGAAAACAATTGTGGTAAATGTAAATAGTATGTATTCAAATGCTCTGAAATTCCGTTGTAACGCTTTAATCTCATGTTTAACCCACATTTCTCCAAATGCAGCTTCCATTCCGGATGTTAGAACTTGCATCATTGATTTAATTTTTCCAATAACCAAGTAATAAACCGTGTATACAGATATTAGTTTGGCATCAGTAAAAAGCGTTAAGACAACCAAATCAGTGTTATCGTGTACAATATTAGAAATAGCATGAAATGCAACAGCACCTCGCTGCTTAATCCCAGTATTGTCCGGTTCACAATTATTGATAAGATTATACTTTTTCTTAACATATAAATTTAATAAAGCAGGTGTAATCAAATATACGAGAGAACTACCTAACTTCACGATATAAATAGAGCTGCCAAAAAATATTAAAATCGTGACGCAAATAGTGTTTAAGACGGTTTTTATAATATTTAACGTGTATGTTACATAGCTTGCTTGATCTGCTTGTAATAATGTATTATAGGAAATACAGAAAAAACAATCAGCAAATGTACCAATACTCACAATTGCAATCAAAGTGGAACTTTGTAAATAAGTCAAATCGTTATGTGAAATATATGGGTAAATGATGCACAGAACCGCAGCATATATAACAACTCCAAAGGTAACATGTCGCATATAATTCTTTGTTGCCTTGACGAGTCTGCTCGTTCCCAAAGAATCTTTATCGCTTAAAGTTTTGTATAACGCCACACGTGTAGATGCAGTTATCCCCAATGTCAGAAAATTAACCATATATAGGAACTGAGTTGCTGAGGAAACCACACCATTATATGTAGAACCAAAATTCAATAAAATTAATCTTGGCGTTATTAAACCACAAATAATGGCTATGATTTGATAAGCAAGTGACATAGCCATATTTAACATTGCTTTTTTTGTTCTCATTGATTAGTATGTTCCTACCCTCATATATAATTAAGCATTATGATCTCAATAATTTATGCTTAACAACACTTAATATATTGAAAATGCGATTACAAAGCCGATTGCTAGTTAATAGTTTTAAATCAATCACTTCGTAGTTTTTTGAAATATTATATGTGTGAACTCCGCAAAAAGATTGTTTATGCAACAGAACTATATCATCAATCGTTATATCTTTATAAAATCTTTCACTATAGTTTTTTGAGTTCTCCTCAACTTTCCATATAATTGTCGATTTTCCATATTGCCCATCCTCACAATTTTGACCGGGTCTGAATTGCTTTCCACCATCTGTAAAAAGCAAACCCGCATTTCTATATCCTCTTTCGCCACATGCTTTTTGCTTAGATAATAATTTTAAAGTTAAACTTTCTGTATCCAATTTAAATAAATAATTCTGTATATTTCGTGTACTACCTTGTAAAATTGATGCCAAAACATACAATCCATCATCAGCATGCCATACTATAGTATCGCTTGAATCAATGTTATACTGTAATATTCGAACTTGATACCACTTGTTTGGAAAGTATTCGCATTTATATAGAATAATATTGTGTTGCGATCCCGTTTCCGGAATCATGTAGATATCATTTCCAATATTAAAAATACAAGGAAAAGATAAATGGAATGTTTCTTCAATAGCTATTTGTGGCTTAGAGAATTCTCCGTTTTCTTCTTTTGAATAAGCAATAACCCCCTTATTTTTATCTTCAAGAAATAGTTCATAAAATAAATAAAGTGGTATCATTGTAAATCATAGAGAAACGGATCCGTACCCCCATGTCCTTTTTCTAGTGAAAGAACATTAAAATGGTCTGTCCGGGTCGCTTATAATGGAAATCTGTTATTCTCTTCCTATATCCTATAGCCCATGTCATTGTCATTTTACTTCTGTTCCAATAATATCTAAT
>Ga0183099_1000915_pt1 | contig 18587 bp, 18 predicted proteins | sample Biomet1_FD_127788 | JGI IMG/M metagenome (GOLD analysis project Ga0183099, IMG submission 127788) | Microbial communities from bioreactor (seeded with anoxic lake sediment) at LBNL, California, USA - Biofuel metagenome 1 | ecosystem: Engineered > Bioreactor > Anaerobic > Unclassified ... | reverse complement strand
GCGGCGTCAGCGTCAAAGTCAACGTGACCCCGCTGGTGAACTGGATCTGGATCGGCGGCATCATCTTCTGCCTGGCCCCGCTGTTCATCCTGCGTTATGGCCGGGGCAAGGAACGTGAGTAGCCGCGTGGCCGAAGCCGTCATAGCGCCGGGGACAAGTCCGGAAGCGGACGCGTCCGTGCGCCTCGCCGTCAGCGGCGTGGGCAAGTTCTTCGGCTCGCGCCTGGTGCTGCGCGACGTGAGCGTGAGGCGGCGCGCGCGGGCGAGGCCCTGCTCGTGGTGGGCGGCAACGGCGCGGGCAAAACGACCCTGCTCAAGATCATGGCGGGCCTGTGCCGCCCCTCGGCCGGGACCGTGGATCTGCGCGTGCCCGCGGAGGCCAGCGCCTACCTGGGCCACGCCACCTTCCTGTATCCGCGCCTGTCGGCCCAGGCCAACCTGCTCTTCTGGGGGCGCATGTACGGTTTTGCGCCCAGCCAGGAGGACATCGCCGCCGTGCTTGACCGCGTGGGGCTTTCCCGCGTGGGCGACGAGCCCGCCGGAACGTTCTCGCGCGGCATGGCCCAGCGGCTCAACCTGGCGCGGGTGTTCTTGATCGGCCCCAAGCTGGTGTTTCTGGACGAACCGGGCACCGGGCTCGACCCCGCCTCCCAGGACCTGCTGCGCCGCGAGATCGCCGCGCTCAAGGCCTCGGGCGCGGCCGTGGTCTGGGTCAGCCACCATTTGGGCTCTGATTTGCCCCTGGCCGAGCGGGTGCTCTTTCTGAAGGACACCCGCGTCGCCTATTTCGGCGAGGCGGGAGGCTTCGACGCCGGGGGGCTCACATGCTGAAGCGCGCCGGATTCATGGCGGCCAAGGACCTGCGCCTGGCCGCGGGCGGCGGGCAGGGGCTGGTGCAGGCGGTGTTGCTCGGCCTGCTGCTCATCTTCCTCTTCTCCCTTTCGCGCCCGACCACGGAACTGGTTTCGCCCCAGGCTGCGGCGGCCATCTTCTGGTTGGCCTCGGCCTTCGGCCTGGTGCTGGTGTTCAACGACCTGTTCAGCATCGAGGAAGCCCAGGGCTGCCGCCTCGGGCTCTTGTCCTCGCCCGTGCCGGAACATGCCGTGTGGCTGGGCAAAGGCCTGGCCGGGTTCGCGCTGCTGCTGCTCTCCCAGGCTGTGTTTCTGCCCGCGGCCGCGGTGTTCCTCGGCCAGGACATCAAGGGCGACTGGGGCGTGCTGCTCCTGGCGCTCGTCGGCGTGGACTGGGGCCTGGCCGCCCTTGGCGCGCTGCTTGGCGCCTTGGCCCAGGGGCAGGGCGCGCGCGAATCGCTTTTCTCCGTCATTCTGTTTCCGTTGCTGCTGCCGGTGCTGCTGGGCGGCATCCGCATCTTCGCCGGGTGCTTCTCCGGCGAGCCGGCAATGGACCAGGCCTTGTGGTCCGGAATCATCGTGGCCTTCGACGCCGTGTTCACCGCCGCCGGAGCCTTTTTATTCCCGTTTTTGTATACGGGAGAGGAATAGCGGCGCCAACGCCGTTTTGGGAGCACACGCATGCCGATCCGCCTTCTTGCCGCTTTGAGCGTCCTCGCCCTGGCCGTGGGCCAGTGGTTCATCTGGAGCTACGCGCCCCTGGAGGAAACCATGGGCGTGGTGCAGAAGATCTTCTACATCCACATGCCGCTGGCCTGGTGGAGCCTTGTGAGCTTCTTCGTGGTGTTCTGCGCCAGCGTGCGCCATTTGCTCAAGCGCGACGCGGGCTCGGACATTCTGGCCGGAGCCGCGGCCGAGATAGGCGTGCTCATGAGCGGGCTGGCCCTCATCTCCGGCTCCATTTGGGGCCGCGCGGCCTGGAACGTGTGGTGGACCTGGGACCCCCGGCTCACCACAACGCTCATCATGTGGTTCGTGTACGCGGGCTATCTGGTGCTGCGCGGTTCGGACATGGGCGGCGAGCGTCGGGCGCTGGTCTGCGCCGTGCTCGGCGTGGTGGCCTTCCTCGACGTGCCCCTGGTGTTCTACTCCGCGCGCATTTGGCGCAGCGTGCACCCGGCGGTTTTGGCCAGCCAGGGCGGCGGCCTGGAGCCGGAGATGTGGCACACCGTGCTGGTGAATCTGGCGGCCTTCGGCTGCCTGTGGCTGACCCTGCTTTTGGCGCGCCAGCGCATCGGCCGCGCCGAGGAGCGCGCCCGGGCGCTCATGCTCTCGCGCTAGGCGGAAGGGAGAGACGTATGAACGGTTATGTGCTTGCGGCCAACGCCGCCGTGTGGATTTTTTTGGCGGCCTATGCCGCCGCCCTGGTCCTGCGCGGCCGGTCCATATCCAAGAGATTGAAACAACTGGAGATGCTCCGTGACTGATACGACGAACGTAAGCGCGCCCCTTCTCGGCGGCGGGCAAAAGATTATTGTGGCCGCCCTTGTGGGCGCGGTGCTGGTCATGTTTGTGGGCTCCTTTCTGTACCGCATGCAGGGCAAGGGCCTGACCGTGCAGGTGCAGCAGGAGCGCGGCGGCATGGGCGGCATGGGCGGCATGGGCGAGGGCATGGGCGGCGCTGGCGGTCCCATGGGGGCCATGGGCGGCGTGGACATGAACCAGCTGCGCGAGCTGATGGCCAAGATGCAGGCGAATCCCAACGATCCACAGGTGCTGCTGGAGCTTGCCAACACCTTCATGATGATGCAGGCCTGGGACAAGTCCCTTGATCTTGTGACGTCGGCGGTCAAGGTCGCGCCGGACAACATCGAGGCCCACAAGGCCATGGGCATGGTGCGCTTTGAGCGCAAGGAATATGATCTGGCCAAGAAGTCCTTCGACACCGTGCTCAAGATGAATCCGGACGACGTGCTGGGGCATTACAATATGGGCATTCTGCTCAAGCATTACCTGAAAAAGCCGGCCGAGGGCGACCAGCACTTCCGGCGTGTGGTGCAGCTCAATCCCAAGGACCCGGATGTTTTGAAGGGCGCGCAGGACGAGCTGGCCGCGCCTCCGGCCAAATAGGCCGGAATTTACGGCAAACGAAGGCGTATTGACAAAGATGGATATTCCACTAAAGTAGCCGCCTTCAAGGTGAAAAAGGCTGCGGGGCTGGGGCTTCGTGGCCGCGCGGCATATCAGGATTTCTTGGCTGACTGAACTTTTTTTCGAGGAGTTGGGACATGAAGTCGAGATGGATCATGACTATTCTTGGTGTGGCCATGGCCGGTCTCCTGGTCGTTGGCTGCGGAGAGAAAAAGGACGAGAAGAAGGCCGAGGCCAACGCCACCGCCGCCGCTCCCAAAACCCTGGTGCTCGGCGTTGCAGGCGCGCACTCGGGCGACCTCGCCTCTTACGGCATGCCCACCCTGAACGCCGCCAAGCTGGTGGCCAAAGAGCTGAACGCCAAGGGCGGCGTGAATGGCATGCAGGTCGAAGTCATGCCCATGGACGACCAGTGCAAGCCCGAGCTGGCCACCAACGCGGCCACCAAGCTCGTGAGCGAGAAGGTCAGCATCGTCCTCGGCCACATCTGCTCCGGCGCCACCAAGGCCGCCCTGCCCATTTACAAGGACGCCAAGGTCGTCGTCATGACCCCCTCGGCCACCAGCACCGAGCTGACCCAGAGCGGCAACTACCCCAACTTCTTCCGCACCATTTCCTATGACCTGATCCAGGGCAAGGCCGCGGCCGAATTCGCCGTGAGCGAGCTCAAGGTCAAGAAGGTCGCGGTCATCCACGACAAGGGCGACTACGGCAAGGGCTTTGCCGAGAGCGCCAAGAAGGCCCTTGAGGACGGCAAGTCCGCCAAGGTCGTCATGTTCGAAGGCATCACCCCCGGCGGCGTGGACTATTCCGCCGTCGTGCAGAAGATCAAGTCCACCGGCGCCGACTGCGTGCTCTTCGGCGGCTACCACCCCGAAGCCAGCAAGATCGTGAGCCAGATGCACAAGAAGGGCCTCAAGATCGCCTTCGTTTCCGACGACGGCGTGAAGGACGAGACCTTCATCAAGACCGCCGGCGCCGACGCCGAGGGCGTGTACGCCACCGGTCCCCAGATCCTGGCCGACAACGAGATCTACAAGAAGGCCGCCGCCGACCACGAGAAGGAATTCGGCGCCAAGCCGGGCGCGTTCTTCCCCCAGGCCTACGCCGCCGCCCAGGCCCTGCTGAACGCCGTGCAGAAGGCCGGCAGCACCGACTACGACAAGGTCGTGGCCGCCCTGCACAACGAGCTCATCGACACCCCGGTGGGCAAGATCAAGTTCGACGCCAAGGGCGACGCCGAGGGCGTGAGCTTCTCCGTCTACCAGGTGAAGAGCGGCAAGTACGAACTGGTGAAGTAGCCTCCGCCGCCCGTTGAGCGGGCAGGCGATCAACATGCCAGGGGGCGGGGGCGGTTCAAGCGCCCGTCCCCTGGTTCTGTAAGCGACAGGCCGCAGCGGGGGCCAACTTCCGCACGGTGGGACGAATCTATGGAATATTTCCTTCAGCTATTTTTCGGCGGCCTCTCCAAAGGCAGCGTGTACGCCCTCATCGCCCTGGGCTACACCATGGTCTACGGCATCATCGAACTCATCAACTTCGCCCACGGCGAGATCTACATGATCGGCGCCTTCATGGGGCTCATCGTGGCCGGCGTGCTCACGGCCATGGGCTGGCCTGCCTTGTCCATCCTGGCCATCGCCCTGGTGATTTCGGTGCTGTATTCCGCGGCCTACGGCTACACGGTGGAGAAGATCGCCTACAAGCCCCTGCGCGGCGCGCCGCGTTTGGCCCCGCTCATTTCCGCCATCGGCATGTCCATTCTGCTGCAGAACTACATCATGCTCGCGCAGACCCCGGACTTCCTGCCCTTTCCGCGCCTCATCCCCGACCTTGAATTCATGGAGCAGTACCAGAGCTTCCTGGGCACCAGCGACCTGTTCATCGTCGTCACCTCGCTGGTGGTCATGATCGCGCTCTCGCTCTTCATCAAATTCACCCGCATGGGCAAGGCCATGCGCGCCACCGCGCAGAACCGCAAAATGGCCATGCTCGTCGGCGTCAACGTCGATCAGGTCATCTCCATGACCTTCATCATCGGCTCGGGGTTGGCGGCTGTGGGCGGCGTGCTCATCGCCTCGCACATCGGGCAGATAAATTTCTACATCGGCTTCATCGCCGGCATCAAGGCGTTCACCGCCGCGGTGCTGGGCGGCATCGGCAGCATTCCCGGCGCGGTGCTGGGCGGCCTTGTCCTCGGCTGGACCGAAAGCTTCGCCACGGGCTACGTGTCGAGCGACTACGAGGACGTGTTCGCCTTCTGCCTGCTCGTGCTTATCTTGATCTTCCGCCCCGCGGGCCTTTTGGGCAAGCAGCGGGCACAGAAGGTGTAGCGTCATGGCCGCAGAAAACTTCGCCACGAACTTGAAAAAATCCGCCATCGCCGCCCTGTGGCTGGCGTTTTTGACCCTGCCCATCATGGTCATCCGCGTGGACACGGTGGAGAAGACCGTGACCTGGCGCTGGATGCATTTGGTGTACATGCTGGGCGGCAGCTTTGTGCTCGCCATCATCTGGCACTTCATGATGGACCGCCGCGACCGCGGCGCAGCCATTCGCGCGGCCGACGGCGGCGGGACCGAGTCGGCCCTGAGCCGCTTCGTGAACAACCCGCGCGTGGTCAAGCCGCTGCTGGCCTTTGGCTTCATCGTGGCGGCGGCGTTCCCCTGGGTGTTCTCCATGTACCAGACGAACATCCTCATCAGCGCGCTCATCTACGTGGTGCTGGGCCTGGGGCTCAACATCACCGTTGGTCTGGCAGGTCTGCTCGACCTGGGCTACGTGGCCTTCTACGCCGTGGGCGCCTATGCCTATGCGCTTCTGAACTATCACTTCCACCTGGGCTTCTGGACCGTGCTGCCCCTGGCCGCCATTATGGGCGCGTTCTTCGGCATTCTGCTGGGCTTTCCGGTGCTGCGACTGCGCGGCGACTATCTGGCCATCGTCACTCTCGGCTTCGGCCAGATCGTGAAGCTTGTGCTGGAGAACTGGAACGCTTTCTCCTTCGGCCCCAGCGGCATCTCGAACATCTCGCGGCCCGGGCTTTTCGGCCTCACCTACTCGGTGGACCAGGCCACGACCTACATCTATTACATCATGCTCGGCCTGGTGCTTTTGGCCATCGTCGTCACGGCCCGGCTCAAGGACTCGCGCATCGGCCGCGCCTGGCTGGCCCTGCGCGAGGACGAGATAGCCTGCCAGGCCATGGGCATAGACAACACCAAGGCCAAGCTCATGGCCTTCAGCCTGGGCGCCACGCTGGCCGCTGTCATGGGCGCGGTGTTCGCCGCCAAGACCACCTTCATCAACCCGGCCAGCTTCACCTTCATGGAGTCGGCCATGATCCTGGCCATCGTGGTGCTGGGCGGCATGGGCTCTGTGGTGGGCGTCATGCTCGGCGCGTTCCTGCTCATCCTGCTGCCCGAGTACATGCGCGCCTTTTCCGAGTACCGCATGCTCATCTTCGGGGCCACCATGATCGTGGTCATGGTCTTCCGCCCGCAGGGCCTCATCAAGGCGCGGCGCAAGGTTTACAAGATCAACACGGAAGCAGCGTAATGGAACACAACAAAGATGCGGTCCTCGCTGTCCGCAACGTCAGCATGAATTTCGGCGGTCTGCGCGCCCTTAGCGACGTGGATCTGGAGGTGCGCAAGGGCGAGGTCGTGGCGCTCATCGGCCCCAACGGCGCGGGCAAGACCACCTTCTTCAACTGCATCACCGGCATCTACACCCCGACAGACGGCGACGTGGTTGCCGTGCTGCGCGACGGCAAGGAGAAGCGCATCAACGGCATGCGCACCAACCACGTCTGCGAGCTGGGCATGGCCCGCACCTTCCAGAACATCCGCCTTTTTCCCAGCATGACGGCCCTTGAGAACGTCATGATCGGCCGCCACTGCCGCACCAAGCAGGGCATTCTGGGCGCGGTTCTGCGCTGGCCCAAGGCCCGGCGCGAGGAGCAGGACGTGGTGGACAAGAGCTACCAGCTCTTGAAAAAGGTCGGGCTTGAGAGCGTGGCCAACGAGTACGCGCGCAACCTGCCCTACGGCGCGCAGCGCCGGCTCGAAATAGCCCGGGCGCTCGCCACCGAGCCCTTCCTGCTCCTGCTCGACGAGCCCGCCGCGGGCATGAATCCGCAGGAGACCCTGGAGCTCAAGGAGATGGTCATCCGCATCCGCGAGGAGTTCCAGGTTTCCGTGCTGCTCATCGAGCACGACATGAAAATGGTCATGAGCCTGTCGGACCGCATCTACGTGATGGAGTACGGCCGCGTCATCTCAACCGGGACCCCGGCGGAGGTCAGCGCCGACCCGCAGGTCATCCGGGCTTACCTGGGCGAGGAAAGCGATGCTTGAGCTTAAAAACATCGACACATATTACGGCAACATCCAGGCCCTGCGCGGCGTCAGCATCAAGGTGGGCGAGGGCGAGATCATCACGCTCATCGGCGCCAACGGAGCGGGCAAAAGCACCACGCTCATGACCATCTGCGGCGTCGTGCCGCCCCGCCACGGCGAGGTGCTCTTCGAGGGCAAGCCCATCGGCGGCATGTCGCCGGACAAGATCGTGCGCATGGGCATTTGCCAGGTGCCCGAGGGCCGGCTCATCTTCCCCGACCTGACCGTGCAGGAGAACCTGGACATGGGCGCGTTTTTGCGCTCCGACAAAGAGGGCATTGCCCGCGACCTGGACCAGGTGTTCGGCCTGTTCCCCATTTTGCTGGAGCGGCGCAAGCAGCTCGGCGGCACCCTTTCCGGCGGCGAGCAGCAGATGCTCGCCATCAGCCGCGCGCTTATGGCCCGGCCCAAGGTGCTGCTCCTCGACGAGCCCTCCCTGGGCCTCGCCCCGCTCATCATCCGGCAGATTTTCGACATCATCAAGCAGATCAACCGCGAGAGCAACACCACCATCTTTTTGGTGGAGCAGAACGCCAACCAGGCGCTCAAGGTAGCGCACCGCGGCTACGTCATGGAGAACGGGCGCATCACCCTCGAGGACTCCTGCGACAAGCTGCTTGCCAACGATGCGGTGAAAAAGGCATACCTGGGCCTGTGATCAGGCCCGATTTCCATAGCAATCAGAACACGAAACGGGCCGCGTGGCCGTCGGGAGGATAAAGATGCAGGACAAGATCATCGGTAAGGCGCTCACCTTTGACGACGTGCTGCTTGTTCCGGCTTATTCCGAAGTGCTGCCCGACAGCGTGGACGTCTCCACCCAGCTGACGCCCGAAATCCGCCTCAATATTCCCCTGCTGTCCGCCGCCATGGACACCGTCACCGAGGCGCGCATGGCCATCAGCATGGCGCGCACCGGCGGCGTCGGCGTCATCCACAAGAACATGAGCATCCGCGACCAGGTTCGCGAGGTGGACAAGGTCAAGAAGTCCGAGTCCGGCATGATCCACGACCCCGTGACCGTGCACCCGGACGACAACGTGGGCAAGGTGCTGGCGCTCATGACCGAGTTCCGCATCTCCGGCCTGCCTGTGGTCCGCGGCGACAAACTGGTGGGCATCGTCACCAACCGCGACGTGCGCTTCGTCACCGACAACAACACGCCCGTGTCCGAGGTCATGACCAGCCGCAACCTCATCACCGTGCCCGAGGGCATCAGCGACGAGGAAGCCAAGCGCCAGCTGCACCAGAACCGCATCGAGAAGCTGCTGGTGGTGGACGAGGAAAACCAGCTCAAGGGCCTCATCACCATCAAGGACATCGAGAAGGTCAAAAAATACCCCAACGCCTGCAAGGACGACAAGGGCCGCCTGCGCGTGGGCGCGGCCGTGGGCGTGGGCCAGGACGGCATCTCCCGCGCCGAGGCGCTTTTGCGCGCCGGGGTCGACTTCCTCGTGCTCGATTCCGCCCACGGGCATTCCCGCAATATTTTGAACGCCTGCCGCGCCCTGCGCGACGCCTTCCCCGACGCCCAGATCATCGGCGGCAACGTGGCCACCTACGAGGGCGCCAAGGCCCTCATCGAATCCGGCGTCGATACGGTCAAGGTGGGCATAGGACCCGGCTCCATCTGCACCACGCGCATCGTGGCGGGCGTGGGCGTGCCCCAGATCACCGCCATCATCGAGGCGGGCCGCGCCTGCCGCGAAGCGGGCAAGTGCATCATCGCCGACGGCGGCATCAAGTTCTCCGGCGACGTGGTCAAGGCCCTGGCGGCAGGAGCCAACACCTGCATGATGGGCTCGCTGTTCGCGGGCACCGAGGAAAGCCCCGGCGAAACCATTCTGTACCAGGGCCGCACCTATAAGATATACCGCGGCATGGGCTCCATCGACGCCATGAACGCGGGCAGCTCCGACCGCTACTTCCAGGACAAGAGCAAGAAGCTCGTGCCCGAGGGAATCGTGGGCCGCGTGCCCTTCCGCGGCCAAGTGACCGAGAGCATCCATCAGCTTGTGGGCGGCCTGCGCTCCGGCATGGGCTACCTGGGCTGCGCCACCATCGACGAGCTGGGCGAAAAGGCCCGCTTCATGGAGATCAGCGCCGCTGGCCTGCGCGAGAGCCACGTCCACGACGTCATCATCACCAAAGAATCCCCCAACTACCGCGTCGAGTCCTAAGGGACGGCGAAAAGGGTCGCATCATGCAGCAGCAAGACAAGGTCATCATCATCGACTTCGGGTCCCAGGTCACCCAGCTCATCGCGCGGCGCATCCGCGAGGCCGGGGTGTATTCCGAGATCCACCCCTGCACCAGCGATCCCGCCGCCATCAAGGCCATGAACCCCAAGGCGATCGTGCTTTCCGGCGGGCCCTCCAGCGTGCACGACGAAGGCGCGCCCCCGCTGCCCAAGGAATATCTCACCTGGGGCCTGCCCATCCTGGGCATCTGCTACGGCATGCAGGTTCTGGCGCACACACTCGACGGCGAAGTCACCCGCTCCCAGGACCGGGAGTACGGCCGCGCCGAGTTCGAGGCCGTGGGCGAATGCCCGCTCTTCGCCGGTGTTGCGGGCAAAGAGAAGCTCACCGTGTGGATGAGCCACGGCGACAACGTGGGCACGCTGCCCACGGGCTTCACGCGCATCGGCAGGACCGGCAGCCTGGAAAACGCCGCCATGTGCGACCCGGCGCGGAAGATCTACGCCGTGCAGTTCCACCCGGAGGTCGCGCACACGGACCAGGGCGAGCGCATCATCGCCAACTTCCTGTTCAAAATCGCCGGGCTCAAGCCGGGCTGGACCATGACCTCCTTCGTGGAGTCGTCCATCAAGACCATGAGCGCCCAGGTGGGCGAGGGCAAGGTGGTCCTCGGCCTCTCCGGCGGCATCGACTCCACCGTGGCCGCCGTGCTGCTGCACCGCGCCATAGGCAAGCGCCTGTACTGCATCTTCGTGGACAACGGCCTGCTGCGCATGGGCGAGCGCGAGGAAGTCATCGGCTTTTTGGAGGAGCACTTCGACCTGAACGTGAAGTGCATCGACGCCCGCCGCGAGTTCCTCGACAAGCTCAAAGGCGTGGACGACCCGGAGCAGAAGCGCAAGATCATCGGCTACACCTTCATCGAGGTCTTCGACCGCGAAGCCAAGGCCATTGAGGGCGTGGAGTTTTTGGCTCAGGGCACCCTGTACCCCGACGTCATCGAGTCCATTTCCTTCAAGGGCCCCAGCGCGGTCATCAAGAGCCACCACAACGTGGGCGGCCTGCCCGAGAAGATGAACCTGAAGCTCGTGGAGCCCCTGCGCGAGCTGTTCAAGGACGAAGTGCGCAAGGTGGCTGCGGAGCTCGGCATGCCCGAGAACATCATCTGGCGGCACCCCTTCCCGGGTCCCGGCCTGGCCATCCGCGTCATCGGCGAAATCACCGACTCGCGCCTGGAGATTCTGCGCCAGGCGGACAAGATCGTGCAGCAGGAGCTCATCGCCAGCGACTGGTACCGCAAGGTCTGGCAGGGCTTCGCTGTTTTGCTGCCGCTCAAGACCGTGGGCGTCATGGGCGACGACCGCACCTATGAGCACGTCATCGCTCTGCGCATCGTGGACAGCATCGACGCCATGACGGCGGACTGGTCGCGCCTGCCCTCGGAGATCCTGGCGCGCATGTCGAGCCGCATCATCAACGAGGTGAAGGGCGTGAACCGCGTGGTCCTCGACATCTCCTCCAAGCCGCCCAGCACCATCGAATGGGAATAAGCGAGAGGGCAGGAGCCCGTAAGGACTAGCAGACCCGCCCGCACCGCATAAGATTCAGGAAGGCGTATGTTCGGAACCGGAGAAATGCTCATCATCGCCCTTGTGGCGATCATAGTGGTGGACCCCAAAAAATTGCCGGACCTCATGAAGAGTCTGGGCAAGGCCATTGGCGAGTTCAAGCAGATGAGCGGCGAGTTCAAGCGCACCATTGAGCGCGAGACGGAAGCGGCCGATTTCGAGAAGCGCAAGGCCGAGGCGCACGAGAAGCTGTACGGCGAAAAGGCGGAAGGCCAGAGCGGAGCGCAGCCCGGCACGCCGGACGGTCCGCCCGATGGCACGCCCGGCGGCATGTCCGCTGACAAGCCCGCCGGAGAGCATGCGCCGGAGGCCGAGCGCGAGCTGCAACCCGAGGAATATCCGCAGCAGCCGCCGGTGGAGCGCGCCGAGGCCGCTGCAGAATCCGCTGGCGGGTCCGCTGCCGGGTCTGCCGCGGATGGTGGCCTGACGCCTTTTGACACGACCGTGGAAGCGCCCGCTACGGGAGCGCCAGTAGTTGAAGCGTCCGCTGCTTCTGCCGCGCCTGCGCCCGCCGAGCCCGTTGCCGAAGCTCCAGTAGAAACTCCGGCTTCCGCCGACAGCCCTGCCGCGCCCGCCAGCGAAGCCGCGCCTGCGCCGCTGACCGTGGACACAGCGAAATGCTCCGGCCACAAGCGCCACGCCTGCGGTCGGAGCGCATGCCGAATCCGCAGACGTTCATGCTGTGGCGTCTGCTGAATCCGCCAGCGAAGCCGCGCCCGCCGGGGAAACTCCGGCCGCCGCCGCAGAAATCCCGACGGACGAAGCGCAGAACGCATCAACTGAAACGCCCGCCGCCGTGTCCGGCGATGTTCCGGCCGTTGCCGAGAGCATCCTGCCTGCCGCGCCTGCCGAATCCGTTGACGAAGCCGCCGCTCCGGCAGTTGCCCAGGAGGCCGCCGCACCGGCGGTGTCCGAGCCTGCGCAAGCGCCTGTGCCGGGCGGAGCCGGCGGCGAGACGCCTCCTCCTCCTCCCGCAGGCGATGATGCCGTGGGCGAGGGTTTCTCCGGCCGCATGAGCCTCTTCGGCCATCTGCAGGACCTGCGCAAGCGGCTCACCCGCAGCGCCATCGCCATGATCATCGGCTTTCTGGCCTGCTACGCCTTCGCCGGGCAGATGCTCAAGCTGCTCATGCAGCCCATGCTGAACGCCCTCAAGCAGAGCCACTTCATCTACACGCTGCCCACCGAGGCCTTTTTCACGGAGATGAAGGTCGCCTTCGTTGCGGGCATCTTCGCCTCCAGCCCGTACATCTTCTACCAGATCTTCCAGTTCGTGGCGCCGGGGCTGTACTCCCATGAGCGCCGCTGGATCGTGCCCATCGCCTTCTTCTCGGCCCTGTGCTTCACCGTGGGCGCGCTGTTCGGCTACTTCGTGGTGTTCCCCTTCGGGTTCGAGTTCTTCGCCAGCTACGCCAGCGACATCTTGATGTTCACGCCCAAGCTGGATGAATACCTCGACTTCGTGCTGAAGCTGCTCTTCGCCTTCGGCATCGTGTTCGAGCTGCCGCTGTTCCTGTTCTTCCTGGCCCGGCTCGGCATCATCAGCCACGTGGGCCTGCGCAAGAAGCGCAAGTACGCGGTCCTGGCGTCGTTCATCCTGGCCGCCGCCCTCACCCCGCCGGACGCCGTGAGCCAGACCATGATGGCTGTGCCGCTGTGCATTCTGTATGAGGTGGGCATTTGGCTGGCGTATTTCTTCGGCAAAAAGAAGAAGCCCGCGCCGGAGGAAGCCGCGCCCGCAGAGACGGCATAAGCGCGGCAGCCGGAGAGGTGCCGACAGGCGCCGTGTGACGCAACAGTTGACAATGCCGGGCTGCTCTGATCTTGGAAAGTGAACATTCAGCCTTTTTCGCCAACAAACGGTATGGGTTGGTGATGATGCAATTGATGCAGGGAGGAGCATGGTGGGCAAGCGCGCAGCGACCCTGAAACGGGTCACGAAAGAGACCGACATCCGGGTTGAGCTGTGCCTGGAGGGCGCGGGCACGTGCGCCATCGCCACGGGCATGGGCTTTGCCGACCACATGCTCACCCTCATGACCTTCTGGGCCGGGTTCGACCTCACGCTCTCCTGCAAGGGCGACCTTGAGGTGGACGCCCACCACAGCCTGGAGGACATCGGCCTGTGCCTGGGCCAGGCCCTTGCCGAGGCCCTGGGCGACAAGGCGGGCATTGCCCGCGTGGCCAGCGCCAAGGTGCCCATGGACGAGGCCCTGGCCGAAGTGGTCGTGGACCTTTCCGGCCGGCCCTATCTGGTCTATGCCGACGACCTTCTGCCCGCGGTCATCGCCGGAGAGGAGAAGGACGTTTGGCGTGAATTCTTCAAGTCATTGGCGCAGCGGGCGGGCATGAACCTGCACATCCGCTTCGAGTACGGAAAAAATGGCCACCATCTGCTGGAGGCTGCCTTCAAGGCCCTGGGACTGGCGTTGCGCCAGGCCGTACAGGTGTGCCGCACGGGCGCAACCAGCACCAAGGGGAGTGTGGACTGATGCAACTGCGCAAGTCGCTTTCGATTCTTTCTGTGTTGGGTGTGCTGCTGAGCCTGGCCGCGTGCGGTCCCAAGCCCATTCCGCCGCAGCTGCGGCCCGTGGGCAGCATCGCCGTTGCGCCCTTCACCGCGCCCAAATACAATTGGGAGCTCTTGGCCGGCTACCTGCCCGAGGAGGGCAAGGTGGTGAAGCCCGAGATTTTGCAGTCCCTGGACGGCGACCTGAACCAGAGCGCCCGCGCCCACGGCGTCAGCCTCACCGGCACGCCCTCGGCCGTGCGCCAGTGCCAGGAGATCGTGACCTTCGAACGCTCCGGCAAGGCGCGCGAGTCCGCCTGGTCGTACTGGCTGGCCGTTGGCCGCTGCCTGCCCGCGGACTTCATCCTGGTGCCCCAGGTGCTGCGCTGGAAGGAGCTTGAGGGCGGCGGCAATCCGGCCTCCGTGGTCATGGACCTGTACCTCATCGACGTGAAGAACGAGCGCATGGTCTCCCGCTACCACTTCGACGAGACCCAGAAGGCCCTCACCGACAACCTGCTCGACATCGGCAAGTTCGTGAAGCGCAAGGGCGAGTGGGTCAACGCCGATACCCTGGCCAAGGAGGGCATCGAGGCGGGTCTGCGGGAGATGGGTTTGTGATTCTATTCCCCGCCGTCGACATCAAGGACGGGCGCTGCGTGCGCCTGGAGCAAGGCAAGGCCGACGCCGTGACGGTGTTCGGCGACGACCCGGCACAGAGCGCCCTTTCGTGGGTGCGCCTGGGCGCGCAGTGGCTGCACATCGTCGATCTCGACGGCGCGTTCAGCGGCCTGCCGCGCAACTTCGAGCTGGTCAAGCGCATCTGCGCCGAGGCCAGGATTCCCGTGCAACTGGGCGGCGGCATCCGCGACATCGCCACGGCCAAGGCCTACATCGAGGCCGGTGTGACCCGGCTCATCATCGGCACCATCGCCCTGGAGCAGCCGGAGCTCTTCGCCGAACTCTGCGCCGCGCTGCCGGGCAAGGTGGGCGTGAGCCTGGACGCCGTGAACGGCCAGCTCAAAAGCCGCGGCTGGGTGGCCGATGCGGGCATGACCGTGTCCGACGTGCTGCCGCGCATCGAGGCGGCGGGCGCAAGCTTCATCATCTACACCGACATCGCCCGCGACGGCATGCAGAGCGGCGTGAACCTGCCCGCGCTGACGGCCTTGTGCGAGGCGACCGCGCTGCCCGTTGTGGCGGCCGGCGGCGTCACCAACATGGACGACCTGAAGAACCTCGCCCCCCTGTGTGCAAAAGGCCTGCAAGGGGCCATCACGGGCCGCGCCATCTACACCGGCACCCTCGACTTCTCCGAGGGCCTGGCCTTCACCAAGGGGCTGCAGGCGGCGTAATCCACTGCGCGCAGTTTTTCCGCGCTCAAGGAAACAAAAAAGGGGGCCGTTTGGCCCCCTTTGTGTTTGCTGATGCGACGCTCGCCGCGCGGCTTTATTTCTTCCGCTTGGGCTTCACGCTGCTGAAGCGCTTCACGTCGATGTTATACTTTTTGACCTTGTAGTTGATGATGCGGTAGCTGACGCGCAGATCGCGCGCGCTTTGCAGCATGTTGCCGCGCGTCTTCTTGAGGGAGTCCACCAGCAGCTCCTGCTCGAACTTGGCCACGGCCTCGCCGAAGGACAGGTTGATGCCCGTGGCCGAGCTGTCCGCCGTCTGCAAGGTCGGCGGCAGGTGATAGGTGCGGATGACCTCTTCCTCGCAGATGAGCACGGCGCGCTCCACGCAGTTGCGCAGCTCGCGCACGTTGCCCGGCCAGTGGTACATGGACAGAAGTTCGATGGCCGGGGTGGAGATGCGCTTGATGTTCTTGCCGTACTCCTTGGAGAAGTCCTCCAAGAAGTGCTCGCACAGGGGCAGAATGTCCTCCCGGCGCTCCCGCAGGGCGGGGATGAACACGGGGAACACGTTGATGCGGTAAAACAGGTCCTCGCGGAAGCGGCCCTGGGTGAGCAGCTCCTCAAGCGGCTGGTGCGTGGCGCAGATGAGCCGCACGTCGACGGACAGGGTCTGCTCGCCGCCCACGCGCTGGATTTCCTTCTCCTGAATGGCGCGCAGCACCTTGGCCTGGGCGTCGAGGGAAAGCTCGCCGATTTCGTCGAGGAACAGCGTGCCGTTGTGCGCCACCTCGAACAGGCCGCGCTTGGTCTGCACCGCGCCGGTGAACGCGCCCTTCTGGTGGCCGAAGAGCTCGCTTTCAACCAGTTCCGAGGGCAGGGCGGCGCAGTTCAGCTTGATGAGCGGCTTGTCCGCCCGGGGGCTGCCGATGTGGATGGCCTCGGCGAGCAGCTCTTTGCCCGTGCCGGATTCGCCGCGCAAGAGCACCGTGGCCCGGCTGGGGGCCACTTGGCGCGCCTGGCGCAACACCACGCGCATGCTTTTGCTGGCGGCGACGAAATCCTTGGGGGGCGCGGTGTCGAGCCCGGGATTGACCATGCCCTGCGCCATGAGGTGCTTGTGCAGGGCCATTTCCTCCTGCAACTGGGCCACCTGGTTGGCGATGAGGTCGGCCACGACCTCAAGGAACTCGCGCTGTCGCTCCAAATCCGCATCGGACATGATGGGCAGGTCGGCCGAAAGGGTGCCAAGGGTCTCCACCGCGCCGTGCCGGGTGATGATCACCGGAACGCAGACAAAGGCCGAGTTGGCCAGCTCCTCCGGGGAGCGGCCGAAGGCTTTGTTCAGGAACTCCGTGTTCTCGGAGAGTTTGGGAATGATGATGGCGTGGCCGGTCTCGAACACCTGGCCCACAACGCCTTTGCCGGGGGTGTACGTGGCGGGGATGGACCGCGTGGGGCTGTGCGCCAGGGAAAGGCGCAGGCTCTCCGCTTCCGGGTCCATGATGGCCAGGAACACGCGCATGTAGCCCATTTGTTTGGAAAGGACCTTGAGCAGTCCGCCCAGGCTCTCCTCCAGCGGCGCGCCGGGGGAAAGCTCGCGCAGTATGCTGCGCAGAGCGGTCAGGCTGCCTTCTGGGGCGCAGGTATGGGCCTCGGTTTTCGCCATGAGGGATAGACCTTCCTCTTCGCGCCCTTACGCCGGGCAGGCGGCGCCGAGATCCAGCGCCTTGAGGTTGATTTCGGCCACCTTGGGCTTCATGGTGGCGCGGATGGTCTGCGCCAGCACATCCTTGCCGAAGGGCAGGGCCCCCATGGCGCACAGCGCGCCGAGCAGGGCGATGTTGCCGCTTTGCACCGCGCCGGCCTGAACGCCCAGGCTGCGCACGGGGAGGAAGCAGGAGCTGCCGCACTTGGCGGCCACCTTGGCGCGGATGTCGTCCACGCTGGGCGCGGATTCCTTGCCGGTGGCCACCGAGGGCGGGGGCATGGTTTCGGAACTGGAGAGCACCACGCCGCCGGGCTTGAGGTAGTGCAGGGCGCGCAGGGTTTCCAGCGGCTCGAAGCCAAGCAGGATGTCCGCCTCGCCCGGGCCGATTTTGGGGCTCTTGCAGCCGATGAGCAGGGTGGATTCCACCACGCCGCCGCGCTGGGCCATGCCGTGGATTTCGCCGGAGGTGACAGGCAGCCCGCCGGACAGCGCCGCGCGGGCGAGCAGGGTGGTGGCGGTGAGGGTGCCCTGGCCGCCAACGCCGGTCATGAAGATGCGCAGCTTGGTGCTCATTTGGCGTCTCCCTTGCGGGCCTTGATGTTTTTGCAGAACTGCAGGCAAAGCATGCAGCCGGAACAGAGCAGCGGGTCGATGGCCATTTTGCCTTCCTCGACGTAGAAAGCTGGGCAGGCCAGGGTGTTCAGGCAGTCTCCGCAGGAGCCGTCGGCGGCGGCGCTCACGCAGTCGCCCGCGACCGTACGCCACCTGCGAGCGTTTTAGGCCGTAGGCGCGCCGGGCGAAGAGCGGGCAGGGCTCCTCGGCGATGAGCACGCGCACGCCGCTTTGTCCCTTCAATTCCTCAATGGCCGCGATGGTGGCCTTCTGGTTCAGCGGGTTGACCTTGCGCAGCTGGGTGATGCCGATGCCGCGCACCAGGGGCTCGATGTCCACGCGGGCGGGATTGTCGCCAAGGTTGGTCTTGTCCACGCCGGGGTTGGGCTGGTGCCCGGTCATGGCCGTGGTGCGGTTGTCCAGAATGACCACGAGGATGTCGTGGCGGTTGAACACTGCGTTCACCAGGCCGGTAATGCCGGAATGGAAGAAGGTGGAGTCGCCGATGAAGCCGATGACGGTTTGCCCCGCGGCCTTGGCCGCGCCGCAGCCGGCGGAGATGCTGGAGCCCATGCACAGCAGGAAGTCCGCGGCCTTGAGCGGCGGCAAAAGCCCCAGGGTGTAGCAGCCGATGTCGGACGAGTAGACCGCGTTGTCGCCGAAGATTTTGCGCACGGCCACATAGGTGGCGCGGTGCGGGCAGCCCGCGCAGAGGTTGGGCGGGCGGTTGGGCAGGGGCACCACGGGGTCGGTCCCGCAGGCACAGGCCAGCTTCTCTGGCTCGGGCAGGCCCAGGGCCGTGCGCAGCGCCGTTTGCACCATGGCCACGTTGAACTCGCCGTAGCGCGGCAGGGGGCCGGGGGTTTTGCCCAGAATGGTGATGCCGATGCCGAGCTTCTGCGCCAGGGCGCGGATCTCGGTCTCCAGCACGGGCTCCAGCTCCTCGATGATGAGCAGCGTGGAAAGGCCCTGCATGAAGCCCGCGATGAGCTTCTCCGGCAGGGGGTAGGTGAAGCCGAGGTCGAGGACCTTGACCTTGCCGGAAAGGCCGGTTTCGTCCAGTGCGTCCGCAAGGTACGCGCGGCTGATGCCCGAAGCGATGACGCCCACGGAGCCGGAACCGGAAACGGGGTTGAAGGGCGAGGTCTCGGCGCGGTCGCGCAGGGCCCCCAG
>Ga0183099_1000914_pt1 | contig 18592 bp, 10 predicted proteins | sample Biomet1_FD_127788 | JGI IMG/M metagenome (GOLD analysis project Ga0183099, IMG submission 127788) | Microbial communities from bioreactor (seeded with anoxic lake sediment) at LBNL, California, USA - Biofuel metagenome 1 | ecosystem: Engineered > Bioreactor > Anaerobic > Unclassified ... | reverse complement strand
TCTGGGTAAGCTTAACTGATTTATTCTGTCATAGGTTTCTATCAAAATACCGTGTTCATTATACTTATTATAATGCCTGTTATTGATTTTATGGCCGTAAGGGGTTACATGTTCCCTGAATACATATTCTAAGCCGTCACCCGGATAGTACTTTATTTTCCTTGGTATATAAGCATACCTTTCTGGAAAATTCGGTACTCCGTTTTTCTGGTACTCAGGCCAATAAGTCGAATCATATTCAACAACTGCAAAACCATTACATAAATTGATTTCATTCACGTAATATCTGCCGGTATAACGCTCCGGGCTATTGGGATCACTGCCGGTATATCCATTTCTCAATTCAAGTACAGAACCATTTGCTCTTAATAACTTTATCGCATCATGACCATCTGACTTATTAATATCGCGAAGATTATTGCAAAAATCATATCCATCAACCATATACATATCGTAATCACTTGGTTGATCTTCCATTATGTAGCGATTCATTCCAAAATTACATACACTCGGATCTCTGACAAATGAACCGCGATAGCCAAGCACTTCTACTGCAAACTCATTGACTCCTATAACCCATGACGGCTGATTCTTATTGTTTGTTATCCAATATGCTCGGTTATTCGAATCTTTATCAAAAATCTTTAAAGACGTTAACACCATGTTATCACAATAAGATAAATTTACCTTTATTGGAAATCCGTCTATTGAATTGTTGGATATAGGGTAGATGTAGGATAAACCGCCGCCCAAGTCCGATACACTCAGAGTACCGTCCACATCGGATGAAAACTGTGCAAATAGAGCTGTGGAAAAAATAACGTTAAGAGCAATTATTACCAGTATAAAATATCTCTTCATTACCATATTTTCCTGTTAATGCATGACTACGAATGAGTAATGTTCAAATTTATCGCTGTTTCTCAATAACAATTGATAAACTCCGACAGGCAATGCCGATATATCAATTTGCTCATCTATGTTATCTTCAGAACATCGAAGCGACTTCGTGATTATATTCTGACCGTTGAGATTGGATATGTATAACTGAATATCGCATCCCTTACATTTTACAAACGATAGAGTCAGGATCTCTGATACAGGGTTGGGATATATTTTTACTGATAACTGATTGCTTGACGGCATTTCTACCGATTTTTTCTGCTCTTCTTCAAGGGTGTCCGTATCTGTCCGGTGGATAAGAGTTATAACCTTATCGTTAAACTTGTCATAGCCGTAATCTGATAGAGATTTACTTTTTTGTAAACAGTGAGCCATGAATGGCTTTCTCTGGAAACCTTTTATTTCTTCCAGACAGATCCGCTCATTCTTCTTCAAACTGCTGTTGCCATAAATTATATATGTATTTGACACTTTTATACTGTCCGGGCCCGATACAGTTACCATTGACAAAAACAGGTCCGGCGTTGTATCTTTATTGACGGCAGCCATAAGACAGTAAGAGCTTGTTACTTTGGATGACGGGTATATAATTTCTGTCCGGTGGATGATACCTGAAGAATCCTGACCCCAAAGAATATACTTGGGTAATATAACATTATTGCTGTATTTGTAAGCTAATACTGTGTCCTGAAAGCTGTCACTGTCCAAGTCGGCAATTCCAATAATTCGTACCGAATAATCATTATTTTGATTGGGCCTGCAATCAACAACACTTACCGCTAACAAAAGGGCTATAATATTTAGTATAAATAACTTACCATACATAACAAACGTTCCTGTTTGTGGAGACGATCTGGCATCTTAACTACTTACTATTCAGATATCAGTACCTTCTATAATATCAAAATAAAGATTTATAATCATATATCATATAATTTTTTATTGACCTTATACATTTATTCTTAAGTTTTTCGGTTAATGTGCTCTTTTGTTGTGCCGGGGCGGCATGTATTCAATAAGACTCTCATAGCGAGAGCAGGTGCTTGAAAGATTTTCCGGAAGCGCTTGTTGTAGCTCTGTATATACCCATATTGTTCCCGGTGAAAAAGATAAATAGCAGGATTGCCTGCCCGTTTTAGTCCAAGGAAGCCTTAATTTCGCCTGCAAGGCGGCTCGCCAGTCCTTTTTGGGATGTCAGATCTAAAATATGGCTGAGGTTGTTGCCTGATATCACTAAATATGCCCTGAAAATACTCTCTTCTCCACTCTTTTGACCGATTATCGCGCATCTTTGCGCTGTTACTTCACTCTTTCTTCGTTATTTTTCACTACTTCTATAATATTTTTTCCTCTTTTTGCGCTTTATTATACGCTTTCGTCAGGTTAAAGCACAAGGGAAAAGCCTCTTTGAACCTGTCTGACCCCGTTTATAGGGATGATATTGGGGCAAGATGCTGACAATCAGAATAACGAAAGGGAACTTTTGGGGATAGTTGAGGGACTTTTGACGATAATTTGGGATATGTTCTGATAAAAAAGCTACCTGTAAAAGGCTTACATTATATCCGATAGATGCTCAATATATGGCTTACGTGTACTTCAAAGACTATTGTAAGTACTGAGAATACTTTATTTCCCATAATCAACGCTACTTATGCGCATGCTCTGACTGAAGACTGGCCTAAATTCTCTATCAAATACACAAACATTCAAAAGAAGTACGGAGCCCAATACTGAAGCTCTTTCTTATTTATTTTCTCATCCCATTGCGACAGCAAGAAGGGATGAGTGTCAACACTTTGAAAAGTGTTGACATTTAGAATATTATTAGAATATTATTAGGCGTGTCAACACGGCTGTAAGGTATTGAATAATAGCGATTAACATAGACAGGTAGTCCCTAAGAGGTATCGGTTTAGTCCCTAAGAGGTATCGGTTTAGTCCCTAAGAGGTATCGGTCTTGTCAACACTGTAACAAAGGCAGAATACAATCTAACCAATTGTAATAATAGTTAATTAGCTCAATCTTTCCAGGTCCCTAAGAGGTATCGGTCTTGTCAACACTACTTAGATTTTGTCAACACTTTCAAAAGCACTTTTGATCTTTAAAGAAATGGCTTGTGTGATAGCTCTCTCTCCATTCAAAAATCTGGTAATCAAAGCAGGGCTTACGCCAATTTTATTGGCAAATTGTCTATTGCTGAGTTTACTGTTTTGCAAGATGCGTTTAAACTCCTCTACTGTTAAGGAGGGAGTTTTTTCTTCTTTTTTCTTCTTTTGCTTAGCATCTAAATACATTTCTTTTTTAAAGCTGATAGATTTAAACTCTTCTTGTAGCCAGTCTGGGGGATAAAATGATAAGACGCAGTTTAAAGGGGCATTACAATCAGAAGGACGAAGGTTAGTGGTCTTATTTTCCCAATTCCCTAAATATCCTCTTTGCTTCATATAGTCGAGTTCAGTTTCTATATTTCTGAGGGCTTCTCTGTATCGTTTGTTGAAAGGTATATCGCACCAATCCATTAAGTTTTTAATCGAAAGTTCTCTTACTTCTGAGTTTATTCTCCAAAAAACTGCTAAAAGAGGAGCTAAGTAAATAGTAAGTGCGTGTTCCCTGTGGTTTTCCCTGGTTATATCTTTTAGCAGTTTGGTAAATTGTTGCGAGCTACTATCAGAAGACTCGAAGGAATTTTTATACCAGTAGTCAGAGGCTTTTACGGTAAGTTTCTCGTCTACTACCCAGTTTTCTTTATATTCTTTTTCAAATCCTTCTATATGAAAAAGGCGTCTCCCAGCTATTTTTCCGGTTCCTTTAGCGTTTTTATTGGTAGCGGTTATAAACAAACTTGTAAATATTCTTACTATTTCGAGAGCTGTTTGCTTCAGTTCATAGGCATAAGATCCATTTTGCATTTTTTTATATCCGAGTCGATCTAAATGCTCGTTAACGCTCCAAACAAATTCTCCTGTTCTTCCAGCATCATCCAAACCTATAAGGATAGCTAGTAAATGTCTCAGACCTTCAGCTCCGAACGTTCTTTGAATGTAAATAGCTAAAGATTCTTCTTTAAAATTGAGATCGTCTCCAAACAAAGTAGTCGCGATTTCTGTTTTTGCTTCTACTTTAGGACTATCTGAAATCACTGCTATGATTTTATTTTCTTCTATTAGGTTTCCTTTCGAATCGTAGCTTGCCGTGGTTTGTTTATCAAAGATTGAGTTTATAAACTTGTCGGCTTCTTCTTTTTCCTTAGGTGTTCTTTCTTTGTGGGCTTTATCTAAGAGTTTACGAGGTATTCTTTCGGGTCTGCCTGCAAACATAGCGAGTAAGGTAAACATAAGTGGGTTAGACGGTATCGCAAAAGTATCATTTTCAATTTTTAAAGTAGTAAAAGCTCTCTCGGGGTATTTTTCCTGTTTATCGAAGTCTTCCAAAAAGTTTTTCAGCCCTTTGGTTAATCCATCTAAAATCTCATCCATATCTTTCTTGGTAAAGGAAGGATGTTGGGTGAAGCTTGGTAGAACGACGCCTACTGTTATCGGATAGTAAGCTTTCTTTTCGTCTAAGTTTATAGTAAGGCGCGAAATGCTGAAATAAAAGTAGTCTTTAGACTCACTGTAAGGCTTTTCCGGAGTATCTCTTTCCTTTTCAGTGTCATAGTTGAGTATGTAACTTGTAAACTTGTCTATATATTGTTGTTCTGTAAGATGTTGTTGAATATCTTCTTTTTGAATACCTGCTTGTTTAAATTCATCCCAAATGGACTTTGCAATTTCAGAGAGAGGAAAGTATAGCTTTTTGGTAGAAAGTTCCTCTATTGTGTTGTAATATTCTTCTTTTGTAGTCTCTTTTTGTAGCCATTCTGAAAGTTCTGGAGTAAGTAAAATCTTGGCTGACTTGTCTTTTATAATAAAAGCAATATCTTCAGTTAGCACTCTGAATAAAGCAATATCTTTTGATTTCTTAAATCCTTCTCCAATGATGGTATTTAAGCTACTAACCGAATCAATGTTGGGATTAAAAGTATAAAAAACTTGTTTGATACTTGGATTTTGAGAGTTTAGGTTGAGGTTCTCCCAATCAATTTCTATCGGGTATTGAAGCTCGCAAAACGGTTTTCTCCAGTTGATCTCTGAATCATTAGGATCGTCAATGTAAGACTTTAATTGAATGAGAGAGAAAAATGTGGTTCTTATCAGGTGCTTTACCAACCAGTCCTTATTATTTTCTTCATATTCAGATATATAGCTATAAAAGAAACTGCTGAAGTTTTTTTTATACTCTCCTGCTGATTCTTATTAAATTTTGAGCTTTTATCAGATTTTTGCATCATTAACCATCCAGACGCTTAAATGTTTAAGAATTTATTGGTTATTAAATACTCTCTCAAGGCCTCGGCGGTAAGTTCGGAGAGATCTCGTTTTGTTTTTACTTTCATTATAGCTAATGAGTCAATAAGTTCTGCGGGCAAATATAAAGTGCATTTTCGTAGCTCTTTATACTTTGCAATATTTGGACGCTTATACTTATGAACGTCTGCACTCTTAGCCGTTTGAACGTCCAGCCGCTTAGACGGCTGAGAGTCTTCACCAATCTCTTGTATTTTGGATTCTGCTATGTTTTCTGTCGATTGTATCAGGTTATTGAAACCCTTCATTAAGTTCTCTTTTTTGCTCATAGCTGCTGCCTTTATAATTTAATTATTTTGTTCACCAATAAAGAAAAGTCCTCGGCACCATAACTTTTAGGAGCGTAGCTGAATATATCCAGTCCGCTTGCTACGGATTCTGCTACTGCTACATTTTCCCTTATGATTACATTTAAGAACTTATCACCGAAGAGCTCTTTAATCTTTTCCACAACTCCTCTGTTTAGGACTTTTCTGTTATCGTAACGAGTAGCAATGACTCCTCCTATTTGGAGCTCGGGATTTAGAGGGCTCATTTTTTTGACTATATCAACAAACTTTGCAAGTCCGTTAAAAGCTATAAACTCGGTTTGCACAGGAATAAATACCTTTTGTGATGCTACAAGGCCGTTAATGGTAAGAAGACTCATAGATGGAGGGGCATCTATGAGCACATAGTCGTAATTATTTACAACCGGAGCTATCAGCCTTTTTAGTTTTGTTTCGCGTCCGTGTTCGCCAGAAATTTCTAACTCAGCTCCTGAAAGGTCTAAAGATGATGGTAGTAAGTGCAATTTATCGCTAATGCTGAGTAAGGTCTCCTCAACTCGGCATTCCTCAGAAAACAGTTCATAGAGCGTTTTAACAGGTCTCGAATAAATTCCCAGCATAACGGTTAGATTAGCTTGAGGGTCTAAGTCAATAAGTAAAACTTTTTTTCCGAGTCTGACCAGTCCAGCTCCAGTGTTAAGAGTGGTCGTTGACTTTCCGGTTCCCCCCTTGTGATTTGCAAAGCAAAAGATCTTACTCATTTCAAAAAGCCTAATAATATTTTCAATAACGCTTGTTTAGATAACATAGCTCTTAGCATAATCTCTCCTAAAGTATTCGTATTTCTTCTAAGGCTGCTATATATGGGCCTCAAATATAATCTTTACTTTTAAACATTCAACCTCTTAGCCGTTTAAGCGGCTATTGCTATCTTGCTGTGTCGGGAAACTACTCTTCTGTTTGCTTTTTTACATGTCTTCCGGCCCTGGCTTTACTTTCCGGGTCTGCTTGCAATTGTATGCTTATATTTTCTTCGTCAATGGTAGTAAAGTACTCGCGAAGAGCATCCTCAGATACAAAAAATTTACCTCCCATCTTTCTGGCTTTTAGTTTTCCTTTGGCAATATAGCTTCTCAGAGTAACAGTCGTTACTCCTAACGTTTCTGCAAGGTCGTTTAAAGAGAATAGCTTTATATCTCCTATAATAATCGGCATCGTTCAATCTCCTATTTCCTAAATGATTAGTGATATTCTGTACTTACTTTTGTGCTATCTGCCAAACGTGAGAGTAGGGACTTGTTTGCTTTATATATCCTCCAGTCTCATCTTTGAATATAACATTTAATTTCTTAGTATTATTTGAAGGGGTATCCTTTAAATTGTCCTGTTCTAACAAGATGCTAATTAATGTGCTCTCTTTGAGAGACGGAGCATTCTGAAATATCATTTTCCAGAAATTAAGCGTCTGAGAGTCTAAATTCTTAGCTAATATTTGCTTTTGCTTGTTTATTTCGTTTTTAAGAGATGTTGCCCCATTATCTGATATTTGCATAGGCTCTTTATAATAAGCGCCCTTACAATCAATTTGTGTGGGTCGTTTTATACTGCTTATCTCCTGATTCTGTATGCTAACAGGAGCATCCGGAATAATAAGCTCGTTGGCAGGGAAATTTGGTTTTCCGGGATCGCTATTTAAAAAGCGGTGTTCTTTAATATGTTTTAAAGCTATACTCAAAAAGGTGCCTCCTCAGATTTAACTTCGTTATCTTTAATTTTCAATATAGGAGCATCGAAACTCAAAAGTGCTGTTTCGTTTATCGCACCGTTTCTGTTTTTCAGAATATGTACTTCAAAGTCAATGGCACGGGTATCTATTTTGACATCTCCTCCTTTGCAATTTTTCAGCTTATTGATTTTTGTCTGTCCGTTTTTAATTTCCTCATCCGCTTTTTCTTTGTCTATTGCAGTTTTCCAGTTATACAGGCCTAAGACTACGTTAGCATCTTCTTCTAAATTTCCAGCTTCTTTTAAATTATCAAGCTGTGGCTTCTGTTTTGTATTCTCCCTGTTTAGCTGAGTTCCTACTATCAGAGGGATGTCTAGACGGGTAGCAGTTTCCCTTAGAGTCTCAGAAATGCGGGCAATTTTTACTCTCTCGCTCTCATATTTCCCGTTATACTTTATTCTTTGAGCGTAGTCAATAAAGACCCCGCCCATGTTGTAATCATAAGTAAGATTTTCTAACGTTCCTGCTAATAAGTCAACGCTTAATGCTTTGTCTACTAACCATAGTCGGCCGTTTTTTACATAATTCTCGTAGGTAATAAGAGCATTATTGATTGTTTGTTGTTGTGTTTGGCCACCCTTTATATAGTACTCTAATTGTTGACTGTTTTTAAATTCGAGTCCTTTACTTACTATTGTTTCGCTTAATATATTGATCAATTTAACATAGAGAGCGGTTTTAGACTCTTCATAAGAGAAAAAATAAAAGCTCTTATCAGGGTATCTTTTTACCATATTAAGCAAGAGGTTTAGTAATAAAGTTGTCTTACAATGACTCGGACGTCCTGCTACTAAAGTCATGGCTCCGTTGGGGATTGTCACAAATTTGTCAATATCAGAATATCCTGTTTCGAGTCCTTCACGTCTGTTTTTTATGTCCTCTACTGCTTTTTCGGTAGGATAGGGCGTTATTATATTGCTTACTGCTATAGCACTTATTTTTGCTATACCGTTACTTAAGGTCTTTTCCAATTCCTCAAATTTGCTGTCTTTTTCAAGTTTTAAAGCATTTTTAAGTAGTTCCCTGTAAGCCTCAGCTTGTCTTTCTTTTGTACGCTTTTCGTGGTAGGTTAATATCTTGTCTGCCAAGACCTCTCTTGAATATCTTAAGTTGTCGGTTATAGCATTTATAATATATTCAGATTCAACCGGGTCGATTATATCATTCTCTAGCTTCAAAAGCTCGTTTAAAGCTCCCTCACGTCCTATGTCGGTAGTAATATCGTATTTGTTGATAATTCTTTTTGCTGTCCATTTTGTATGGCTTTCGGCTTGCTTGATAACTTTATTGAAGCTTTCCAGACTTTCCGCTTTAATAAGTTCGTCTGGATCTTTGTAAGGGGATGTATTTGCCACGTAAACGTGAATATCTTTCCCTTTTAAAAGTTCTATGGCTCTTTCAGTTCCTTTTATTCCGGCGTTATCGTGGTCTAAGCATAGAATTACATTTTTGACTTTGCCATACTTGAGAGCATTACTTATTTGGGTATCAGTAGGAGAGTCTCCTCCACACGCAACAGCCCCTTTAATTCCTCTTTGCGTTAATAGCAGAGCGTCTATAATACCTTCAACTATGATTAGTGTTTCTTCTCGCTTGGACTCGTTAAAATTAAAGAAATAAGATCCTCTTTCGAGTTCCTTTGAATAAAGATATTTTGGTGTAGTGTCTGGGCTTACAGCTCTTGTTATAAAACCGTCTAAAGCCCCAAAAGGGTTATAAACAGGTATTAAAAGAGGATTGTTATGATTAAAGGATTTGAGAGTTTCCTCTACCAATAAATAGGAATGGCCGTTGTCCTTTAATTTCTTTTTGAGTTTGCTAATTATAGGCAAAAAACCAAAGTCCATTGTAATGATTTCGTCGTCGAAATATCCACGATTGTTCAAGTATTCTCTTACCGGTGTGGCAATATCTAACCATATGCTATATTTTGCAATAGAGAGAATGTCTGTAAATAATCTATTCCGCTCCCCAAGTTCTTTATATTTTTCTTTCTCTTCTTTGCTTAACTCGGGGAGTTGAGTGTTCGTTATATTCGCTAACGTTCTTACTGCGTCCTCTTCGCTGGTTCTGTCCCGTTCTGAAATGTATTCAACGAGTCCTTTAATATATCCACAGTTATTTTTTCTGTTGCAATGGATATAGTACCCCTGTTGCGAAATATAAGCGGTTGTTTGCCGACAAGATGGGCATGTTAAATATACATAGCGTCCGCGTTCTTTAGGGCTAAGCTCTGGTAGGGCATCAGCTCTGTTTAAATTGTCGAGAATAGTTCCTAAATGACCTCTTATACTTGTCATATCAACAGACGCTCAAATGTTTAAGAATTTAAATGTATGATTAGTGGAATATTGAAAAACATTACCTGCTATTTACCATAATTATTTATAGTCATTTATTACCATGCGAATATAAACGATATTTTGTGATTATGCAATAGTATTTTACGTTTACTCTATAAAAAATAATGTTCGGTACTTGCACTGCGATATTGTTGGAATTTTCTGCTTGCTCTGTGTGATCGATTATCATATATTCGTACTGTAATACATTAGGAACGGACGTTTATAAAACATTATAAAGGCTCCCTATGACGGATTATGTCGCCTACTACCGCGTCTCTACACAGAAACAAGGGGTTTCCGGACTCGGGCTCCTCGCGCAACAGCACACGGTTAAGAATTTTATCGGAAGCAATAACCTCATAGCCGAATACACAGAGATCGAGTCGGGCAAGAACGACAAAAGAGCCGAGCTGAAGAAAGCCATCGAGCGCGCCAACTCCGCCGATGCGACACTGGTAATTGCCAAGCTGGACAGGCTGTCGAGAAATGCCGGTTTTATATTCCAGCTTCGGGACACGAGAGTGGATTTTGTCTGCTGTGACATACCGGACGCGAACACGATGACCATAGGCATATTTGCCCTTCTTGCGCAGCAGGAAAGGGAAATGATCTCGGAGAGGACAAAGAAGGCTCTGAAAGCCAAGAAAGATTCCGGCTTCGCTCTCGGCAGGCCTGAAAACCTTACCGACGCAATGAGGGCTAAGGGGAGGGAGGCGCACCGCCTGAATGCCTTAGAGAACAACAATAACAGGCGCGCCTACGCCCTTATACGCGTGCTCAGGAAGCAGAATCTGAGCTACCGCTCAATAGCAGGCCGGCTGAATGATTCAGGCTTCAGGACAGCCCGGGGAAACCTTTTTTATGCCAACAGCGTGAGGCAGGTGCTGGCGCTGTTTGAAAAAGCATGAGTTCTCACGTGGAAGGTGTCTATAAACTAAATCGTGATATTATGTGTTCACGTGGATAAAGCAATATGTCGCTACTCAGAACATCAGGATTGAATTTGAGTTTAAGACGATTTATGGGAATCATCATTCTTCTTGAAAGCCATGTTTTAAAGGTCAATCTGTCCATTTCTTGATTAGGAGAATAGAATATACTATCAGTATCCTCGAATAAAACATTCTCGCCTTCGTGGAAGATTTCTTCAATTAAGAATCGATTCTCTTTATCTTTAGAGATGCTAATATCAAGAGAAATATTTTTTATTATACCTGGAATATAAAAAAGATAATCTTCATGCGGCTTAAGTTCGGTTTGAATAAAGCTAAAGCTTTTGGAAAAATCTTCAACTTCTTCAAGGGAAAGCACTTCATTAAAATATCGGTTTTAGGTTCTTTTCTAAACCTGCTTGTAGAGTCAAAGTAGATTTCGTAAAGAATGCCATTAAGGATATGAAACGATACGTCATCACTCAGGCCGCCTAAAAAGCTTCCAAGGTTTTTGATAAGATTTTCTCCAGAAGTCGAGCCACCACAAGCTGTTTGATAAATATTTCGTCCAATAACAAACAAAGTGTTTTTATCGACACTGGTAAAATCACTATTCTGAATCATGAGAATAGCTGGATTTTGCTTATACCAATTACAGCTTTTAAGAGCCTTAATTAAATTATGGGCTTCATTACTCTCAATAGGTACGAACTCTGCATCTGCTTTTGCATCCTCACTATAAACAGCGATATTTTGTTCGTCTGGTATTGACGAGTTAAAGAAAAAACTACCCATCAAAGAAGTATGCTCCCAAGATGTTTGTTTGCCGTTAGTCATGACACTAACGGTATTTCGAACTCGTTTAAACATTTCTTCAATTGGGAGGTTTTGTTCTTCAATATGTTTCAATATGCTGCTGGTATAAACGCCATTGCGTTCTTTTCCATCAGAAGCTGTTTCACCGGGAGATGTAGCAAATGCAATAATTGTTCCTCTTGGTGCAAAAACTGGTGCTAAGCCTTGTTGGTTGACTCCACGATTCCAAGCGCGTTCAAAAGGATTGTCTCTACAAGCATCAAGAATAATAATGTTTGCTCGATGTTTTCCCTTATCCAGAATATTTACTATTTGTTTTAATGGAATTGAAGAACAATCCGCTGCTATTTCATCTTCGAAAGATGTGTCGATACAAGTAATATAATTCTCACCCTTAATCTGCATACCATGACCAGCGAAGAAAAAAAGTCCTATGTCGGTTACCGGAAGTTCTTGTTGAAACTCCGAGAGAAGTCTCTTTAAATCTTCTTTTGTGGTATTTATCCCCACTAAGGTACGAAAACCAAGAGAATGCAATTTTTGTGAAAGGTCATTAGCATCATGCACAGGATTTTTAAGCATATTTCCGGTATATTCAGCATTGCCAACTAAGAGTGCCAGTTTTTTAAGACTCATTATCCTTTACCTTTTTTTCTACTTACTTATAATGATTAAGATAAAACTTTATATGGTAGAACATCTTTGGATTAATCATTTTTGCATACTGCTATCATCGCAGCTACCTACCGGCTTATGGCCTTGACATTTTTCCATATTTGATACCTGAGTTACTTGATCGGCTTCTTCCTTATTTTCTTGCTTTTCAAAAGTTGTTTGTATTCTCGGTAAATAACATCATCCCTTAACCATTCCTTTTCTGGTGCCATTGATAGTTTCTTTTCAACTTCCTTGCAATAATCTAGTTTAAAGGCAAGAATTCCATATTTCTTTAGTTTAAATAATTTATCAATATATTTATTATCGTTCAATTCCCTATAACTTAATGTATTTGGAGGAATAAATATTTGAAGAAAATATTGGGTGCAGGAATCAACTAAGAAGAAAAATACAAAATTTCCTTCATCAGGAGATCTGAATTTTATCCTGAATTTGAAGGGCGTGTATATAGTACTCAGCGAGTCAAATAAATGCTTAAAATTATTATATTTATAGTAGTTGTAGCTGATAGGCTCCAATTCGTGCTTGAAACTATTAACATAGTATTTCATATGATAAGACATCTTCGGATTGATTATTTCAATTGAATCTTTGGCAGGCAGCTTTTCAGCCGCGAAGCTGCAATTGGTTCCTGCAAAAATCATTACAATAGCTGCTATTATCGCTGCTACTGGCTTATGGCCTTGGCATTTTTCCATATTTGATACCTGAACGTTGGTTATCAATTCTCCATTTAAAAGTATTGTAAAAATTGTCGTATTCCTTATGGTTGTATTGTTTCATCACCTCAGGCAGTTTTACGTAATTACCGGAAGGTCCTTTTTGTTCCCAATATATATAATTTGTTTGATTGTATTGCTTGTCATACCATCTATTGAATCTCTGTCTATTTTCAATAAGTGCGTAAGTAGTCTCATCGTGATGTTTTATATTTGTAGCAAATATCAAAAATTCTTTCTCTGGATTTATCTGCTTATTTATGCCGATCCAGTTAAAATCAAGTGGCTCCACGGGTGTTTTATCGTGGGTGTGGTCTATCCCGACAATCTCATATTTGTTCTCATCAATATTGCTGATGTCAACATAGGCTTCTCCTTTCAGGCCGCCATGTAGGTTTACTCCTTTATAGTTACCTTCTTTATCTTTTACTATTGTAAAAGACCATTCAGTTCCGTCTTTTTTTGCATTATTGATCATTTCTTCACGAACATCCTGTGTCTGATCATATATTTTCTGCAAATCAGCCAAAAAACTACCATTGTCACCCAGCCTGTTTGACGCATCCCCCCAAGTTCCGCGATCCTCCTTGTCTTGTATTTTTTGTGCGTCGACTTCTCTTTGCTCTTCGAGAATATCGTATTGTCGAATTTCATAGCATTTTGTTGTTACAGTTGCCCATAACGGAGCTTCATCTGATGGTAAATCTTCCTGTATCTTCTCGTGCTGCTCCTTCTTTGGATATAGCCCCGTGGGATCGCTGAAATTAATTGGGTTATTGTTGGCATAGTGGTATGGAGTATTGCCGGGCGAAGCCTCCCAAAGCGGATCCGGTGAAAGGAAGCGGCCGATGCGGGCATCGTAGAGCCGGGCGCCCATACTCATATAGTCAGATTCAAGATCACGTTCTTCGCCATTGAAACCTTTCCAGTTGTTCTGCTTGCCTGTGGAAGTCCAAAGAGTATCGCCAAAGGGTTTATAGTCATAATGAGCATATGTTATTACCGAGTATTTCGATACAGAAACGGTAGCGCGGAGATTGCCGATATGATCTGTTATATTGAAATCGATAGACGAGTCGGGCCTCAAAACCACAGCCCCGCCCTGCAGATTATAGCCTACAGGGAAGAAGGACACATCGCGCGTGCGTTTTGCGGTGTCGGCAGAATACTGAAGGCCGTGATAAAGAGCAAGCTCCTCGCCGCCGGCACCTCTGAGGTAGTAAAGCCAGGTGTGTGATTTGCCGGCAGAATCACCTTGTGGAGAATAAACCAGCCGTTTATGCTCTCGGCCGCCAAGAGGACTGTATCTGTATTCCCATTGCCAATAGTCTCGTGAGACTGAAGAGGGGCTTTCTATTACAGTACCTGCCTTCTCATATTTAAATCGCTTGACAAGCCCGGCAGGCGTCAAATCAAAAGACTGGGTTTCCGACAAAGTCAGATTTTCGGATTTATCAATCTTCACTACGGCGCCGTTTGAATTATAAGAATAATTCAGTGTAATATTTCCGGGCAGAGCCACGTGATCAAGACGATTCTTTAGTAAAGCCGAGTAGGAATAATTTGTTTGTTGACCGTTTTCAAAGGAAGATGTCCTGTTTCCCAGTCTGTCATATACAAATGATCCGTTGTGATTACTTCCGTAAGACCATGCCGTCTGCCTGTCAATACCGTCATACTCGTAATTTGCAGTAATTTGCGAGGTGCCGAGATGACTTGAGGTTTGGGACAAAATCATACCGGACGAATCTCTGCCAAGCTTTTCTTTAAACAGAATATCGCTGCCCCGAAATGCCACAAGTGAATCAACCCATCCGCGGGAACTGTAGAAAAATGATTCAGTCACATTTGCCTGAAGAAGGAAGATCTGGCTTACGCTTCCTCTCGGGTTATATACATATGTCATATTAGGCATCATTTTGTAACAGGGAGGCGGAGTATGCAGGTATGTTCCGGCACTAAGGCCGGAATTCAGAGTATCCACACAGGAATATACCATGGAAAGCCTGCCGTTATCGTCATAGTCATACCATGACACAAACTGTCGAAGGTTATCGGCTACCGTCTGTTTTATTACCTTATTCAATGAGTTATACTTATAATAGACGGCATCAAAACCGAGTTTGTCAGTATAACGGATAAGAGCTTCTATTCTGCCTTTCGCATCGTAGCTGAAGAATATGTAGTTAAAATTCTCACTATACTCATCTTTGTATGCAATAGCGGCTTTTCTGCCGTCAAGATTTTCCAGCTGTCCGGAGGGAGCAACACTGTTAATTTGCGACATAGACGGAGCCTTTCCCCAAACCGGTCCACCGCCACATTCTCCTACAGGATAATCATATATATTATCGTAAAGTACGGCTGTACGAACATTTTCGGGATGCATTATAATACTTTCAAAATTCCACCCGCGAGACACGGGTGTTCCGCCCGACTGAGGATTTTCATATAAAGTATGCCGCAGATACGGACCTGTCGGTACATGTGAACTGTCATATCCGTCATAAGGAGGCAGATAAGAAGAAACATATACATTCGGCCGGCCGCCCTGAGTTACCACTCCGAAAAGAGTTGGATTGATCGTAGCAGCATAGTCACCGGCATAATCATAATTCAAAGTATCGGCTTTAACATAATCGGTAAGACGACTGAATACTGCAGCACCGTCCGGTAAAAATTCCGGATCTGCAGATATATGGTCAGACTGCAATATTTTTGCTTCACCCGTGATCGTGCTTCTGCCTAAGTCGTCATACTCGAAGAAAGCAATCTTATTGCTGTCGGACTGATCCTGAGTCTGGCTGAACCTTAACCTGCCATACTTATCATATCTGTATGACAGATAACCGACATCAGGGTTGTGCTTATAAATTACTCTGCCGTATTTATCATAGTAATACTGTGTCGTATCATTTGCTGGAGATATAACAGCCGTTAATTCTCCAGTCTGGTTGTAATTATACTTCGTAATATACCGGCTGCCTGCAGAATCCGACTCGATACGTCTAAGGCGATCATAAGCATCATAATAAGAGATTAGTTCGTGTTTCCTTTCGTCATATGTGTAAACTCTCTTGATAAATCCATAGTAGTCCTGATCGGAGAGTTCAGGTAGATCCGACGTCTGCAATATGTCTGAAGTACTCGTCTTTTCCGTATTATCGGCATTTTTTATATAAGAGAACCCGTCATATCCTGACAAACTGTATGTTTTGAAACCAGACTGATCTGTTGTACAAAAAGCTGTTGCCTTATAGCCCGGGAGCATAGTCATCCTTGTTGAAACAGAATCTATTCTGTCCGGAGACTGGGGATTACCAATCAGATAATGATTCAGGTAATTTATATTATCGGCCATATAATAGCCTGCCGACTCTGTACAACGCCCTGTATATCCGAATGACTGGTGAAAACCTAAATTGGAAGTATGCTTAAAATCGTCAATTTTGTCTATTTTCCTGTTTTTGCGCAACTGATCATCATACTCATACATATGAGTAAAATCATAAATATTCGTCGAAGAATTGGTACATATCGAAATGCCTGCATCATCCGCATTAGTAAGAAACTCAACCATTCCGTCCGTGGTCACCATACTGATTTCAAACTCCAGTTCTTCATATGGGGCCATTTGCTTCATGCTGGGCAATATCGATGACAGGCTAATCTGTAAACCCTGGCTGTCAGGATCGTAAAAAATACCAAGAGAATCAAGTCTGCTTTTCTGACCAAGAATAAAAGTATTATCCACACCATACTTATTGGTTTTAATCCTGAGTCCCAAATTCTGCCCGCCGGCGGAACAAAGCATATTCAGATTCAGAGCAGCTTCTGTCGCTCCGACCTTATGAATATTGTCAACGGATCCGGCAACATATTTTATTACTGTTTTATATGATTGTGTGGTTCCATAGTATTTTAGATAATCCGGAGTATCTTCCACTAACTCTTCACTGTTGAGATTACCGGCAAAGGCCGAGTTTTGTTGTACACTGTCTGAGGATAAGTGTGTCACACACAAATGCTCGACACTGGCAGGAATTGTAGTATCTTTATATTTATAGGTATAATAATGATCTACAGACATTATTGTCTTGACGTCATACTGCCTGCTACATGGTGTTTCACTGTTAATGCTGTAATCCTCCGGGAAATCGTAAGGATCCCATTCCATAAGAATTCGACCGTTATTGTCATATTTCTTCTTATACAGCCACCCGTTTGGATCAACGAAAGAGCCTATCTGTCCAAAATATGTTCGTTCATTTATAACACGCAGTGTATCGGTAAACAAACCGCGAGATGGTATGTATTTTCTTATGTAATCATCTTTAACTAAAGGTGTTTCAAATTCCTGAAAATCTTCCCTGTATAGCAGATAGTTTGACACATGATCCATGTCTGACATTATTTTACCCGTTGGATAACCCGACAGATTCGGGGCTTCAGCATAGCTGTAATATATCCCCTTCACGGCTCCATAACCATCAGTTGAACGATTCAGCAGATTCCTGTAGTTTCCCGTCCGGTAGCTGTATTCCGCCACTTTTACTGTATCGGTGCCGCCCTTGCATACTGAATAGCTTCTCAGTAATGCTCCGATTCGCGGCTCATTGTTGGTGCCATTGCTGCTATTCTGGTATTCATTTATGCTGCCAATGAAAATGTTGTTGTCTTTATCATAGACTGTCTGGCTGAGGATTGAACTGTATAGAGGAGGAAACACAACTGAATCTCTCACCATTGTATATAGGTAATTCTGAGCTGTGGTATATATACCGTTATTTCTCATAAGTTGTGTTTGATTTCTGCTGCTGTAGTAATTCCAGGTGCTGTCCAGTCTGCTTATGTATTTTTTCTGATAAAGAAAGTTTTTATAGACTGTTTGCGTTTTCGATAATATCTCTTGCTGACTTGTACCCGGACGATATATGGTTTTTGTTATGCTGCCAATACCACTATAAAAAATGCTGCTGCTGATATTGCCAAATGTTTCCACAATATAATCTTTCTTTGTACTGCTTATCTCTATCGGACCGTAACTGTTTTGATTCACATTGTTATTGTCAAAATTCCACTTCTTGGTGTAAGTTACCTTCTCCGTGGTCGGCATACAAAAGTATCCGCCATGCCAATAACCTGTTACGGTGTTGTATTCCGACAATTCATTGTCATTCGAGAACGTTCTGGTTGTCGTTTCCGTCAGACACGGATATTTTAAATATTGAGAATCGTGACTGTATTCACTGTAAAATATATAAGGTGTGGCTTGATATATGCAATACTTATTCACTGTCTGGGTTGAATATTGCTTTGCACCCGTATATTCACCGGGATAAACATATGATGTTATAACACTTGACGTGTCTGTATATGTGTAGCAGGTTTTCGATAACGAATCACCTATAGACCCGTTCTGAACGTTATATGTCTTCAGCTCTCTGACACGATTGCTTAAATCGTTAGTATGTATGTTAAATGCCATAGTGTCACAATAATTGAATGAATTATCATCTCTGTGATATTTCAGCGTATATGCTTTGGTAGGCTCTACTATTGTATCTAATTTTATAAATACACGATCACGTAGTTCATAGGCACCACCGTAACCCATAAAAGTACGCACAGTATCTATATCATACTTAAACCGGGTAACTCTTTTTTGAGGATCATAGATGCTTTTTATATAATAAGATACACCCCAGTCATCCATTGTCGATGGGCAGGTAGA
>Ga0183099_1000913_pt1 | contig 18598 bp, 15 predicted proteins | sample Biomet1_FD_127788 | JGI IMG/M metagenome (GOLD analysis project Ga0183099, IMG submission 127788) | Microbial communities from bioreactor (seeded with anoxic lake sediment) at LBNL, California, USA - Biofuel metagenome 1 | ecosystem: Engineered > Bioreactor > Anaerobic > Unclassified ... | reverse complement strand
CAGGACGCGCCTGCCATCTGGCCATAGGAACGGCCACAGCGGCGGGAGCGGGAGCGGCCTCTCAGCGGCAGGCGCCACAGGAGCTTTCTCAGCGGCAGGCGCCGCTTTAAAGCCCTCCACACTATCAGGGGTAAGCGGGGTCAGGGAATCGCAGGTCTTTGTCATTTTTGCTCCGATAACCTGGCCGATTGTCAGGGCACCATCCAGCTTCAGCAAATTGGAATCCACAAGATCGTCAAAAATTGCGGGATCTTCCAGGTTGTGTTCGCTCAGTACGACACCAGCCTCTGTGCGGCAACACAAAACAGCAGGATCATTTTTGTGCTCCATCGCATAATCAAGAGAAATAGACACGTTTTTACCTCCTTTTTAATTTTTATGGCCATCGCTTTGACGGCCACCTTTATTTGCAACATCCTCTCGGATGAAGCATACATAAAAAGCCCGCGCGACCTGAATGACTTCCGGCGCGCTTTGCAAAGCCCCGAAAACAAGCGGATGCAAAAGTCTCCGCACGATATGGGGCACGCCGCGTCAACTCAGATATTCTGCTCCACTGTTTTTGAAACGGTCAAATGGCGATACAGTTTATGCCCAATCGTGCGGCAGACATGGTCGGTCTGATGCATCACCTTTAAGCCCAGCTTAGGCGCCGAGCCCATAACGGTGTTGGAGCAGTCGGAACAGTTGCCGATGAGGATATATTCGGAGCCTTCCTTCTTCATGGTCAGGCAGCGCTCCGCCTGGCCGGGGCAATTGCCGGGATTTTCGCATTTGCGGGGAGCGCCGGGCTTGACTTCCACGGCCTGCTTGCAGAACGTAACGGAAACGACTTTGCCGTTCATCTTGGCGACCAAATCGCGCATCCGCGTTTCAGAGCCGCCGCAGGCACAAATCAGGATGCCGACAGGAGCGCCGTGCAGATCGGGGAAAGGAACCGTAACAATGATGCCGCCGGTGGTCTTGGTGACGGGAGACTCCAGCGTGGTCGGCTGACCGGTGAACGGGCCGCCCATAACGATCTCACCGTACTCGCCTTCAATGCCGCCCGCCTTTTCAATCAGATCACCGACACTGGTGCCGATGGGTACGTCCATAAACACATGGGGGGCATTTCCGCCGTTCAGCTTGCCGATGACCGTCATGTTCTTGGAGAAGCACGGCTTACAGTCCTCAACGGCCTCCGCCACACGCAGAACGCTCTCCACATTGCAGACATTGGCTTGGGCCGCGGAGGGCAGCTTGTCCGGTTCCAGAAGGATATCCAGACACTCGCGGACAACCGCGCGCTCTTCGCCCATCGGGTAAATATCCGGCAGCAGATGAATTGACATAGCGGGCTTGCCCTTGATCGCTTCTTTCAACGATTTAACGGCAGCCTCATTCTTTGCCTTGATGGCAAAGATAGCTTTGGCGGCGTTGGAAATCTCCATGCAGTATTCCACGCCGCGCACCGTCTTCTCACACAGCTCTTTCGTCTCAAGCTGCACCATATTATGACGCAGGCCCGGCTCGCATTCCGCGGCATTCACCAAGATATAACCGCCCTGCAGATCTGTTCCCAGCTTTACGCCGGTTGGAAAGCCTGCGCCGCCCATACCGACAAGACCCGCCGCTTTTACCATGTCGAGTTTGCTGCTCATCTTTTCCAGTTTCACATATTCCTCGGGTTGCTCTTTGTCGGGAACAACTACGATCATCCGATCGTCCACAGATTCCACTGTTCCGTAAACACTGGAAAAATATTTGCGCCAAGCCCGGCCGGTTCCGCAATCAGCGTACCCTTTTTCACATAATCGCCAGCGTTAACCGCTGGCTTACATGGCCCGCCGACATGCTGCTTTAACAGAAACTGTACGTTGCTCATAATGTTACATTTTTCCTCCATTATTATTCTATGATTTTACCGTTGTTCCAGATACTGCTCAGACATAAATGGACACAAATTTTGCAAAGCTTCGGTTTGGTAGCAATCACTAATTTTTAGTATATTCACTCCGCAATAATTTGTCAAGAATCGTGTTATTAGCCAATTTTTTTGGAACCACCTTCTGCTAATTCGGGAAAAAACGATAATAACAGCCTGATTCCAGGTTTCCAGACCTTTCTCTGAAGTCGGTGCAATCTCTACAAAAACGCAGGCTTAATTCCCTTGTATTTCCAATCAGCGGACTTTCCAGGAGGCAAATTTTGAACCGTCATTTTTACTTATTTTTTTGAGTAATCTTCGATTGGAAAATAATTTAATACCCCTCGCAATAAAAAATTTGCTTTGCGAGCTTCTGTTGAGCGCAGTCTGGCAGCGGAGGCAGAAAACCCCGTCGGTTCTGTCCTGGGACAGAACCGACGGGTTTTCTGGCGGAAGGGCAGGAACTGCTCACGATTACCCGATTGCGGGAAAGCATAGCTGACGGCGTCCAGACCCTCTGAATTTTCAGCCGGAGTCGAAATGGAATCCGGTTCTCATTTTGAAAGGGATACCGGGCAATTACTTCTGCTTGAGCAAAACGCGCGTGTTGCCCTCTGTACGGCGGGTAATTCCGTTTCCGTCCCAGTACTCTAAAAAGGCCCGGGCAAATTTGAGGGAGATACCAAGCGCATCCCGAAATTCCGTCAGTCCCAATTCGGGCTTTTGCGCAAACAGCTCCAGCATTGTCTGCCTGGCAAGATCGTAATGGGCGCGATCCACCAGAAGCTGCGGAGAAAGGGAGACCAGTTCGCCGTCGAACCGCATCCGCGCAATCACATGGGACAGCACTTTCGGGTCAACGCCCAGCGCCGCTTCCGCGTGCTCTGCGGTGTCCGGCTGGAGACCGTAACCGTCGTACAGGGCCAGCACCTGTGCCCGGATGGCGGCGGATTCCGGCGTATAGGCCGCCTCAAAGTCCGGCAGCGCCACCACGCTGTTTTCCAGCCTCAGCCTGCCGTCACGCGTAAAACAGGAAATTAAGTCATCCGTAATATAAACGGGACTTTTAGACCCAAGACGGCTCCTCATCTCGTTCAGATTCATACCGACTTGCAGCGGATATTGCTGATGATAAGCCTTCAGCATCTCTCGTGTGTAATTCCACAGCGCCTCCACCGAAGAAAGGAGCAGGTACCGTTGGCCCAGCTTCAGCACTGTGCCCCTCTCCAGGATCGGCGACAACACTGCGTCCAGTTCCTCCTCGGTCAGAGCGCAGGCCTGCGCCAACTCCTTGTGCTTCGGGGCGGTTCCTTTCTCCAGCACCCGCAGCACAACCTCGTCTGGAGAGCCTGAAGCGCGGGCACGCAAATTGTCCAGTACAGCCGAGCTCCGGCGCTTGTGGAGGGCGGCGTCCACGTCCAGCAGCACGCCGCCGCCGATCGTTACCGTGGGAGAAAAAAACCGCAGAATAAAGTGGTCTCCGTTTCTTACCGCCAGCGGCTGGTCGAATAAAAGCTGGGCAAAGCCCTGCTGCCCCGCCTCTAAAGTCTCCGCATCCAGCAGGCGCGCTTTGCACAAAAGCTCCGATGTGTCATGATAAAAATGAACTTTCGTCCCGCTTTTCAAAGAGAAAGGCGCGTCATTCAGCATTTTGATCTGCACGTCCAAGCAAGAGGAAAGCGTCATGCTGTCCGGCTTCGCCACCGTGTTGCCCCGCCTGACCCCGTGTCGGTCAAGCCCAATCAGATTCAGCGCCGCGCGCATTCCCGCTGCCGCCTGATCTATGGACCGGTCATGACTTTGAATACCGCGAACACGGGCCTTTTCCCCACAAGGATAGATGGTCACCGTCTCTCCTGTTTTGACGGTGCCCTCCACCAGTGTGCCGGTGACTACTGTGCCAAAGCCGTCTACCGTGAAAACCCGGTCCACCGGAAGTCGGAACGGGCGGACGTGGCTTTTTTCTTCCGCGCCGTCCACCAAAGAGATAATCTGTGCCTTCAGCTCATCAATTCCCTGACCGGTGTAAGCAGAGACAGGAATCATGGGCGCCTTTTCCAGAAACGTTCCCTGCACATTTTCCCGGATTTCCTCCAGCATGGCCTCCAGCCATTCCTGTTCCACCATGTCGGTCTTTGTGACCACGATGATTCCGCTCTTGACGCCCAGCAGCGACAAAATTCCGAGATGTTCCCTGGTCTGCGGCATAAATCCCTCGTCCGCCGCCACTACCAGCAGCACAACGTCCATTCCGGACGCGCCCACCAGCATATTCCGGATAAAGCGTTCATGCCCCGGGACATCTACGATGCTGGCTTCCTGTCCATTTGGCAGCGTCAGCTGCGCAAATCCGTTTTCGATGGTAATCCCACGCTTTTGCTCTTCTTTCAGGCGGTCGGTGTTGATTCCGGTCAGGGCCTTTGTCAAGCAGGTTTTTCCGTGATCCACATGCCCTGCGGTTCCGATGATGATATGCTTCATATCTGTCCTCTGCCTTTCGTCTGTGCCGTATGGCATGTCGCTGTCCGGTCCGCTCTGCGCGATCAGGGCAAAAAAACCAGATTTAAAAGGTTTCCCGGATTTATAACGGAACGCCGATGCCCGCGCCTTGCCCGATTGCGCGGACGCCGGCGTAAAACTCCTTGCTTTTGTATTGTATAGAGTTCACAAGTTCTTGTCAAGAAACAGAACCGATTAGCGGATTTTCCTGTGCATGATTACAGCCCATCTTAAGAAGCTGCGGTGTATTTGACTTATAAGCGCCCTGTAGAAAATCAAAAATATGGTTGATTTTCACAAAGCAATACGCCATAATGAAATGCGAGGTCTCCCCCGAATTTAAAAATTGAGAATATTACGGAAAGGGATGCTAGTTTTTCATGAAGACATTTGAACCAAAACCAGTCCTGAACACCAAGCGTTTTGAAGCCTGCTTCAAAGCAATCGACGCGCACACGGAGGGTGAATTCTGCCGCGTTGTGTACGAGGGATTCCCCGAGGGGAAAGGTGACACGATTCTGGAGCGCAAGTATTATCTGCAAAAGCACTACGATGAATATCGCAAGGCGCTTATGCTGGAGCCCCGCGGACATCACGATATGTTTGGCGCAATTCTCTGCCAGCCCGTCCATGAAGAGGCGGATTTCGGCATTTACTTCATTGATACCGGCGGATGGCTGAACATGTGCGGTCACTGCACCATCGGCGCTGTTACCGTTGCGCTGGAGACCGGTATGGTTCCTATGACCGAGCCGGTCAGCCATGTGACGCTGGACGCGCCGGCGGGGCTGATTCACACCGAGGCCCAGTGCAAGGACGGCAAGGTTCTCAATGTCACTTTGACAAATGTGCCCGCTTTCCTGTACAAAGAAGATATGGAAACCGAGGTCATGGGCAAAAAAATCAAATACGATATCTCCTTTGGCGGCTCCTTCTTTGCTCTGGTGGACACCCAGCAGCCCAGCCTGCAAATCGACATCAACTCCAAGACCGTTCCCGAGCTGACGGTACTGGGCATGGCGCTGATGAATAAGATCAACGAGACGGTTGAAATCAAGCATCCCGAGCTGGATATCACCACCGTGGATCTGGTCGAGTTTTACGGCCCCGCCGTCACGCAGGGCGCCGATAAGCGCAATGTCGTGATTTTCGGAGAGGCGCAGGCGGACCGAAGCCCATGCGGCACCGGCACCAGCGCAAAATTGGCCACACTGTACGCGCACAAGCAGATTGGCATCGGACAGCCCTTTATCTACGAGAGCTTTATGGGTACCATGTTTAAGGGCGTCATAAAGGAAGAGGCAAAAATGGGGCCATTTAATGCCGTGATCCCCATGGTTACCGGCAGCGCTTACCTGACCGGCGAAGCTACTTATGTAATTGATCCGACAGACAAGCTGGGCAAGGGCTTCATTGTCGGCTGATCCGCAGAACCCCTGATTTCAGCGCAAGGCGGCAAGATGGAATTGTTTCTTGGGATCATCGGGTATCTCTAGCTGTACCCGATCGTCCCGGTACAGCACAAGGGCATAATCCCTAAAATTTATTAACAGCCGAGGAGGCGCCGCTGGTTTCGGCTCCTTCTCGGCTTTTTGCGGAAGGGTTTTGCTAGTGCTCCGCTGCTAAAATCGAGCTTGAAGATTTCTGCACTTGCAAGCAACCAAAAATTTCGGAGGAATGTCTGAATGGAACAAAAGATTGATTATGCACAATTGCAGGCGGACGCGCTGGATGTGTTCCATCACGGCTTTGCCTGCTCGGAATCCGTGATCTATGCACTTCGCAAAAATTTCGGTTGGACGAATCTTTCAGACGATGCCATTGCTATGAGCACGGGGTTTCCGTGGGGACTAGGCGGAGCGGGCTGCCTCTGCGGCGCGGTAGCAGGCGGTACGATGTGCATCGGTTATGTGTTTGGACGACGGACACAGGGTGATCCTTGCGCCAACAAATGCCACAAGCTGACCTGCGAGTTTGCCGAGGCGGTGCGTAAACGCTTCGGCGCCACCTGCTGCGGCAAGCTGATTCAGGAATTTCCAAATCGGGAGATGGAGTCCCGCAAAGCAAAATGCGCAGATATTGTCTCCTTCTGCGTAGAGACGGCAGCGCACATTATTGAGCGGGAGCTGGGGAATCAAGAACAGAGAAGAGCATGACCGCTCTTTTTATACAGCCGGTTCTCTGGAAAAAGTGACCGGAGCAAATAATGTCAAGGGAGCGGCAGGCGTTGGTGCTGTCGCTCCCTTGACGTTTTATTAGGGGCAGAAACGCCTTTTGTTAAGGGCGGCCGCCCATGCGGATGCTTTGCCAAGGTATCGTGGGGAACTGAACCCATTCCGTTATTTTGGGACGTTACTCACTTTTGGCTGCTGCTTATGATATTCTTTCATAGGCCGAATCTGTACAATTTCACAAAATTCCGGTATAATAAAACAGAGCAATGGTGCTTTCTTCCAACGGGAGAAGCGCTGAATAAGCCTGCAAATAAGAGAATGGCTGACTTACGCACGGACGCAAATACCCTGGAGGATTTCGTAAGACCCCTTGCCCTCTCATTCGAAACAAGATGGAAAAAGACACGGCTGGATGCCGTGCCCTCGACCTAATATATCGTAACAGGAGAATACTGCATCATGAAAATTAAGGAAGGGTATATGCCGTTTCGCGGGTACAAAACGTACTACCGAGTTGTCGGTGAAAAAACAGGCAACAAAAAGCCGCTGGTACTGCTCCACGGCGGGCCGGGTTCGTCCCACAATTATTTTGAGGTGCTCGATGCGCTTGCGCAGGCGGACGGGCGCCAGCTTGTGATGTACGACCAGATTGGCTGCGGCAATTCCTATGTGGACGGACATCCGGAGCTGTGGACGGCGGAAACATGGGTGGCTGAATTTGTTGCGATACGGGAACATCTGGGACTTGATGAAATACATCTGCTGGGACAGTCCTGGGGCGGCATGCTGCTTTTGGACTATGTGTGCAATTACGAGCATAAGGGACTCAAAAGCCTGATCCTTTCCAGCACACTGCCTGCCTCGTGGATGTGGGGTGAGGAACAGAAGAGAATGATCTGCGAACTGCCTTGCGATATGCAGGATGCCATTGCAAAAGCTACTGCTTCCGGTGATTACAGTGATCCGATTTATGCTGCCGCAGAGGATGAGTATATGCTGCGCCATGCGGCGGGCAAAGTGACGGAGGATTCTCCCGAATGCCTGCGCCGCAAGGTGAAAAAGGGAAAAGAATCCTATGTGGTTGGCTGGGGTCCCAATGAATTCACCCCGCTGGGTACCCTGCGGAATTACGATGTGACCAAGCAGCTGGGAGATATCCGCGAGCCGTCGCTTGTGATCAGCGGAGGAAACGATCTGTGCACACCTTATATAGCGAAATACATGTATGATCGGATTCCCAATGCAAAATGGGAGCTTTTCCGCGCCTGCCGCCATATGAGCTTTGTGGAGGAGAATGAGCAGTATATCGCTCTGATGCGCCAGTGGCTGAATGCTAACGACTGAGCATTGAAGACGGCGGAAACGGAGCGGAGAGGGCGGTTGTGATGGAAACAAAAAGACGAAACAAATTTTTGACCATCCTGCTGACTGCGATCGCGGTGTCACTGCTGCTGATCTGCTGCTATGCCAACCTTCTGCCGCAGGAACAACTGACGCGGATGACGCCCTATTCCTTCACCGATGACTGGATGCTCTCCTCTCGAGAGGAGACGCGAATGGTGGCGCTGGGAGAGGATTTTCACGTACAGGGCAACACGCTGCATTTGTTCCGCCGTCTGCCGGAATTTTTGAATGCGGACGATGTGCTGATGTTCCGCACATCGCTGATTGCACTGTCCGTCAGGATCGACGGAAAGGAGATCTATCATTATGACGGAACGGGTGCGCTGCAATCGCTGACCATGCCGTATTCCTGGCAGTATGTGGATCTTTCCCCCGCCGATGCGGGAAAGGTCCTGACATTGGACCTTTCGTGGAAGGACAATACCGTTGTCTATATAGGCGACTTGTATCTTGACAGTGGTATTGCTTGCCAGCTATACTCGATTTTAGAGGAGCTTCCTTTCTTCCTCCTGAGTGTATCCAATCTCTTTTATGGCGGATATCTGCTATTAAATTTCAACCTTTTTAAAAGCCGCCGCTATTACCGGGCGGATTATCGGCTCTTGACCCTTGGCATGGCTGCCATCCAACTGGGCATGTGGGACTTTTATCAGGGCCTTTCCGGCCGTGTGCTGGTTGCCATGCCAGACTGGCTTTCTTGGGTCGGACTGTCGGCCTTGTGGCTTCTGCCGGTGACGCTGGTTTGCTATTTGAACGAGGCGGCGGAGAATCGCTCCATCGTACACACGGCACGTCTGCTGTTTTTTTACTATATTGCCTTTTACGCCGCCGTATTTATCGCAACACTCACGGGAGTGCCCGCCATGTCCTGCGTGATATTGCAGCATTTAAACATGATTGTGCTGTTTGTTTGCATAATGCGCAACCAGTATGTTCAGATTGTAAGCTACGGTGTATCCGGCGGACGGCTGATCTCTTTTGTACTGGTAGTGGTCAATTTGATGGTGTTTGCGGCGGATTTTGTGATCTATCATTATCACACGCAGCTGCGCTTCGGACTTTTATCCACAATGGCCTGCATGGGTTATATATACCATGCTTCCATGCTGATCAACGGCGAGCTGCACGCTAAGGCGGCGGAGGCGGTGGAGCTGCAAATTTCCGCAGAGCAGCAGAAGGCCGCCATGATGCTCAGTCAGATCCGTCCGCACTTTATCTACAATGTACTCAATACCATCCGGTGCCTGTGCGTGATCGATGCGGCACAGGCGGAGACCGCCATCGTGGACTTTTCGGAATACCTGCGCAGCGACATGAATTTTCTTGAAAAGCAGGAGCTGATTCCATTTTCCGAGGAAGCGGCGCATACCCGCAATTATCTGAAGCTGGAGTCAATGCGTTTTGGCAAACGCCTGCGGGTGCGCTGGGTGCTGGAGGAGGAGGATTTTCTCATTCCACCCCTGTCGCTCCAGCCGATCGTTGAAAATGCGGTTCGCTATGGGGTAACAAAGAAAACGGCGGGCGGTGAAATCCAAATTCATTCGTTTGGAGACACAAAAAATATTTATGTCACTGTGCGCGACGACGGCAACGGCTTTGACGCGGGGCGGGTGCTGGAGGATCCCGCCTTTGACGGCGATCTGCACATTGGGATTCACAATGTGCGTACCCGTTTGCAAATCAACGCCTCCGGCGACCTGCAAATCAAAAGTTCACCCACGGGGACGCTTGTAACTCTTATTCTGCCGCGTAAACGCGGTTGACTGTAAGGAAGGAGGACTGGCATGAATTGTATCGTTATTGATGACGAAAGCCTTTCCTTACAATTTATGACCCGTGCCCTTGGCGCCTATGCCCAGATCACGTCGCTGCACGCATTTGAAAACGCGGCGCAGGCACTGACGTTTGCTCGCGGGAATCCGGTCGATATCGCGTTTTTGGACATTGAAATGGCAGAACTGAACGGCATTGAGTTGGGAAGGCAGCTGCGTGGACTGCACCCTGACATTTATCTTGTGTTTGTTACCGCACACGCCCAATATGCGGTTGATGCGTTTGGCATACGGGGGAATGGGTATCTGCTCAAGCCTGCCCATCCGAACCGTATTCGTGAAGAAGTGGAGGCGGCGCAAAAGCAGCTGGTTGGTACGGTAAAGCGAATACGCGCTACCACATTTGGCAATTTTGATGTGTTTGTGGATGATATTATGGTCAAATTTCCAAATGCGCGGGCGAAGGAGCTCCTAGCCTATCTGATTGACCGGAGGGGTGCGTCGGTCAGTGCGGAGGAGGCAATTTCCGTTCTGTGGGAGGATCGGCCCCATGACTCCCTTGCCGGCAGCGTGTACCGCAAGACGCTTACCCAACTGCGCCGGAACCTGACGGATGCGGGGATCGGGGATCTTCTGATTGATATGCGCAATCAGCGCAGTGTCAACGTGAAACTGCTGGACTGTGATTACTATCGCTTTTTAGAGGGCGATCCACGGGCGATCCGTGCCTATAACGGCGAATATATGCGCAATTACAGCTGGGGTGAGGAAACCAATGCCATGCTGACGATGCGCTCAGAAGAACTGAGACAGACGCTTTAGCCTGGTGAAAAGAACGACCGATTATTTCGGGAAACGGAACGCGTGCGCCCTGGCGATATGTCGGGGCGCACGCGTTATAGTTCTTTTTTCGCTGAAGCTCGGCTGACTCGTGCTGCCTATCGTCTGCACTTTTTCTTTTATTTTACCATATTTGGGTGTTCATTTTACAATTAAATGGGCGGTTCCCTTGTGATTCATGCATTGCATAAAAATCGAAAAAAGTATATACTTTACTTATCCATATAAAGTGAGGTACAAAATGAATCTTCCCAAAATTGAATTGAACGGGCTCACTGCGACGGTGCCCATTGTTCAAGGAGCCATGGGCATCGGTGTGTCCGGAGCCCGACTTGCCGCAGCGGTTGCAAATGAAGGCGGGATCGGAATGATATCCGGCGTCAACATCGGATATCGGGAACCTGACTTTTCCAATCATACGTTTGAGGTCAATTTGCGGGCGCTGGTGAGCGAGATCCGAAAGGCCAGACAGCTGGCTCCGAAGGGAATTATTGGATTAAACTTACTCGTGGCAATGAATCAGTATCAGGAATTGGCAAAAGCTGCGGTCGATGAAGGGATTGATCTGATCGTTTCCGGGGCCGGGCTTCCGCTGAGGCTTCCCGGGATTGTGAAGGGGTCTAAAACCCGGATTGCGCCGATTGTATCCTCGGGTAAGGCCGCGGAAGTCATTTTGAAATTTTGGAATCAACATTTTGACACTACCGCAGATATGGTTGTGGTAGAAGGGACAGAGGCCGGCGGGCATTTGGGGTATTCTCCCGAAGTTTTGGCAGGACCGGATAAGCCCAAGCTGCTTGATACGGTAAAAGAAGTGATCGAAGCTGTAAAACCGTTTGGGGAGAAATTTAAAAAACATATTCCCGTGATCGCGGGCGGCGGAGTTTTTGACGGCTCGGATATTGCCGAATGCATTCGCTCTGGCGCAGACGGCGTCCAGATGGCAACCCGTTTTGTGGCAACCGACGAATGCGATGCGGATCGTGCATATAAGGAAGCATATGTCAACGCGAAGGAAGAAGATATAGTCATCATCAAAAGCCCGGTGGGTATGCCGGGCAGAGCGCTGAACAATGCGTTCATAAAGAGAGTGGCGGAATGCGGAGACGATATAAAGGGCTGCTTCAGCTGCCTGAAGGGCTGCAATCCAAAGGTGGCACCATACTGTATCTCAAAGGCTCTGATCAATGCAGTGACGGGAAAGGTAGATGACGGGCTGATTTTTGTGGGCAGTAATGTGCACAGGGTTAAAGAAATTGTTCCCGTTAGAGAATTGATTGCAGAACTGAAAAGCGAAGCCGAAGCCGCACTGGCGGGCTGTTGACAAGCAGCTCCCTGCGGTGGCGGTTTTCATCGTATAACCAGATTGGCTCCCAGCAACAGGAATGCGACGCCGAATATTTTATAAAGGTCAATACCGATGTGATTGACCAGCGTATCAATTACAACACCGGTGATGATCTGGGCGGCGAGAATCAGCGTGAGTGTTTTGGAAACGCCCAGCACAGGGATGGATTTTGAGGATAAATAGATAATCATGGCGCCGAAAAGTCCTCCGATCAGCCAGATCGGGTTTATATGAAGGACTCGGATATAGCGGGTATAAGAGCCTCTGAGAATGCTGATGGCGGCCATGAGGACAGCTCCTGTAACAAGGCTGTGCAGCGTTGCAATGCTGGGTGTGAGCTGTTTTGCCAGCTGAGAGTTGACGCTGGATTCCAGAGCGGTAAAAATACCGGCCAGGATTGCGCCTAAGATTGCCTGATACAGTACGACCGCCTCCGTTCCGCACTCCTGTATTTCATAACTGTATGCCGATTGGAAACGGAATTATGACGACCGTTTGAACAGAGAAACATCGCCTGGGAAGTTTCCCAGGCGGTGTTTTTGTCAGGTATCCATGAGTTCCCATAAGTTGGTTATTTGCGTTTTTAACAGAATATTTGAAAATAATTGATTCAAATAGGAGAAATTCACAAGTGGAACGCGGTTTTCACGCGGTTTTTACGCGCTATTTCGTCGGTAAACGGCATAATCTGTAAATAAGGATGTTACTGATCGAAGCGGCATCACTATTTTATTTATTGCGGAGGTTTACTATGGAAAATACGAGACTTGCAAAAATTATGAAAGCCATGGAAGAAAACCATGTGGAACAGATGATTATTTCTGATCCTGCCTCCATCTATTATTTGACAGGCTGCTGGATTCATCCGGGAGAACGACTGATGACCCTGTTCCTGAACATTGACGGCAAGGTGCAGATGATTCTGAACAAGCTGTTTCCACAGGGCAACAAATTCAGCTTCGATATTGAGTATTACGATGATGTCGACGACTGCGTTGCGGTTCTTGCCAAGTATGTGAAAGACGGAAAGACCTTTGGTATTGACAAAGTCTGGCCTGCAAAATTCCTGCTGCGTTTGATGGAACTGCGTCCGGGCTGCCGTTTTGTAAACAGCTCGGTGATTGTGGATCATATCCGCCAGATTAAAGATGAAAAGGAGCAGGAGCTGATGCGTGTATCTTCTCAGGTGAACGACATGGTCATGGAAAAACTGTATCGCCACGTTGCCGACGGCCTGACCGAGCAGGGCGTTGCAGATATTCTTTTGGACGAGTATGAAAAGGCCGGCTGCGAGGGAGTTTCCTTTGATCCGATCGTTGGCTACGGTGCAAACGCAGCCGATCCGCACCATGCCACCGACAAGGTGACGCTCGGAAAGCGCGGTGATGCCGTCGTGCTCGATATCGGCGGCGTAAAGGATGGCTATTGCTCGGATATGACCCGCACGGTGTTCCTTGGCGAGGCGTCCGAAAAGGCGCGTGAGGTTTATCATGTGGTCCTGGAGGCGAACCTGCGGGGCATTGCCGCCGCAAAACCCGGCAATCGCTTCTGCGATGTGGATAACGCGTGCCGCGATTATATCACCGAAAAGGGATACGGTCAGTATTTCACCCATCGCACCGGTCATAATATCGGAATCGAGGATCACGAATTCGGAGATGTTTCCTCTGTCAACGAAGAAGTCATCAAGCCGGGTATGGTCTTTTCCGTGGAGCCGGGCATTTATATTCCTGGTGAGGTCGGTGTTCGGATTGAGGATCTGGTTTTGATTACCAAAGACGGCTGCGAAGTCCTGAATCGCTTTACGAAGGATCTGCTGGTGGTGTGATCTTCATCGGCATAGGGGGATATGATGGAAGAAAAGGCAACCATTAAATTTTGGGATCTTGTGTTCATCAATGTCACGGCCCAATACGGTATTCGCTGGATTGCAAAGTCCACGGCGGCAAGCTTCGGCTTTGGCGTCGGCGCGATACCGATGTGGGTGCTGTGCGTGGTTGTCTTTTTCATCCCGGAGTCGCTGATCTGTGCCGAGCTTGCGTCCACATACCCCACCGACGGAGGGCTCTACGCCTGGGTGAGGGAGGCGTTTGGCGAAAAAACGGGCTTTTTGGCAGCGTGGCTCAACTGGACAGGCAAAGCCTTCTGGTACGCCGGCTTTTTGACATTCTTCGTGATCAACATGACCTATGTATTCGGACATAAGGAATTGTCGGAAAATAAATGGCTGGTGCTGAGCGTTTCCGTGGTGATGTTCTGGATACTGTCTTTTATCAGCACAAAGGGGCTGGCGCGGGCGAAAATGTTCACCACTGCCAGCGCCATGGGCTCTACCATTCCGACGGTAGTGATGATCGCGCTTGCCGCTGCCTCCGTTCTTCTGCTGAAGACCCTGCCCTGCGTTGCCGATTATCGGACGGAGCTTACGCCAAACATTGACATGGACGCGATGGTTGCCTATTCAACCTTGATGTTTGCCCTGTCCGGCACGGAGGTCTGCGCGAACTTTGTCACCTCCATTGACCGACCGCAAAAGACAATCCCACGGGCAATCTTCACGGCGGCAGCCATTATCGCGGGACTTTACATTTTTGGCTCAATCGCCATTACCATGGTGATGCCCACAGAGGAAATTACCGGAACCACCGGCATTCTCGACGCCATCGCCCGCGCGGCGGCGTCACTGGGGATTGGTATGTGGTTCGTGCGTCTGATGGCGGTGGGAATTGCAGTGTCCGTTGCAGGCAGTGTGGTGCTGTATGTGGCCTCGCCGGTCAAGATGCTGTTCGGCAGTGTCAGCCGCGGCGTTTTTTCCGATAAGATCATGGAGTGTAACGCCGAGGGGATGCCGACCCGCGCCGTTTATGGACAGGCGATCTTTGTCACCGTGATTCTGCTGGGAACGTCGTTGCTGCCGGCAGTGGAGTACATTTATAACATTCTGGTCAGCATTACGGCCTTGACGGGGATGATTCCCTATGTGTTGCTGTTTGCCGCTTATATCAAGCTGCGCAGTGATCGTCCGGATGAGGTGCGTCCGTATGCAATGTGCCGCAACACGGAGAGCGCCGTGGTAATCGCAACGATTGCGCTGATTGCCTGTGCGCTGAGCGTGGTGCTTTCCGCCGCGCCAGCTATGAAAACGCAGGCGGACAATCTTGCCTATGAGGCGGAGCTGATCGGAGGCGGGATGCTGGTGGTCTTGCTGGGGCTATTTATTTGGCGAGTCTCTCAGCCTCGCCGGTTACAGGCAAGGCAGGAGTAAATGCAGCCTGCTCCAAAAGGGCACAGCCCTTTTGGAGCAGTGGCTGTTTTTTTCGACCTGCTGTTAAACCGCGCATGGATTATTTTATGCGCGGCAAATCGGTCTGTAAGAATCGTGAAAGGAAGGGCTTTTCTTGAACCTGACAAAGTATTACGCACTCTTGTACGCCATGGAAGTGGGAAACCTTTCCAAGGCCGCAAAGCAGATGAACTATACGCAATCCAATTTGAGCCGCATGATCACCTCGCTGGAGGGTGAGTTCGGATTTCCCTTGCTTGTGCGGGAGAAAGATGGTGTGCGCCCTACCACGGAGGCAAAGAAGATCGAGCCATACCTACGCATTTTGCTGCGAGATGCAGATGATTTCAATGAAATCGTCCACCGAATAAAGTATAGAGCCTCCGACCGACTCTGCGTTGCCTGCTCAGAGAGCTTTTCCCAGCGTTTTCTGCCGAATGTGATGCAGTCCATGCTGGAAAAATATCCTCAGCTTGAATATCAGATTATTGTTGCCGACCATGGCGAGATCGAGTTTTTGGCAAAGCAGGGTGTGATCGATGTTGCATTTACCTCGCCGCCCTATCCTGTGATCGAGGCGCAGATCGTAGAACTTTTGCGCGAGCCGATCATGGCGGTACTGCCGCCAAAGCACCCCCTTGCTGCGCAAGAGGCGGTGGAACCTGCGCAGCTTTTGCAATATCCCTATATTTTGCAGGAAAGCGGAACGGACGAGTATATTACGCAGGTGCTTGGAAATACCGGACTGACTCCGCCCAAGCGGTTTCGGGTGCGCGGGGACGATTGTATTCTCTCCATGGTTGCCAGAGGCATGGGGGTTTCCATGGTAACGGCAATGACGCTGCGGGGCAGCAGTGCGAATGTTGTGGCGCGCCCCTTTTTGCCGGAACAAACGCGTATGCTGTCCATGGTCATTCCCAGGCAGAACCAGCGGCAGAAACGAAGTCGTATGATTCAGGATTTGACCGCCTTTGCCCGTGGGGAGGCACAGCAGGTTAACGAAGTGCGCTGAAATAAAAAAATTAAATATCCAAAGAGAACAGCAGAAAGGATCAAGGACCCTTCCTGCTGTTTGCTTTTTCCGGACTCCTGCTCGCCGCATTTTCGGGTTGTTTCAGATTAGATGGCGCGCGTATATCGAGCCAGCCACTCTCGCTCATCGGCAGTCATGCGGGGAGCAAGTTTATCGTAGACAGCGCGGTGATAATTGTTCAGCCATGCGCGCTCCTGATCATTCATCAACGTGGGGTCGATGGCGTCAAGGTCAATGGGAACGAAGGTCAGCGTCTCGAAATGCATGAACTGTCCGTATTCGTTGGCGTCACCCTTTTGAACCACCATCTCGTTTTCGATACGGATACCGTGAGAGCCTTCCACGTAAATGCCCGGCTCGTCGGTCAGCACCATACCTTCCTCCAGCGGATGTGTTTCGTTTTTGGCGGGTACGACGTACCAGCGGAAGCCGGTGGGGGGTTCGTGGATACTGAGCATGTAACCGACGCCGTGTCCCGTACCGCAGCGGAAGTCGATGCCGAGATCCCACACAGGGCCGCGCGCCAGAATGTCCAGATTATAGCCGGTACAGCCATAGAGGAAGTTGGCCGAGGCCAGGCGCATCATAGAGCGCAGCACAGCGGTGAAGTGAACCTTTAGTTCCTGTGAAACGGAGCCGACCGCAAAGGTGCGGGTAATATCGGTGGACCCTTCGCTGTAGTTTCCGCCGGTGTCGTTAAGGAACAGTGCGCCGGGCTTCATGACGACATCGGTCTCCGGTGTAGAGGTATAATGCATCATGGCGGCGTGATCGCGGTATGCGCAGATGGGTTCAAAGCTGTCCCAGTAATAGCCATCCTGCTCTTTGCGGAAAGCGATCAGCTGGTCGGTGGCGGAAAGCTCGGTCAGAGTATCCTCGCCTGCGTGCTGTTTGACCCAGCGCATGAAACGGGTGACGGCAACGCCGTCCTTGATATGGGCTTCACGGATGTTGGACAGCTCCTCCTGGTTCTTCATTGCCTTCATCAGAATGGTGGGGTTGGGACGCTCCACTTTGCGAACATTGTCGGGGATGCTCTTGTAAAGGGCAAAATTCAGCTTCATGGGGTCGAGGAGAATCGTCTCCTGCTTCGCAAGGCGGGTGATCTCTTTGTAGATATCATTGTAGGGACGCAGAGTAAAGCCATTTTCATTCACATAGGCGCGGCATTCGGCATTAAGCTTGCGCTCATCCATGAAAAGCAGTGCCTCATCCATATAAATCAATGCGTAGGACAACAGCAGGGGAGAATATTCAATATCGTTGCCGCGTAGATTGATGAGCCACGAAACATCATCCAGAGATGCCAGCACATGGACGGTTGCACCGACTTGACGCATTTCCTCGCGGACACGGGCGAGCTTATGAGCGGCACTTTCGCCGGTGTACTTCTCCGCCAGCAGGAACGCGGGTTCTTCAGAAAGGGGTGGGCGATCCGTCCAGACCTTGCCGACCAAATCCTCTTCAAAGGTAAAGCGAATGTTTTTATAGGAAAGAGCGGCTTCAAAATCCTTGCCCTCCTCCACGGAAAGCACACGCCCGTCAAAACCCAGCACACCGTTTTCCGGAAGCTCCGCCGCCAAAAATTCCTCCACTGTGGGAACGCCGGGTTCGCGCATGCGGTACAGCTCAACGCCGCTTCCGGCGAGCTGATGCTCCGCCTGCTCAAAGTAGCGGCCGTCCGTCCAAAGTCCCGCCTTGCTCTGCGTGAAGACAGCAGTACCGGCAGAGCCGGTAAATCCGGTAATAAAGCGGCGGCACTTAAAATGTTCGCCTACATACTCGCTCTGGTGGTTGTCGGCAGAGGGAACGACATATGCGTCCATGTCCGCCTGTGCCATCAAGGAACGCAGCTTGACAATCCGTTCTGCAACATTCATTTGCTGAACCTCCCTGACCATTCTATATTTTGGAAACGGGGCGTCTCAGTCAAACTGCTGAGACGCCCCGTCAGCGCCGGAGAAAAAAGACGCCAGATGATTTGATTTGAAATTAGTCCTCTGCGGTGAGCAGCTTATTGAGCTTCTTGTCGGCGAACCACAGAACAACGCCGCAGGCAAGAACGATCAAGCCAACCGTGCCGTAACCGGCAACAAAGTTTTGCTTTTCCAGAATCGCGAACAGATAGCCGTAAGACTTTGCAGGAATAAAAATGGCGAATGCCCAGAAGATTTGCTGAACCTCCCTGACCATTATATTTTGAAACGGGGCGTCTCAGTCAAACTGCTGAGAGCCCCGTCAGCGCCGGTGAAAAAAGACGCCAGATGATTTGATTTGAAATTAGTCCTCTGCGGTGAGCAGCTTATTGAGCTTCTTGTCGGCGAACCACAGAACAA